>Ga0126384_10001050_pt1 | contig 16065 bp, 10 predicted proteins | sample PanSoiMetPlot_36_FD_92543 | JGI IMG/M metagenome (GOLD analysis project Ga0126384, IMG submission 92543) | Tropical forest soil microbial communities from Panama - MetaG Plot_36 | ecosystem: Environmental > Terrestrial > Soil > Tropical forest > Bulk soil | place: Panama | collected 2016-02-17 | reverse complement strand
TGGGAGAGGAAGAAGGCGGGACCGAGGGGGTCCTCCTGGAAATCCAGAGTGTAGTGCCAGCGTTCCTGGAGGGCGCCGGTGCGCGCGTTCCTCGCGCTGACCCGAATCGTTTGCAAGCGGCGGTCGAGCACCAGCGCTTCTCCGGAACGATAGTCGACGAAGGGCGAGCGTTCCTGCTGTTGCGGCAAGAACTCATAGACCAGGTCGATTTGGTATGGGAACTCCTCCCCCAGGCCACCGTAGGTGACGCGCTTGCTAAACAGGCGTCCCGAATCGTTTCTGTCGTATTCGATGCGAGTGAACCGACCGGTGGCCGATTGAATTTCGCGAAGGTACCAGGCGTAGGTGCCTCGCCCGGTCTGAATTCGAGCCTCATTCCCAAAGAACCAACGGGAGCCATCTGGCAGGAATGCTATCAATTGGGTCTCGGCTTCTTGGACGCGCACGTGCGCCAGCATTCCGCTCGGGTACCAATAACCGTCGGTTCCCTTCTTCATCGTGCCCCAGGGGCCGGCGAGATCGTCCGTGGCAAAATCGAGATCTCCCGCCGGGCGCCAGCGGGTGATCGAGACTGTGCCCTGCCAGCCAATTCCCCACTCGGAGATTCCATTTTCCGGCGAATAGCTGGGAAAGATCGACGCCAGGAGCGGACCGCGGTCGGTGGGCACCGAGAATGGGGATCCGAGTGTAAAGGCACCGCGGGCGAGATCGCCAGGACCAAACTCGACGCGAGCGAGTTGTCCGATCAGGGACCCGCGTTCCGGAGAAGACAGCTGGGGCGGCTGCACCATCGAATCGCTAAAGGGAATTTGAGCCCAGGTGCCGAACCCGTATCCGAGAGTCAGAACGGCCAGCGCTGCCCCCCAGGCATGGATGCGAATTGAGACCAGTGACATGGATGGACCCCTGTTCATGGATGGAACCATCGCTGAGGGCGGGTTAGGGGCAGATGCCGGGAACGTCGACCAGCCCCTGTTTCTTCTCAACTTGAAACAGCAGCAGGATTTCGTCGGCGTCCTTCAACGGATTGCTGTACCCACTTTGTCGGGCGTGGTCGTCGATCGCAGTCGCATCCACTTGGAATGCGGTGAAGGGACTGAGCCCCATTCCGACCTCCAAGCCGGCAGCGCGTTGATAGAACAGCGTTTCCGCGGCGTAGTCTGCGGAGTAGCCGGCTGAAAGCATCCGCACCCCGCTAGACCACTCCAGCTGATCTGCCAACGCGTAATCCTTGGGGCCGGTTCCAACTCGGGTGACAAATCTGAGCGATGGGCCGGGATCGGTTCGCACTGTCCAAGGTATGGTGTCCCAATGGTCGTGGATCGCGTTGGGTACGTCGCGAAGCGCGATCAGGCTCATCGCCCGAATGATGGGGGCTTCCGCGGAGCACAAGAGCGTATAGGCCCCACCGGAATAACTGTAGAGATCCTCCGGCTTGATCGACAGGGTGAATCGATTGGTTGCATTCAAGCCAATCCACATCGCTTGCACTCGCGCAGGGTCCGCAACGTGGACACCCAGGAAACTGGAGCTCACGCCCACCCTCGGAAAGCTAACTGCAGTCAGCGAGGTTGAAATCTGTCGAACATCTCTAGCGTCGTTGAGGCGAGTCAGAATCTGGTTCACGGCGTCGATTTCCCGGTTTCCTAGATCGACGATTGAACCGGCCCAGTCTCCCTTGCCTAGATTCTCGAGCAGCGTTCGATCGCTGCTCAGCAGGCGATCGCTGGCTTCGGGCCATTTGATGTTGATGATCGGATGCAGATATTCGATCACCGTACTCGCCAAATCTTGGATTTCGCGTCGAAGCCGATCGCCATCGAGATTCTTCAGGCTCCATCCGGTCATCACCTGTTCGAAGTAGGCGAGGCGTCGGGAGGCCTCTACGTCGTGCTGGATCGCACGCATTTCGAGGACCTGCAAATTGAGCTCGCGCTCAATGGCTCTCATTTCCACCTTGCGCTCGAGTCGAGCCAGCTCCTTACTCACATAGGCGTTCCAAAACCCAATCAAGCTTTCCGGGTAGCGGCTAAGGTCGCACTGGCCACAGGCTTGGCGGAGGAACTGCGTCGCCATTTCACGCCTGGCGATCAGGTCCTGCTGGAGGACCCGACCGGCCTGCGAATAGGTTTCGGTGTCCTGGCGCATTTGGGCATAGACATTGGCCATTGCTTCACCCAGGGCCCTGGAGAGAGCGCGAGCTGGCTCGAGCACTCGCACCGTCACCGTGAGCTCATTGGTGGGCGAGTCGCCGCAGAGCCGGTCGTTGGTAACCAAGTAAATATCCGCGTCGGCCACGACCACGATCGAGCTCATTGGTGACTGAAGAATATGAATGTCGAGGGCGCGCCGAATGTCGAACTCGGAAGGATCTTCGCTCCCGTGCCGAGGCATCTGAACCAGCAAAAGGCCGCCCGCGGGCAGATTCTTGTAGGGCGTGTTCTCGAGTCTTAGCCCGGTGGTGAACGCAGCGCTGGTCCGCTGCTCCCTTCCGTCCCGCGTCTCTTCCGAGCTCTGGGTTCCGGTGAAGCCATCGATGGCTCGGCACACGCCTCCGGCGACGGAAGCGCCGATTTGGGCGCCCTCCTGACCACCGCCGAAAATAGCGCCGATGATTCCGCCGATGATGCCCCCGGCGACACTGATTCCGCCACATGCAGCCGAGGAGCTGCTGGAGCTGCTGCTGGTCACATTGGCCGCTGCTCGGTAGCGGCTGCCTTGCTGGACCAGCACCCATCCTTCCGGCCCGGTGAGGGCCCCGGTCACATCTACCCCGAGCCCATCTCGGTCGAAGGGGGCGGTGATATCGCTTCCCTTGAGCGCGCAGGTGGGCGCCCATTGTCCTCGGGTCTCGATGTTGAGAATGTCCCCCTTTTGAGCGCCAATGGTCCAGGGAAAAACTTCCGAGTAAGGAGGTTGGAACCGGATCAACGCATCGGCGCGAACATCGTTGCTTCGAATGCCGTCATAGCGCGCATTCATCGCCGATACCGCGAACGGCGCATAGGACCTGAGCTGGACCAGGTAGTCGTCTGGCAATTGGTCGACCACTTGATTCACGGCGGTGGCAAGATCCGAGAAGTGCGCCTCCTCGAGCGCCGCATAGTTACGTAAGCCAGCAAGATCCTGGGACAGATTGTCGAATCGCTGAGCTTTGACAATCGCGTTGTTCATGATGTTGTCCTGCTCGCGCTGTCGCTGCAGCTCAGCCAGGAGATTGCGCACATAGGCATTACGGTTGTCGTTGAAGTCTCGAACTCGATCTCGGAGATCTCGGACCTTACGCGCTACCTGATCGTTAATTCTCGTGGCCTGAGCTTCGGCAAGGCCGGACCGCACCACGTTGATGTCGGTTCCATCGAAGCGGCCAAAGTTGCGATAGTTTCTCGCTTTGAGTTGGGCCTCCCTGATCAATTTCGCAAGCAACTCGAGTGGTGGGCGAGGACTGTTCGCATTCGAAACGTCGTCCGGGTTGTAGGCAGTTCCGGTAATGTCCGATACCGCGGCCCGGAATTTCTGGTGGCGGCTGTAAAGGTTGTCGAAGGTCGATTTCCAGCGGCTGTGCCCTGGATACGGAGAGCTCGTCAAAGCGGTGACCCGGCTGAGCTCCTGGTTGAGATCTGTATCGACTGGGATGGCGGCGAGCAAACGATACAACTCGCTCACCTCAGTGTTGAAACGACCATTGCTGCAATCCAGGAAGCGACATCCCAGATCATGCGCGATGACGTTGTCCCGCAGACGGTCAACCAGATTCTTGAGCGATTCTCCAAGAACCGTCACCAAGGGGGCTCTCAGCAGTGGCAGATCCGAACCGCGATTGGTCAATGCCGCGGTCAGGACAGCCCAGTCCATGTCCAAGCCCTTGTTGAAAACATCCAATGTCGTTGGGCTGCCATCGGGTTGGACAAAACCTCCGGTGTTGATCCGAGACCAAAATCCGCTGAGCGCGATCTCGGTGTCGGACCAAAGTTTCGCGTCTGGATCGGCGCCGGTGTAGATGTTATCGCGAACGCGGCCATACCAATCATCGATACGATGCAGCCGAACCTGCAAAGCGTCGATGGGGAAGGTGTAGCCGGGTATATCGGGGCTCAGATCCTCCATGCTCTTGGCCACTACCGTTCCAGATATCTTGGCGTACGCGTCGCGGTACGCGGTGGCCTGGCAATCGCTGGAAATCGCCTGGATTCGAGTGACGAACAGATTCATGCACTCGTTATAGACGGAGGTATTGTTCACCAACTGAAATGGGACGTTGTCGGCGGTAAGTCGGGCGCACATATCGAGCAACCCGTTGACCGGCCCCAGGCCAGTGCACGATGGAGGTACCTCCGGAGGCGTGAAGCGAACCTCCGGCCCGCAGTCATATCGGATGGCAGGAAAGTCTTGATACAGGCCACGAATGAAATCCCAGGCGTCAGAAATTTGAAGCAGGCGGTGTCCCTGTAGCTCGAAGAGCAACTTGAGATTCCTGACCGCCTGTTCCTGAACCTGAGCTCGATCCACGGGCGCAATCGGCAAAGTTGGTGCGGCGGTGTAGCCAGCTCTCAAACAGTCGTACTTGTCCCTTACCTGCTGGACCCGTTGCGCCTCGGTCAGACCATCGGCGGTGCCCATCGGTAGCTGCTCGCACGTTAGGCAAGTCGGAGGATAAAGTGAGCCTTCATAGACCACCGGAAATTCAATGCGGAGTGCAGCTAACGAACGATTGAGTGGTGAGTAATTCGGCGGCGTTCCACATTCGCTGGGAACGACCAGTGGATTGGCCGAGTGGCGACAAGAAGGATACGGTGCGATGGTGCAGCTGGCCTCGTAGTGGGTTCCGCAACAAACGCTGTCGCACGTGAGAGGGAGGCCTAGAGGTCCATAGACAATTAGATCGCAGGTCGCTGTCCAGCTTTGACGATCGGGCGGCCCGTAATATTGGCGATCGCGTTCTCCCACAACCGAGTAGCTGGTCCCCCCCATGGCTCGCATCGCGGCCTCACCCGCCATGTCACAGGTGTATTCAGAGTATTGGTAGTGGCATACCTCGGGTTCACAATAATCCGGCCAACAGTAGCCCGGGTCGCACCAAAGTGTGACCCACGTGCCCGAGGATGTTCCGGTCGTGGGGTGTGGTTCCCCTTGAGTCGTGCTCCTTCCGCAACAAGTGGCGTCGCTGACGCAGTGGTTGGCGCATTGCCCTGGGCAGCCGCTGTGCGGAGCGTCTTGATGACACGTCATCTGATCTTCGCGGTAGTACCTCCAAGGGCCGAAGCATGCTCGCTGCGGGTCTGGCCCATTCGGGCTTCCACTGATGAGGCTCGCATTGCAGGTCGTCACTACCTCTTGGGTAGCTTGAGAGGTTTCGGGTCCAGATCGCGTGGGGCTACCGCATGCCGTCACCAATAGACACCCCACAACAAAGTGGGTGGCGAGCGCGGTCAGACAGTCGCTGAGCTGGCGACTTCGAAATCGATTGAACCAAGAGAGTCGGACGAAATAGCTCTGGCACTGCGATTTTGATGTAGGCCGCCGAAGCAATCTGTTGACATTCAAGACACTCCTCCTGTTGCTTTATTTGACGGCGACCGTTGAAGCGACCCGGCACCAATTTCTCCTAGGCGGCATCGGCGTTGCCACCGACGGCTTCACCGCCGCCGGGCCTATGAGCACTTTCTGTACCAGGCGCTGCTAGGGAGGAATGCGCTGAAATTCTTGGGCCTCACCCAGGGTAGCGGTGCCATCGGCCGTGGTACTGGCCTGGAACACTGGCCACGGCCTCGGGCTGCAGCGGCCTCTTGAGGCGAGTTAAGGAATCCCGCAATGAGATCCAGGGCGCTGCGATTGGCTCCTAGTCGAGGTCGACCGATACTTCTTGAATCCCATTGTTTCCATAGCCGAGTCGATTCCACTCGGGACTTTCGGGCTGCGTGTGGCCGGCCAAATCCGTCGCGCGAGCTCGAAGAGAGAGGGTGCCCTTCTGACCCACTCGGACACTCAGCTCCCACCACTGCCAGCTGTAGCGCTTTCGGTCTCCGACCAGGCGGCATTCCTGCCACGGCCCATCCGCTACGCTGACTTCGACGCGCGCGATCGGAGCCGCCCCCGACCATGCGACACCACGAATCGTGAGATCGCCGTTGGCCAGCCGCTGCCCCGAGCGCGGCTCGACGATCATGGCGCGCACTCGCTGCAGAGTGAGCGGCTCTTTCACCAGCTGGTCATCGCCCCGCCACTCATAAAAGTATCGCTCGGTTTGAAAATAGCCCTGAAACGGCCTGTCGCTGACCACGATTTCGGTCAGCCATTTCACCGAGGTCACCCCGTACCACCCGGGCACCACCACCCTCAGCGGATATCCATGCTGGATGGGCAGCGGCTCACCATTCATCGCGTAGGCGAGCAAGGCTCGGGACTCTCGAATCTGATCGACGGTTAAACTACGTTCGAAGCGAACGATCTCAGGACGGCCGTCGAGCGTGCCGCCGTCGGCTCCCCGCAAAACTACCTCGCGCGCGGTTGGCTTGATTCCAGCGCGAACCAAGATGTCGATCAGCGGGGCGCCGGTCCACTCCGCGGTACTGACGGCGCCGAGCTGCCACTGCTCGCCGTCCACTGGCGGATCGAGCTGCCAACGGCCGTTACCGGCGCATTCAAGCGTAACCACCCGCGACTCTGAAGGCAGATTTTGCAACTCGCGCAAACTCAGCTCAAGTGGTCGCTCCACCAGGCCACTCACCACCAGGCGCCACTTCGACGAATCAAGCATCGGAATTTGAAAGTGATTACGGACGTAGAAGTGCGCGTTCGGCATCACCGCGCCCCCGATCAATGCCGGGATCGAAGTCTCAGCGTTGAGCGGATGGCAGCGATGGACCACCAAACCTGCCGCGAGCGCGTGTTCGCAGACCTTATCGGGATCTGCCGCGGGACCGAGCAGATCCACACACGGAGGCGCCGCTGCACAGCCGCCGCTCGCCACCACCTTGGCGCAACTCGATGCCGGATACAGATTCACTCGACCGAACGCCTCGAACGGCTTGATGAACTCGCGAACTCGAGGCTCGTTGACCGCCTCGAGGATGAGATACAGGGCATGTTCCCCATCCACCACTGCCTCGCCATGGATCTGGATGCCTTGCTGACGAGCGCTGGTGCGGCCGAGGTGATTGAGGAGCGCCGAGCCCAAATAGGGGTCCTGGGCCGGACACCGCTCCGCATCATGCAGGTGATGGAGGATGAACAGAGGCATGGATGAGTGTCTAACGCTCGACCGGCAGGCTTTGCTCGTTCCAATCGAGCATTCCGCCCTCGAGGTTCGAGACTTGCTCAAAGCCAAGCCCACTGAGCATCGCGGCCGCGGTGGTACTGCGTACCCCCGCTCGGCAGATTGCAATCACGTGCTTGGCCTTGTGCGGTGCGAGCTCCGCCGCCCTGGAAGGCAACTCCCGAAGTGGAATCAAGAGGCTGCCGGGAACGTGCCCAAGCTCGCCGCAGTACTCTTTCGGCTCACGGACGTCGAGAAGCAGGACGGAATCGAGATCCTTCCGACACTCGTTCACCTCCTTGGCAGTGAGCTGCCGCACCGCATTCAACTGCGCGAAGCTGGGAAATTTTACCGAGTCATCCTCAATCGCGCTTTGATTCGATTGCAGGGCTTCTTGAATCTTCTCTGGGAGCGGCAGCCCGAGATTGTTCATCAGCTCGACATAGGCATCTCGGGTGCGACCGGCGATTCGGGGGTTGGCCCGTTTCTCCTCGCCGATCGTGGATTGGGTGTTTCCACGGTAGTCGTGCGACGGGAAGATCAGCATTGAATCGTGCAGCGAAAAGAGCTTGCCGGTAATGCTGTCATACTGGTCCCCTGCATTTCCCCCGGCAAAGTCAGCCCGGCCGGTGGCGCGAATCATCAACGTGTCTCCGGTGAATACGCGATCCTCCGCAACCAGGCTGATGCTGTCAGGTGTGTGGCCCGGCGTATGGAGCGCGGTCAGTCCAATCTCACCGACGTACAGCCGGTTGCCATCATCCAGGTGAATATCGACATTCGGGGCCGGTGCGCGCCGATGCATCACCACCCGCGCGCCCGCGAGGTCTCGCAGGTCCCATGCGCCGGTGCGGTGGTCTGCATGGGTGTGCGTCTCCGCCACGTACTCGAGCTGAAGGCCATGATAGGCGAGTATCGCGAGGTATCGGTCGACCCGTTCTTTGACGGGATCGACGAGCATTGCGGTGCGCGTCCTTTCGCAGCCGATCAGATAGGTCTTGCAGTTGCCTCGATTGAGCTCCTGAAAAATCATTGTCCCCTCCGTCCGTCGGCCCGAGATTCTAGTGCTCCCGGAAGGGCCCTGCTTTCATTTTCTGCTTCATTCGATCCCAGCAGGATCAGACGCGCAAAAGGCCACCAAATGCTGTCATGGCTCGCGTGGCGCGCGAGGCCAGCCAATAGATTGGCCGGCTCAGCCAATGACATGCCACGGCCGGACTCTACCGTGGCATACTCCAGCAACCAAGGAAGGAGAGCACCGTGGCAGAGACGATCATCGACGGCGTGGCAGGACTCAAGTCGCTGGTGGGTAAAGAGCTGGGCCGGACGAGCTGGCACGAGATGACCTTCGAGGCGATCGTGAAATTCGCCGACGCAACGGGGGATCACCAATGGATCCACGTCGACCGCGAGCGCATTGCCCGCGAGTCGCCATTCGGCAAGCCGGTCGCGCATGGGTACTTTACGCTCTCACTGATCGGTGGCCTGTTCTCCGAGCTGGTGGAAGCGAAGAACTTTGCCATGGTGGTCAACTATGGCCTCAACAAGGCTCGCTTCCCGACGCCTCTCAAGGAGGGCCAGCGCTATCGCCTGAGCGCGAAGCTCGGCGACGTCAAGGAGTCCGGGAGCTCCTTCGAAGCTTTGCTCAATGCGGCGATCGAGGTGGAGGGGGAACAGAGGCCCGCCTGCGTTGCCGAGCTGGTGGTGCGTTTCCTGGCGGCTGGGAAATGAAGCGCTTACACCGGCGGGATCTTTTTTGTTGGTCCTCTTTCCAAGAGTCTCTGGACATCGACTTCAATAGTTTCCTTTGGGCGAACCAGGGGACCAACGTACTCGTCGATCCGCTGCCGTTGTCGGCCCATGACGAACAACATCTTCGGGATCTCGGCGGCGCAGAGTGGATTGTCATCACCAATTCCTTTCACGTCCGTGAAGCGAAGGAGATTGGACAGCGATTCGGGGCGAAAATCGCGGGCCCGATGGCCGAGAGGGAGGGCTTCCCGCTTCGTTGTGTACGCTGGCTGCAGGACAACGAAGAGGTCGTCCCCGGGCTTCGGGTGCGGGAGCTGGATGGTTCAAAGACGCCAGGGGAGCTGGCCCTGGTCCTCGAAGACACCACGCTGATCGCCGGCGATCTCATTCGCGCTCACCGCGCGGATTCGCTCATCTTGCTTGGGCCTGAGAAGATCAAAAGCCCGGAGAAAGCGAGGGCTTCGATCGCGCGACTCCTAGAGCTTCACCCGAAGATAGAAACCGTCCTGGTTGGAGATGGTTGGTTCACTTTCCGACACGGGGGCGATTTTCTGCGACGGTTGATCCGGACGTAACCGCGCCGCAGCACTCGACTTATGCTGCGCGGGAGGTTTACAGCGGCAGTCGCTTGGCTTTTGACCGACGATTCGTCTAGAGAGGTATATTGCGAGGTGACACCTGTGAAGACCACCTTCGCCATCTTCGTCTGTCTCTTGCTCTCGGCGACTTCCGCCCAGTCTCAGCCCGGACCGCCAGCGTCGCAGGCGCCGGTTCAACCCGGGTCTGCTCCGCCAACTCAAACTCCGCCCGCTCCGCCGCAGCAGCCCCCTGCCCCGCCGCAGCAGGTCCAAGCCCAACCCCAAGCTCAGACCGAAGCAGCATTACCGCCTAGCGCGCAGGGACGATGGGTCCATACGGATGAGTACGGCTCGGTCTGGGTACCTAAAACATCACAGCAACCGGCGGCGAGCGGCTGGGTAGCGGTGCCTAAAACACCAGAACAGCCGACGACGAACGGCTGGGTGTGGGTACCCAAAACGCCAGAGCCCCTGACCGCGAACGGACAGTGGGTTTTTACCGCTCAGTACGGCTGGCTCTGGATGCCTTACGCGATCCGGTACGTCCATGAGCCGTCCGCGAACGGCGCCCATCCCCAAGCCTTCGTGTACCACCCGACCCACGGCTGGACATGGGTGCCAGCGCCTTGGATCTGGGGGTGGGGCGTGATGCCGTTCTACGGATCCGCTGGGCCATGGCACTTCGCCTGGTATCGGGGGCCCACGTTTGTCCATCCCCGCTCGAGCAGCGGGGGTTACCAGGGTACATGACGAATCCGGGCCTTGCCCGCTCGTCGTGCCCAGATGTCACAGCCACAACCCCGCGGTTCGATGACCTGTTCGCCAGCCAAGGTGGACCTCAGGACCTCCAGATGTCACGGATTTTCACTCTATCAACCTCCACCAGATGTCACAGAATGTAGCCCAGGCCTTTTATCGGCGCTCTTGGCCGTCGACGACCCCGATGGTCGCCATCATCCCTTTGTCCTCGTGCTCGAGAATGTGGCAGTGGAACACGAAGCGGCCGAGCTTAGGCCCTTCGAAGCGAAGCATGACAAGTACCCGTGAGCGAGGTGGCAGTGGATAGTTGTCGTGCAGCAGTCCACGGTTCACCGGTGGCACGAATCCGCGGTCGCCGAGGCACTGGATGGCGGACGGTCGCGCTTCGGCGGCGCTGAAATCGGCGTCGAGGACCACGAACTTCGACTGGTGGATGTGGAAGTTGTGACACTCATCGCTGTCGTTCACGAGCAACCAGTATTCCCGCGCGCCGTAGGCCGCGGTCAGGTTGGGATCGCGATCCATCCTAAACGAGGGGTAAAAAGTCGCGAACGCCGATGGATCTGCGCGCTCTCCCACCGCCGCCTTCCAACAGGGATCGTCGAGCGAAATCGATCCGATTACGGATGGGCTTTTCGCCTTCCGTTGGGCTCGGCCCTCCGCGATCAGATCGGCCACCGCGACTGCTTTGCCCGCCTGGTCCATCATTCGGAAGTTCTCGACGTGGATCCCGAACAGCTCGCCGCCCTGTTCTTCGAAATCGCGATTGTTGAACCGGATCAGGCGCACCAGATTGGAATCGAGCCTGAAATCGGCGGGGCCCGTCTGATATTGGCGAAGGTCGCAGGTGCCGGGAGCAGCCGGGGGTACCGGCGGGGAAGCCTGGCCTACTGCGGCGCGGGACGGTTGCGCGTCGGGAGTCGCCTGTTCGGAGAAGGGCAGCCTGGTCAGAGGCTCCGAGATCGGCTGCAGCTTGGCGACGGCACGTGCGGGCGCTGCCTCGAACACCACCGAAGCCAGATCGATCGGAGGCCACTGATCGCCGCTGTCCGCATCAATGCCGGTTGCAACACCTGCCGTGTAGAGACGAGCCTGGACCGTCTGGGAGGCTTCGACGCATTCCCTGGTGTCGCTTGGTTTCGCGGTGCCGGCGGCTTGATCACAGCGCCCGACCAGGACGTCGATGCGGGCACCCGGCATCAATACAATCTCGGTCCGTTTGCGATCTTGCCGCTCGCGCGGAAGAGGAGCGCCGTCCAGCGATCGCGCATCAAACGCGAGCCGTCTCGGCTTTGCCTCGATGGTTTCCAGACGGAGGCGATAGGTCACGTCCGCGCCGATGTTCGCAAGGTGCCACAGCTCGGCCTTGCCGCGCGGTACGGTAATTCGGGGGTGAACCTGGCCCGAAACCGTGAAGACCCATCGCTGGTCGGGGTCTCGCTTGCTCCAGCACTGTCCCGCGGAAGCAACTCCATCGGTGTACGCGAGATCGCCGTCGCCGGTGCTGCTAACCACGAGCTTGCCGCAGCGATTCTTTCGTGCATCGGTCAGCTCGCCGAACGCCTTGTTCGCGGAGCGATCGCTTGGATCCGGCCGCCGAGGGAACTGAATCAAACGAAACCTCGGCTTGCGCCCCTGGCCCGGTTTGGCTTTCAACTTCAAGACTTGAATGTCCTTGAGACCGAGAAAAAGAACCTTCAACGAGCCGGCGGCACTGACGGCATCACGCTCCGCAGCCAGCTCCTCGCGTTGCGCTTCCTGATCCCGGCATGTGTCCGGGCCCTCGTCGGGTAAGCTGGTGAGTCGGCACTTGACGTACGAGTAGTCCCAGAAGTTACCGATCGACATCAATCCGGAGAGGCCGTTCGACACTTGTACTTCCGAGAGACCGTGAGGATGCGGGTGGAACCAGTACATCCCGCTTAAATGGTCACGAGGAATCACGTAGCTGTAGCGGATGTCGCCGTTCTCCTGGCGCATAAGGGGCGATCCCGGATCGAGCGAGCACGGATCCCCGCCGCCCGGCTTCGCAGAACCGTGGCCCTCGCCGCCGTTGGCGGCTCCTGAGGTAGAGGCCATCACGAAGATGCAATCGCCGTAGGCGTGGTCGCGACCGGTGCCTTGGAATCCCGTCCCTTTTGGCGAAACGAGCAATCCATGGGTGTGCAAATTCGATTGAGTTGGCCCGCTTTTGCCCCGAGCGTCCGTGGCCAGCAACTCGTTGTGGAAGAGGATTCGCAGCGTGCTCCCGCGCTCGACCGCGATCACCGGCGGCATCAATGGGACGCGCTTCGGCTTCGCGCCTTCGCGTTTGAGAATCGCGTCTCGCTGCACGTCGTAGCCAGAGACCTGCTCGACCTCGCCGAGTCCTGGAATAAAAGCGGTGCCTTGACGAGCACGGATGGTCAGGTCAGCTCCAGGAGCTTTGACTTCGATCACCTCGGGATTGCGAAACTCCTCCGCTCTGCTGGGCGCCGCCGACCGGGCGGCTGCGGCGGTGAACGCGCTCACCAGAAAACAGCAGCAACGCATTTTGATGCCGCGAACGTACTGGACCATGGCCCGCCTCAGTCGCACTGAGCTGATACCGGAGCTCTGCTCGAAGTACAAAGGCATTCTTCGAACCACCAAGGGAAACGGTGGTACCCCGAGGCTTTGCTGTTGCTAACGGAAGCTCGGCGTTATGCCGCCAGGCCCTTTGGACTCCGCGCAACCAAGAACTGGGCGATCCGTTCGGAGACGTTTGGGTCGCGCAGAATACGGATGTGCCCCAATTGGCTGGTCTCGTGAAGCTCGGCACCCGGCCAGGCCGCGCGGAGAGCGCGCCCCTCCTCGATGGGAATCTCGCGATCTTGCTGGTCGTGCACGATGAGCAGAGGCGTGCTCAACGCCGGTGCCGCGCGAAGAGGAATGATGTCATCGAAGCTCACCTTGAGCCAATTCTCGGATTTTTGGCGCATCCCCTGCCAGGCGGCGGGCGTCAGGCCAACGCCGCGTCGAAACCTCGCCCAAATGCCTTCCAGCTCCGCCACCGGTGAGATGAACACCGCCCGCTCGACCCGCAAAATCTCGCGCCTCAGCGCCAATGTGGCTGCGGCGGCACCGAGGGAATGAGCGATGATTGCATGCAATGGGCCGAAGAGACGCGACGCACCTGCGATCGCCTCGGCGAAGTGGACCAGCGAGGTGCGCTTCCCCGACGACTCGCCGTGCGCGGGCAGATCGAGGGCGATGGCGCGGTAACCCCTCGAGCTCAACTTCTCAGCGATGGTCGTCAGCTGTCCGGCGTGACCGCTCCATCCGTGCACCAAAAGCACCGGCGCTCCCGCTCCCCATGACCATCCGACGACTCGCTCTTGGCTCGACTCGAACGAGAACCGCTGTCCACGGTGCAAGGCCGCGCGCGCCTCGGGTCGAATCCGGGGACGCCAGGGGGTGAAAAACAGACTCATTGCCCAGGTGCTGGCCAGGGAAGGAGCTGCCCTGGCGGTGAGCTGGAAGCCGCGACGGAACCACGCCGGCACTTTGTATTCGAATCGTTCAGCCATTTCTCTTTCCTATGCTTTGGTCCTCACTCGGGGGTTGAGCAGCTTTCGTCCGGCGGGAGTGGCGATCGAGTGCAAACGCTCGCGCATCGCCACTCGCGAGCGATGCACCGCCGACTTGTCGTTGAACAGCTGCTTTGCCCAATTCGAGCCCAGTTCGAGCGCGTTCAGCTCGAAGCCGACCTGCCGCGGGTCGACGTCCTTCGATACGTGTCCGAGCTGTTGAGCTTCTTTGACCGCCCGCTCAAGCGCCGAAAGCCACTCTTTCATGCACTCGGCGACGCGGTCTCGAACCGGACCCGGGCGACCGTCGAACTCGGAAGAGGCTGCCGCGAAAAAGCATCCTCCTTCGAATGACTCGCTGTAGTCGAGCCAGCGTTCGCACAGGGCGAGCAGCCGCGAAATGCCGGCCTCTGCCTGGAACGCGGGAGCGACAGCCCTCTCGATAAACACCTTGCGCGCGGACTCGACGGTCGCCAGTTGAAGCTCTTCTTTCGAGCCAAAATGGGCAAACAGGCCTGCCTTGCTCATCTCCAGCGCCTCGGACAGCTTTCCAATGGTGAGCGCTTCGAGCCCCTCGCGGCTTGCCAGCTCAACCGCAGTTCCGAGAATGCGCTTCCGGGTTTCCGCCCCCCGGGCCATGGCGACCTCGGCTGCACGGCGAGCGCCGGGTTGAGTCGGAAACGACGGGCTGACCTCTTCCTCTCGCATCCCATACCAATAACACCCGTACGACCGTTTAGCAAACGATCGTTCGAAAGTTAGCCGAGGTTCGCCCAGATGCCTGCTCAGGCGTGGTTGGCGCGCCAAGCTTCGTGCGCCTTGCTCAGGAACTTGGGGTACTCCTCCCTCGAGACGCCGGTGGGAGGGTCGCCGAAGTAAACCTCCACGGACTTGAGCTTGCCATCTTCGAAGGTGAGGTACTCCACGTTCCGGAACCGATCGCCATTCTTTAGCTCGCAGCTATAGAGCACGAACGCCTCATCGCCACATACGATGAACTTGTCGATTTCAATGGCCTTGATTTGTTCGTGGTTGGGCCAGCATCGGGCGAAGAACGTCGCCCGGTCGAGGTGATCGTCGTAGGGGCTCGTAAACACGAAGCGATCCCCCAGCGCTGCTTCGAGAACGCCCCGGTCACCCGACCCCCACGCGCCGTAAACCTTGCGAATGAGCTTCGAAGTCGCCGCTTCGTCCATGCTGCCTCCTAGTCTTACTGCGGGAAACCGGATCGCAATCGCTCCGTGGCTCGGATGCGGATCCAGTGTCGCTTTGTCGAACCTCTCACGCGCGTCCTCGCCCAGTGCCTTTTGCTTTCTGTGCCCAGATCTGCCAACCCTTGATCCACCTGATGGATTGACCGATTGGCATCGCCGTGTGAATGACTCCCATTCACTGCGTTTCAGAGGTTCCGGCACCAGTCGCCCGAGAAGTGATGGACCTCGAACGCGCCACAAATTGTCACTCGCGGGACCATGCAAAACGCGCCACAAGCATCAAGAGCGGTCTGGCGCGGGCAGATAGGGGCTGGACTGGCGCGACGCCAAGCATCCGGCGCTCTTATCGCAACTACCCTCGAGAAACGGCGAGTGCCTTCAGGCTCCCAGCTCCCTTAACGGTCCTAACCCTGAAGTGACGTTATTGCGTCTTTCTGGCCTGACCGAGAGTTCCGCCCTTCCCTAAGAACTTGAGAGTCAAATGCTTTGACCGACGATTTAGCGCGGTGCTACACGGCTCGTCACGCCATGGCCCCACGCCTCGATTCGCACCTTGCGCGCGTTTTCCTAACCGGTATTTGCCTTCTGTGCGTCGCGGACCGCTCGACCGCCAGCAGTGTGCAGATCAGCGCCGACCCCTTCACCAATGCAGGCAGTCAACACATGACCGAAGTCGAGCCGCATATTTTTGCCTACGGCTCAACCATCGTCGGGGTGTTTCAGCAAGGTCGCATTTTCGATGGGGGCTGCAGCGATATCGGGTTTGCAACCTCCACCGATTATGGCCTCACCTGGCAGGCCGGCTCGCTGCCGGGGATCACCGTCTGGGGTGGCGGGGGTCGATATCAGAGGGTGAGCGACCCGTCGGTGGCGTACAACGAAGCCTTTGGCGTTTGGTTGATCGAGACGCTTCCATTTGACAGCAGTCCTCACGAGCTCTTCGTCAGCCGCTCGGGAGA
>Ga0126384_10001049_pt1 | contig 16086 bp, 14 predicted proteins | sample PanSoiMetPlot_36_FD_92543 | JGI IMG/M metagenome (GOLD analysis project Ga0126384, IMG submission 92543) | Tropical forest soil microbial communities from Panama - MetaG Plot_36 | ecosystem: Environmental > Terrestrial > Soil > Tropical forest > Bulk soil | place: Panama | collected 2016-02-17 | reverse complement strand
TCTGCTTCACGTTGATCATGACATTGGTCATCCATGTCCGGGCATTCTGTCGCGGGTGGGAGCTTGAGCGACTGCCCGCCCGGAAGCTGTGGGGCGCGGCGGCCTGAGGAGGCGGCGGTGCCGGCACCGGGTGTGGCGGCGCAGCGGCCGCCGGGCACCTGCAGGAGATCTACGCCGTCGCGCTTACGTCACCATACGGCTGACCAGCCGCTCCGGCGGTGATGACAGCGTGCGGAGGTTTCCGGGGGCCAGGCCGGAGTTTTCTGCCGGCAGGCCGTCGGCGGGACTTTTGGCCCTGGCGGCACAGGGCAGGCCCGCAGAGGGTGAAGGTGTGCCTGTCGGCGGGATCGTTGGAGCCCTGCGGGGGCTCGCGCAGCGCCTGGGCGGCACTCGTCTGGGAGTGCTCGCCATTGGCCGGATCATCTCGCCGCTCCAGCGACAGCTGTACCGCAGGACCGGTGGGCGGCTCTCGCTGACCGGCCGGGCACCGGTGCTGTTGCTGACGACGACCGGGCGGCGCACCGGGAAAGCGCGGACGGTCCCGTTGCTGTACCTGCGTGACGGTGATCGCCTGGTCATCTGCAACGTGAACCCCGGCTTCGAACGGCCGAACCCCTGGGTGCTGAACCTTCGCGCCCAGCCGCACGCCCAGGTCCAGATCGGCCGCCGCACGGCCAGCATGACCGCACGGCCAGCCTCCGACGATGAGCTGGACCGCTACTGGCCGCAGCTAACCAAGGTGTGGCCCGCCTACCAGGCCTTCTACCACAACGGGGGCAAGCGATCGGTGTTCGTGCTGGAGCCGGACGGCCCCCTCCAGCACCTGCCCCGGGGGCAACGACCAGCCCGGGAACCGAGCCGGTCCGCCGGCAGCGTGCTTGCGGCTCAGCAGGTGACCTTGAAGACCGCCACAGCCGCAACTCCGCCACCGCGTCGTGACACCACCATCAGAATCTTCCCGTGACCGGGCCGGTGGCCGGCACGGGCGCCGCTGCGGGCCTGGCCCAGGGCCCGGCCATCGCCGAGCCCGCCGACCTTCTCGCGTTCGGACGCCGGGCGGTGCAGCGCGGGCGGTGGCGGCAGCTGCCCGCGTGAGCGCTGTGGGAGCCATGAGTCGAGCATCACGGTCCCGGCGATCATCCAGGCTATGAGGTAGAAGAACATGAGGGTGAGGCAGATTTGGGCCCATTTGTCGTTGCCGGTCAGGAACGCGGGCGGCAGCAGGGCGGCCGGCGGAATGACCAGGGCTGCGCCCGCGATTACCTTGCTCGCCGCCGGGCGGGCGGGTGCCCGGGCAGGCTGGCGCGGCGGCCGGGGGCCGGCCAGCCCGGCGGGCAGGTCAGCGGTGAGTACGGCCAGCTCCGTGGGGGTCCGCGATGCGAACGTCTGGCTCAGCCGCGCGTCCAGCTCGTCTTTGGCCAGCATGCCCCGCACGTACGCGGCCTTGAGCACGTCGATCACCTGCTCACGGTCGGCGTGCGAGGCCCGCAAGCGGCCACGGCCTCCCGCCGCTGCTACCTCATCTCCCGGCCCCGTCATCACCGGCGCCTCCCCCGAGCACAAACGCAGGCACAGCGTAACGCGGCTGCCCGCGGGCAGCCACCCCCGCAAGCGCCACCATCACCCCGGCTGGGCCCGCTCGCGGATCGGGCCCGTTGCAAGGACGCCTACAGGTGCGGTTGTTCGCTCCGGGCAGGCAGAGGCCGACGGCAAGTTGCCGATTCCGTCCCACATGACCTCGGTCGTGTCCCTGACAATGACGCTTGCGCTGCCGTACGGCCTGCTGGGCACCTTCGCCACCCGGCATGCCCGCCCTGCGGTCCGAAGAACCGCCACTGGTGCAGCAATCAGCGTTCTCATCGCTCTGGCCGTGCCGCCAGGCGGGCAGACAAGACACCGCCGACGCCGTGCGCATCTTGACATGCTGCGCGGCGTCATCGACAGCGCTGTTCGCTGCGGCCGGGCAGCTCGGTGAAATGTTGCCGCGCTCGTGACCCCGCCGAAGGGACTGGAGGGGCGCCCGTCCAGGTCACTGACCCTGCGACAGGCCCAAAGCCCTGATGATGGCTGCGGAGACGTCCCGGCTAGACGCCTACATCGTGCTCTGCCTCCTGACTGGCTGCCGGGTCGAGGAGGCCCGCGCCTTGCGCTGGGATCACGTGGACCTGGACGGTGACCCGAATGCCGATCCGCCAGTCCCGCCGCACGTGGCCGTGTGGCGGTCGGTTCGGTCGCACGGCGACGTGAAACCCAGAAGTCTCGACGCACGCTTCGTCGGCCCTAGCGATCCTTGGTCGCTAGGGCAGCACAACGAGCTTGCCGGTGGCTTGGTTGTTCTCCATGTACTGGTGGGCCGCGACAATGTCGTCCAGGCCGAAGACGCGGTCTATGTTGGGCCGACAGGCGCCGGCCTCGACCTGGTGGATGATCCTTTGCAGCACGGTCGTGCCCGTGCTGCCTTTGAGGTCGTCACTGTGGAAGGCCGTGAGCCTGGTTCCGGACGGAATCATCGCTACCGGTTCGAAGCCGGGGATCGCCCACCCGCTGAGCGAGCCTGTCATGCACACCGTCCCGCCGCGGCGGACCAGGTGCAGCGAGTCCACGATCGTGCTGGCCCCGACGAGGTCCAGGACGTAGTCCGGGCCGTCGGGCCAAACCGCGCGCACGCTCGCCGCCAGCGACCCGCCGCCGTCGACGAAAGCGTAGTCGGCGCCGGCCGCGGTCAGCGCGCCGGCCTTGCCGTGCCGCCGGGTCGTGGCCGCGATCGTGACACCGTAGCTGGACGCGATCGACAGGGCGGCCATCCCTACCGACGAGGTCCCGCCGCGGATCAGCAGCCGCCCTTGGCTGCCCGGCACGATCCCCAGCGCGTCCAGCGACCCCTGCGCGGTCAGGTACGTCTCAGGCAGGGCGGCCAGGACGTCCCAGGGCAGCGTGGTAGTGACCGGCATCAGCAGCGGATTCGGCAGCAGGGCATACTCGGCGTGGCCGCCGTCGAACTCCCGGCCCATCTCGCCCATCACCGCCGCGACGGTCGTCCCGTCCGGCAGCACGGGATCGGTCGAGGCTGCCACGATTCCCACGCATTCGATCCCGAGCACACGCGGGAACGTCACGCTCGGGGAATGCCCCTGACGGGTCCTCAGCTCCGACCGGTTCAAGCCCGCGCCCTTCACCTGCACCAGGCTCCAGCCCTCCCGGGCCGCTGGTACTGGCAACTCGCGGATCTCCAGCACCTCCGGGCCGCCCGCCCTGGTACAGACGGCCGCTCGCATTGTCGCGCTCATCGCACATCACCTCGGCGGCGGACAGTTCCCTCTGGACGGTATTGGAGGGCCGCAGCGGTGATGAGTACGCCCAGGACGGCGCCGAGCGCGAACCGGCGATGGGTTGTGACGGTGAGAGCGTGCGCGAGGTTGCGCTGGTTGGTGACCTGGGACGCCGCGCACGCGAGCATCGCGTTGCCGGTGCTGCCTAGGTGAAGATCATTACGCATGCCTCCACTGTCGCCACCAGGCGGTGCGGCTGGCTACCGGTAGAATGCCAGCTTATGCTCGTTGGCCGCCAACTTTCCCAGTCCGGTCCGGCGTCACGTGTGTGGCCATCCGGAGGGGTCCATCTATGGCCGTCGGGGGGAACAAGCTCCGTGCAGTCCCCATGCTGGTGGCAGGCGACACTCGGCTGCACAGTCCACGGCACGGTCACCCGCTGTTGTATGGCGCACGCCCGGTGCCCGATGCTGGCCGTGCCGCCGCCCGACCTGATCAGGGAGCTGCGGCCCAGGTATCACAAGTGGCGGGCAGAAGACTTCGCCGTGCCTCTTGTCGGATAGCCAGACAGGCCCAGGGGCCATGCAGCACCAACGTACAAGAGTCTGGCCCGGCCCAAGCGGATGGCGGGTTCCAGAGTCCAGCCTTCATCTCCGCGATGGGGCAAGGTATCGCATCTTGGCCACTGATCTTGCTTCTTACTCCGCATGGGCGTTACCTAGACGGTAAACAACTCACCATGGGAGGGTAGTGACAATGCCATGTCCGGCCCGCGCCGGGTCATCGTCGGCACGAGCGGCTCACCGGGCAACCTCTGTGCGCTTCGCTATGCGGAACAGCTTGCCCGCGCCTATGACGCCGTCCTGATACCCGTTCATACCTGGACGCCGCCGGGCGGCGACCTCGCCGAACGGCGCAGTCCCTGCGTGCAGCTGCGGCGCCTGTGGGCCGAAGATGCCTGGCAGCGGCTGTGGGATGCGATTGACGCGGCGTGGGGACAGCTGCCCGCCGATCTGCCGTTCCGGCCTATGGTCGAGCGCGGCGTCCCCGGCCGGGTCCTAACCATCATCGCCAGCGACCCTGGCGATCTGCTCGTCGTCGGGACGGGCCGCCGCGACAAGTTGACCCGGGTTTCCTCCAGCCGGGTGAGCCGCTACTGCCTCGCCCATGCCCTGTGCCCGGTGCTCGCGGTCCCGCCGGCTACCGTGTCCCGCCCTGTCGGCCACGCCTCGCTTTGGTGGTTGTTCTTGCGCCGCACGCTGACCCCGGACCGTGTCTTTCGCGGCCGCGGCACAGCTTCCGCCTGACTTGATGGCGCTGGGAGAGGCATCGCGATCCGGTGAGCCGCAGCCGCCCGGGCAGGGCTGGGTACCTGTAGGCGCGGCACCCCGAGCGGGTCCGGGAGACCCGCCGGATCTTCATCACCGATGAGCCGCAACCGGTGGGCACGTCCCCCGACGCTGCCGGAGGCACGCAGCATACGGCCACCTGACCGGGCCGCCGTTAGGCTCGCGGTAACCGGGTGCGGCAGCCATTCGGCATGATTTGCGCCTGAAGAATGTGCGTGCATCACGCCCGCCATGGCCCAGACCCTGGCACGAAGGGCGCGGCGCCTGGTATGGCGGGTCCGCTACCGGCCGTCGCCTCCGGGCCCCGAGCCGCGTGCTGGTGGCTGCGGGCGAAAACCGGCTTGAGGGCGAAATAGACGTCGCGGTACAGCCGGTAGGCCTCCTCGTAGGCGTCGCGGCATTGCGGATCTGGCTGGTGTTCGTCGGGCTCGTAGGTCACGAAGGATGTCACTGCCTGGCCGATGCCGGGGCGCTCGCCCGAGCCGACGGCGGCGAGGATGGCCGCTCCCGCGGCGGTGGTTTCCACGTTAGTGGGCACGCGGACGGGCAGCCCGGTGACATCGGCCTTGATCTGGCGCCAGAGCCGCCCTTTTGCGCCCCCTCCCACGATTGTGATCCGGTGCATCGCGAGGCCGGTCCCGCGCATCGCTTCCAGGATGTCGCGGAGGGCGAAGGCGCTTGCCTCCAGCAGCGCCCGGAGCAGGTGGCCCCGCGTGTGCGCGAGGGAAAGGCCGTAGAACACCCCCCGGGCCGCGCCGTTCCATTCCGGGGCCATCGCCCCTTGCAAGCACGGGAGGAAGACGAGCCCGTCGGCACCCGGCGGGATGCGGGCTGCTGTCTGGGTGAGCATGTCGTAGGCGTCGCCGGTGCCGCACGCTTCCGCCTGCTTCTCCGGGATGCCGAACTGGTCGCGCCACCATCGCAGGCCCCCGCCGGAGACGAATCCGGGGTTCTCGAGCAGCCACCCGCCGGGGTCGGCGTGCGGGTGGCACTCGACGAGCATCGCAGGGTCCTCGCTGGGCTGTCCGCACGCCGCGCAGACCGGCTCGGCGGTGCCCGCGACGTCGCAGACCTCGCCCTCCATGTGCACGCCGGCCCCGAGTGTCGCCGCCATCTCATCCCCGCACCCCACCACCACGATGGTGTCCGGGGACAGCCCGGTGGCGTCGGCGAAGGCGGGGTCAACCTTCCCCGCGGGCTGGGTGCTAGGGGCCAGTGCGGGAAGCAGGCCCTCGTCAAGGCCGGCGTGGTCGAGCACGGGCCGCGACCAGGTGAGGGACCGCGGGTCGAGCAGGGCCAGCGAGGACGCGTTCGAGAAGTCGACGGCCAGCACTCCGGCCGCTTTGCTGAGGACGTATGACCCCGGGGGCATGAGGTGAGCAGCCCGCGCGAAGATCTCCGGCTCCTTCTCCCGGACCCACATCGCCTTGAACACAGCATGGGAGGAGTCGAGGTTCACCCCGGTGTGGTGGTAAAAGTCAGCGGGCGGGACCCGCTCGGCGAGCGCGGCGGCCTCCGCCTCCGCCCGGCGGTCCATCCAGATCAGGGCCCGGCGCAGCGGCCGGCCCCGGGAGTCGCATACCACCATCCCATCGAGCTGTGATCCGAAGGACAGTGCCTTCACCGCGGACGGCCCTTTCGGGAGCGTCTTGAGCAGTCTGGCGATCGTGGCGTGAAGCGCCCGGGTCCAGTCCTCCGGGTCCTGCTCCGCCCAGCCGGGCCGGGGGTAGGAGAGCCGGTGCTGTTCGTATGCCGAGCCGACGAACGTGCCATCAACGGAGTACAACGCCGCGTTCGTCCCCTGGCTGCCGACATCGCAGCCGATGACGTACGGGCCGCTCACGGCAGGATGACCATCTTCAGGCCGGCTCCGGAGCGGATCGTGTCGAAGGCCTCGGCGATGCGCGCCAGGGGGAAACGGTGGGTGACCACCGCGCCGAGTTCGTCGCGGCGGCGGTTCAGGTAGTCCATGGTCAGGCGGTACTGGCGGCGAGTGGCCCCGTAGGCGCCGAGTACCGCAAGCTCCTTGTAGTGCAGTTGGTTGATGTCGAGCGCGCTGACCGGGTCGTGTTTCGGCAGCCCGGCGAAATACACCACCCGCGCCCGCTTGGCAGCGATCTCCAGGGCGGCCTGCTGGGCCTGCTTGGAGGGCGCGGCCACGCTCACCCGCTCGGCCCCGGCGCCGCCCGTGCGGCTCAGCGCCTCGGCCACTCCGTTGTTTTCGCCGGCGGCCCACGCGTCGTCCACGAAGGCCCCCACCACCCGCAGGGCGAGCTCCAGGCGCTGCTGGTTGACGTCGGTAAGTAGGACGCGGCCTGCGCCGCGGTCGCGGGCCATGACCGCCTGCCAACACCCGATCGGCCCGGCGCCGATGATCACGACGGTGTCGCCGAGCCCCACCTTGAGCTGCTCGATGCCGTTCATCGCGCAGGCGAACGGGTCGGCCACGGTGGCGAGGTCCGGCGGGAGGTCAGGAGGGAGGGGGGTCAGGTTCTTGATGGCGATGGGCGGGACCGCGGCGTATTCGGCATAAGCCCCGGGGAACGGGTCATACCCGTACAGCAGGTGGTGATCGCAGAGGTTTTGGAAGCCGTCCGCGCACCACCGGCACTCGCCGCAGGTGAGGATCGATCCGAGGAACACGCGGTCACCCTCCTTCACCCCCGGGGGAAGGACCGCAGTGGGGCCGGCCTGCTCGAGGATGCCCACTGGCTCGTGACCGAGGACCCACGGCGCCGGGGCCCGGGGGTCGCCGTTGAAGAACGTTCTGGCGTCGGTGCCGCAGATGCCGCAGGCCTCCACGCGAAGGATCGCGCCGCCCGGCTCCAGGGCAGGATCGGCGGTCTGGCGCACCTCGGCGGCGTCCACGCCGGTCATGAACGCCGCTTTCATGCGCCGCCCCCCGATGCCAGCTCGTCCGCGAGCGCCTGGGCCGCCTTGTCCGCTGTCCACCGCTCCCGGATCACCCTGGAAAGCGCCCGGGTGATGGCCTCGGGCGAGGCGTGCATGAAGATGTTCCGGCCCACCGAGCAGCCGATCGCCCCTGCCGCCATGGCCGCCTCCATCCGCCAGAGCAACTCGTGATCCGTCAGGCGCGAGCCGCCGGCCAGCACCACCGGGACACCGTTCGCGGCGGCCACCAGCCGGGCGAACAGCTCGCCGTCGCCCGGCCAGTTCGTCTTCACGATGTCGGCGCCGAGTTCCGCGCAGAGCCGGACGTTGCGCTGGAGGTAGCTGAAGCCGTACTGCTCGGTGAGCTCCTCGGCCGAGGCGTAGGTGGTCGGGAACTCGGCCTCCGCGATGAGCGGCATGCCGAGCGAGGCGCATTCGCGGCCCACCCCGGCCAGCGTGCGGATCATGCCGGGTTCGCTGTCGCCACTGAGCGCGGTGAATAGGACGACCGCGTCGGCGCCCAACCGCGCCGCCTCTTCCACCTCGGCGACCTGCACCACCGCGGGCCGCGTCCCCTCCGGGTTGGCGGAGGCTGACAGCAGCATGGCAAGCGATGTCGCGGGTGAGAAGGCGGGCTCGGCGATGCGGATCATGCCCTTGGACATCATGATGACGTTCGCCCCCCCGCGCACCGCTTCGGCGGTGCGGGCGGCGATGTTCGACAGCGGCTCGAGAAAGACTGGTGAGGTCATCCCGTGGTCGAGGGCGCAGACGACCGACACCCCCTTGAGGTCGATCACGCGCTTGAGGCGCATGGCCTTGCCCACTGCGGCGGTCATGAGAATCTCCTTCCGGGGCCTCGCCGGACGACCGAGAAGTCAAAGGCGTCCGCGAGGTGGTACTCGTGGGAGGAGAGCACGGCCAGCCCCTCCTCTGCATAGTCGACCTGCCACAGGTACAGCAGCAGCTCCCCGGCGCGGGTGCCCAGCAGCCGGGCGACGGTGCGATCCGCCTTCACCGGGCGGAAGCTCGCGACCCCATGATTGATAACGATGCCCAGGTCGCGTTCGAGCACTTCGTAGATTGACCGGCGGAGCATCTGGTCCGCAATGTCCGCACCGTCACCGACGATCCCGCTGGGCAGGATGTCACGAGAGAACACCACCGGCCTGCCGTCTGCCGTCCGGACCCGCTCGACGACCAGCACATCCTGGCCCGGGTCAAGCCCCAGGCGTTCAGCCTCGCTGGCCGACGCCGGCCCGGTCCACACCCGTCCCTGCTCGGTGCCGGCCTGCATCCCGGCGGCGCGGATCGCATCGGAGACGCCGAAGTTCTCCTCCAGGCTGTTGGCGACACGTGTCCGCTCGGCCACGTACGTCCCGGACCCCCAACGCCGGCGGACAAGCCCTTGCCCCTCCAGGGCCCGAAGTGCCTCACGCAGGGTGGCGCGGGATACGCCGAACTCGGCGGCGAGCTCAGGTTCCGAGGGCAGACGGGTCCCGGCCGTGAGCTGGCCCCGGCCGATCCGCTCGGCCAGCTCGCCCTGAACCGATACCGACCGCAACCGCGAACGCTGCCTTGGCACCTGCCGCTCCCGGTCCATGTCCGCGAGTATTCGTCAGACAACTTGGGGTCGTCAAGCGGGCCACACGTGGCGAGGCGAGTCAACCTAGGGCATGAATCAGGGAACTTCCGCCCCACCATGGCCGCTCATTGTCATGGTTAGCGGGGCCTTGACGCGCTTTGCAAAGCTCCCGTAATATCCGCGCAAAGGCGGAACCTGTCAGACAAATCGTCCCGGGCCGGGCGGCGACCTGGCATGGGGCGGTCCGGCGGAAGGGAGGCCCGCCATGAGCATGGAGGGACGCAAGGTCGGCTCGGTCCGCTACCAGGAAGCCGGAACCGACTACTTCGCGAAACGAGGCCTCAAACGGCACGCCGCGTTCTGGTCCCTGTGGTCCCTGGGCGTGGCCGCCGTGATCTCTGGCGACTTCTACGGCTGGAACCTCGGCCTCGACGCGGGCGGATTCGGCGGCCTGCTGATCGCCACGGTCTTCATCGCGGCCATGTACTACGGCCTGTGCTTCAGCATCGCCGAGATGTCGCCCGCGCTGCCCCACACCGGCGGGGCGTACTCGTTCGCCCGCTCGGCGATGGGCCCCTGGGGCGGGTTCATCACCGGGCTCGCCGAGAACATGGAGTACGTGATCACCCCGGCCGTGGTTGTCGGGGCGATGGGCTTCCTGATGCAAGACATCGTCATCTCGCTGTTCAACCTCACCGGCTCACCATGGTGGAACAGCCCCATCACCTGGTGGGCGGTGTTCTACATAGTCTTCGTGGGGATCAACTACATCGGCATCAAGATCACGATGCGGTTCACCGTGGTGATCAACATCCTCGCCCTTGCCATCCTCGCCTTCTTCTTCATCTCAGTCCTGGCGTCCGGCAAGTTCGACGCGAGCCTGCTGTTCAACATCAAGCCAGATCCCGGCCAGACAAGCTTCCTTCCCCACGGGCTTGGCGGGATCTTCCCCGCCATACCCTTCGCCATCTGGTTCTATCTCGCGATCGAGGAATTGCCGCTCGCCGCCGAGGAATCGCACGACCCCAAACGCGACGTCCCCCGCGCGACCATCTGGGGGATCAGCACCCTCGTCCTCACCGGTGCCCTGACGCTCCTCCTCAACCCCGCCGTGGACGGCGGGGCGGCCAAGATCGGCGTGTCCGCCACGCCGCTGTTCGACGGCTTCAAGGGAGTGTTCGGCGCGGGGACGGCAGCCACCCTGCTCGCCCTCATCGGCCTGGTGGGGCTGATCGCCAGCTTCTTCACGATCATCTACGCCTACGGGCGGAACACGTACTCACTGTCGCGGGCCGGCTACTTCCCCAAGTGGCTGTCCCTCACCCACGGCAAGCGCAAGACCCCCCACGTCGCCCTCGTCGCGGGCGGGATCGTCGGGTACGCCCTCGCGGTGCTGATCTACGAACTGGGGAAATCGAGCGGCTTCCTCGCGGGACAGATCGTCGGTGCGCTGCTGTACATGGCGGTGTTCGGCGCGGTCATCTCCTACACCATGCAATGCCTGTCGTTCATCCTCCTCCGGATCAAGCTGCCGAACATCGAGCGGCCCTACCGGAGCCTTGTCGGGATCCCAGGGGCCGCGATCGCCGGCGTCATCGCCGTCGTCGCGCTGATCTCCCTGTACTCGAACTCCAGCTACCGGCCGGGGGTGTACGGGACACTGATCTACTTCCTGTTCGGCATCGCTTACTTCGCCATCGCGGGCCGGCACCGCCTGGTGCTCTCACCGGAAGAAGAGTTCGCCCTCACCAGAGGCAAGCACGGGGACCCGGAAGCCGAAGGATACGGCACCACCCACGTCACAGACATCCCAACAGGCGAGACGGTAGTCGAGCAGGCCCCGGCTACTGGCCAGACGCCATCATAAAGGGCCACCATGGCCGGGCCACCGACATCCCTGGCTGCCAGACGCTGCGCCTGAGTGCATAGTAAGGAGCATGCGGCAGCCCGACCACTCCGCCCCGGGGGTCGAAGCCGTGCGCGCGGTGTGGGTCCGCCGGTTCGACTGCTGGGCGGCCGACTATGACGCCAGCCAGCTTCAGTCCATGCTGTTCGGCCCGGCTCACGAGGCGGTCGTCCGGTATGCGCGGCTGCATGTCCCGCGCCCCGGCCGTATCCTCGACGTCGGGTGCGGCACCGGGCGGCTCGCCGCCCGGATCGCCTGGTCCTACCGGCGGGCGCAGGTGGCGGGTGTCGACGCCTCCACGCAGATGATCAAGCATGCCGCTCCCGCGCCGGATGTTCACTACGCCTGCGCCGTGGCCGAGCACCTCCCGTTCGCCGACGCGGTATTCGGCCTGGTGGTGATCACGCTGTCGGTATCACACTGGCGTAGCAAGGCAGCGGGACTGGCGGAGATCAGCCGCGTGATGGCCCCCGGCGCCATCCTGATCGCGGCCGAGGTTCTGCCTGTCCGGCCACCCCGCCACCTCCCGGTACGGGTGCCAGGCCGCAGGCTGGACCTCACTCACGGCGTACCGTCATTGATCGCTACTAGCGGCCTGCGCATCCACCACGTGAAACCGATCCGGCCCATCGCCGTTGCCGTGAACACTGTCTTGATCGCGGCAGAAAAACCTTCTGACCGCGCCGCCACAGTGCACCCGTGTCCCGCGACGGCGCCAAACAGTGACTGAACTGCCCTGACCTGCCGTGCAGGCAGCTGGCAACCGCGATGTTCATCGGCGAGCGCCGCTTCCCCGCGCGTACGGGCACAAGATTCGAACTGCCCGGGCAGTGCCGCAGGTCACAGGCCTACTGATTGCCGCGCCAAGATTGCCAGCGTGGCAGCATGCGTATCACCAGCTGGACATGTAAACCAGTCCCAGAACCGGCGCTCGGCTCGCAGCCGCTGCGGGCAAGCACGGGCCGTGGATGCGGCTGGCTGGCCGGATCAGAACGCGCGGGTGAGGACACCGGCCTTCTCGAAGATGTACAAGCCGATGAGGATATAGACGACGGGGACGATCCAATGTCCCCAGCGGCGCAGCGCCCCGGTGATGCGATGATGGGACACCAGCCACCACCCGGCCAGGCACCAGACCGCCACGCCCGCCGCGAACACCGCCACCGTGACGATGGCCCCGCTGCCGCTGATGGTAGCGAACACCAGGGTATAGGCGGCGATGTTGTCGCCGCCGTTGGCGATGGTGATCCCGGTCACGCCGGGCAGGCCGCGGGCCACCGCGACATCGGCGTGCTCCCCGTGGCGGCGGTCGCGCACGGCGGTGATCAGCTTGCCGAGGCCGAGGCCGAGGGGCAGCAGGCCCAGCAGCCAGATTGAGTGCCCGGGGATCAGCGTCAGGCCCCGCCCGGCGGCCACGGACACCAGCACCAGCACGGCGATCCCGGCGTACTGCCCCACCCAGATCTGCCACCGCCGGGGCTGCCCGCCAGCCCGCGACGACGCGCTCAGCACCGCGAGCACCACCATGTCATCGATGTTCGTCCCGGCGAACAATGCAACCGCTGCCCCGGCCGTGGCAAGCACTGTGTCCATGAACCCGCCACCCTCCGGCCACGCCCAACGGCGGCGCCGTACCTCTTCCGTGATCAATCGTGCCAGGAGCCCGCGCTCTCCCGGCGGCCAAGGCCGTCAGGAAGAAACCTGGCAGCTCTTCTGAGCGCAGTGGCCGCCCTCAACCAGTGCACGAACCGGCAAGCCCGCTGGACCTGCGCCGGCAACGTCACTGAGCCCTACAGCCGTGCGGGATGATCTGGGACTGAGCACAGCGCCCGGCTGATCTTGGAATACTCCGGGTGGGGACAGGAAAACAGAAAGAGCATCAGCGCTGATCAAGACATCTCGCGAAGAGAGCCATGCTGATGCTCCCGGAGCTGACCTTGCCGCTGTCACTGATGGCGTTGCCGCGGTCGCCTACATCCGCGCCGCCGCCAGGCCGGCGGGCGTCCCCGTACGCCAGGCATGCCAGGACCTGGCCCAACACCTGGGCCACCCAGCGATATAACACCCGTCACGGCGCGGCCCGGAAAGGCCACACCGATCCATGAATCGCCGAGCATTAGGCGGTTCTCGGCGTTTGCCGTCCGCTGACCGAGGTGGGCCGGATCCGAATCCAGTACGGGTGCTGCACAGCGGCGGCCCATGGGTGCAGGCCACGGCGGGTCAACCGCTGGACGTCGGCTTCGGCCTCTACTACCTCCGCGCGGCCGGTCACTACCACGCTCCACCCGGACTGGGTCTGCTCGTTGTAGTGGTCGGCCTCGAACGTGGCCAGATTCTGCCCGTCGGCCGCAGCCAGCTTCGATCCGTGGGCGGTTCGGAATGCCACGTTGGGGCCATCGACAACGTGGTTCACCGGCAGTATCACCAGTTCGCCGTCTGCGATGAAGCCGACCCGGCCTACCGGTACCGAGGCCAGCAGCCGCAGGCACTCCTCAAACGGCAGTATCTCCAGCCCCGCGTGATCGGTGCAATACCCTAGCATCGCGCACCCCCAACCAAAAGCGGCCGATCAGCCCGGCCTTCCCGGGCTGAGCCGGCAGGGTTGTCATCTTCACGGTGGGCCGCCATGGCCGGATTTCGCGGCGGCCGAAGGTCCCCGCAAGCCAGGTCGTTAGGCTCGCATCCCACCTTCCCGGCACCGGGGGTCCATGCCAGGCGGCGGCCCGCCGAAGTCACCGGCCCGGGACGATTAGTGTCTGTCCGTGACGGTGACGCGGGGACTGCGCGTGCCGGTCAGAACTTTTTCTGGCGCGGTTGTCCTTATCCGCTGGGCCAGGTCGTTCGGCTCTGTTCTTCTTGCCTGAGTCTGGGCCTGAGGGATCGCACCATCATGCCTGTCCCCGTCACCCTGAACCGGACTCACGTTCCCCAAAACCGCGAAGGTTGGGTAACCAAGGACCCTTCGCGGTCATGAGGCTTCGCCGCGGGGTGTTCTTGCGCCTAACGATTAAGCCGGAACCGTGAGTACCGCTGGTCGGTCATCACTCTCACCCTGCGGTGAAGTGGCGGTGCCGCTCACCCGCTCGCGAGGAGCGATCGACCGTTTGGCCCTTGGACTGTGGCTCAAGGTGTTCTGGCACCCGCTCGGCTGCGGGATGCAACGACGGCAGCTGCCGGGCCTCAAGCGACTCGTGGAGGCAGCATGACGGCACATCGCGGCCACCGGGCCCACATGCAGATCTTCCAGTTCGGCGTCCCGGCCGACGAGGCGGTGCTGGCGACATCCTATGGCTCAGCGGGTCAGGACTCTCCGGCCCGGCGCTGTACGAGCTCAAAGCCGAACCGTCCCTTGACGCATAGGTGGCCGTGGCCGACGTCATGGTCGAGGGGGAAGTCACCTTGACAATCCGGTTGTCCTGTACGTGCAGAGTTGGGCGCCTGCGGGAAGGACGGGGCGGACTGGGAACCCGGACCCTCTGCCTTGATCGACCTGGGGCAGCACGTGTGCTGTGACTAGGTGAACTGACGTTCCGCCGAATCGCGCGGGGCCACCAGGCGCAGCAGCGTGATCGCGAGGAAGTACAAGACGGGCCCCAAGGCGTAGACACCAAGGCTGGCCTGCGGTGAGGCCCCGGCGATCGCGAACGCGATGAGGTAAATGACCACGGGAAAGGCAGACAGTGCCAGCCCCGACCGGATGGATGCCCGGTCCAGCGGCTCGTGTATCAGAGCTGGCCGGTGCGTCGCGTAGGCCCACATGGCGGTCCGGGCCACGGACGTACCGATCAAGATCAGGCCGAACATGCGCAGCGCGAGCGGGTCCTGGTGATAGCGGCTGAGCAGCGCCGAGCCGAACGGCAGCAGGCACACCGCGAACAGGGTCAGCAGATTGAGCCAGATGATGCCACGGTCGGTGTACCTGATCAGCGTGAACAGGTCCCGGTGGCCGACCCACTGCATCGCCGCGACGATGAAGGCGATCGTGAAGCTGATGAAGCTGGGCCGTACCTGCGCGATGGCGGTGCCAAGTGTCTCGTGCGCGGTGAGTTCCGGCACGTGAATGTCGAGCACCAGCAGCGTGATGATGATGGCGAACACCCCATCGGCCAGCGCCAGGATCCGCGACAGATCCTTGCGGCGCTCGTCGCGGGACGCGCCGCTGTCCAGGGTGACCTCGTCATCCTCCCGCACGCAGCGAGCCTAGCCCACCCCACCGTTCAGCGGACGTGGCAGCAGAGGCCGCTGCTGGCAGGTTCGCAGTTCAACGCACACCCGGAGGCGGTCGGAAGCGTCCTCGGGGCGCTGGCCGTGACGGCTCAGCTCTGAACAGCGGCCCTCCGGGCCGCCGCCTGGCGCAGGCCCTTGACCCGGGGACAGCCCACACACCAGCATTCCGACCGGGGCATACCGGCCGGAAGGAGCACTCATGAGCATCGCAGCCGGTGACGGAGCCCAGGCCGGGCCTGCGGTCGAGAACCTGGGACGGCGCCGCGCCGCGGGGATCTACGGCGCCATCATCACCGCGGCAATCCTAGATACGGCCGGGGGCCACGTGTCTACCGCAGCGCTGGTGGTCTCCGTCGTGGTCACGTTGCTGGTGTACTGGATTGCCGAGGAGTACGCCGAGGTCTTGGGCGAGCACACGGCGGGCGGCCGGTTGCCGAGCCGGGCCTACATCCAGGGTTCGCTGGTGTCGAGCTGGCCGATGGTCAGCGCGTCCTACCTGCCGCTGCTGGCGGTGGTACTCGCCAAGCTGGCCGGGGCCTCTGACCTCACCGCCGCTAACGTCGGGCTGGTAGCGGCGATCGTGCTGCTGACCATTCACGGCTGGCTGGCTGGGCGGGCGGCCCAGCTCCAGGGCCGGAAACTGGTGATGGTCACCTCGATCGCGGCGGCCCTGGGACTAGTGATGATCTTGCTCAAGGACCTGGTCCTGGTCCATCTGCACTAGTTGTCTGCCGGTAAGGAAAGGAGCCTTGCGGGGCGCGGTACACGCGGGCAAGGCATCACCTCTCGTATCGCCGGGCGGCGGGGGCCCGGCGGAGCCCATTTCGCCGCGCCGTTCCAGCACGGCGATGACCATGA
>Ga0126384_10001048_pt1 | contig 16087 bp, 16 predicted proteins | sample PanSoiMetPlot_36_FD_92543 | JGI IMG/M metagenome (GOLD analysis project Ga0126384, IMG submission 92543) | Tropical forest soil microbial communities from Panama - MetaG Plot_36 | ecosystem: Environmental > Terrestrial > Soil > Tropical forest > Bulk soil | place: Panama | collected 2016-02-17 | reverse complement strand
TGACTGAAGACCGGCCAATCCCCGCCCGGCAATGGATCGCTATGGAACGACCGTCTCGCAAGCCAGTGGCCAGCAAGCGAGCGATCTGCAAAGCATCATGTCGGGATTCCGGCAATCCACGGTCCGGAATCGGGAAAGAAATGAAGTCGATCCCGTTGGAACGGCAAAGCTCCGCCTCACGCCGCAATCGAAGCTCCGAAATCTCATCGTGCTCCAGCAGGCTCACGACCACATCGATGCCACTTTCCTTCCATTCATTGACCTCCGCCTCCAGCCACTCCTCAGCACGAGGACGGGCCATAATGGCAATCCGTCCAGGTGCTCGAATCTCAATCCAATGTAATCGGGACATCCCAACCCCGGTTGGCGCAATCCACCACAACGCCGCGGGCGATCTCGGCGACTTGAGGTCGCCTCCGGCAACCGTCTTGAGGCGTTGGCGGGCGATCGCAAGGGGCAACACTCGATCAGGATCAACGACCAACTCCGGGTGTGCTTTGTCTGGACGGCGGAAGGCCCGGCGGACGTCGAGATAGTGGACTACCACTAGAAGAGGACGTGACAATGGCCAAGAAGCTCAAGCCGATGCATCCCGGTGAGGTTCTACGGGAGGAGTTCCTGGTTCCGCTGAGAATGTCAGCGGGCGCTCTTGCCAAGGCCTGCGGCTTGCCTCGCACACGGATCGAGCGGATCGCCAGCGAACAGACCGGCATTACCGCCGATACTGCGCTTCGGCCCGCCAAGGCACTCGGCACAACCGCACAGCTTTGGCTCAACCTGCAGAACGACTATGACGTTCAGATCGCGAAGCGCGATCTCGCCAAGATTCTCGATCGCATCGAGACCGTAAACAAGCCGAAGGCGGCCTAACCAGCGCAGTGCAATGTCGCAGGGCGTCGAAAATTTGCAGATGCGCGCGCAGTGGGCTCCCAGCGCCACGCCGAATGAATGGTGCCCATGTGTGGACGGCCCCTGCGACCGTTGCGCGTCAATATTTTAACGACGGTCGCTCAAACTCATCATCATCAAGAAATTCGGGATCACAGATCCGCACGAGGCAGCGGCGGCTTACAGCGCAGCGATCGAGTAGACCACAGCGATTGAAGCCGATCCCGACCAAACGTTAATTTCGCTTCCATACTCACGTAATGATCACCTCGCTATCGGTACGCGTCTGTCGTCGCTTGTGCCCCCCCGTCACTGCGACGATCGCCCCGGCAGCCTCCCCATCACCTCCCGCTGCCGGGGCCCCTCAGCCTGATCCCCAGCGCGATGTCCGCCGCAGCGACGAGCCGAGAGACCAAGCCCCTTACTGTGACACCCGACATTTTCTGCGCATCGTCAGCGACGGCTTGCAGCGCAGCCGATCGAGTAGCCGCAGAGCCTTACCGACAGCCGGCTCCGCATCGCACGGCGATCGGACCGCCGATTTGGAAAACAACGCTTTCGAGCACGACTCGCGCCGTAAGGATGACGAGACACGCCGCGATCACTGTCAGAACGACCTTGGTGTAACGGTCGGCCATATCGACGCCCCCAATAGAATCCAAGCCCGGGAACTAGAGCACTTAATCGAGGACCGTCACATCCTCCGATCGAGTGAGCACATCAGCGCATCTGGCATGCGCGACCCAGACGGAAGCGACCCTAGGCGATTGGCATTCCAACGCCACCGCCACCCTTGTGGGGGCGCTCGAAGAACCCGGACGGCGCCGATGGGACCGAGTCGATGCAGGCACTCGAGCAACTGTGAATCAGGAGAGGAACGCAATCCGTGCCGACCCGCTGCGTTGTCCAGAAAGGCTGAGGGGTTCTTTCACCGAATGACTGATCGCAAACGCTGCAGGTCGCAGGGAGCAAACCCTCGATCGGGCGTGAAAGGCGCGGGAATGGCAGTCGCGTCTTCCTGTTTCCATAGAGCGCGCGAGTGCTCATCCTGCTGGCGCTCAGGTTCACGCATCGTGTGACTTCGTAAGGGAGCCAATGCAGCGAATAAGACGTGTAGATGTCCAACTCTCGGAGCAACGTCATTCGCCCGATCTCGGGGGGAAGCCTCCGCAGGTGACTGCCATAAAGACGTATTTCCACCACATGCGTCAGGGACGCCACCTGAGGCGGGAGCGTGATGACGCGCATCCAGTCTTCCCAGGGGATTTGCGCCGATGGCTCAAGGATCGGAGCACTCGTTTGTGCATGCCGCTCGATCAAATCCGTGACCTGGCCCCAACCCGCCGCGCTCTGGTCCTGCGCTTCCACATGCATGTTCGGAACAAGGGGCGCCCCCTTCTTTGTCCTCACTGCCAAACAAGGGCAGTGCTCGCGCCGCGTTATCCGTCCGGCCGCCGCCTTCGTGACGGGATCGATGGAGATCAGGCGCGGGAACGATTTTTAGGCGCGCAGGTCCGTCTGCATCGTTGGACATGCCCTCTACCCTGACGGCCGGCATCGCGCCGAAAGTTTCATGATGGGCCTCCTTGTACAACGGAGATCGGCTCGGGCAGCCAGCCGCTCAGAGGTAGATGATGCGACCGGGAGCGGTCGCCTTGTCGAGCACTCGCGCCGTAAGGATGGCGAGACAGGCCCGCGATCACTGTCAGAACGACCTTGGTGTAACGACGCCCCCGAATAGAACCAATCCGGAGAACTGAATTTAGAGCACTAATCGAGGGCTGTCATATCCACCGACCGAGTGAGCACGTCAGCGCGTCCGTCAATCACCGCGGGTGGGGCCGCCACGCAACGCGGAAAGGCCGCCCACTCCCTTTAGTCGCCACGGTCGCTCACGACCGGAGAAGATTTCGGAATCGCGCGTGCGGGAGGGCCAGCGACCAATCCGCGAACGGGCCTGATACCAGCTAGTCACACCTGGTGCCATAGTATATATCCGCCCTGGGGTCTGCTGAGGGTGTCATTGTGGGGGGCAATCCATGCGTCTGTCGTGCTGTTTGCTGCTGGCCGCCATGGGACTATTGGGCGGATGTGCTGATCGGCCGCCTGTAGGCGAGGCGCAATTTGGTGTGCATGTCGGATATTTGCCGGTCGCCAGGCGCGCCGTCGACCATGTCGGTCGCGCCTCCGATGCCGTTCCCAGCTTCGACATGACCAAGGCTTGCCGCGCCAGCGAACGAAACAGTTGCCTTCGCGACGAGCAGGATGCGAAAGCCGACGTACAGCGGCGATGGCACGGATTCTCGGCAACCGAGCGGTCCGCGTGCATGCTTTCCTCAACAGGCGGCATCGAGCCAAGTTATGCGGAGCTGCTGACCTGCCTTGAGATGGGCGCGCTGGCGAAGGCTGGGCCGGCCACGGTTGGCTATCCTGGCATCTACACGACGGACGTAGATCGTCGGATCAAAGAAGGCATCGAGGCGCGAGCCAAGCGCATCAAGCTCAAGCAGGACAAGGCACGCGGAGATCGACTTTCAGAGCCCGGGATATGACGCCGCTCAGAGGTAGATGATGCGACCGGGAGCGGTCGCCTTGTCGACGATCTCCTCGGGGGCAGGATTGTACTTGGACAGGTCCTGTCCGGGCTTCCAATCCTCCGGATAGTCGATCAGCCCGGATGCTCCGGACATCGGGACATTCTTGTCGAAAAGGTCGCGGTAGTATTGGGTGTCGGGCCAACCGACGGTCATCGCCAGGCGTACGATCTCGATCAATTCGTCCCTTGTGAGGTCGGGGACGACACGGGGCACCGGCAATGCTGCCTCCCGCGCGAACTCATCGACGCTGCCGTGGCTGGGTAGGCTTTCGAAATAACCCAGGTCATGTTCGTGACCTGTCATCGCATTGAGCGACGCTATGCGTCCCCCGACATCCTCTCCCCGGGCCAACCCCGCCATGATGCCGGCTGCGGCCTCGCGGATGCGGTCGACATGCTCGCTCCCGGGCGGCTTGAGAAGCAAGCTCGCTCTCAAAGGCATTCGGTTCTGCTCGCCCTAAAGGCGCCGACATCCGGCGCGCACGGGGCTTCGGTCTGCGCGCAAACTTCGCTGCGCTCAGGAGCCTGCCTGCTCTGCCAGTCTTGTGTCAGGCTCGCCGTGCGCGTGAGGTTCGGCGTCCGTTTCAGGTTCGTCGTCCGAGTAACGCAGTTCCAATTCGTAGAAATACTGGTCGAACTGATCCCGCAGCTTGTCGAGCACCCCAAGATGCGCGCGCAGCTGTTCGCGCGCTTCGCGGCTCGCCGGCTGTTCGAGCGCGATATAGAGCTTGGCCAGCCCGCACATGGCGTCGCTCGCCTCCGCCATCGTTCCCCACAGTTCCTTGTCAGGTAGCTTGGAAAGCTCTTGTGTCATGTCTCTGTCTCCACTCGGGGGGCTCGACTTTTCCAATTGCCACAAACTCAGTTCTCACCGAAGGTGTCGGGGTAGGAACAGCTTCTAATTGTATCCGTCACGGACCTGCAGCCCCATCGCCGCCGTCGCATGGCAGAGGTCGGAATCCCAGTTCGTCGCGCAGATCTTCGCGATCGTGATGCCGACGCTGGCGTCGGACGCGATGTCGCGATCAGGTCGGCCCGTCCTGGCCTGTAGCCGGCAACGCGGCGAGGCCGCGCCGGCAAGGCAAAAACGATGCGCAACATGACGATCCCCACCACCTCGGTGCCGATGGCTTCCTAAGCTAGCAGGACGTGCTCGGCGCCGCCAAGTCGGAAACGCACCGCGGCTCACTGTCTGAGCCCTCTCCACCATCGTCATTCGATTTGACATGGTTCCGATCTGCGCGTCGTCGCAGCCCGGACGCCGTAACGTCGCGTCCCTTGCACCCGCACACCCGAGCGGAGCGCCGTAAGCCGGCCGCTCGACCTCCTCCTTCGACCGGGGCCGACCACAAGCCGCATTGCCATCGGCCATGACGGTTACCTCCGTGCTGCTGCCGGCAACGCAGAGGACGCGCCAAGTTGTCGCCCCGAGTTCCGCTCAAGCTTGTAGTTGGCCGGCCCCCTGGATTCGGGCCGGATCAATCAGCGCATTTGCCGAAGAGCTCAGTGAAGGACGCCTCCATGGGCTCCGAGCCGCCGAGATCGCCCGCCGCCACGCCCGGCCGCCCGCAGGATGACCGCCGGTGGACGGCCCGTTTGGCCGCCGCGCTGCTTGCGGAGGGCAAGCCTCTGGTTTTCCGCAAGCGAGTCATCGTCGTGCTGGCGGTGATCGGCTTCGTGCTGGGCTCTGCCGCCGGCGCCACGACGCCCCCGAATTTCGGGTTGCTCGGGGCCGGCATGCTGCTCTGCATCCTCGCTTGCTCGATCGGGCTCGCGCGCTACCTCAACGGGCGATGACCCAGCGCATTCTGGCCAGAGTCTGATCGGCCGCCACCTCAGCCGGTGGCAGCCGACAGGCCGTGTGCACGGCCGCCGAGCGCCCTCGCGGCGCTACCAGAAGATATGATATCCCGCGATCGCCAGCTCGACGGCGATCAGAACCACGATGATGACTTCCAGCCGCAGCGAGCGCTTGGTGTCGATGATGTCGGTGAGCACCTCGGCGGTCTCGGCGATCAGCCGCAGCTTGCGCGACAGCGCCTCCGCCCGCTCCTTGAGCTCGTACTCGTCCTGCAGGCGGGCATAGAGCCGCTCCAGATCGTGGCGGTCCCAGACCACGTCGGGCTTGTCCGCGACCGCGACGCGGCCCGATACGCGATGCTGGACGAGCAGCGTATTGCCGATGTGCTTGATGATCGCACGGCGACCGCCGGTCGTCGCCCCCTTGTCGGCGAGCTGCTGGGCGAGCGGCTCGACCAGCTCGAAGACACCCTCCACGTCGCGTTCGTCGCGCGCCAGAACCACGCTCTTCGAGAGCGCATCCGCGATGACGATCAGGTGCTCCGGCGTCAGCGTCCTGAGCGAGATCGGACCGCCCGGCAGGATCTGGTCATCCTGGTTGGCATCGATCCCGATCAGCCCGATCTCCTCCTCGGGCGGCACGACCGGCCGGATCAGGCGCGGCTGCAGGCTGGCGAGAACCTCCTCCTCCTGCTGCGTCGTGAGCCCGGTCAAGACCGCGACGCCATAGCGAAACAGCGTCACGAAGCCCTTGGCTCCCACCCGGTAGGTGAGCGGCGTGTTCGAGATGATGCCGTCACGCTCCAGGTTCGACGTGTTGATCCGATCGCCCAGCAGGAGCGCCCTCGCCCGGATCCGGGCCTTGGAAGATTCCGAGCCGTCCGTCATTGCCCGCACGCCATCGCCAACGCTGTCTGCCACGCCGCCGCCCGCGGCCGTGTCCGCAGTCGTACCCGCCGAGAAATCGTGCCGACTTCGGGTTCGCGGCACTATCCCATCGCGCTAGCGCGATCGGCCTTTAGCTGCAGGTCAGGCGCAGCGCCGGCCCGCAACCTTGGCGCAGAGGAACGAACAAAGCCGGCGAACATGGGGCGCACCGACGAACGAGGTGCTCCGCAGGTCCGGTCCGCCGGCGCCCACCGTCACGCAAACCATGTGGTGAGCCAAGTGGCGATCAAGTGGCAACCCGAGTGACCACCATGTGGCGACGGGCTGTCGCATCACGGCGCAGCGGTGAAAAATCCTCGCGCCGATCGATCACGAGACATGCGATCAATTGCAGGACTTGATACAGGCATCGGGATCATGCGGCCGAGCGCGTGTCATCGCGGTCAACCAGGCTCCGCCGCACCGGCCGCGCCAGCGCCCAGCGACTCTCGTCGTGCGCGGCATTCACGCGCCGCAGCGCGGGACGCGCGCGCGTGTTCTCGAACGGCTGCAGCATGCATTGCATCCAACCGGCGAGCATGATCAACGGCAGATACATCAGCGGCATGGCAGCCTCCATTGCGGCACCACAACCGCAGCGACCTTGAGCAAGGACGTCATCGGACGATCTCCTGTTCCTTGCCCGTGCGCAGAGCCAACCGCTTCGCGCAGTGAAAGGTTCCGGCGCGGCGGGCATCCGCTGCGGACGGCGATCACGGTTGAGCAAGCGTAAATGCGGTCACATTCGAGTGATCGACGGAACGTCGTGATCAGATCCCGCCATCGCCCGGAAAGAAGCAGGTTTCGTTGCCGTCAAAGACGAACAGCGTCGGCTTTCCGCCCGGCGCGTGCTGATCCCAATGAATGATGTCGTCGGGAAATTCGCCGCCACTTGTCGCCGTCGAGCCAGTACCATTCATCGCCTGCATTCGTCCGATTGACGTTGAAACGCGTCTTTACGACGTCGGCGTGATCGCAGCACTTCTTGAATGGAAAGCGAACCTGCGCGGCGCGCGTGAGCTCGGCGTCACGGTACCATTGCTGCACTTCGGGCGGCTGGCTCGCATATTCGGCCTTCCATCGCGCCTCGACCGGCGTCGCCAGCGCAACCGCCGCCAAGATGGAGACGGAGACGGGAAGCCTGCGTGGCTTGAAATGCGCCCCCCCCCCGCCACGCCGCAGAGACTTATGGCGTCGCATGTGTGCGGGATCCAACTTTTCGTCTCTCCCCGCGCACGTTGCAAAGAAAATACACGACGCTTGGGCTTTGTTCCCGGCGACGGCAGCGAGCGGCGGGATGATGTGCCGTTCGGGCAGTTCCCGGTGATGATCGCCTCGCCCGCCTCTTCCCGCCGCCCGCGCCCACGCGATATCATGCGCTCTCGCTTGGAATGCAGCCCATGGCAAAAAACCCCCGAAAGCCGGGCCCGTCGGAGCCCGACGAAGCGGTCGACCTGCTGCGCGCGCTGGCGCGCCGCCGCGAGGCCGATCAACCCGCGCCCGCGCGCTCCGGGCCGCGCCGAGCGCCCGCGACCCACCAAGGCGACCCCGAAGACCTCGATTCGCTGCGCGAGCTCGCCGCCAGTCTCGATCGCCAGCTCCGTTCACCCAGGGCCGACGACGAACGCGCTCCGCCGCGCCAACGACGCGCGCCGCTCCCTCCTGGCGCGCCGACCGATCCGTCGGTCGCCCGGTCGTCCCGCCCGGCGCCGCGCCAGCGCGGAGGCAGACCGCGACATCAATGGGAGGAGTTCGTCGCCGCGTTGCCGCCGGCCGCTGCGCTCATTCCGTATCTCGGACGCCAGCAGGAGATCTTCGCCGTCGTCTCGGCGGTGGTCCTCGCGGTTGCGGCGGCAGGCAGCCTGATCGCACCCCGCAACGCGTCCAAGGTCGCGCCGTCCGCCACCATCGTACCGCCGCTCGATCAACCTTCCGTGCAGTCGGCGCCCTCCGACGCTGACGCTGCCACCAAGGCGATGTCCAATTGCGACAAGGCGGCGGCGCGCGATCCGGATGCGTTGTTTTTCCTGATCCTGCCGCTGGTGCAATCCAACCCGAACGACAATCAATGGCGCAACGCCGCGATGCAGACCGTCGGCAAGAACTATCTCCTGCTCAGCGCCAAAGACGCAATCAACGGCCTGCGCGCCAGCAAGCTCGCGCTGCGCCCCGGCCGTTACACCTTCGCGGCGCTCGATCCCGCGAGCGGCGCAACCTATTCGTGGACGTCGGCGACCGGCATGTCGACGCTCGCGAAGGGCAAGCTGGGCACCGTCAGGTCGCTCAAGCTCGGCTTCGACTTTTCCCAGACCCAGGCCGGCGCACAGTGGAGCGCCGAGTTCAAACGCGAGCGCGGCTCCTGCTACTGGGTGAGCGTGCTGGTCAACTAGCAATATCTTACTGCCGCCGCATCTTACTGCCGCCGCTTTTGAACCCGACGTTCGCAATCGTACCGCCGAGAGTGCGCGGGCTGGCGTCGCCGCGCTCGCCCGGCTAAGTTCCCGCCCCGTCGAATTCCGCGCGTCGGCGCGGTCCCTCGAGCACAGGAACCCTTCGATGACGCGGTATCTTGCAGTTGCGTTTGCGGCTCTCGGCCTCGCGATCGTCCGGCCTGCGCAGGCCGCGGACATTTCCGGCGTGTGGCTGACCGATTCGGCCGATGCCCAGGTCCGGATGGCGAGGTGCGGCGCCAGCATGTGCGGCACGATCATCTGGCTCAGGCAGCCGATCGATCCCAAGACCGGCCAGCCGCTCACCGACTCGAAGAATCCGGATCCCGCCCGGCGATCGCGGCCGATGATCGGAACGCAGATCGCGGTCGACTTCCGTCCGTCCGCGCAAGATCCGAACAAGTACATCGGGAGCTTCTACAACGCAGAGGACGGCAACACGTATACGGGCTCCATCACCCAGCCCAGCGCCGACTCGCTTCATGTGACCGGATGCCTGCTCGTCTTCTGCCAGACCCAGACCTGGACGCGCGTGAAGCGTTGATCCAGGCGGCGGTCGCGACCGGAGTCGTTCCATGCGCGGCGGACGCGCGGCCTGCCTCTTCGCAGCCATGCTGGCACTTGCGCCTGCGCCGGGCCGCGCCGTCGAACGGGTCAGTTTCGGGCAGGTGTCGCCGACCGCCACGCTGTGGCCCGGCTTCGTCGCAAGCAGGAAGGGATTCTTTGCCGCCGCCGGCGTCGAGATGGACACGGTCTCGATCGGCGTCTCGCCCGGTCAACAGGCGGTCGCCTCCGGCTCGCTCAACATCATGCACAATGCCTGCAACGCCGTCGTCGCGTTCATCGAGCACGGCGGAACCGGCGCCAAGCTCGGCATGCTGTCGATGTCGGGACATCCAGCGGTGCTGGTCGGCCGCAAGGGTCTCAAGGACGTCCGCGAGCTCAAGGGAAAATCGATCGGCACCTCGTCGATCAATTCCGGCTCGACCATCCTGCTCAAGCGCCTCTTGAAGGCGAAGGGGCTCGACGAGCGCGATTACGACCTCATCGCCGGTCAGGGCAGCGCGCAGATCTTCCAGGGCCTGCAGGCGGGCGCACTCGATGCGGTCTGGCTGGTGCCGCCGCAATCCTTCACGGCGGCGGCCGCGGGCTATTCGGTGCTCGGCACCTTCCAGGAGGTGGCGCCGCAATTCATGTTCGTCTGCTTCGCGGTCAACGCGAGCTGGATGGTCGCGAAGCCCGAGGCGGCGCACGGTTTCGCCCGGGCGTGGCTGCAGGGCGTCGCGTGGCTTTACGATCCGGCAAATCGCGCCGAGGCGGAAAAGCTGCTGGCCGATGAACTGAGGATCGACCCGGCATTCGCGGCCGCGACCTACGACCAGCTCGTGGTGCGCAACAAGGCTTATCCGCGCGACGGCAAGATCGATCCGGCGGCATTGCGCGCCGTCATCGACATCATGGTCGAGGGCAAGGAGCTCGCGGCCGCGCCGCAGGGCGGCGTCGCAAAATATATCGACGACCGTTTCCTCGCCGGAGCCCGGTGACCGCGACCGCCATGGGCATCCTGCGCTCTCCTGAGTTGCTGACGACCGAGCGTCTGCAGCTCCGGCCCATGGGAATCGCCGACGCGACCGACATCTTCCGCTACGCGAGCGACCCGGAGGCGACCAGGTTCATGACCTTCGCGCGACAGCACACGATCGCCGAAGCCGAATCCTTCGCCCGGCGGTGCGCGCAGTGCTGGCAGGATGGAAGCGCGTTTCCGTGGAGGATCTCCGAGCGCGCGACTGGTGCGTTCATCGGCGCCATCGAGTTGCGCCTCAAGCCGCCCAAGGCGGACTTCGGATACATCCTGTGTCCCCCGCATTGGCGGCAAGGCTTTGCAAGCGAGGCCGCGACCGCCGTCGTCGCATGGGCGATTGCGCAGCCCGAGATCTTCCGAGTCTGGGCCACGTGCCATCCGGATAACATCGCGTCGGCGCGCGTGCTGGAGAAATCGGGCCTGTCGCGCGAGGGGCGGCTCGCCTGCTGGGGAGCCGCGGCCGAATCTGGGCGAGCCGGCGGGCGATTCCCTCGTCTATGCGGCGACGCGACCACACGGCTCGCGATTGTCCGGCTCATGAAAGCCGCCCCCGCAACGGCCTGAGGTTGCACGCTCGAAGATTTGCGCCAATTCGCTGAACTCATTTATCGCACGAAAGCGCATGGCAGGATGCTCGGCGCTGTCGACCTCGCCGCGATTTTGAGGTGAAATGACTTTGCCGGCATGGGGAGCCAAGGACGGGGAATGCTTCGCTTCGCGTCGATCGTCGTGATCCTCGTCGCCTGTCTGCCCGATCTGGCGGGCGCCGCCGATATGCGCGCGCCCCGCATCAGCCGCGCCGACGTCGATTGGGCCGCGGCCGCCACCACGCTCGGCGCGCTCGCGCCGCTGCAGGCGATCCATGCGTCCGCCGGCGGTCCGATGGCGAGCTCCGAGATCGCCCGGCTCAACGCCGCCACCGCCGAGCGCCTTCCCGGCATCGACCGCAGCGCGGTGCCGGTGCTGCTGCCGTTCGACGTCGAGGCCTATCTGCGCGACCGCGCCGCCGGCCACGCGGCGGACGATCCCGCCTATTTCCTCGGCTACGGCCGCGCGGCGTTCTTCGACGCCGGCCCGGCCGGTTACGACGCGCTGTTCCGCGTGCGGCCCGCCGCCGTTCCCGGGCTCGGCGAGATCGGCTTCGGCGGCATGGTCGAGATCTGGATCTCGGGCTCGCTCCTCACCTACGAACTCGACCCGGCCGCGAGTGACGTCAGCAAAAGCGTTCCCGCGCTCGAGGCGGATTTTCCCGACATCCGGCGCAGGCTCGTCGAGAACCATGTCCGCTACACGTTCGTGCGTTTCGGCGTGCCCTACGTGGTGTCGGCGCTCTGCTTCGACGGCCACGCCCGCCACCGCATGATGGCGTGCCGCGACGCCGACCGGATGCTCGAGCATTTCATCAAGTCGCTGCACGTCGCAGGCGGAACGCCGCAGGGGACGGCGCAAACCGTCGTCCCGCACCCGCCGGCGCGCCCGGCCGAGGCCTCGCCGACCTTCACCTACTACAGTCCCGGCCGGCTCGTTCCCGGAACCGGGCTGCGCGGCCGCGGTGGCCGGGCCGACTACACCGCCTATGCGGACATCCGCTTTCCGGTCGGCGAGGCGCCGGCCTTCGCCAATACGCAGTACCGCAAGAGCCGCGTCACCGGCGGAATCCTTCACTATCCGTGGCGCGATAATTTCTGCGAGCGCCGCTCGTTCTACGTCGACCAGTGCCCGGGCGGCTTCGGGCATCAGGGCCAGGACATCCGCGCCGCCAATTGCACGGCGAGGAGCGCGGGCGACGACCGTTGCACCATGCACCAGAACGACGTGGTGGCGGCGCTTGACGGCATGATCATGCGCGCGCCCGGACAGGAGGCGGTCTACCTCATGGTCAACACGCCGACCGACCATATCCGCTTTCGCTACCTGCACATGCGTCCGAAACTGCTCGACGCCGAGGGCGTGCTGAGCGGCCGCAGGGTCACGAAAGGCGAAGTGATCGGCCAGATCGGCAATTTCAGCGGCCACGAGAACGGCACGTCGTATCATCTCCATTTCGACATCCAGGTGCCGACCCGGTCCGGCTGGGTGTTCGTCAATCCGTACATGACGCTGGTCGCCGCCTATGAGCGCCTGATCGGCGGCCGCGGCCAGGAGCTCATGGACGACATGGTCGCGAGCGCATCGGTCACGAAGCGCGACGCCGCCCCGGCGGTCGCAACGACGCTCACCGCGATCCACCACGCGATCTTCGCGGCCGATGACACCGACACGAGCCGGCCCCACTGCGGCGGGCGGCGTCACCGCCACGGGTGCGGCGAGCGCCGCGCCCACAGCCTCCGCTACGGCCATCGCGCTCACGCGGCGGAGTTCCGCCATCGCTTCCGCCATCCCCCGGTGACGCAGGCGCTGATCGGTCGCGACTGAGCCGGTTGCCAACGGCCGTGCGCGGCTGTTTCATGCCTGCTGATGCCGGTCCGCCACATGAGTCGTCGCGAGCTGCTCGCCGCCGTCTGCGCGGCGCCGGCCATTCTGACGTCCGTGCGAGCCGTCGCGGCGCAAAGCTCGTTCGAACGGTGGGTCGCGACATTCAGGCCGCGGGCGCTCGCCCGCGGGGTCTCGGACGCGACCTATACGCGCGTGATGGACGGTCTCAAGCCCGACACCAGCGTCCTTGCGCTCATCCGCAACCAGGACGAGTTCCACGAGGAGCTCTGGCAGTACCTGCATCGCCGCGCCTCCGATTGGCGCATCATCACGGGCAAGGAGCGCGCCAAGGAATACGCCGGACTGCTGGGCCGCATCGAGAAAGACTATGGGGTCGACCGCCACATCATGCTCGCATTATGGGGCATCGAGTCGAGCTATGGCGACGTCATCGACAACCCGAAATACATGCGCCCGGTCATTCCTGCGCTTGCCGCCCTCGCCTTCGGTGAGCCGCGCCGGCGCACCTATTGGGAAGCCGAGCTGATCAACGCGCTCATCATCGTCGAGCGCGGCTGGAGCACCCCGCAGGAGATGATCGGCTCGTGGGCGGGCGCCATGGGACATACCCAGTGGATGCCGGAGGTGTGGCTCCATATGGGCGTCGACTACGACCACGACGGTCGCATCTCCCCGTTCGGCAAGCCCGACGACGCGCTCGCCGGCACCGCCCGCTTCCTGGTCGAGCGCGGCAACTATCAGCGCGGCGCCCATTGGGGTTATGAGGTCAAGCTGCCGCCGCGCTTCAAGGTGCCAGGCCGCTCGGTGTCGCGCACCTACGCCAAGTGGCACGAGCTCGGCGTCGTGCGTGCCGACGGCAAGCCGTTCGCCCGCCTCGACGACAAGGCACACATGCGCGTTCCGGTCGACGGCGGACCGGCATTCCTGACCGGACAGAATTTCGCGGCGGTGATGTCCTACAATCCTGCCTTCAGTTATGGGCTCGCGGTCTGCCACCTCGCCGACCGCATCGCCGGCGGCGGGCCGTTCGTGCAGCAATTCCCCGGCGGCGAGCGGCTGCCGACCCTCGCCGAGGTGCAGGAGATCCAGCGCCGCCTCACCGCGCTCGGCCACGATACCGGCGGCACCGACGGCCGCGCCGGCCGCGACACCCAGCGCGCCGCCAAGGCCTTTCAGGAGAAGGTCGGCATGGACCCGGCCGACGGCTATCCGGGCATCAAGCTGCTGGAGAGGTTGCGGAAGGTGCGGTGAGATATCCGCTTCCGACGTAGAGCGGGCGTTTTACGCCCGCTCTCAGGATTTCCGCTTCTGCTGCGCGGCGGGCTACGCTGGCTCGTGGCTCGCCAAAGCGATTTTGTCCTTCGACGTGGCCGGACGCTTGAGGTCGTGCCAGGCGACAAGCAGGAAGCCGCCCACCAGCCCGAGATGCTCGAAGAAAGCATTCGCGGCCATGAATCGCTCGTGCCCTGGGGGCAACTCCCAGAAGCGAAGCGCTATCAGTGTTGCCATCAGCGTAAAGCCGGCAAGCGCAAGTGCCGCGAGCCACCGGTAGAAGCCGGTGAGGATCATGACCGAGGCGCCCAGTTCCAGAACGATCACCGCGATGGCGAGCGGAACGGCCGGCGCAAGACCGAAGTGCTCCATTTCGGCAATGGCGCCGCTGAAATCGGTCGCCTTGACGATCCCGCCTTGCAGATAGGCGGCGCACAGCCCGAGCAGCGCAATCCAGTGAACGAGCGGTGTAGCGAACCGCGCTGCGATCTTCCCGATGGCGTTCATGTCATACCGCCCAGCAGGAGCAGCCAAGCGCGCCCCAGAACGACCGATCATCGCTCGGCACGTTCACCCCCCATGCATGCGCGTGGCCGTGCACGCCGCAGGCGGTGGTGCATCCGTAGGCGGACGCGAAGGCGTACCTGCGCTTCTGGTCGACGCCCGCACGCTTCTGATAGCCGCCGAAAGTGCGGACCGGTGACCAGTCCGGCATCGCGGGCGGCAGTGGCGGCGCCAAGTCCTTGAAGTCGGCATCGCCGTAGACCGCCTTGCCGCCGACCAGCGTCAGCACCGACGTGATGTCCTGGATCGCCTCACCGGGGACCGAGAAATAGTCGTCGGAGAGAACTGCGAGATCGGCGAGCTGTCCGGCTTTGATCTGACCCTTCTTGCCGACCTCGGTGGAAAACCAGGTGTTGGACTCCGTCCACAGCCGCAGCGCCGTTTCACGATCGAGCTGGTTGCTCGCCGGATAGAGCTGCATTCCGCCGACGGTACGGCCGGTCACCAGCCACGCGAGCGAGACCCAGGGATTGTAAGACGCGACACGCGTTGCATCCGTGCCAGCGCCGACCGGCACCCCCATCTCCAGCATCCGCCGGATGGGTGGCGTGAGTTCGGCCTTCTGAGCCCCATAGCGCGCGGCGAAGTACTCGCCCTGGTAGGCCATGCGGTGCTGAACGGCGATGCCACCGCCGAGCTTGGCGATCCGTTCGATGTTGCGGTCGTCGATGGTCTCGGCGTGGTCGAACACCCAGTGAAGGCCGTTGAACGGGGTATCGCGGTTCACCTTCTCGAACACGTCGAGCGCCCGCGTGATGGTCTCGTTGTAGGTCGCATGCAGACGCCAGGGCCAACGATTCGTGGCCAGCAGCCGGACGACCGGTTCGAGCTCGCCCTCCATCGACGGCGGCATGTCGGGACGCTCGACCTGGAAATCCTCATAGTCCGCCGCGCTGTAGACCAGCATCTCGCCGGCGCCGTTGTTGCGGTAGGTATCGTCGCCCTGGCCGGGCCGCACCTGCTTTGCCCAGGTCTCGAAGTCCTGCAGCTCCTGCTTCGGTTTCTGGGTAAACAGGTTGTAGGCGATGCGCACGGTGAGCTGGCCGTCGCGGTGCAGCTCCTCGATGATTCGATAGTCCTCGGGGTAGTTCTGGAAACCACCGCCGGCGTCGATCACCCCGGTGACGCCGAGGCGGTTCACCTCACGCATGAAGTGCCGCGTCGAGTTTTTCTGATACTCGGGCGGCAATGTCGGCCCCTTGGCCAGCGTGGCGTAGAGAATGGTCGCGTTCGGCTTCGCGATCAGCAGTCCGGTTGGCTCGCCGTTCGGGCCGCGCACGATCTCTCCGCCGGGGAAATCCGGCGTGTCCTTGGTGTAGCCGACGGCGCGAACGGCAGCGCCGTTCAGCTGCGCGCGGTCGTAGAGATGCAGCAGAAACACCGGCGTGTCCGGGGCGACGGCGTTGATCTCGTCCAACGTCGGCAAGCGCTTCTCGGCAAACTGATGTGCCGTGAAGCCGCCCACGACGCGGACCCATTGCGGAGCGGGCGTGCGTGCAACCTGCTCCTTGAGCATCCGCATCGCGTCGGCAAGCGATCGCACGCCATCCCAGCGCAGCTCCATGTTGTAAT
>Ga0126384_10001047_pt1 | contig 16095 bp, 15 predicted proteins | sample PanSoiMetPlot_36_FD_92543 | JGI IMG/M metagenome (GOLD analysis project Ga0126384, IMG submission 92543) | Tropical forest soil microbial communities from Panama - MetaG Plot_36 | ecosystem: Environmental > Terrestrial > Soil > Tropical forest > Bulk soil | place: Panama | collected 2016-02-17 | reverse complement strand
CGCCGGGGCAATGCGACAAGCGCCCGGCTCGATCGCTCGCGTTGCACCATCAAGCCTCAATCGATGAGGTCGATCGGCGCCGGCAACAAGCGGCCGCGATCGGGCCGTATTGTCAATAACTGCGTCGGTCGGCGGAGGCGTGCAGAAGCAACGCCCTCAACTACTCCGAAGAAGCGAATACGCATAGCGCCAGCGACAAACGGTACGTTTTCGTACTCACGTTTTATATCCGACAGCGGGAACGACAGGCGTCGTCGGTTGCTTTGGCGGTTGCAACGAGGTGCGTCGTCGGTCGCTTTGCTGGTTGGCGTCTTGTCGCAATTCCCGATACCCGCGGCAAGGACATCGGAAGAAATGCCACTGCCATCACCCGAGTTGCGCTGCAATGCTCGGTTGGAGAATGGGAGGTTTCGGTGACCCTACAGTGGAAATTATTGACTGTCCTCATGGCGGCGGGAACGTTTGCAATTTCAAGTGCGCAGCCCTCGCATTCACAGACTGTCAAGGTCACGCCGCTGGGCAGTCACGACAACGAATTCTGTGCCCTCGACCGCGCGATGATTTTCGAGGATCCGGATGGCACAAGGATTCTCTACGATGCCGGGCGCACCGTGCGCGGACCGGACGATCCGCGCCTTGGAAACATCAACGCAGTGCTGCTGACCCATGTGCATGGCGATCATCTGGGGGACCTTATTCAACCCGCCCCAAACGCGGGGGAGTGCGGCAAGCCTGATTTTTCCGTCAAGGTGACCCCGAAATCCAATACCGTGAATATTGTGGTCGCCAAAAAAGCCCAGCTTTTGGTTGGCTCCGAGATGGCCTCATTCTTCGCCAAGAAAATTGCCAACGCTGGCGGCCAATCCTCACAATCGGTAGTCGTTCGCTTTGGCGCATCGCGCAAGGTCGGCGGTGTTACCGTCACCACGGTGCCCGCGGTCCACAGCAATGGTCTAGCCGATTCCTTCCTCGAAGGTGATTTCGCCAAGCAGGTGGCAGACAACGGCGTCACCATCTCGCTTGGCCCTGCGACCGGCTACGTGCTGAAATTTTCTAACGGATTGGTTGCCTATCTCTCTGGTGATACCGGCATCACCGCAGAGCAGAAGCTCGTTGTGCACGACTATTACAAAGCCAAGCTGGCGGTGATCAATATCGGCGATGTGTTTACCACCGGTCCGGAACAAGCTGCCTGGGTAATGAATACCATGGTGCAGCCGACCTCGGTGATTTGTTCGCATGCCAATGAGGCGGCGACCAAGGACGGCAAGGTGCTCCCGAACACGCGGACAGCGGCATTTATCCAGCATACCAACGCGCCCGTCTACGTACCCCTGAGCGGGAAAACGTTAGAATTCGGCGACGACGGCAATTGCACGAAGGGGTGTCGTTGAGCTCAACAATGGTCGGGCCGGACGCCTGTTCTCGCCCGCACGGGTCCGGGTGCTCTCGGCATGCTTCCTTCCAGCGCGTAGCGCACGCTGAGCTCGTTGGTGAACATTGAATTGCGATCGGACGCGCAACAATGATGGCGGGCGATAATGTCCTCGCCAAAGCAACTCCACTTGCGGTTACGATCGCGTGATAGACAGACCACCGTCCACCAGCATCGCGGTCCCTGATTGGAAACTAGACGCATCAGAGGCGAGATAGAGCGCCGCCTGTGCCAGCTCATTCGGTGCCGCAACACGCTTCAGTGCATGCAAGTTCGCGAGGTGAACCTGCTGTTCGGCAGTTGCATTTGCGGTTTTGTACATGGCCGTCTCGACGGCGCCGGGAAGGATAGCGTTGACCCTGATATTGTGTGGTCCGTATTCCGCGGCAAGCACCTGCATCAGACCAATCAGCCCGGACTTGCTCGCCGCGTAAGCTGCGACTCCGGGAAAACCAACGGTATAGCCGACAAACGTACTCGTGAAGATGATCGAACCCTTGCCTTGCTTCAGCATGGCCGGGATCTGATGTTTGGCGGCCAAGAAGGCGCTGGTCAGATTGACCTTAAGCGCTTCGTTCCAGCCACTGAGCGAAATGCCCGTGGTCGGTCCATTCTCACCCAGTATGCCGGCATTATTGAAGGCGACATCGAGGTGGCCGTAGCTCTGCACCGCGCGCTCCACCAAGGCTTTGGCGAACTCCTCGTCGCTGACATCACCCGCGACAGCCATCGCAGCGCCTCCCTGCGCGGTGATTTCGCCGACAAGGGATTCCAGCTCGGTCTTGCGGCGAGCTCCGATGACGACCTTGGCACCGGCGCGAGCAAACAGCCCCGCAGTTGCTCGTCCAATGCCGGAGCTTGCACCCGTTACGATCGCCACCTTGCCCTTGAGATCGATCATGTTCGAAACCCTACGTCAGATTGTTACGCCAGCGCGCCGGCCGTCATCGAAAGCAAGGAAATTCATCCGCCGAAGAGACAACTGCTCGCAACCCACGGCAGCCCATGCCGATGCCTTGTGATCTGGGCGCGATTATCGTGCCCGCGTGTTCCATGGCCCAAAAATGAAGCAGCGGGCCTGGTGGTCGCCCGAAGCCGGCGGAAAGAGTTGCAGAATGCACCACGGATAGGTCTGCCTGGCTCGACGACACAATCCAGGTGAGCCTGTAGAAAGCCTCCAGTCATTGCTGACAAATTGACATCTGACTCCTCCAGCGGTTGAGCCTAAGTGCGCCGATTGACGCAAGGCGTCGCAACTGTGAGTGCAGAACTTGAAAAGATCGTCGCACCACAACGAAGCGTGGCGCTTCGGCGGTGACTGCTATTTTCGATGCTACTGCGTGGGCAATCAACGCAGTTCCACTGCGCCTGCGAGCCCCCCCAGAGCGCCCAATCAGTGAAGCCGAGAAACCGGCCGAGCCGCCTGCCTGCCGTTTCAAGCGGAGGCCTGGCTGGACTGCGGTGGCAGGGGCCAGTGACACCAACAAGCAAATATCCAATCGTCAGGTCACCACCCCCGCCGGACGCGACGACGGTGGCGCCACCAGCTCCGCGGGTGGCGGGAATGTCCTCTGCGAGGCCACACGGACCGCGCATCATCCATATCACGAACGCCCCTCTTGTTCCTTGTGCGATGGCATCCACTCGCATAGGCGCTGGCTTACCCCAAACCGGCGTTAGCGATCAGCTGACTGATCTGGACGCGCGGGCAGGTTCACCGGATCAATCAACTCGCCTTCAAAGAGGTAGTACCCACGGGTCCTCAGATATTTGAGCACTTCGTCGAAGTCTTTGATGTCCCATGGCGCCACGAACTTCAGAGTGTCTATGACTTCAAGGAAGGTCCACTCCGTGTGTGGCGTTAGAAGAGGAAGGTTTGCTCCGGTGATGTCGAGGGAGAAGGCAAAATTCACTTCGTTCGCATCGTCGCGGAAAAGATAGATGTCCATTACTGCTCCATTTGTCCGCGAACAAAAGACAATACTCTGGGTGTGGAGTTTTGTTCCCACGATTGGCAATGCCTCAGCTCAGGGCCGAGGGGGTGCGCCATGATCCGTAGTCTGACGCGACCAATTGGGTAGGTGGCCGGATTGCGTGTGGACATTAAAGGTCTCATGAAAGGTCTCATGGCAGTTTCGTGACGCTACCGTTCGGCCGCGTGACCCAGCCGCTTTGCGCACCGCGTGCAAAGCACTGTTGCGCCTTTCTCCCTTGTCTCGAGTAGGCGCGCGCCGTTTGAATTTGGTCGCCGGTTCGCGCGTGGCACGACCACCTCCATCATCACGGGACCTTTCGTCCGATGCTTCCGCTGCCCTGCGCCTCATCATGGCCGAGGCAACTGATGTGGGGGGTGGCGTGCCCGCGGGAGGCCGCATGCCGATCGGAAGGGTACTCTGATGCAACGGATCACGATCACGTTCGAGGACGAGCTTGCCGAGGAAATTGACAAGCTCGTGAAGCGGCGCGGCTACCAGAACCGGTCGGAAGCCGTCCGCGACCTAGTGCGCATTGGCATGGTTGAGACCCAGCATGACGCGCATAGGGCTGCCGAGTGCATGGCTTGCGTGATGTACGTCTATGATCAGCGCACTCGTGAGCTGCCGAAGCGGCTGGCCAACGCCTACCAGGAGCATCACGATCTCTCGGTAGCAACCATGCGTATTACTCTTGATGACAATAGCTCGATGGACGTTGCCGTGCTCAAGGGCAAGACGGCAGAGGTCAAACCTCTTGCCGAGCAGATGATCGCCGAGCGCGGCGTGCGCCACGGCCGTATCGTTATTATTCCAGCCGAGATCAAGAGCGTACATCACGCCCACGGCAAACGTCAGCCGCGCGTACACGACCACATCCGAGTCCGCTAATAGTGCGGAGACAGGGGGGCTGTACCGAACACCCCGGTCCCGCCGAGGAGGTTGAGGGGGCTGCTCGGGCTCCAGGCGTTGCGTCGATACCGCCTAGTAGCCGCGTGCCCGGTGTGCCAGCGGCGAAGTGCTTATTTCAAAGATGTGGCATCAGCAGCTCACAATCTTTCATCCAGCAGATCCCGACGTACCAGGCTATATTCGACCCTCCGCCGATCCCAATGCTCTGCGTCCGTCCTCGGCATCCCTCTGATGTAGACACTTTCAAGGCTGGGCATGCGGTGGAGAAAGCTAAAATCGGATGCAGGTATTTTTACATCACCGTGGATATGCACGTGCTTCAGTCTCGGTAACGATTGAAGTGCTTCAATTCCACTGATCCTTCCGCAATCAAGGATCCGCAAAGTTTCCAAGCGCGGCATCCCCGCCAGCCATTGAAAGCTGCCGAACTTTCGGCAACCCTCGATCCAAAGGAACTGAATTGTGGGATGCCCAGAAAGCCCTCTGAAGTCTGAGAGCTTGCGATGGTCGTGCAAAGCTAGCCAGCACAGGGATGTGAGTTGGCGCAGCGACCCAACTTCCCTGAGCCTTCCGCTGATCAGCCTTAGCCGAAGCAAGTTGTCCAATTGCCCGATTGGCTGCGAATTTGAGATCGGGCAGCCGGTCAACATGAGATCCCTCAACTGTTTGGCTCCGAAGATTGTTTCCGCACCCGTGAACCAATGGAGCACAGCACGCTTTAACTTTCGTAATGTACCAAGATCAACCGCAATCACTTGCCCGCGCAGAACATGGGTGAGCTGTAGATGCCGCAGTTGCGCCAGTGAACCGACATTGTCCAGGTGCGTCAGATTATAGGCGTAAATGCGAGCGAACTGGATGGTGCTCAGTTCTTCTAGAAACTCGCAACTCGGATTTGCAGGCTGACCATAGCCAATGATTTCAACGCCGTTGATCGGCAAGAACTTCGCACGACGGCTGCCTCGGCGCACATCGTCCACCTTACCTTTAACTACCAGTCCAACGTGAGGCCTAAGGGCCAGAGAGAACGGAGCCAAGAACAGCGATAGAACTTCGCAGACAAATCGGTGCAGCCCATACATTCTCTGGCGGCCCCAGAAGCGAACATCCTTGGGTCGCGCAAAAGGCATTGCAGCCTCGTAAAGTTTCGCCTCAAGGCTGTGCGAGCTTGGCACAAGAGCCAAGCCCTGGCGTAGTCTACCAGACGGCGCCCTGGCGTGGTCTACCGGACAGCGTCCGTCCGCGTTGCCGGCACGCCCGAAGCGCGGCTCGATGAGCCGCGAAAGAAACTGGTCGAATGAGCAAAAAACAGCTAACCGATTTCGCCAGGCCCGGGGTCATCATGGTGCGAGGGCGGTGTTCCGGCAACGGACGCTGGGGGCGGAGATCTGTTGAACCCGGGCAGGGTGGCGCCACACAAAAGGCAGCGGGCAGAGCTGGTTAGAACGTCCTGTAGACGTCACGCCGGCGCGTCACAACCACGGCAGTGGCTGCGGCGACGGGCGGCATCTTTGTCACTGGCTGGGGATTGATCAGTCAACGCTCTGACACTGCCATGATGCATGCGACCGAGACCGCCGGCCTTGGGTCGCTGGGCAACCGACGAGTTCGGTGGGCGGCCGACGCGTGAGGGTGGTGCCCGCCGGCCAAGGTCTAACACCGCCGGGTCAACGTATCGGGGCGTTTCCCTCGCAAAACTCAGGGTATGACCGGATTGCCCCTTCGGATGCTGGCGACCAGCTGTCAGCGAAAAGATAGACCCCTAGTTCGCATGGAGGCTGCCATGTATCGGGCCGTTACGATCGGGTTTGCTTGCGCACTTCTCATGCTGGTTCCGAGCCAAGGATTTGCCCGGGGAGGGGGAGGGGGCGGTCATGGCGGAGGCTTTGGCGGCGTCGGTGGAGGTCACGGCTTCGGGGGAGGCCACGGCTTCGGTGGAGGCCCCGGTATGTCCATGGGCCACGCGGGGCGGACTTTCAGCGGAGGGCCCCGCGGTCCCGTCGGTTTCCGAGCGATGCCCGGTGCCTGGCACGGCGCGCGCTTTGACCGGCACGTGCCTCACCGTTTCCACCACCGAAAGGTGTTCTTCATCGACGGCGGTGGCGACTACTACTCCTATTGCTATCCGGTTTGGACTGGCTACGCCTGGGTGAATAGCTGCAGCTACGACTATTGATTTGGCGATAGGCCTAATCGCTGGCGCAACCAGCTGAGCACCCTAAGACCGAGCGCACACAGTGCGTAGGCTCTCTGGTCGGTGAGCGCGCTTGGCGCACGTTAGGCGGGTCAGGTGCCCCGACCTAATGCGCAATCTATTGGGTGAAAGCAAGGCACGATCGGTGCGCCAACGCGCGCGCGAGGTCGCTTCTCGTGCGCGGCACGCGCCGCGTCACGAAACGCGCCGGTGTATGGGACGGCGATAAAGTTCTTGCGCGCCAGCGTGATTCTAGGATGCGCTAGTGCGGCTTAGGTGACATGTGTGCCCCGCAGAGGCTGGCTCGGCGTGCGATCGGCGCGCCGAGCCGATGAACCGCTAAATTGACCCGGTGCCGCAATCCTTGCCACAATGCACAAAAAGTTAGGATGGGATCACCTGGCGTAGATCCCGGGGCCTTGGATTGGGCCGCTCGGATGCCGACCACCATCGACCCCCTGATGGTCATCGATGTTCGAGCGCAAGCTCGATCATTGGGCCAGTGATCACGCGTCGATTGTTGCATGCTGTGGGAGTTGGAAAGGAGCGCCATGGACCTGGCACTGGAAGACAGGCTGCGGATCGGCCTGATGACCATCCATCGCCGCACCGAACCCGCGACCGGGCCCTGGCTGCCGAGCATCGACGAGCTGCGGGTGTTGGTCGAACTTGTCGATGGCTGTGGTTATGACTCGCTCTGGTGCGGCGACCACATTTCTTTTCCCATGGCGATCCTCGATCCGCTGTTGCAGCTGGCGCAGGCTGCGGTCGTCAGCAGACGACTGACGTTCGGTACGTCGGTCTATCTGCTGCCGCTGCGGCATCCTGTACCGGTCGCCAAACAGGTGGCATCCCTCGATCACTTGACGGCGGGGCGCTTCATCTTCGGCGTCGGCGTCGGCGGCGAGTTTGCACGGGAATATGCGGCCTGCGGGGTGCCGATCAAGGAGCGCGGAGCGCGCCTCAGCGAGGCGATCCCACTATTGCGCAAGCTCTGGAGCGGTGAACCGGTGACACACGATGGGGGCCTCTATCCGAGCTTTACGGGCGTGCCAATGCAGCCCCCGGCGCGGCAAACCGGCGGGCCACCGATCTGGTGCGGTGGGCGTTCGGACGCCGCACTTGCGCGCGCCGGTCGCCTTGCCGATGGTTGGATCGCCTATGTGGTGACGCCGGAGATGTACAAGGCGGGTCTCGACAAGATCGCGACGGCGGCCAAATCGGCGGGACGCACAGGAGGAACGTTCGGCACCGGCCACCTGCTTTTCACGCGCCTCGACGACACCTACGACAAGGCGCTTGACGCGGCAACCGTGGCCTTGAGCCACCGCTACGCCATGGATTTCCGCAAGCCGGCCGAGCGCTACGCCGCGCTTGGCTCAGCGCAGCAAATCGCCGACCGCATACGTGCCTTCCATGCCGCGGGCGTACGCCATATCACACTCGACCTCGTCGGTCCCTACGAGGAACGCAATCACCAAATCGAACGCATCGCTCGTGACGTACTGCCGCTGCTCGAAGACCTTCGTTAGCGCGGCGTGTGGCGCCGTAAGTCCGTTGGCGTCGCTGGCTGCAGGCCATGGCCCTGGTCGGCAAGCGTAGGGGCACTTTTTGCCAACGGTGCCGCTGGGTGCCGTCCTGGCCTAGTTGCCCCCGGCAATCCGCTCGTTCGGCAGGCGACCGCCAGCCGACCGCGCCGATCGGTCCTGCGTGGCCAAAAGGAAACGGCCATAGTTTTTTAACTCCGGCCGCCGAACTTTACATCAAGCCTGGACGAAACCAGTGCATATCCTGCCAAGCGCGGCCGCTTAGAGGCGGTCACGCGGAACCGTTTTTTTTCTGTGCACGTCATTTCGCTCGATGGGACATTCGGACATGGCGTCCCCTATTTCTTTCCGCCCGGCCAATTTCGGCGCCCACAGCCCGGCCTGTTGCGCGCCTGTTGCGCGGCGGCAGTGCGCCCCAGCGCTGATCCCCCGTCGTCGCCTGCCGACGCCGTTCTCTCTGAGCCTCGTTGGTTTGTTTGGCAGCCTGGCATTGCAATGTTTGACCAGCGCCGCTGCTTGGTCGCAGGACGCATCACCGGCGCAATCGATCGTCGATGAGGTCCGAGCCGGCCTGCTGGCGCATCACGTGGAGCCGGCCGGGACAGAAAGAGGCCTCGACGTCAACGCCGAGATATTGTTTCGACGCCCGGCGATTACCTTCGATAATGCGTTTGCAGATTTTACCTTGCGCCCTCGCCTGCACTTGGGAACATCCATCAATATTGAGGGCAACACCGACCAAGTCTATGCCGGGCTCACCTGGGACATTCCGTTGCCCCGCGACCTTTTACTTGAGTTCAGCTTTGGTGGTTCCCGCCAAGACGGCCCCGATGACGAGGTCGCGCACGCCTCGTTCGGATGTCGACTGAATTTTCGCGAATCGGCGTCGGTTGGCTATAAAATGACGGAGCATTGGCGCCTTTACGGTACGGTCGCCCATATGTCGAACGCAGGTCTGTGCGACCGCAACAGCGGCCTCACCAGTGCCGGTATCCGTTTTGGCTACGTCACCAATTGAATGGCGGGCGCGCAGCACCGCCATCACCTGCGCGGCCGTGCACCACGTGACCCGTGCGCCTCGGACCTCAGGCGATCTCAACAAGATCGGCATAGAACTGTTCGATGATCTCGGGTAGGTGGCACGATGAGTACGGGTTGGCGGGACCCGACCCGGCCTCCATCGGCAGCACGAGACGGTCGGATCTGAGCACGTGGTCGTCGGCTAGGCGCAGAATTTCGCGACGAAGCATCGCCACGATGGTGATATCCTCGAAGGTTACGCCGCCGTGTGGGTTCGTTCGCCCGAGGCGGTCGGGCCGGAACAACGCTTCGTCCCCCTCACCGCAATTCGAGTCATCAAAGGCGCAGGCATAGGTAAGGCGCAGTGACCCGCCGGATCCACGGTTGCCGACAAGCACCTTGGCAAGCGTTGCGCAGGTTTTGGCAACCAGTTGCTCCTTCAAGGTATGGTAGGTGGTGGCATCGGCGATGTTGCCGTGCTCGAAGATGACAAAAAGGTTCTTCCAGGGTTCGGCGTGGAAGCAACGTCCGTCAGCGTCTTGCAGCAGGAACATCAACCAGAGATAGGCAGAGTAGTAGCCGGAGCCCGGCGATACGTTTCCCGCTGCCACCACGTCATTGTGTCGGCATTCGAGCACCAGCCGCCCGTTCATGGGTTGGCGTCGGCTGGCATCGGAGCCGCCACGAACCAGCGCCTGGGCGGCGCTCATCTCGGCGTCGGTGAGGCTAGGTCCCCACCTGAACCGTCCGGTAGCGACAAACGGCGCCGCATGGATATTGTACGGGTCGACCTGATCGGCCCGATGTCGGTTGAGAATGGCGCTTAGCTTGGCACGGAAATCGAGGCTCAGTCCGCCCTTGATCAGAATATCAATCGAATTGTTTTCATCGCCGTAACCGTACTGGATCATGAGGTCGCTCGACGGCTGCTCGCCGATCGCCCACGCCTCGCACGAGCATGGCTGGATGCTTGGACCCCACAGCAGCCAACAATTGAACAGGAACGAACGCAGCTCGCGAAGCTCGGTCGGGTAGAAGCTATCCTTTTCGATCAGGCCGCGATAGTTGTCGAGGACCAGGTTCCAGCCGTCCTCGTCGGCGAAGCGGTTGACGAGCCCTGTAATCAGAAAGATTGGCGCGATATAGCCGGACTCGAATCGCGCCTCGGTCAGAAAACGCCCTGCGTCCTCCGCTTTCGCCAGTGAGCGGCGCTCCAGAGCCTCGAAGTAGCGCTTGATCTTGGTCCGGCTGTCGTCGAGCTGCGGAAAGTCTGCGACCGCGACCGGACCCAGCGGCTGCTCGTCGACGCGCGTCAATCGCAGTCTACGAATGAGCCACAGCATGCCAGCGACAAGGACGCCCGGCTCCTCCGTCAGCCGCTCGCGCAATAATTGCCGCACACGCTTGCGGCGGCGAAATTCAGCGGCTTGCGCCTTCTCAAGGCGGCGTTGGTATTCGGGCTGCGTATAGTCGCGCCGGCTAGGGAGGGTCACCCGCGGCTGCAGAATCTGCAATTCCAGAAAGTAGCGCGCGCCGATGAAGCGCCGCCGTGGAAAGGCGAACAGAAGGGTCGGGGCGTACCAGGACAGCAGCAGCACGCGCACGACGCCGCGAATCCAATGCACGCTGCGCGGAAACCACCCTCGCTGCGCCTCGAATGCCACTTCGCTGACGAAATTACCAGCTCTGGCAATGCCGTAGAGAATGTAGCTCGCCGTCAGAGCGCCAATCAAAAGCGAAATTTCTTCTTTGTAGGAATTGATCGACTGCCAAGCCCAATCCGACGTGCTCATCTTTTCCCCGAAGACAATGATCGTCGCGCAAAGGCGGCTCAGACTACTGGCACCGGTCGCGCGCTTACAGACGCTGGCTCCGCCGCGCTGTGGATGAAACTCGACATGTGGTGCAATTGCTACAGGGCAGTCAGTACCGACCGCAAGGTTACAACGCCGCCGGCGCTGACCGCCGCTGCAGGTTTCGGGAGCTTGGCGGGATCGGCAATTTCAAAGAGACGCACGCGCGTGCCGGCCGCGGCCAGCTTCGCCAGCTGCACCAGCTGCGCATCGGCCTCGGCATTGCCCTCAAGCGTGCATCCCTTGAGGACCGAAATGGCAAAAAAGCGCTCGAGGTGTTGGCGTAGAAGGCTCGGGTGCAGCGTCGGCGTCTTTGTCCCGAGCACCGCATAGGCAAGATTGTGATCCGCCTCCTGGTCGGCAGTCAAAGCCGGCTGTACGTAGGGAAAGTCGATGATTTTGGCACCTTGTCGAGCCCACAGCGCAATCCTCGCGAGCTGGTCGAGACCCGTCGCCGCGGTATCTCGCTCGTAGTCCTCGCCGCCCATACGGTAAGGATCGTTCTGCTCGATGAAGATGTGGACGGGCAATTGAGCGCGCAATGAGCCGGCCGCCGCTGGCATATCGCCGGGGTTGGTGTGCGCAAACAGCGCGAGGACCAAGGCCGGCAGATCGCCGATCAGGGTCTTGAGGAGGCCGCGCCGCCGGTGCGCCGGTTGCACAAAAATGTAGTTCAGATTCAAGCTGAGCAGCGGCTCGCCGCCGTCGGGATCATGCAGTGGAAAGGCAACAAAGTTCAGTCCGCCGACCACCGTCGCTCCAGCACCGCGGACCAACACCACGAACTCGCGAAAGGGCCCGAATTGCCCCACCAGACGGTGGTAGTGGCGACCCCAATTCAACGCCAGACAGTCGGCAAACCCGGACAGGCCTTCCTTCTCGTTGGGAAGTACAAAAGCGTTGTCGTAGGCGGCAAAGAATTGTTCGAGCACTCCATCGCTGGCCGACGTCGATGCCTGGTAGGTGAGACCAGCCGCAGATGCCACCGTCAGCCAGCTTGCGTTTGCCTGCACTATGCGCATGGGGCCGATGTCTCGACGCACCGCGAGCTCGTGCTGGTTGGAGTCGCGATGGTGAATTTCACCATAGCAGGTTTGCTATACGATGGTGGCAAATCCTTTGCGGGGCGCGCGCCGGCAGCCTGCGGGCGGGCAGACGTTCGAGCTGAGCGGCAATGTAGGATCGGATCGCCATCGGCTGACACATACGGAACCGCCGAGGGAGCTATACCCGCAGGGTCTAGTCCAATTGCGAGCGCAGATTTAGGCGTCCTGGTCGCCGCCCTTCTCATTCCCCGACGCCTTTGCCGGCGGTCGCACTTCAGCGCCTCGGAATTCGCCCGGGCACTGCCCGTACCTGGCGGGGGGCCGCCATCCAGATTGCCGCGGCCGACACCATGCAGCAGGCCATGGCGAGCGCAAACGCTGGCCGGTACGTCCCGGTCGCATCGTGAATAATGCCCATCACCCATGGCCCGGCCGCACCGCCGCCAATCAACGCCACCGTCAGCGTACCAAAAATCGAACCGTAGTGCGGCCCCGCGAAAATCTCATAGACGATCGGACCCATCACTGATGTCAGGGCATAACCAAGCAAGCCCTGGCTGATCACCATCAGATAGAGTAGCGGCGTGGACGGCGAATGCTCGAGCGCGATCAGCGCCGCATAGCTGATGGCAAATCCGGCGCAGCCGACCGTCCAAATCCACTCCCGGCCGACTCGATCCGACAAGGCCCCAAGGCCGATCTGGCCAGGAATGCCGACCACGCTGACCACACCCAAGGCCCAGGCCGCCACCAGAGAACTGAAGCCGATCTCGGTCAGATACTTGGTCTGGTGCACCTGCACTGCGTACCAGGCGACGAGGGCGCAGAAGTAGCCGAGCACGATCCACCAGAAGCGTCTGGTGCGCACCGCTCGCGCCAACGTCCATTCAACGGCAACCCAGGCCGGATCGACGATGTTTGAAGCCGGCTTGCCGGCGGCCGAAGGCGATTGTGGCGCGCCGTCCGGCAGCAAGCCAAGGTCCTCGGGCTGCTTGCGAACGAGAAGATTGAGCGGGGCCACGAGCAACACGACGACGAGCCCCATGGCTTGGCACGACGCACGCCAACCGCTGCTGGCAATGATCGACTGCAACCACGGTAACAGGACGATGGCCCCGACCCCAACGCCCGAGAAGGCGAGACTGAGGGCCAGCCCGCGCCGGCGCACAAACCAGTTCGGCAAGAACTGCGAGTGCGCCGTATAGGTCATCATGTTGGCGCCGCCGCCGACCAGGACACCGAGCGTCGCGTAGAGATGCCAAGGCTGCTCGATTGCCGGGGCCAGAAACAGGCCGCTTGCTAGCAGCAGCACACCGGTCAAGATCACGATCCGCGGTCCCCGGACATCCATCACTCGTCCGACGATTGGACTCAACGCTGCCGACACCAGGAAGCCGAACGAAAACGCGCCGGCGGCGAGGCCTCGATCCCAACCAAACTCGTCGATTAGTGGCGGCAGCAGCAGCGAGAACGCCGTCCTCGCCGTCACCCCAACGCCCATCGTCACGAAGGCCACGCCAACAATCAGCCAGCCGTAGTAGAACGGCAGCCGCAACGACCAATGTTCTGAACCCATGCCTTTATCTCAAGCCAGACGCACGGCGTTGAGCGGCGGTTCGCCGCGCAGCGTGCGCTCTATATTGGTGGCGATCACGGCCGCCCTGGCATCGAGCATGCCCTCGGTCCAGCCGGACACGTGTGGCGTCATGATGACGTTGTCGAGCTCATGAAATGGTTGCGTGGCCGGCAACGTTACCCCGGCCGCGGTCGGATAACGATACCACACATCGAGGGCGGCACCGGCAAGCCTACCGCCTGCCAATGCCTGATAGAGCGCCGCCTCGTCAACAATCTCGGCACGAGCGACATTGATGAGATAAGCGCTCCTCTTCATCGACCGGAGGCGGCGCTCGTCCAAGAGACCGCGGGTATCTGGGGTTAAGGAGAGCGTTATGGCAAGGAAATCGGCCCGGCGCAGGACGTCATCCAATCGCTCCGGTCCAGCGACGAACGCGACGCCGTCGGGTGCCAATGACTGAGGCCGGCGACGGATGGCACAGACCTCCATGTCGAAGGCGCGCACGCGACGCGCGAGCATTCGCCCAATGTGACCGTAGCCAAGAATGCCAAGGGTCTTGCCGGATAGCTCGGGCCATGGCGGTGGCGCGGGCGCTGCCAGCGCCCATTGGCTCTCCCAATGACCGCGGCGAAGCTTGGCGTCGAGCCTGCCGACAGACCGCGCCAACATGATCATGCTACCCACAATATACTCGGCAATTCCCGTCTCGTGGCCGTAGGCATTCGCCAGCTGCAGTCCCGGACGCAAGGCCTGGCGATCGACGCGATCCAAACCTGCGCCCGGTACCTGGACCAAACGTAGGCGCCGGCTAGCCTCGGCCATCGCCTTGGTGAAGGCCATCGACACCAGCACCTCGACGTTGGCCAAACGTGGCAGGATTGCCAGCTCATCGTCGATGATCACCTGGCAGGGATGCGCCAAGCGCGCACGCACGCGTTCTGCCACCTGGACGGCAAAAGATCCGGCGAACGCGATCTGCATAGCCTTCTCCCTGCGGTCAGCAGCCGGCCGCGGCTGCGCCGTTTTGAAGCCGCTGCAGCACGGGCACTATCCTGGCTCGCATGGCATCGATCAACTACGTGCCAGGTAATATCGATCACCCTTGCAGCCACTTGCGGGCATCCTCACGCGTTGCCGTAACCTCTTTCTATTAGCGCCGTTTTCCGGCTATCAGGCGGATAAGTCAGGTCTCGATCTGGCCCTAACCGATATCGAGCACAGTGAATTTCGGCTCGCCCCATTCGAACTTCCATCGATCGTACCGGAAACCGCAAATCGCTTCAGCAGTCTCCACGGGAATGTCGAAGAAGTAATCGACGCCCGCACTTTCACCACCCCGCGCTTCCTGCTCCAGCGATAGGCGCTCGCGAATTTGCTCGAAGACGAATGGCGGCGAACCTGAAACGACCAGATTGCGGATCCCTTTTTGTGCACTGTGTAAGATGGTCCACTGCTTAGTTCCGTGGCTGTAGGCGTAGGCAATGCAGACCATGACGGCCTCGCTCACTTGGCAGGCAACCACGTTGCAGTTGGAGATAGCGAGGCCAGTGCCTCTTCGGAAGCGAAGTCAAAATCGTTGGAGAACAAAATAAACCAACCACCGGGTATTTCAGCACCTGAGAACGGCGCTTCATTAGCTTCGTCGATCACCCCCGTGTCAGTCGCACCGAGCAATCTCAGCACTTCGTCCTTGCTAATGCCGTTGAAACCAATCCAAGAAATGTTATAGCCCATGGTTGTACTCCATCACGACTGGACGGACATTCGCTGGTTTCCAATGCCTTCGCGTGGTGCGTGGTGCCAATATTTCAGTGCGATCAACCTATCGGCAAGCCGGCGCCGATCAAAGCCCCGGTAGATTTCCACCCGGTCATCGTGGGATAGAAACAGAAGCTGGCGCCCACTGCGCAGCGACGACGGCGGTCATCCGAGCGTAGGTAACACCCAGATGTCACGCCAACCGATCACGTTTGACCCAAGCGCATGGACGGGGATGGCCCCGCCCCAGTGGCCGATCCCGAAGGATCACGCCTACCCGAGCCAGCTCCAGGCCGAAGCATCCATCCGCAATCACATTGTCATTGTTTGTGGGATGTTGCCGGTGATCGGCCTGCTCATTCTGGCTTCGGTGCAAAACCGCTCGTTGGGCCCGGCCTTCTGGGCAATCGTTTGCGCAGCATGTGCAGTTGTCATCGTTCTCGAAGCCGTGAGGGTCCGGAAAACGCCCTCCTTGCATCCCGCCATCGAGATGAATGCTCAAGGACTCAAGATACCAGAGTGGTTCGAGGAGATCGTTCCGTGGAGCGAAGTCTCGCAGGTTTATTGGCACTCGAGCCTGAGTATTGTGATCAGAGATGAAGAACGTTTCAAGCCAACCAAAAGGCGGAGCATAGCGACCTTGAGGCATGCGTTCACGTGCCGAAACTCCGGTCCCCTCCCAGCCAACGTCTTTGAATGGCTCGACGTGCCACCCAAGGTGCTGTTCGAGGCGTTGCAGGCCCACAGAGCACATTTTGGGAATGATGGGCGCTCTGCT
>Ga0126384_10001045_pt1 | contig 16107 bp, 14 predicted proteins | sample PanSoiMetPlot_36_FD_92543 | JGI IMG/M metagenome (GOLD analysis project Ga0126384, IMG submission 92543) | Tropical forest soil microbial communities from Panama - MetaG Plot_36 | ecosystem: Environmental > Terrestrial > Soil > Tropical forest > Bulk soil | place: Panama | collected 2016-02-17 | reverse complement strand
TGGCGCGCGCCCTGGCGGCGCGCGACGCCACGCGCTCGTGCGCCGTGATCGCCTCCACCATCTGGGTGCCGATGCGGAGCACCGGATTGAGCGTCATCATCGGATCCTGAAACACCATCGCGATCGCCCGGCCCCGATAGTGCCGCAGCTCCGCATCGGGCCGGCCCGCCAGCTCGGTGCCGTCGAACCGGATCGAGCCGCCGACGATACGGCCCGGCGGATCGATCAGGCCGAGGATCGACAAGCCGGTCACGGTCTTGCCGCTGCCGGACTCGCCCACCAGGCCGAGCACCTCACCGCGGTCGACCGCAAGGCTCACGCCGTCGACCGCCTTCACGCAGCCCTCGCGCAGCGCGAAATGCACCTCGAGATCGTCAATGGCGAGCAGCGGCGCCGGCATCGCGATCACCGTCGCAGCCGCGGATTCATGATCTCGGCGATCCGATCGCCGACCAGGTTGATCGCGAGGATCGCGACCAGCAGGGCGATGCCGGGATAGAACGCGATCCAGTAGAGTCCCGACAGCATGTAGCTGTAGCCGTTGGCGATCAGCAGGCCGAGCGAGGGCTCGGTGACCGGCACGCCGACGCCGAGAAACGACAGCGTCGCCTCGAGCGAGATCGCGTGCGCGGCCTGCACGGTCGCGACCACGATCAGCGGCGGAAATGCATTCGGCAAGAGGTGGCGGAACATGATGCGCGCGGGCGAGAGCGCGAGCGAGCGCGCGGCCTCGATATATTCGCGCCGCCGCTCGACCAGCGCCGAGCCGCGGATCGTACGCGCGTAATAGGCCCACTGCACCAGGACGAGCGCGACCACCACCTTGTCGACGCCCTTGCCGAGGACAGCGAGCAGAATGAGCGCGATCAGAATGGTGGGAAATGACAGCTGGATGTCGACGATGCGCATGATGGCGGCATCGATGCGACCGCCGACGTACGCGGCGACGATGCCCGCAGCGGCGCCGATCGCAAGCCCGAGCGCGGTCGCGGCGGCCGCGACGAGCAGGCTCAGGCGCAGACCGTAGAGGATGGCGGAGAGAAGGTCGCGGCCCTGGTCGTCGGTGCCGAGCCAATAGATCATGCCGTCGAGCCGGCGCGATCCGGGCGGGAGCATGTTGTCGAGGATCGACAGCTGGGCGAGATCGTAGGGGTTCTGCGGCGCGATCCAGGGCGCCGCCGCGGCGAGCACGGTCAGCACCGCGACCACGCCGAGCGCCGTGACGGCGACGCGGCTGTCGCGGAACTCGTTCCACAGGCGGAGGAGGCGCGTCTCACGGGCCGGTGCGGTGTCGGAGAGCGCGGCCATTCAGGCGCTCCGTTCGGCGAGGCGCACCCGCGGGTCGAGCGCCATGTAGATGAGATCGACCACGAGGTTGATCAGCACGAACATCACCACCACGACCAGCAGATACGCGACGATGACGGGCCGGTCGAGCCGGTAGATCGATTCGATGAGGAGCCTGCCCATGCCGGGCCAGGCGAACACGGACTCGGTCACGACCGCGAAGGCGATCATCGAGCCGAGTTCGAGGCCGAGCACCGTGACGACCGGAATGAGCACGGTCTTGAAGACGTGCACACCGACGATGCGCGCCGGCGCGAGGCCCTTGGCGCGGGCAAACCGCACGAAGTCCTGCAGCATCACTTCGCGCGTGCCCGCATAGGCGAGCCGCGCCACCAGCGCGCCCTTGTAGATCGCAAGCGTAAGCGCCGGGAGGATCAGATGGCGCAGCCCGTCCCAGGTCGCGAACGACCAGGCGATGCCAAGAAACTCGCGGGTCTCGCCGCGCCCGCCCGCCGGCAGGAGGTGCAGATTGACGGCGAACAGCAGGATCAGCATCAGGCCGAGCCAGAAGTTCGGCAGCGAGAAGCCGAAGATCGACCCGACCATGACGGATCGGGAAAACAGCGAGTGCGGCGCGAGGCCGGCGAGGAGGCCGAGCGGCAGGCCGACGCCGACCGCGATGACGAGCGCGGCCACGGCGAGCTCGAGCGTCGCCGGCATGCGGCTCAGAATGAGCCCGACGGCCGGCACGCCGTGCACGAAGGATGTGCCGAGATCGCCGCGCAGCGCCGACGTGATGAACATCCCGAACTGCGCCCACAGCGGCCGGTCGAGGCCGAGCCGGGCGATCGCCTGGGCGCGTTCGAGCTGATCGGCGTCCGGGCTGATCATGATGTCGATCGGATTGCCCACCGCATAAACGCCGACGAACACCAGCACCGCCATCGTGGCGATGACGAGCAGCCCTTGCGCGGTGCGGCGGAGCAGGAAGGCGAGCATGGTCCTCTTGCCGTCATTCCGCGGCGCGGCCGAAGGCCGCGAACCCGGAATCCATACTGCATGCGTGGTTATGGATTCCGGGCCCGGCGCTTCGCGCCGTCCCGGAATGACCACGTTGATTCATTTCGCCGGCTTCACCAGGTTCGCCTGCGTAAACTGGTCGGCGCGCGGCACGTAGTCGAGCGTCTTGCGCATCGCCCAGGTCGTCATCTCGAAGTGGAGGGGCAGCAGGCCATGGTCGTCCATCGCGATGCGGCTCGCCTGCGCCAGCAAGGCACCACGCCTGGCGTCGTCGATGGTGGCGAGCGCCTGCTCGATCAGCGCGTCGACCCGCGGGTTGGAATAGCCGCCCGGATTGGTCGGGCCCATGCCCCTGTCCTTGTTCGGCGTCGCGATCAGCGATTTCAACGGTGACGACATCTCGCCGGTGTCGGCGAGCCAGCCTGCGAGCCAGAGGCCGAAGTCGCGCTTGTTGCGCCGGGCGAAGAACTGGCTCTGCGTCATGGCGTCGACCGACGTCTTGAGGCCGACCCGCGTGAGCATCTGCGCCACCGCCTGGGCGATCAGCGCGTCGTTGACGTAGCGGTCGTTGGGCGTCGCGAGGGTGAGGGAGAAGCCCTCGGGGTACCCCGCCTCCGCCAGGAGCTTCCTGGCGCCCTCCGGATCGGCCTTGGCGACCTGCGCGTCCTTGTTGGCGCCGAACATCGTCGGCGGCAACATCTCGGCGGCCGGCATCGCGACGCCGCCCATGATGCGCGCGACGATCGCATCGCGGTCGATCGCCTTGGAGATCGCGGCGCGCACGCGCGCGTCACGAAACGGATTCCTTCCTCCCGCATCCGTAACGCCCGGCGGCGCATCGTCGAGGTAGTCGAAATGGAGATAGACCACGCGGTTCGACAGCGCCTTGACGACCTTGTAGTCCGGATTGGCGGTGATCCGCGCCAGGTCCTGGATCGGAACGTTCTCGATCAGGTCGACGTCGCCGGAGAGCAGCGCAGCGACGCGCGGACCGGCGCTCGGGATCGCGCGAAAGACCACGCGCGGCCATACCGGCTTCTCGCCCCAATAGGCCTCGTTGCGCTCAAGGATGATGCGATCGCCCTTGGTGTAGCGCACGAGGCGGAACGGGCCGGTCCCGATCGCGGCCTCGCCCGAATTGAACGCCTCGGTCTTCGGATAGGCGCCGACGCCCTTGCAGTCCTGGCGGTCGAACGTGACGGCGCCCGCGCCATTGGCCTTGGCGGAGAGAATACCGATGGTCGAAAGTTCGGTGGCGAGCAGCGGATAGGGCTTGTCGGTCGTGATCACCACGGTGAGCGGATCGGGCGCCGTCATGCCGGAGATCGCGCGCACGTAGATGCCGAACGAGGACGGCGAGTTCTCGACCCGCGGCGCGCGGCAGATCGAATAGATCACGTCGTTGGCGGTGAAGTCGTCGCCGTTCGAGAACTTCACCCCGGGACGCAGCTTGAATTCCCAGGTCCGGTCGTCGGTCGTGCGCCAGGACAGCGCCAGGCTCGGCTTGACCATCTGGTTCTCGTCCTGGTCGGTCAGCCGGTCGAAGATGTGCCGGGTCAGCGAGTTGTTGGGCGTCAGGTTGTGGAAATGCGGGTCCATCGCCGAAGGCTCGGCGGAAAGCCCGATTCTGAGCTCCTTGCCCGCCTGCTGCGCGCCCGCACTGGCGACCCAGGCGAGGCCCGCCAGCACGGCGGCGATTTTCTTCCATCCAGACATTGTGCATCCTCTCGCCCGCATGGGAGCATACCGCGTCATGACGGAAATCCAACGGTCCATCGAGATTCTGGAAGCCCTGGTCGGGTTCGACACCACCAGCCACAAGTCCAACCTGGCGCTGATCGGCTGGATCGAGAGCTATCTCGACCGCCACGGCGTTGCGCATCAACGCATTGCCGACCGGACCGGCGCCAAGGCCAATCTCTGGGCGACCATCGGGCCGGCACAGACGCCCGGCTACATCCTGTCGGGACACACCGACGTGGTTCCGGTCGACGGGCAATCCTGGTCGAGCGATCCGTTCCGGCTGACCGAGCGGAACGGCCGGCTGTTTGGCCGCGGCGCGACCGACATGAAAGGGTTCCTCGCCTGCTGCCTCGCGGCGGTGCCCGGCATGACCGCGCGCCCGCTGGCGCGGCCGCTCCATCTCGCGATCTCCTATGACGAGGAGGTCGGCTGCGTCGGCGTGCGCGACTTGATCGCCCGGCTGAAGAGCGCGCCAGTCAAGCCGGCCGCCTGCTTCGTCGGCGAGCCGACGCTCATGGGCGTCGTGATCGGCCACAAGGGCAAGCGCTCCCTGCGCGTGACGGTGCGTGGCCAGACCTGCCATTCGTCGCTCACACCCTACGGCGTCAACGCGGTCGAATACGCGGCGCGGCTGATCGTCAAGATCCGCGACATGTCGGAGCGCATCGCACGCGAGGGCGCACGCGATCCACTGTACGATGTGCCGTTCACGACCGGGCATACCGGCGTGGTGAGCGGCGGCACCGCGCTCAACATCGTGCCCGACCGCTGCACGTTCGAGTTCGAGTTCCGCTCGATCGCGGCTGACGATGTCGATGCGCTGGTCGGCGAGGTCGTCGCCTACGGGCGCGAGGAACTGGAGCCCGCCATGAAGGCGGTGGCGCCGCAGGCGGGCATCACGTTCGAGGACAAGTCCGGCTTCCCGGGGCTCGAGACGCCCGCCACCGACGACGCCGTCCTGCTGGCGAAGCGGCTTTCCGGCGAAAACGCCCACGGCAAGGTCGCGTTTGGTACCGAGGCCGGGCTGTTCGCGGCCGCCGGTATCCCATCGGTCGTGATCGGCCCCGGTTCGATCGACCAGGCGCACAAGGCCGACGAGTTCGTCGCCGTGAGCGAACTCGAGAGATGCGGTGCGTTCGTCGATCGGCTGATCGCGTATTGCGCGGAGGCCTCCTGACGGCCGCTTCCCTCCACCGGGAGGGGAGCGGTCGATCGTCGCCTTGTGCGCCCCGCCACGAGATTGCATCCTAGAGGACGTTCTGTGGCGCATACTCATCGGCGAACGGGTGTTCACCCTGGATCAAGTCCGGGACAGGCTTTCGGCGGAATATGCGCTAGCTCCGATGTCGGGAGGGACGATCATGCGGATCGCACGCATTGCCGCTATCGCGGTGCTTGCCCTGCTTGCGCAGCTCGGCGTTGCGTCCGCGCAGGATTGGCCGACGCGGCCGGTGACGTTCGTCGTGCCCTATGCGGCGGGCGGCCCAGTCGACACGATCGCGCGCATCCTTGCGGCGCGTCTCGGCGACATCCTGGGGCAGCAGGTGATCGTCGAGAATGTCGGCGGCGCCGGCGGCATGACGGGCTCCAACCGCGTCGCCAAGGCCGAACCCAACGGCTACACGATGCTGATGGGCGGCTCGGCCGTGCTGGCGCAGAACCAGAGCCTCTACAAGCGGCCGCTCTACAACGCTGCGACCGATTTTGCGCCGGTCTCCCTGTTCGCGGATTCGGCGCGCGTCCTGATCACGCGCAAGGACCTGCCGGTCGGCACGCTGCCGGAGTTCATCGCCTATGCCAAGGCGAACCAGGCCAAGCTGCAATATGCGTCCTCCGGCGCCGGCTCGGGGATGCACATCTGTGCCGTCATCCTCAACACGGCGATGGGCACCACCATCACCCACGTGCCCTACCGCGGCGCCGCGCCGGCGATGCAGGACCTGCTCGCCGGCCGCATCGACTTCATGTGCGAGCAGATCTCGACCGCGGTGCCGCAGATCCAGGCCGGCGCCGTGAAGGCCCTCGTCACCCTCGGACCGTCGCGTCCGCCGGTGCTCGCCGATCTCCCGACCGCGGCGGAGCTCGGCATGCCTCAGCTCGACTGCAACGCCTGGGCGGCGCTGGTGATGCCGAAAGGCACGCCCGAGGCGGTGATCCGCAAGCTGGCCAAGGCCACCAGCGAGGCGATCGACTCGCCCGCGGTGCGCGACCGCTTCGAGGCGGTCGGCGTCACGGTGCCGCCGCCGGAGCGCCGAACCCCCGAGTTCCTCGCCAACTACATCCCGAGCGAGATCGAACGATGGGCCGTCCCGATCAAGGCGAGCGGCGTCGCGGTAGACTGATGGCGCCCCGGATGGTTACCCGCATCGGCCTCATCATCCCGTCCTCCAACCGGATGGTCGAGCAGGAGATGGCGCGCCACGTGCCGGCGGACGTCACGCTGCATGTCGCGCGGCTGCGCATGACCGGGCCGCATCACGTCGCGCTCGATGCCCTGCTGCCGCGCGTCGAGGACGCGGCCCGCACATTGACCGACGCCAGATGCGACGCTGTCGCTTTCCACTGCACCGCGACCTCGATGGAAGACGGCATGGCCGGGGAGGAGCGCGTGCTGGCGGCGCTCACGCGCGCCGGCGCCCCGCACGCGACCACGACCGCGACCGCGATCCGCCGGGCGCTGGCGGCGCTCGCCGCCCGCCGCATCGTCCTGGTGACGCCCTACGGCACGCACACCACCGCCCAGGAAGCGGACTTCCTGCGGGCCGCCGGCCATGAGGTGCTGCGCGCAGCCGGGCACGCACTCGCCGGCAGCGACGCCTATTGCGCGACGCCGGCGGCGGTCTGGCGCGATCGCGTGATCGCGGCGGCGCACCCCGACGCCGACGCCTATCTCCTGAGCTGCGCCAATATCGCGGCGCTCGGCATCATCGCGGAGCTCGAGCGGCAGCTCGCGGCGCCGGTCGTCACCAGCAATCAGGCGGTGCTGTGGGACGCGCTGATGCGGCTCGGGCATGACGACGTGCGCGACTGTCCGGGCCGGTTGTTCGCAGCGACCGCGCAGCCCGTGCGCGCAAGCGCCGCGCCGTGACGCCGCGGCTCGTCGCACTGGTCGCCGCAGGCGTGCTCGGCGCCGCCGCGCCGGCCGCCGCGCAGGACGACGTCGCCGCCTTCTACAAGGGCAAGCAGCTGCACATCATGGTCGGCACCGCGGCGGGCGGCGGCTACGATCTGTTCGCGCGCATCGTCGCACGCCACATCGCATCGCACATCCCGGGCGAGCCGGTCGTCGTCGTGCAGAACCTGCCGGCCGCCGGCGGCCTGGTGATGACCAACCAGCTCTATGCCACGGCACCGCGCGACGGCACCGTGATCGGCGCGCCGATCAACGGCATCCCGACCGCGCCGCTGCTGGCGCCCGCCGGCGCGCATTTCGATGCCGAAAAGCTCAACTGGCTCGGCAGCACCAACCGCGAGCCCTATGTGGCATTCGTCTGGCATACTGCGCCGGTGCAGACGCTCGCCGACCTGCGCTCGCGCGATCTCGTGGTCGGCGCGACCGCGCCGGGCACCACGATGGTCGACTTCCGCTGATCACCAACGCCATCCTCGGCACCCGGTTCAAGGTCGTGCGCGGCTACGAGGGCACGGCGCAGATCAACAATGCGATCGAGCGCGGCGAAGTCGAAGGTCAGGGTGGCGTCGGCTGGGCGGCCGTGAAGGCGCAGGTGCCGGGATGGATCACCGACAAGAAGATCAAGGTGATCGCGCAGTACGGACTCAGGCGCCATACCCAGTTGCCTGACGTGCCGAACGTGCTCGACCTCGCCACCAGCGATGCCGACCGCCGCGCGCTCACGACCCTGTTCGCGCGCACCGAGTATGGCCGGCCCTATTTCCTTCCGCCCGAGGTCCCGGCCGCACGCGTGAGTGCCCTGCGGCGGGCGTTCGCTGCGACCATGCGCGACCCCGCCTTCATCGCCGACGCCGCGAAGCTCCAGCTGGAGATCGACCCGATGACGGGCGAGGAGCTGCAGGGCCTGATCGGCGAGCTCGGCCGCACGCCGCCCGACGTGGTCGCGCGCGTGCGCGCCATTCTGGAGGCGCCGGACAGGTAGGCGCGCGTGACGCTCGACTAGCGTCCACTTGCGTCCACTTGCGTTCACCTTGACTCGCCACCCGCAAGTTGTGAGCTTTCGGGGCCCGGCGGTGCGCCGCCCCTGGCGTCATTTGCAACGAAATTGATTGCGGGGAGAAGATGATGGCCGACGATCCGATCAAACACGTCATCGTTCTGTGCCTGGAGAACCGCTCGTTCGACCAGATGCTGGGATGCTTCAAGGAAAAGTTTCCCGACCTCAACGGGGTAGATCCGGCGGCACCGCAGACGTGCCTCGACGACCAGGGCAACGCGTATACCCAGCGGGCCACCACCTTGCGGCAGATGCCGAACGACAAGACCCATCTGTGGGACCCGCATCACGAGGTCGAGCACGTGCACATGCAGATCGAGGGCGACCCCGATCATCCCGCACAAATGAAGGGTTTCGTGTTCAATTTCGCCAAGGCGTATCCCGACAGCACGCGCCAGGCTCGCCAGCACATCATGGACTACTATCCGCGCGGGTTCCTGCCCGGGCTGCATTCGCTGGCGGAGGATTTCACCATCTGCGACCGCTGGTTCTCGTCGCTTCCCGGCCCCACCTGGCCGAACCGGTTCTTCGCGCTGTCCGGCACCGCCAGCGGCCGGGTCGCCATGCCGGGCGACGGCACGCATCACGCCGACCTTCCCGGCTTCTTCGAGCAGAACCAGGAGACGATCTTCGATCGTCTCAACGAAAAAGGCATTCACTGGAAGACGTACTTCCACGACCTGCCGCAAAGCTGGGTGATGCGCCATCCGCGGCGGCCGAACAACGCGGCGCGCTATTTCTACATCCGCGAGTTCTACCACGATGCGCGCGGACCCGAGGAGGAGTTTCCGCAGTTCTGCTACATCGAGCCGGACTTCATGGGCTTCCAGCAGAACGACGATCATCCGCCGCACGACGTGATGAAGGGCGAGAAGCTGATCGTCGACGTCTACAACGCGCTGCGGAGCAACCCGAAGCTATGGGCGTCGAGCCTCCTGGTGGTGTTCTTCGACGAGCACGGCGGCTTCTACGATCATGTCTATCCGCCCGCCGCGACACCGCCGGATCACCATTGTGAGGAATACAAATTCGATCAGCTCGGCGCCCGCGTTCCGGCCCTTCTGGTCTCCCCGCACGTGGAGCGGCGCGTCGAACACACCCAGTTCGATCATACGAGCCTGCTCAGATATCTGATCGGCAAATGGGGGCTGCGGCCGCTCGGTGAGCGCGCCGCAAAGGCCAACAGCATCGGCGTCGCCATCCGCGAGCAGGCGCGCGACGATACGATCGCGCACATCGCCATGACGGTCGAACAGTTGACGCCGCCCGATCCCGAGGTGGAGGACGCCGGCTTCGGCATCAGCGATCACCACAGGGCGCTGCAGAAATTCTCCGCCTATCTGAAAGCCAAGGTCTGGACCGATTCGATCACGGCGGCCGACGAGCGGCTGCCGGCGCTCTATCCGTCGATCGTTCGCATCATCGAGGTATCGGCATTTGCGACCGTGTGGACGTGGCGCACCATGCACGACCGGCTGCGCGGCAGGAGCGGACGGCCGGCGGCCTCGATCTCTCAGCCCGACAAGGTGCACGTCGACTCGGCATTACAGCGCAACGACGCGGCCTATTTTCTCATCGGCCGGAAGCGTCACGCGCTCGGTCTGCTCGGCGACCTGATCAAGCGGGGAGGCGTGGAGCGCCGCCACGCGATCCGCACGCTCGCGGCCATCACGGGCCGCCCCTTCCACGAGTATGAAAAGGCCGGGTTCGCGGCCGGGCGCGCGCAGCCGCAAATGCGGCGGCAGGCGCCCGCATCCGGCTATGTGGACGCCTGGGTCGCCAAGCACGTCGACGGATAGACGCCGCGGCCGGACCCGTGCGGGCGGACGCGCGGAACCAGCCCGCGCCGGCTTGTGTTATGAAGTGTCGGCTGCGAGCCGCAGCGCGCATCGGACATGCACCGGACATGCATCATGACGAACCTGTGGGCCCGCAAGTCGATGGCGACGATCGAGGCCGAAGCCGCGGATCCGGACGCGCAGGCGTTGGCCCCGAATGATCGGATTCCCCTGCGGCGCTGCCTGTCCGCGCTCAACCTGGTGAACCTCGGCATCGGCGCCATCATCGGCGCCGGCATCTTCGTGCTGACCGGCCACGCGGCCGCCGCCAATGCGGGCCCGTCGATCGTGCTGTCTTTCGTGCTCGGCGGCATCGCCTGCGCATTCGCCGGGCTCTGCTACGCCGAGATGGCCTCGACGGTGCCGATCGCCGGCAGCGCCTACACCTACGCATACGCGACCATGGGCGAGCTCATCGCCTGGGTCATCGGCTGGGACCTGATCCTCGAATACGCGCTCGGCGCCACCACGGTCGCGATCGGCTGGTCCGGCTACGTGGTCAGTCTCCTCAACGACCTCGGCCTCACGGTCCCGCCCGCGTTCGCGGCAGCGCCGCTCGCCTATGATGCGGCGACCCACACCTGGCAGGCGACCGGGACGCTGCTCAACGTTCCCGCGATGGTCATCATCGTCGCGGTTTCGGCGCTGCTGGTCGTCGGCATCAACGAGTCGGCGCGGGCCAACAACGTGATCGTCGCGGTCAAGCTCGCGATCATCGTCATCTTCATCGCAGCGGCGGCGCCCTTCGTCAGCACCGCCAACTGGGTCACGCCAGGCAATCCGGCGGGCGACTTGATCCCGCCCAATGCGGGAACCGGCGTCTTCGGCTGGAGCGGCATCCTGCGCGGCGCAGCCGTTGTGTTCTTCGCCTATATCGGGTTCGACGCGGTCTCGACCGCCGCGCAAGAGGCGAGGAACCCGAAGCGCGACATGCCGATCGGCATCCTCGGCTCGCTCGTCATCTGCACCGGCCTCTATGTGGCGGTCGCCTTCGTGCTCACCGGGATCGTGCCTTACGATCGGCTCAACGTGCCGGATCCGATCGCGGTCGGCATCGATGCGGTCGGCATGCGCTGGCTCGCGCCGATCGTCAAGCTCGGCGCCATCCTGGGCCTGACCTCGGTCATCCTGGTGATGCTGCTCGGCCAGGCGCGGGTGCTCTACGCCATGGCGCACGACGGCCTGCTGCCGCCGGTCGCAAGCCGCGTACACCGGCGATTTCACACGCCCTACCTGACCACGATCGGGACCGGCACGGTCGTCACGGTGCTGGCGGGACTGCTGCCGATCGGGCTCGTCGGCGAGCTGGTCAGCATCGGCACCCTGTTCGCCTTTGCGGTCGTCTGCGCCGGCGTGCTGGTGTTGCGTTACGCGCAGCCGCAGCTCGCGCGCACGTTCCGGACGCCGGCCGTCCACCTCGTTGCGCCCGCCGGCGTCGCGGCTGCCGCTTTTCTGATGCTCGGCCTGCCGCTCGACACCTGGATGCGGTTCGTGGTCTGGCTGCTGGTCGGGTTCGTCATCTACTGGGGCTACGGGACGAAGCACAGCCGGATCGCGAAGGCGGGCGCACAGCCGTCGCGGGCGTGACAGGCAGGACAGGGACCTCCCGCTCTCCTCTCAGGGGTCACTCGCTTTGCGGCCAACGGCGCGCGCCGTGGATCACGCGCAAGACCTCGATCCGCTCTCCGACAACGCGGTACGGCACAAAGTAGGGCGTGCCGACGACGACGAGCTCGCGTGTCTTCGTCACGCGACCGCCACGACCGGAGTCGGGCATCCGCGAAAGCTGGCGCTCGACGAGGTCGACGATGCGCCGCACCATCGCATCGGCAGCCTTCGGGTTGTCGTTGGAAATGAACCCATGCAGAGCGGAGAGGTCCGCAACAGCCAGATCGGTCCAAACGATGATCATTTGGACTTCGGACGCGGCAGTTCCTTGCGGGTGCCGAGCGATTCCGCCCAGGCCTTGACCTTCTGGTGTGAAACGGTCTCGCCGCGGTCAGCCTCCGCGATCCCCTGGTTGATGGCCTCGACCTGCCAATCCTGAACTGCGAGATATTCCTCGATCGCCTCGGCAGCGAGAAAGGATTTGCTCCGACGAACACGGGCGGCTGCGGCCTCAAGGCGCTTCTTGACCGCCTTGTTGAGACGGACCGTGATCGTCGTGCTGTCAGTCATCGTGGTGCAGCCGCTCCGTGGTGATGAATTGTACACATCTCAGCACAATACTGCAATTGCTTCGTCATGCGAGTGATGCTCGGGTGGCCCGCCCCAGATGCAAGGAACATTTGCAAGCGTCGCGTTTGGCAGATATCGAGACATCCGAACATGCTCGAACCCAAGCCCATCCGCATCTATGTCGACGCCGACGCCTGTCCGGTCAAGGACGAGGTCTATCGGGTCGCCGCGCGGCATGGCCTGCCGGTGACCGTCGTCGCCAACGGCTTGATCCGGGTGCCGCCGGATCCGTCGATCGAGCGCGTGGCAGCGGGCGCGGCGCCGGACGCCGCCGACGACTGGATCGCGCAGCATGCCGGCGCGAACGACATCGTGATCACCGCCGACATCCCGCTCGCGAGCCGCTGCGTCAAGGCGGGCGCGCAAGTGATCGCGCCGAGCGGCAAGCCGTTCACCGAGGCGTCAATCGGCATGACGCTGGCGGTGCGCAACCTGATGCACGACCTTCGCTCCGCCGGCGAGATCACGGGCGGGCCGCGACCGTTCTCGCCGCGCGACCGCTCGGCTTTCCTCGCCGCGCTCGAGCAGGCGGTCCGGCGGCTGCAGCGCGCAGCGCGCGGCTGACCATGGCGACGGCCTCCAGGGGGTGAGCCCGACGCAATCGGGCAGCCTCTCTGCCAATACGCTTCGCCGTTGCGCCCTACGATCTGTACGTGGATAATCATCCGATGCAAGGCAACGCGGCAATCGGACCGAGGCATGTGGGTACGCACGCGTGTAACCTTTTTTTCACTGATTTTCTCACTCGCGATCCTGGCCGGCGCTTTGATTGCTCTGCTGAGGCCGTCATCATTTCCGCCGTGTGCGGTCCCCAGCGGGGTATCCGCACGATCATCGCTCGCCGCAGCACCACCTGCCCTGGCGCGAGCTCTGACCGAGCGAATAGGCGACGTTGTAGAACCAGGCGCCGGCTTTGATGCAACGGATTTGACCATCACCGGGCATCACCGCAGACTCATCTTCATTTGGAATCTCCGGACGCTGTGGATCGTAGCGACCGAGCATGGAGGGGTTGGCTACTACGATCCGATTTTTGTTTATGAGCTGAGTCCGGAGGGTCCAGATGCGATATTCCTGGCAGAGGTCATCGCCCTTCCTGAAACCGTCTGTCCCATCGCGTCCGGTTTGCTCGGACATGAGCCCGACGCATCGTAGCTGAGAGTCCTCGGTGGGCGGCCGTCGATCCTGGTTCAGGCGGCGAGGATCCAACCCATCCTTGTAAGTCCGTTCTCGGCACGCTATCGCGAGCCACATGGCCGCCCCCCTCATCCAGCTCAAGGACATCGCGCTCACCTTCGGCGGCACCCCGCTGCTCGAGGGCGTCGAGCTCAACGTCTCGGCCGGCGAGCGCGTCTGCCTGGTCGGCCGCAACGGGTCGGGCAAGTCGACCTTGCTCAAGATCGCCGCCGGCCTGATCGAGCCCGACCGCGGCACGTGCTTCGTGCAGCCGGGTGCGACCATCCGCTACCTGCCGCAGGAGCCGGATTTTTTCGGCGCCGCGAGCGTGCTGGACTACGTGGAAGCCGGCCTCGGTCCGGGCGACGACCGCCACGTCGCGCGGTCGGTGCTCGACGAGGTGGGGCTCACGGGTGGCGAAGATCCCGCGCAGCTGTCCGGCGGCGAGGCGCGCCGCGCCGCGATCGCGCGCGTGCTCGCCCCGCATCCCGATATTCTCCTCCTCGACGAGCCGACCAACCATCTCGACCTGCCGACCATCGAATGGCTCGAGCGCATGCTCGCGGAACGGCGCGCCGCCCTTGTGGTGATCAGCCATGACCGGCGCTTCCTCGCCAATCTCACGCGCGCGACCGTCTGGCTCGACCGCGGCGCCACCCGCCGCATCGAGCGCGGCTTCGCCAGCTTCGAGGCCTGGCGCGACGAGGTGCTGGCCGAGGAGGAGACCGCACAGCACAAGCTCGACCGCAAGATCGTCGCCGAGGAGCATTGGCTGCGCTACGGCGTGACGGCGCGGCGCAAGCGCAATGTGCGCCGGCTCGGCGCGCTCCAGGCGTTGCGCGCGGCACGCCGCGACTATCGGGCGAGCGCCGGCAAGGCGGTGCTGTCCGCCGCCGAGGCGGACGCGTCCGGCGCGCTCGTGATCGAGGCCGAGCGCATCGCGAAAGCGTACGGCGAGCGCCCGATCGTTTCGAATTTCACCACCCGCATCCGGCGCGGCGACCGCATCGGCATCGTCGGCCCGAACGGCACCGGCAAGACCACGCTGATCAACCTGCTCACCGGCGCGCTGGCGCCGGAGGCCGGCACGCTGCGGCTCGGCGCCAACATCGCCATGACGACGCTCGACCAGGGTCGCGAAAGCCTCGATCCCGCCGCCACCGTCGCCGAGACGCTCACCGGCGGGAGCGGCGACACGGTCGCGGTCGGCGACCAGAAGAAGCATGTGATCGGCTACATGAAGGACTTCCTGTTCGCGCCCGAGCAGGCGCGCACGCCGCTGTCGGTGCTCTCCGGCGGCGAGCGCGGCCGGCTGATGCTGGCGCGCGCCCTCGCGCGGCCGTCGAACCTCCTGGTGCTCGACGAGCCGACCAACGATCTCGACCTCGAGACGCTCGACGTGCTGGAGGAGATGCTCGGCGACTATGCGGGCACCGTCCTGCTGATCAGCCACGACCGCGACTTCCTCGACCGCGTGGTCAATGCCGTGATCGTGCCGGAAGGCAACGGACGCTGGGCCGAATATGCGGGCGGCTACACCGACATGCTGGCGCAGCGCGGCGAGGACATTGCGCGCGATGTCGTCGGGAAACCGGCGCCCGCGAAGGAAGCGAAGGCACCCGCCGCCCGCGACAGCAGGGCGCCGCGGCGGCGCCTGAGCTTCAACGAGAAATACGCGCTGGAAACGCTGCCGGGCGAGATCGCGGCGCTGCAGGAGAAGATCCGCGCCGCCCAGGAGAAGCTCGCCGACCCGGCGCTCTATGCGCGCGACCGCAAGGCGTTCGACGAGACCACCGCGGCGCTCACCGCCGCGCAGGCCGCGCTCACGGTGGCGGAAGACCGGTGGCTGGAGCTGGAGATCCTGCGCGAGACAATCGACGGCGCCTGACGGCGGGGTATACTCGCGGGAGCGGGAAATCGAGTACCGCGTCATTGCGAGGAGGCCGACGGCCGACGAAGCAATCTCCGCCACTCCTCATGCGCAAGTGAAACGGGATTGCTTCGCTTCCGCCTTCGCGCTCCGCGCTACGGCGGACTTGAAACCCGCCGTAGCTCGCGCAGCGAGCGTAGGCGGGTCGCTCGCAATGACAGCGCCGACGCCTCGGGAGGATTCGATGAAACACCTGCTCAAGCAGTATCTCGACAACGGCCTGTCGCGCCGGCAGCTGATGTCGAGCCTCAGCGCGCTCGGCATGAGCGCGGTCGCGAGCAAGGCCGTCGCGCAGTCGCTCGCCCCCTATGCGCAGGCCGCCGCGCCCGCATCCGCGATGCGCGACATGCAGGGCACCGGCGGGGCGCTCTTTGTCGCCCAGCTCAAGGCGGCCGGCGTCAAATACATCTTCTTCAACCCGTCGACCGGCGACTATCCGATCTTCGACGCGCTGGTCGACGAGCCGGACATCCAGCTGATCAAGGGCATCCACGAGGGCGCCGTGGTCGCGATGGCGGACGGCTATGCGCGCGCCTCGGGCCAGACCGGCGTCGTCATCGTCGCCAATGTCGGCCTGCCCAACGCAATGACCCAGATGGTCAACAGCTGGAAGGACCAGGTGCCGCTGGTGGTCGCGGTCGCCTCGGTCGAGCAGGACGCGCTCGGCCGCGACCTCTTCCAGGAG
>Ga0126384_10001043_pt1 | contig 16132 bp, 12 predicted proteins | sample PanSoiMetPlot_36_FD_92543 | JGI IMG/M metagenome (GOLD analysis project Ga0126384, IMG submission 92543) | Tropical forest soil microbial communities from Panama - MetaG Plot_36 | ecosystem: Environmental > Terrestrial > Soil > Tropical forest > Bulk soil | place: Panama | collected 2016-02-17 | reverse complement strand
TCGCACGGGCGGCGGCGACGAAGCGGTCCGCCACCGCGTCGAAATCGGCGTCGGTATAGTTGAGGCTGAAGATCAGGCGACCGGTGCCGATCCAGCTCAGCGCAAGGCCTTCGGCGCGCAGGTAGTATTGCAGCATCCAATTGTAGCGCGACGGCTTGCCGTAGCAGACGGTCCAGATCGAGGACATGTTGGCGACCCGCAGCGGGAGCGACTCGGCGCGCATGCGCGCATTCAACCGCTCCGCTCGCGCGTCCCAGCGCTCGTCGAGATTGTTGCCGTAGAGCCGGCGGGCCTCGGGCGTCTCGAGGAACTGCAGGAACTCGTTCATCGCGCCCATCACAGCGGGATGCGAGTTGAACGTGCCGCGCGCGAAGCAGATGTCGGCCGGCCGGTCGTCGCGGAAGCGCTTCATCAGATCCTTGCGGCCGCATACGACGCCGACCGGGAAGCCGCCGCCGACCGTCTTGCCGTAGGTCACGAGATCGGCGCGGACGCCGAAATATTCCTGCGCGCCGCCGGGCGCGAGGCGGAAGCCGACGAATACCTCGTCGAAGATCAGCGCGATGCCGCGCTCCGAGCACACCGCCCGCAGCCGCTTGAGCCAATCGGCGTAAGCCTGCTTGTCGAAATGAGCGTTCCCGCCGCCGTCGACCAGCGACGAGTCGGACGGCGGCGCGCCGTTCGGATTGAGCGCCTGCAACGGGTTGATCAGCACGCAAGCGATGTCGCGGCGCGTGCGCAGCACCCGCAGCGCGTCCTCGGACATGTCGGCCAGCGTCAGCGTGTCGCGCGCCGGCAGCGGATTGCCGACGCCAGGCTGCACATCGCCCCACCAGCCGTGATAGGCGCCGCAGAACCGCACCAGGTAGCGGCGCCGCGTGTGATAGCGGGCGAGCCGCACCGCCTGCATCACCGCCTCGGTGCCCGACATGTGGAACGAGACTTCGTCCAACCCGGAAATCGCCGCCAGGCGGCGGACATTGTCGGCGATCACCGGGTGATAGGGTCCGAGCACGGGGCCGAGGTCGCGCACGCGCGCGAGCCCGCGCTCCATGGTGCCCTTGTAGGCATCATATCCCAGCAGATTGACCCCATAGGCGCCGGTCAGATCGTAGAACCGGTTGCCGTCGAGGTCGGTGATCGTGACGCCGTCGGAGGACTGCACGAAGTTTCCGTTCCGAAGATGCCGGCGCGCGAAGCGACTGAACTGGAACGGCACCCGATAGGCGTCGGTGAACTGGACGTCGGAGATCCGGTCGGCGACCTCGGCGGTGCAGCGATTGGTCTCACGAAACCGCGTCTCATAGAGCGCGGCGAGGCCCATGAAGGCGTCGCGACGGCGCGTCGCGACCTCGGCCGGGGCGCCGTCGGCGCAGAAGAACCGGTTCTCGTCGTATTCGTAGAAGGGGACGAAGGCGGCGAGCCGACGGGAGATCCGTGCGTGACCGGCAAGCGAGCCGTGCTTGGCCTTGGACAGTTGCAGCCGGCGCCTGAGCTTTGCCAGCGACGCGGCGGCGGCCGTCGCCCCCAGCCCGTAGAACGCCCATGCGGTGCCGTCGATCTCCATCCTGCGGCGGCCTAATGCAGTCAGATTACGGAATCATGACGCTACAATCGCAGATTTTTCGACTGCTGGCGCAGGAAGATATCAACTTCCTGCTGACCAACCGGATCCCGCGCCGGCTGGCAACGCGGTTCATCGGCTGGTTCAGCAAGATCGAGCAGCCGATGATTCGCGACCTGTCGATCGGGATCTGGCGCTACTTCTCCGGCCTCGACCTCGGCGAAGCGAAGCAAACGCGCTTCCGCAGCATGCATGATTGCTTCATCCGCGAACTCAAGGACGGCGCGCGGCCGGTCGAGCGCGATGCGACGATTCTGGTCAGCCCGTGCGACGCGATCGTCGGCGCATGCGGCGCCGTCGCCGGCACCACGCTCTACCAGATCAAGGGCTTCCCCTACGCACTCGAGGACCTGCTGTGCGACGACGCAATGGTCGACACCCACCGCAACGCCCGCTACGTGACCCTGCGGCTCACCTCGAGCATGTATCACCGGTTTCACGCGCCGCACGACTGCCGGGTGGGGCAGGTGACCTACATCTCGGGCGACACCTGGAACGTCAATCCGATCGCGCTGCGGCGTGTCGAACGCCTGTTTTGCAAGAACGAGCGGGTGGTCGTGACGACGACGCTCGATGCCGGCAGTCATCGCGTGACGCTGGTGCTGGTAGCGGCGGTGCTCGTCGCCAGCATCCGGCTGCATTTCCTCGATGTGCTGCTCAACCTTCGCCACCACGGTCCCAACGTCATGGCGTGCGACGCCCGCCTGCGCAAGGGCGACGAGATGGGCTGGTTCGAGCATGGCTCGACAGTCGTGCTGTTCGCCCCCGGCGACTTCGCGCTGTGCGAAGGCGTCGAGGAGGGCGCGACCGTCCGGATGGGCGAACCGCTCATGCGGCTGCCATGAACCGACGCCGCTCACCGCTCAGCGCCGCGCGTCCCCGGCGATGCGTTCGCTCTCGGCCCACAGCCGTTGCGCTAGCGCGTCGTCTTGCGCGTCGGCCGCAAGGGTTCCGCGTCGGCCTCTGAAGAAGAAGCCGCCCGTGACGGCGGTGACCTCCGGCGACGTGGCGAGCCAGACCAGGGTCTCGGCGCCCTGCTCGGGTGTCCCGGCGAACAGCTTGGCAATCCGCACAAGCCTTGCCGGGAGTCCGCCGGCGTCATCGCCGAAGCGCGTCGCCACGAAGCCGGGGCTGAAGCTGTTGGCCGTGATGCCTTGCGCCGCCAGGCGGCGGGCCAGTTCGCGGGTGAACAGAATGTTGCAAAGCTTCGAGGTGCCATAGACGGCGGTCGCCCGATACGATCTGGCCGACTGAAGATCGGCAAAGTCGAGCTTGCCGCGGCGGTGCGCATTCGATGCCGTATTGATGATCCGCCCCGGCGCGTTCAGTCGCTCGATCAGGCCGGTGGTCAGCACCAAATACGCCATGTGATTGAGCGCAAACGTGCGCTCGAGACCATCCTCGGTGACGGCGCGGCGGGAAAACATCGCGCCGGCATTGTTGACGAGGACGTCGATGCGCGTCGCCGCGGCCGCAACTTCGGCGGCAACGCGTCGGACCTCGGCCAGGCGCGAGAGATCGGCGAGGTGGACGGTATGGGCGGCGCCCGACGCCGCAGCGTCGAGCTTCGCGAGCGTCCGCTCGGCGCGTGCACGGTCGCGCGCGATCAGGACGAGGCGCGCGCCCATGTGCGCCAGGCGCACGGCCGCAACCTCTCCGACACCCGAAGTCGCTCCGGTCATGACGACGGTCTTGCCGTGAATGGTCGCCTCGCGGCCACTCGCTTGCGCCGGTGTCTGCGTCATCGTGCGGTGACAGTGCAGCCCGCGCTTGACGCGGCGATGACGGCGGTACCGGTGGTCAGATGGGATGCGAAAGCGCACGCCTGATATGCGGGCAACCTCGGATCTGCTGGCATCGCTCCTGATGTTGCGTCATCATGAAATGAGAAACATGGCACGCAGCAGCCAACGCAAGGCTGCGGACGAGGAAACGTGCAAACTTTGGTTGTTACGGCGCGCGGCGGCCAGGAGGGCGGCGCATGAGGCGCGAATCGCGGGAGGGCCGTCGCGGCCTCGATCGACTTCGTCGCCTGATCGTCCTTGCGGCCTGCGCGCCGTGGCTGATCGCGATCGCCGCTGCCGAACCCGCCTTTCCGACCCGCCCGGTCCGCATCATGGTGCCTTATGGTCCCGGTGGCGTCGCCGACGTCACCATGCGGCTCCTGGCGCAGAAGCTGGGGGAGCGGCTGGGCCAGCAATTCATCATCGACAACCGTCCGGGCGCCGGCGGCATCCTGGCCGCCAAGGCGGCCGCGACCGCGCCGCCCGACGGCTACACGCTGGTCGTCTCCGGCAACGGGATGGCGATCAGCAAGTCGCTGTTCAAGTCGCTGCCCTATGACGTGCTTACCGACTTCACCCCGGTCTCGATCACGGCCTTTCTCGAGTTGATGCTCGCGACCAGGGCCGACGGACGGATCAAGAGCGTCAGGGACGTCATCGCGGCCGCCAAGGCCGATCCCGGCAAGCTCAATTTCGGCACCATCGCGCCCGGCAGTACCCAGAACCTCTCCGCCGAGCTGTTTCGCATGCAAGCCGGCATCGATGTCGCTCTCGTCACCTATCGGACGACACCCGATCTCGTGACCGCGCTGCTGCGCGGCGACGTCGATGTCGGCTTCGACTACTATGCGGGCTTGAACGCGGCGCTGCGCGAGAACAAGCTCATCGCCCTTGCGACCACCGGCGACAAGCGCGCGCCGTGGACGCCGGACGTGCCGACCGTCGAGCAGGCAGGGCTGCCGGGCTATTCGGTGGTGAGCTGGAATGCGCTCGCCGGTCCGGCCGGGATGCCGCGCGACGTCGTTGCGGTGCTCAATCGCGAGATCAATGCCGCGCTGCGGCTCCCCGACGTGCAGGAAAAGGCGCATCTGTTCGGGCTCGACGCCCGCGGCACGACGCCCGAGGAGATGGGCGAGCGCATGCGAAGCGACATCGCCAAATGGGCAGAGGTCATCGAGAGGGCAGGATTGGCCAAGCAATGACGGGGATTGCGCTGACGATCGCGATCGCGACCTCGGGCCACACGATCGCGCTCAAGGAGGGGCGCGTCGCGATCGAGGGGGTCGAGGCGAACTTCGTCGAGGTCGTGCCGATCATCGCGGCGTTCCGCCGGATGGTGCGCGACGTCGCGTTCGACGTCTGCGAGATGGCGCCGACCACTTACCTGATCGCGCGCGCACACGGCGCCCCCTTTATTGCGCTGCCGATCTTCGTGATGCGGCGCTTCCATCACGGCGGCTTCGTGGTGCGGCCGGGTTCCGGCATCGCCACTCCCAAGGACCTCGAGGGCAGGAAGGTCGGCGTGCGCGCCTATTCGGTGACGACCGGCGTGTGGACGCGCGGCATCTTCGTCAACGAATACGGACTCGATTCCTCCAGGGTCACCTGGGTGGTCGACGACGAGGAGCATGTCAGCGCCCTCAAGCTGCCGGCGAACGTCATTCACGCGCCGCAGGGAAAATCGCTCGCCAGCATGATGGCGAGCGGCGACCTGCAGGCAGGCTTTTCCGGACCGGCCGGAATCGGGCGCACCGGCCCGCCGACCACGGGCTGGGAGAAGAGCGGACAGCCAGCGGCGCAGAGCTATCCGGAGCTGATCGCGGAGGCCGCCAAGGTGGAGGCCGAGTGGTTCCGGCGCACCGGGATCTACCCGATCCACGGTACCATCGTGGTCAAGACCGATATTCTCGACAGGCATCCGGAAGTCGGGCGGGCGCTCTACAACGCCTTCATCGCCGCCAAGAGGCCCTATCTCGAGCGCCTCGCGCGCGGCGAAGGGCACGCGCCCGAGGACGAACGCTATCGGACGCTCATGCCGCTGGTCGGCGATCCGCTGCCCTATGGCATGCGGGCGAACCGCGCCAGCATCGAGGCGTTAATTACCTACGCGCTGCAGCAGGAGCTGATCCCCAGCCGCCCGGCGCTGGATGATGTCTTCTTCGACCCCGAGGCGTGATATCCCTCGGCATCTCCGCGGCTCCCCGAAAGTGAAATCTCCATGGCATCGATCGTCGATATCCATCCGCACGTCATCTCGCCCGATACCAAGACGTTTCCGCTCGCACCGCTCGGCGGCACCCAGAGCACCTGGTCGCGCGACCGGCCGACCTCCTACGAGACCATGATCAGGGAGATGGACGCCGCCGGCGTCGCGAAGGCCGCGATCGTCCAGGCCTCGACCGCCTATGGGCATGACAATTCCTATGTGGCCGAGGCGATCGCAGCGTCCCCGCAGCGCTTCACTGGCGTGTTTTCGGTCGACGTGCTCGCGCCCGATGCGGTGGACAAGATGAAATACTGGATCGGCCGCGGCTTTTCCGGCATGCGGCTGTTCACGACCGGCAGCACCATGCCGGGGCAGGCGACCTGGTTCGCCGCGCCGCTGTCCTTCCCGGCCTGGGAATATGCGGGCGACGCCGGCATTCCGGTCTGCATGCAGATGACGCCGCAGGGCTTTCCGCAGCTGCGCGGTCTGATGGACCGCTTCCCCAAGGTGCGCATCATTCTCGATCATCTGGCGCGGCCGCATCTCGTCGACGGGCCCCCGTTCGCGGCCGACCAGCCATTCTTCGATCTCGTGCGCTACGGCCAGGTGTTTCTCAAGGTCACGCCCGTCAACGTCACTCCGGCGGAATGGGGCAATGCGACCCCGGAGAGCTTCTTCGGCGCCGTCATCAAGGCATTCGGCGCCTCGCGGATCGCCTGGGGCTCCAACTTTCCGGCCACCGCCGGACCGCTGTCGGAGATTCTCCGCAAGGCGCAGGCCGCGTTCGCGTTCGCGAGCGCCGAGGATCGCGACTGGATTTTTGGCAAGACCGCGCAGGCGCTCTATCCGAAGCTGGCGGATTAGCGGCGCCAATATCAGCGGCGTCATTGCCCGCGCAAGCGGGCAATCCAGTAACCACCGATACCCCTGGGACTACTGGATGCCCCGCTTGCGCGGGCATGACAGCTCAGTGCAAGGAGCGTCAACGCGTCACGTCCGCTTGGCCAGCGTGCGTCCCTTGTCGAGCGCCGCAAAGCTCCTCACCGGCGCGGCCATCAGGAAGGTGTAGCCCTCGCCGAGGATGCGCTCGACATTGGTCGCGTCCACGTGCGGATGACCGACCGCCACCTTGCGCTTCTTGCAGGTCTCCACGATGTGCTTCATCGCGTCGAGCACCTGCGGGTGCTCGTATTGACGCGGGAAGCCGAGCTCCTGACTCAAGTCGCCTTCGCCGATCAGGATCAGGCCGATGCCGGGCACCTTGGAAAGAATGTCGTCGAGGTTCTCGATCGCGAGCGTGTCCTCGATCATCAGCATGACGAGCACCTCGCCGTCCGGATCGAGCGGCCAGACACCCGCCTTCTTGTAATATTCCTGCTGGGTGAGTCCCCAGTAGCGCGCCGCCGTGGTCGGTCCGTCGCCACGGATGCCGGCCGGCTCGTAGCGCTGCGCGGACTTCAGGCGCGGGTAGCGGCAGGCCGCGACCGCATTGTAGGCCTGGTCGACCGTGCTGATGTGCGGCCACAGCACGCCGTAGACGCCGAGGTCGAGCGCCTGCTTGGCGAGCCACTGGTTCTTCTCGACGCCGTTCGGCGGGATGCGCACCATCGGGGTCACCGCGGGCGCGAGCGAGGCGCCCTGCACGAGCTGGCGCCGGTTGAGCATGTATTGCAGTGCGTCGCGCAGCGTCCGCGCGTCCCAGAAATTGTGCTCCATCTCGTAGACGACGCCGTCGAACTTCGACTGGCTGAGCGCCACCGCCGCCTCGATCTCGGCGGCCGAGAAGGTGGTGAAAGCCGTCTGGCCATTCTCGAAGGCCTTGATGACTTGGTTGAGACGCGGCAGATCGGCCATGAAGGTCCCCTGGCAAGCATTTTCGAGGCGGATGCGCCGCACACCATATTGCGACTTTGGCTCGGTGCAACGGGGATTTTTGGCTAGTGCCGCGAACCCGAAGTTCGCACGATTTTCGCGGCGGGCACGATTGCGAACTTCGGGTTCAAAAGCGGCACTAGAATTATAGAGTTGCTGGTGTCCGTTCGATTCCGAAGTTCGCTCAGAGGTCGCTGCGAATGCTTGCGAACTTCGGAATCCGGACACCAGTGGCGTGCAGCAAGCGCGTTTGATATGGGTTGGCGGTTTCCTGCCCGGCCGGATGGACCCTGGGTCAATCCGGCCCACCTCACGACATCGAGCGAGGCGTCATGATCATCGACTGTCACGGCCACTACACGACCGAGCCGCAGAAGCTGCACGACTTCCGCAAGGCTCAGATCGCCGGCATCAAGGATCCGGGACAGAAGCCGTCGCGGGCGGCCCTCAAGATCAGCGACGACGAGCTGCGTTCGAGTGTCGAAGGCGCCCAGCTCAAGCTCCAGCGCGAGCGCGGCACCAATCTGACGATCTTCTCGCCGCGCGCGTCCGGCATGGCGCACCACATCGGCGACGCCGGCATCAGCCTGGAGTGGTCGCAGGTCAGCAACGAGCTGGTGCACCGCGTCTGCACGCTCTATCCGCAGAACTTCATCGGCGTGTGCCAGCTGCCGCAGTCATCCGGCGTCGATCCGAAGACCTGCGTCGGCGAGCTCGAACGCTGCGTCCTCGAGTACGGCTTCGTCGGCTGCAACCTCAATCCCGATCCGTCCGGCGGTCATTGGAACTCGCCGCCGGTGACCGACAAGTGGTGGTATCCGCTCTACGAGAAGATGGTCGAGCTCGACGTGCCGGCGATGATCCATGTCAGCGCGTCGTGCAATCCGGCCTTCCACACCACCGGCGCCCACTACATCAACGGCGACACCACCGCGTTCATGCAGCTCATCCAGGGCGATCTGTTCAAGGATTTTCCGACGCTCAGATTCATCATCCCGCACGGCGGCGGCGCGGTGCCGTTCCACTGGGGACGTTATCGCGGGCTTGCGCAGGACATGAAGCGGCCGCCGCTCGAGGAGCTCCTGCTCAAGAACGTGTATTTCGACACCTGCGTCTACCACCTGCCGGGCATCGAGCTGCTCACCAAGGTGATCCCGGTCGACAACATCCTGTTCGCCTCCGAGATGGTCGGCGCCGTGAAGGGCATCGATCCGCGCACCGGCCACAACTACGACGACACCAAGCGCTATATCGACCAGGTGTCGTGGCTCACCGCGGCCGACAAAAAGAAGATCTTCGAGGACAACGCCCGCAAGGTCTATCCGCGGCTCAAGGAAAAGATCTGAGCGCGGGCCGGACGCGATCTCGGCTCAGAACGGGAGTGTGGCGCGGCCGCGCACCGTCCAGGTCGTGACATCGTTGCGACAGGGCAACGCAAGTATGGTCGGGAATACCTATCCGAGCCGGATCGGGAGGGGGCGCCTGTACTTTTTTGCCACATGTTGCTGCCGCGCCACGGCCCTGATGGGAAATGGGTCGCGTCTCGCTTCGACGCGCAGCTTGGTGGCGCCTCTGAAGTACGACCCAGATCCAGTCCCGGCAGGCAATTCGTGTGAGATAATGTCTGGCGATTCGCAGCCCGCGAGCACGGCGGGAGTTCGCCGTGTCCGGGCTGAGGCCGACGGGCGGGCGTCGGGGAAGGACGTCGGAAAAAGGGGGCGCGCTCCGAGTTCGCGACCGTCGGCTTCCATGCAAATCTCACGAGGCGCATCATGCCAGTAGCTGCGTCCACCGCCGCTCCCGTCGTTCCCGAAACCGCAGCTGCGGCCGGCGATCAGGACGAAGTCGCCGCGCTGCTTGCCGACTTTGCGGTGAACACGCCGGACGATCTCGACGAGTGCGCCCTTCGGGCCACCAAGGCGGTGCTGACGGACTCGCTCGCCGTTTGCATGGGCGCGCTGGCCCATCCGGCCGCCCAGGCGGCGCGCCGCCACGCCTATCGATTTACCTCACCCGACGGCTGCCTGATCTGGGGCAGCACGACGCGCACGACGCCGGAGCTTGCGGCGCTTGCCAACGGCGTTCTGCTGCGCTGCTACGACCATAATGACTTCTTCGTCGGCCAGCGCAGCGCCGGCCATCCGAGCGACATGGTGGCAGGCATCATCGTTGCGGCCGAATGGGCCGACGTCGACGGCGCAAGGCTCCTCGGGGCGCTCGCGGTCGGCTATGAGGTAGTGGGCGCCGCCTTCGACTCGTTCTCGCTCGCGCCGGGCGGCTGGGACTACACCAACCTTGTGGCACTCGGCGCGACATGCGCGATGGTGCGCCTGCTCAGCCTCGACGTCTATCAGGCGCGCGAGGCGCTCGCCATGACGGTGGTGCCGCATTTCGCGAGCAACGAGATCGAATCCGGCGACCTCAACCGGCGCGATGACCTCACCATGTGGAAGCGCTTCAACGGCAGTGAGGCCGTGCGCAACGCGTTGCAGGCATGCCTGTTGGCGCAGGTCGGGGTCGAGGGCGCGGTCCGGCCCTTCGTGGGCAAGCAAGGCTTCATTCAGAAGCTTGCGAATGATGCTCATGAGTCGATCCCGATCCTCAAGAACCGTCTCCTGCGCCGTCGTCCGTTCGCGCGTATCGGCGAGACCTACATGAAGCAGTGGCCGGTCGGCGTGCTCGCCCAGAGCGCGATCCAGGCGGCACTGGCGGCGCGGGCGCAGGTGGCCGACCTGAGCCGCATCAAGCAGGTGCGGGTGTTCGCCGAGGAGGGCGCCTACGAGCATCTCGTCAAGATTCGCAAGGCGCCGTTCGCGCCGGTCTCGCGCGAAACGGCGGACCATTCGCTGCCCTATATCGTGGCGGCTGCGGTGCTCGACGGGCATGTGCGGTCCGACAGCTTTGCGCGCTCGCGGGTGCTCGAGTCGACGCGCCAGCAATTCGTCGCCGAGAAGGTCGTGGCCGAGCCGGCGCCCGAACTCGGCGCCATGGCGGACGGCGAGCAGAAGCGCGCGCAGGCTGGCTATCTGACGCGCGTCGAGATCGAGGTCGACGACGGCAAGGTCGTGCACGGGGAGGCGAAGCCGTTCCCGGGTCATCCGACGGCTCCGTTCTCGGGTGACGACCTGGTCGCAAAGCTCAAGAACAATATGGAGCCGATCGCGGGGAGCGATCGCACCGGCCGACTCGCCGCATGTCTCGGCGCGATCGAGACGCTCGCGAGCGTACGCGATCTTACCGCCCTGCTGGCCTTGCCGGGCTGGGCACGGATCGACAACGTGAAGACGGAGTAAGGGCCTCACCCGATCACGGGAGCCGCGGTCTTGCGCTCCGCCGGCGCCGGCTCGGGCGCGAGGTTGGGGGCGGACTGGAGCGCGCACAGCGGGGCCGGCGCCGGGATCACGATGCCGGCGCGCTCCATATTGGCGAGGAAGCAGCGCGCGCTCTCCTCCCAGCTCATGGTCTCCGCGTAGGCGCGGCAGGCGGTCCGCGACAGCGCCAGCGCTCGCAGGCAGGCGGCACGCAAGTCCTCGTCGAGCACCGCGACCGGAGCGGTGCCAGCAACGTCGCGGATCGCCGACCCCGGAAAGCCGGCGATCGGTGTGCCGCAGGCGAGCGCCTCGAGCAGCGCCAGCCCGAAGGCATCGGTGCGACCGGGAAACACGAACACATCGGCGGCCGCGTAGATGCGGGCGATCTCCTCGCCGTGCATGGCGCCGAGGAAGATCGCCTTCGGGCACAGCCGCGCGAGCTGGTCGCGCGCTGGGCCTTCGCCGACCACCACCTTGGTGCCGGGCAGGTCGAGTGCGAGGAAGGCCGCGATGTTGCTCTCGACCGCAAGCGGGCCGGCGGTGAGGAAGACCGGCCGAAGCAGGCCGAGGCTCGCGTTCTGACGCGGACGAAACAGGCGCGCATCAACGCCGCACGGCCAGCGCAACACGCAGCGGAATCCGCGCGTCGACAGTTCCTCGGCGAGCGAGGCCGTCGACGTCATGGTCGCGCGTCCCGCGTTGTGGAACCAGCGCAGCCAGCTCCAGCTCAGGCGCGCCGGAATCGCCCAGCGCGCCGCCACGTAGTCGGCAAAACGGGAGTGGAAGCTGGTCGTGAAGGGCCGGCCGTGCGCGCCGCAATACCAGCGGGTTGCGAGGCCGATCGGACCAGCGGTCGCGATATGGATGGCGTCCGGCTGGATGGCGGCGATGCGGGCCGCAATCCTGCGCGGGCTCGGCAGTGCGATCCGCAGGTTCGGGCAGCGTGGCAGCGCCACGGCCGGCATATCCGCGGGCGTGAGAAACTCGACCTCGACGCCGAGGCCCTCGAGTCCGCCGGCGAGTGCGTGCAACGTCCGCACGACGCCATCGACCTGCGGAAACCAGGCATCGGTTGCAACCAGGATACGCATCACGCGGCTCTTGCCTCCGCAAGCTCGGGCTCGCGCGTCTGGCGCTGCACGTCCCGTAGCCAGGAGACGATTTCGAACCGTCCGTCCGGATGCTCGACGACCGCGCTGCAACTCTCGACCCAGTCGCCGCAATTGATGTAGCGCACGGGGCCGAAGTCGCGGATTGCGGCGTGATGGATGTGGCCGCAGATGACGCCGTGGGTGTCGTGGCGTTCCGCCTCGATCGCGAGCGTGCTCTCGAACGCGCCGATGTAGTTGACAGCGTTCTTGACCTTGAGCTTCGCCCATTGCGACAGCGACCAATAGGGCAGGCCAAGCTGGCGGCGGATGCCGTTGAACGTGGTGTTGAGAACGAGCGCGAGCCGGTAGGCATGGTCGCCCAGCATGGCGAGCCAGCGGGCGTGGCGCACCACAAGGTCGAAATTGTCGCCATGCGTCACATGGTAGCGGCGACCGTCGGCAGCCACGTGCAGCGCGTTGGCGACCACCTCGACCCCGCCGAAATGGGTGCCGTAGAAATCGCGCAAGAACTCGTCATGGTTGCCCGGGATGTACACGAGGCGCGCGCCTTTGCGCGCCTTGCGCAAGAGCTTCTGCACGACGTCGTTGTGGGTGGACGGCCAGTACCAGCTCGTGCGCAGCTGCCATCCGTCGACGATGTCGCCCACGAGGTAGATGACATCGGCGTCGTGATGGCGGAGGAAATCGAGCAACCGGTCAGCCTGACAGCCGCGGGTTCCGAGGTGGACGTCGGAAATGAACAAAGCACGAAAATGTCGTGCGCACTCGGACGGGGTCACCATTCACGATCCATCGGACAGCGGCTCCGCCATTTTGGCTAGGCGATTCGTATCTCAAACTGATGACGGTGCGACATCTGGCGGGTGGAAGACGGGGACAAGGTCGCGCGCCGTCGTCAATCCGTCGCACAGAACTGCGACTATGGACCCCGAGTCACATTTTGCCGCATTGGTTCCGTTTGTCCGAGCGGACGCAGTGCCTGGTCTGTCCAGGCCTTGTCCGGGGTCTTGTCCGGTTCGATATTGGCATCTATTGAAAGGTCGCGTTTCTCTCGGCGAACCGCGTTCCCCGCCGGATCAGATCCGCGGCAGGTTTCTCGAGAAGACGCATGTGGGGCGCGCGAGGTCTACGATTTGGCGGTGCTGGGTTGGAATGACGCGGCTGCAGTCCTTGCACGCATACGCTGGCATCGCATTGGCCTCCTCCTGAGCGGTCTCATCATCGCGGTCTCGATCACGATCCTGTGGCGGCGGTTGCATCACCTCGACACCGGACGCGTGATGGCCGCGATTGCCGCCAAGCCGATGCATGAGATCGCCGCCGCCGCCGGCGCAATCGTCGCCTCCTACGTGACCTTGACGTTCTACGATTGGTTCGCGCTGCGCACGATCGGCGCGAGCCACGTGCCCTACCGCCTCGCGGCGCTCGCGAGCTTCACCAGCTATTCGATCGGCCACAATATCGGCGCCACCGCGTTCACGGGCGGCGCGGTGCGTTACCGCATCTATTCGTTCTGGGGGCTGCGCGCTCTCGACATCGTCAAGCTCTGCTTCGTCACCGGGCTCACCTTCTGGCTCGGCAACGTCACGATGCTCGGTCTCGGCATGGTCTATGCGCCGGGGGCGGCGAGTGCCGTCGATCAGCTTCCGATTTGGGTCAATCGGGCGATTGGCTTCGCCGCCTTGGGCGCGCTCCTCGGCTACCTGGTCTATGTCGGGCGCAGGCCGCGCGCGTTCGGCTCCGCACGCTGGCAGGTCACGCTGCCGAACGCCCGGCTCACCCTGGTGCAGATCCTGATCGGCATCGCCGATCTGTCGTTCTGTGCGGTCGCGATCTCGCTCCTGATTCCATCCGAGCCGGCAATCGATTTCGTCGCGCTGGCGGTGATCTTCGTGTTCGCGACGCTGTTCGGGTTCGCAAGCCACGCGCCCGGATCGCTCGGCGTGTTCGACGCCGCGATGCTGGTGGGCCTCGGCCAGTTCGACCGCGAGGAGCTGGTGGCGGGGCTGCTGCTGTTCAGGCTGCTTTATTTCATCCTGCCGTTCGCGCTCGCCCTGTCGGCGCTCGGCGCCCGCGAGTTGTGGCTGGCGATGTCCCGTGCCCAACCGATGGCCCGACCCGACCATTGGCCCTAGAGGCGGATATTCTTATCGGCGAAACCCGGTGCGCACCCCGGATCAAGTCCGGGGCAGGCTTTCGCCGGAATATGTACTAGTATCCGGATTGCGAAATTCGCAAGCATTCGAGTGGCCTCCGGGCGAAACCTCGGACTCGAAAGGACCCTGGCAACTCTATGATTCTAGTGTCGCTTTTGAACCCGACGTTCGCATCGTACCGGCCGAGAAATGGTGCGAACTTCGCGGCACTAAATGCTCCATAAGTAGTCCAGGGTGGGAATGACGATTCGAGGCAAAGTCATTTGGCTGTGGTTGCCGCCAATACCTTCGGAACCAAAGCACTACACAGAGAGTTGATTTGGACTTGTAGCCGCGTGCCTTCTAGGCCTGCTCGGTCAGGACAGGGCGCCAAGACCGATACAAGACCGATACTTGGTTGCGTTTTCGTCAGGCGGCGTCCGTCCCGGGCTTTCGCCGGAAAATGCCTTGAGGACGGAGCGCAGTTATGGCCCAGACCGCTTCCTCATCCAGCGGACTTCCTTCCGTCCAGTTCACGTCGCAAAGGGGCGATCCAAGGGACGCGACGGCCGGCAACATCGGACAGGATCTGCGCGCGGCCTCGATTGCGGCCTTTCGCGAGGTGCGCGGCGAGACGGAGCGGCGCGCGGCACCGCTGTCGGCGGAGGACCAGGTCATCCAATCCATGCCGGATGCGAGCCCGATCAAGTGGCATCGCGCCCACACGACCTGGTTCTTCGAGCAATTCCTGCTGGCGCCGCAGGTGAGCGGCTACCAGGCGTTCGACGAGCGCTTCAACTTCCTGTTCAATTCCTATTACGTCGCGGCGGGCCCGCGCCACGCGCGGCCGAAGCGCGGTCTGATCACGCGGCCGAGCGTCGCCGAGGTCACCGCGTACCGCGCCCATGTGGACGCGGCGGTCGAGAGCCTCATCGTCAATGTCGCGTCCGATCGGTTGCGGCACGTACTCAAGGTGCTCGAGATCGGCCTCAATCATGAGCAGCAGCACCAGGAGCTGATGCTCACCGACATCCTCCACGCCTTCTCGGAGAATCCCAACAGCCCGGCCTATGACCCGGGTTGGCGCTTTCCGGACAGGCTGTCGATAGAAGGATGGGTGGACATCCCGGAGGGCATCCGCACCGTCGGCCATCAGGAGCGGGGCTTCTGTTTCGACAACGAGCAGCCTGCCCATCGGACGCTGGTCGGGCCGGTGTCGATCGCGCGCGGTCTCGTGACCAATGGCGACTGGCTCGCATTCATCGAGGACCGCGGCTACGAGCGGCCCGAGCTGTGGCTGTCGGACGGATGGGCCACGGTCGCGGCCGAAGGCTGGCGGGCGCCCGGCTACTGGCGCCAAGTCGACGAGCGGTGGTTCGCGATGACGCTCGCGGGTCTCGCCCCGGTCGACCCGGCGCTGCCGGTCTGCCATGTGAGCTACTACGAGGCCGATGCCTTTGCGCGCTGGACCGGGAAGCACTTGCCTGGCGAGGCCGAATGGGAGGTGGCGGCGCGCGGCGGCGAGCTCGATGCCGCCTTCGGCGTCGTGTGGCAGTGGACGCGCAGCGCCTATGCGTCCTATCCGGGCTATCGGCCGGTCGAGGGCGCGCTCGGCGAGTACAACGGCAAGTTCATGGTCAATCAGATGGTGCTGCGCGGCAGCTCCTGCGCGACGCCGCGCGGGCATGCGCGTGCGAGCTACCGCAATTTCTTCTATCCGCCGGCCCGTTGGCAGTTCAGCGGCGTTCGGCTTGCGGATTTCCCGGCCTGACGAGCGCGGAGATCGGTCATCATGAACGTGCTCGCCCGTTCCGCCGCCTCGGCGCGGCCGCAAGTCTCCGATTTCGCGCGCGACGTGGTCGCGGGCCTCAGCGCCGGGCGCAAGACGCTGCCCGCGAAGTATTTCTACGACGATCACGGCTCGACGCTGTTCGAGGCGATCACGGCACTGCCCGAATACTATCCGACCCGAACCGAGCTCGGCATTCTCGAGGAACGTGCCGGCGAGATCGCGCGCCTCGTGCCGCCGGGCGCCGCCCTGATCGAGCTCGGCAGCGGCTCGACCGTCAAGGCGCGCATCCTGCTCCG
>Ga0126384_10001042_pt1 | contig 16134 bp, 14 predicted proteins | sample PanSoiMetPlot_36_FD_92543 | JGI IMG/M metagenome (GOLD analysis project Ga0126384, IMG submission 92543) | Tropical forest soil microbial communities from Panama - MetaG Plot_36 | ecosystem: Environmental > Terrestrial > Soil > Tropical forest > Bulk soil | place: Panama | collected 2016-02-17 | reverse complement strand
TCGCATCGCGAACACTGCCGGTTACGCTGAACACCAGCTCCGGCGAAAGAATGTGTTGAAAATAGATTTGCCCGCCGGTCTCCAGGTTTGCGATGTCTTGCCGCTGGTTCGCATTTTGCTGAATCAATTCGTTTGGAACCAGAAAACGCACGACGTTGTGGGAAACGCTCAGCCGTAAACGGTCACGATCGGAAGAATCACGCTCGTATGAGACTGAAAACCCGTTTCCATTTCCACGGTTTGTAAAATTCTGCAGGACCGGCGGATCGAGATAGCGATCTGTGTGGAATCCCTGCCCTGCAAACGAAATGCGGCTCTTGTCGCGCGCGTACGAAATCTCAGCCGATGTGCCTGCCGACGAGAAGCTGCCTCCACTTGCCTCGAAGCGGCCGTGGACTCCGGAAGGAGGGTTTTTATCGGTTGTGACTTCCACAATCCCCCCCAGTTTTCGCCCATATTCGGCGGGAAAACTCGCGGTCAGAACGCGCAAGGACTCTACCTCCTCCGGGTCCAACGAGGGGGCAAACGCCGGCGAACGGTTCTGCGTGAGCGGCAGCCCGTCGAATACAAACTGCACGTCGTACTCGGAACCGCGCGGGTGCAGAATGCCGTTTGCTTCATAGATCCAGCCTGGCTGTTCGTTCACGAGATCGCCGACGGTACGTCCGATTTGCGCCGGGACCTGCCCTTCTATCGCGTTCTTTCCGATGGCATAGGAGACGCCGGTTCTCGATGGATCAATCAGCGTCGCAGAGTCTGAGACCTGAATCTGCGTATTCACCGGCGCTACGCCAAGCGTAATCGTGATCGTTTGCGGCACGACAGAATGGATTTCTACGATTCCGGACCAGTCTGCAAAGCCTTGGGCCGAGAACCGCAAATAATATCGGCCGAACGGAAGCTCTTGCACCGTGCTGCGCCCCTCTGGCCCCACCTTGAGCTCGCGCCGTACCTGATTCAGCTCGCTTACCAGTTCTCCTTCGCCACCGACTGCCGCGCCTTGCGAATCGCGAATCTCCACGCGCAGTTCGCCGCGCTCGCGCTGGCCCGAAGCCACCTGTGCCAGACAAAGAGAAAGCGCAAGCATCAGAAGTGTCGTCCGAATTCTCATAAACCCCGGGCTTCCATTGTGCCTTCCTCGATCCGGCAAAAACTAGGCCGCAACAAATGCGCCCTGCTTGTGTGCATTGCACATCGGAGTTTGTTCGCTTGAAACTTGCGCTTGCGGCTAATTCGTCTCGTCTTCACAATGAAACTGAGAACTGATGCCTTCAATCGATCCCGCCGTGTCGCAGAAGGTTCCCCTCATAAAAGGTTCGCCGGTGGCATACGGCTGCCGGACCGTTCCTTCCGAAACCATTGACCAAGCCTTTTCCATGGAAATCGGCAAGCTGCGCAAGCGTGCTGGCCTGCTGACCGTTTCGCAGGCCGCTGCCGAAGAGACTGAGTTGAGTCTTGGCGCTGCGGCAGCAAACAAAGCTTTGAGCAATGCGGGGGTTGCCCGCGAGAGCCTCGACTGGGTTCTCGTCACGAGTGAAACGTACCGCTCTTTTCCTTCTCTTGCCGCGGAACTTCATTCGATCCTCAATTTAAAGGACTCTTGCGGTGCGATGGATGTTGGCGGCGCATGCCTCGGGGTTGTGCAATCGCTCGCCATTGCACAGGCGCTCCTGAAAAGCGGCGCGGCAGGGACTATCCTCGTCATCAGCGCCGACCTCCATAGTCGCACACTTGCGCCAGGGAAAGTGCGCGGCGAATTTGGCGGACTTTTCGGTGACGGCGCGAGCGCATTCGTTTTGGAAATCGCGATTCCGACCGAATTTATCGGCTTCTATCGGCTTGGCGATCTTTTCTTTGGTTGTGCGAGTCAATATGCTCATGCCATCCAGTTGCGAGATCTTCCCCGCGGCGAAATCGACGTGGTCTTCGACGGGGAAGCGCTTTCCCGGGCCGCCATCAACAAGATGGTGCAGATTATCGAGGAAGTGGAATCACGTAGTGGCTTTTCGCGCAGAGACTCATTTGGATTCGCCACGCATCAGCCAAACCCCCGCTTAGTTACGCTCCTCGCAAAGCAGCTCGGCGTTCCTGTCAACCTATTCCCTGCTATAGCGGAAATGCATGGAAACCTGGGCTCATCAACGTGTGGAGCCGCGCTCCACGAATTGCTACAAGCCTCCTTAACTTCCGAAGTTGCGGCGCGAAAACCGATCTTTCTCGCTTCGCTTGGTCCTGGGCTTCTTTTTGGCGGCGGCTGGCTTGTGCGTTGAGCCAACTAAGACAATGGCCGGCGGTGGCGGAGCAAAAGTTGCGCCTTCCCTCCGCAGCCCACGAAGCTAACGCCGCCGCAAGCAACAGCGGCCCTCGACGCAACGGGAGGGGCAGCCATTCCTTTTGCCGAAGGGGCCACATACTTAGGCGAAAAGCAGACGAAGGGCCAACACTCAAGCTCCGACCTTCGAGTTAGCTTAAGACTTTTTTTATTTACGCGATACGGAGACACTGTCGTCGTGGAAGCCCGCTCGGCACTCATCGAATTGGTTCCAAACAGAACTCGTATACTGTTCCCTAGTTTCAATCGGGCAGTTGCCCTTCTCGATTTCCCTTTACTTCGTTGCTTTCTTAATTCATTACTTCTTCGTTTGAACCTTACGCCTCACCGCGACGTCTGGCAGGTGTACAAGGTTCGCGGGTCATCCTCGCTTCTTCCACCCGCAGAAGGCAATGCATGCAGGAGCTGATCCTGATCGAGCCGGGCGGCACGGCAAATGCAGAGTGGGCGCGCGAAGCGGAATGGGCCGCCGTCCGCAGGGAATTCGAAGAGCGCTTGCCGGATTCCGCCGCACTCGCTTTTCGCGTTGCGCGCGGCGTCCTGAGGAACGACGCCGACGCGGAAGACGTCGCACAGGAATCCCTCTTGCGGGCTTTTCGCAAGTTTGACCGCCTGCGCGAGCGCGACCGTTTCCGCGCGTGGCTTGTGCGCATTAGTTTTCGGTTAGCGCTCGATCGCCTGCGTTCTGCCAAGCGGCGCGAAGCGCGCGAAATCGAATGGACACGCGAGCAGGAGCGTTCCCACTCTGCCAGCTCGCGAGGCTCACGCGAATTTCGGCAGCAGCTCGAGCGCGCGATGGAGGAACTTCCAGAAAAGCTGCGTTTGGCGCTTCTTCTTTCGGCCATGGAAGGGCATTCGCTTGAAGAAACTGCGGGTTTGCTTTCGGTGCCCGTAGGCACCGTGAAGTCGAGAGTCTTTTTTGCCCGGAAACAGCTTGCGGAGAAACTCAGATGTTTTGTGAAGCCTACGATCAATCGCTAAGAGACGCTGCCGCGAGCGGCGAAGCTCTTTCGGCTACCCTGCAGCAGCACATTGTCTCTTGTGACGCCTGCCGCGCGGCCTTTGCTGAAGAGCAAACTCTCTTCGCCGCAATCGATTCCGTTCTACACGCCGCCAACTCCGAAGTCCCTTCAACGCTCATTCCACGCGTCCGCGTCGCCATCAACAATGAACCTGCTCCGCAAGGCCGCAGCTACAGCTTTATCGCTTGGAGCTCAGCGAGCTTGCTCCTAACTGCCGCCATCGTTCTTGCTGTGCTCTACTTGCCGTCTAGCCACAGGCCGACACTTGTCGTGCCATCTCGGCCTTTTCCAATCGTTGCTGCAAAGAATTCGCAGGACCGCGCTTTGAACCCCGCGCCCCCGAGTGGCGTCTCTGCTGTGCAACAAAAGAAACCGGTGATTCTGGTTACGAATCGCGGATTGAAACCGGTCACGCCGGAGGTTCTTGTGCCGCCGGATGAAGGCGCTGCTCTCGCTCGCTACGAAGAGTTTCTTCGCAGAAAGCAGGCCGTGGTTCTGATAGCGTCGGCGAAATCGATCGATCTGCGGCCCGGAATCGAACCGCTGCAAATCGCAGAGATCGAGTTCGTTGATCTGAAGATTCCGGCGCTTTCGAAGTGGGAATCGGAAGACGACACAAAATAACTGAATTCAAAAAAGAAGAGAGGCATTGAAATGAAAAAAATAACGGCGTTGTTGATTTTTCTCTTGTCGTGCTCCGCAGCGCTCTGCGCGCAGGACACGTCCCAGGGGCAATCCGCTCCGAAAAAAGCTGACCTGACGCAAGCCGTCACGCCGTTGCGAGTGCAAGTCGTTTTCACGGAATTCGACGGAGAGAAGAAAATCGCGAGCCTGCCGTACACCTTTTTGGTGAATGCCGATGAACGCCGCACGCGGCCAAACTCCCAAGTGCGCAACGGTGCTAGAATTCCGGTCGCTATCGACAAGGACAAGATTAGCTACATCGATCTCGGCACCAGCATTGATTGCTCCGCTATGCAGCAGGACGACGGCCGATTCAAGCTGACGATGAACTTCGAGCGCAGTTCGATTTCTGAAACTTTCGCCGGCTGGGCGAAGCAGGATGGCCCGTCGGCGCCGGCTATTCACCAATTCCGAGCCGAAATTAATCCAGTGCTAAAGGACGGCCAGACTACGGAAGGCATCGCTACCACCGATCCGCTTACTGGGCACGTCTATCGCGTCAGTGTAACACTGAATGTTGTGAAGTGAGCTCCTCCCAATTGGCAATGATTTAGAGATGCCGCGCGAGCGCGGAAGCCAAGTCAGGAAATTGAAACGAATAGTTCAAAGCCATCAATTTCTTCGGTATGATGCGCTGGCTACCGGTAAGCAGCGCGTCTGCCATTTCGCGGCCCAGCGCGAGCCGCAGCGCAAATGGCGGTACAGGAAAAATCGCTGGCCGATGCGAGGCCCGTGCCAGCTCCTTGGTAAACTCCGCGTTTGTCAGCGGCTCCGGGGAAACCACATTCACCGCTCCAAAAATCGCCGCATCCGAAATCGCCCGCTTTAAGATCCCCACCACGTCTTCCAGCGCGATCCATGACATCCATTGCTTGCCACTTCCAAGCTTTCCGCCTACCCCAAATCGAAAGGGCATCGCCATCTTCGGCAGCGCACCGCCCTGCTTTGCCAAAATAATTCCGAATCGCGCCAGCACCACTCGCGTCCGCCATTTCTCCGCTTTGAGAGCCTCCGCTTCCCACTCTCTAGCAATATCCGCCAAAAATCCTTCGCCGTGCGTGCTCTCTTCGCTAAGGACTTCGTCTCCACGATTCCCGTAATATCCTGTAGCCGACGCTGAAATAAACGCCGTCGGCTTCGCATTCATTTTCTCAATCGCCGCAATCAATGCCCGTGTCACATCCACGCGGCTCGCTCTTAGCTCCTCTTTCCTTTTCCCCGTCCATCGCCCACCCGCTATCGAAGCGCCGGAAAGATTCACAACCGCATCCGCGCCAACCGCCGCTCCGCCCAATTCTCCCGTCGCCGGATCCCACGCCACATTGAATCCGCCCGCGTCATCATTTGCATTTGTGTTTGGCCGCACCAACCGGCAAACGGAATGTCCTTCCTTCGCCAGCACTGTCACCAGCGCCTTGCCCACAAGCCCCGTCGACCCCGTCACCAATATTTTCATATCCAAAACGCTACGAAACGCTGGTTCATCGGTCAAGCCCTGAGGCGTTTCCTGCCTCTTCGCGGTAGAATTGCTAGGTCATTAGCCATGCAAACCCGCGTCCTCTTTTTCGGCAAACTCAAAGAAATTGCCGGTGCCGCCGAGCAATCAGTCGAACTCCGTTCCGGCGCGACCATTGCCGATCTGTTCGAACGCTTCGCTCACGACACGCCTGCACTTGCTCCTTACCGCTCTTCCGTCGTCGCCTCTCGAAATCAGGAATTTGCTCCCTGGACCACCGAACTCGAACCCGGCGACGAAATCGCGTTTCTCCCGCCCGTTAGCGGCGGCTAACCTCTTGCCTTATGACTCTCTCTGCCCACGACGATCTCATCCTCCTCGTTCGCGACCCCATCGCCGCCGATGCACTAATCAAACACGTTCGCCAGCCCAGCGACGGCGCAGTCGTTACATTCGACGGCTGCGTCCGCAACCAATCCCACGGGCGCGCAACGCTTTATCTCGAATATGAAGCCTACGAACCCATGGCCTTCGAGAAGATGCGTGAAATCGCCGCTTCTCTTCACACGCTCTTCGCCATTGATTCCGTCGCCATTGCGCATCGCCTCGGTCGCCTCGAAATTGGCGAAACCAGCGTATTCATCGCCGTCAGCGCGCCGCACCGCAAAGCCGCCTTCGAAGCCTGCCGGCACGCCATAGACACGCTCAAGAAAACCGTTCCCATCTGGAAAAAAGAGTTCTTCGAAGACGGCGCCGTTTGGGCCGACGGCGAATTGCCCCCCGTTCCTGCGGCCACTCCCGCGGCAAAACCTGCATCTTAGCCTGCAATGACGCCATCACCCCTGCGCGCCGCCCTCGGCCTCTGCCTGCTAACTGCGACCTTCCCTCTTTCCGGCGCGCCGCAGGAAAACCCCAATCGTCCTCCCTGGGCGCAGAAAGACAAACCTGCATCCGAAAAATCGCAAAAGCCGAGCGATGCCGTTTCCGCTTCCGACGAGCCTCAACAAGGGCGAACCACCATCAAGGTCAAAGTCAACCTCGTCAACGTGCTCGTCAGCGTCCTCGACCAAAACAACCGCCCTTCGCCCGACCTTCCCGTCGAGGCCTTCCAAGTCACCGAAGAGGGCAATCCACAGAAAATCGAGATTTTTGAAAGAGAGACGCAGCAGCCACTCGACCTTGCGCTCATGATCGACGCAAGCCTCAGCGCGCAAATCGAAATGCCCACCGAGCGCGCAGCCGCAGCACATTTCATCCAACAAGTGATTCGGCCAGGTGACCGCCTCGCTGTTTTCGGCTTCGATGAGAACGTCACCCGCGTCGCCGATTATTCAGACAAAATCCCTGCACTTCAGGACGCAGTTCGCCGAATCCCTGCCGGCGCGGGCACTTCTATCTACGACGCCATAGCGCTCGGCTCAAAAAGCCTCGCCGCGCAAAAGGGCGAACGCCGCCATGTCATCATTCTCGTTACCGACGGAGGCGAAACTACGAGCCGGACCGATTTCGAAAACGCGCGCAAAGCCGCCGTCCGCTCCGACACGCTGCTTTATACGATTCTGATTCGCGCCATCAAAAATGAAGGTGGCCGCAACACCGCAGGCGAGCACGCCTTGCAGACCATCACGGAAACCACGGGCGGAGCCATGTTTTTCCCGGACTCCGCTGCCGACCTCGGCATCATCTTTGACCAAATCGACCGCGAACTCCGCACGCAATACCGTCTCGCCTACTACCCCAACCCGCGCGGTCCTGCTGACTCTCTTCGCAACATCGACGTCAGCGTCCTCGGCGATTACAAGGTGCGTCATCGCAAGAACTACTACATGGCCAAGGAATAGCTATCCAGATTAACTAAGAAGCAGCAGGTAAACTCTTTCCCGTTCTTTGGCCTTCGAACTAACTCATCCAATCACTAGATTTGGATGCTGCAAGTGAAACCCCGTCGCCTCCTGATAGGCCCGCGCAAAGGCCAGCAACTCCGCCTCTCCGTACAGTTTCCCCAGAAACGTCAGACTTGTCGGCGTGCCAGGCCCGCCGGAGTTCGCAAAATCTCCCGGGTCATCCGAAATGGGTTTCGGCGCATCCTCTCCACGAAACCCGTTTGGCAAAATCAAAGCGGGGTGACCGGTCAGATTCGTGCACGTCAATTGCGGCCCACCCGATGGAGTCACTATCACATCGACATCCTCAAACACTTTAGCCATCTCTTCCATCAATAGTGTTCGCGCCCGCGCTGCCTGAATGTATTCCACTGCCGGAATGAACCGCGCCGAACGAAACGTGTTCGGCCAATCGTAGTCTTTTTGGGAAGTGAGCAGTTTGTCGCGTCCTGCCCTCGTCAGATCGTCAAACGCAGCCGCGGATTCCGCTGTCAGCATCGTGGTTATCGCGCCATAGGGAAATTTCGGCAATTCCACGGGGATCAGTTTGACGCCCATCTCTTTTAGCTTCGTAATTGTTGCGTCGAGGTACTTTCGGTCATATTTCGCTCTGGCCTGTGCCGCCTCCCGCCGCTTCTTTTGTTCATCGCGTTTTTTCTGTTCTTCGGGTGTCTTCGCAGGCTCTTCTTTCGCGGCTTCCTCCGGTTTCTCAGGCGCTGGCTCAAAAGCCGTTTTTAGATAGCCGACTCGCAATTTCTGCCAATCGAGATTCGCATCCCAATTAAAAGCGGCCGGCTGCACCGTTTTGTCCTTGCCGTCTCTCCCATAAGTCGCGTTCAGCACCAAAGCGCAATCTTCGACCGTCCGGCAAATCGGTCCGAGTTTGTCCATACTCCAGGAAAGCGCCATCGCCCCAGTTCTCGGCACTAGCCCAAATGTCGGGCGCAGTCCAGTACATCCGCATCTCGTGGACGGCGACGAAATCGAACCCAGCGTTTCCGAACCAATGCTGAACGCAACAAGCCCCGCGGCCGACGCCGAAGCAGGCCCTGCCGAAGACCCGCTCGATCCCTGTTTTGTATTCCATGGATTCCGCGTCACACCGCCAAACCACACATCTCCTTGTGCCAGCGCGCCTAGCGTCAATTTCGCAACCAACACGGCTCCCGCTTCATCGAGTCGCTGCACCACCGTCGCGTCTTCTTCAATCATTTGGTTTTCGAATCCTCCTGCGCCCCACGTCGTGCGATAATCCTTTGTCGCCAGCAAATCCTTCGCGCCCCACGGAATCCCATGCAGCGGCCCGCGGTATTTTCCTGCCGCAATCTCTTCATCCGCCTTTTTCGCCTGTGCGAGCGCTCGCTCTTCCGTAAGCGTCACCACGCACTTCAACAATGCGTTGTACTTCTTTAGCCGCTGCAGGTACATCTCCGTCAGCGCTTGAGACGAAACCCGTTTTGTTCGCACAAGTTCTGCTAGCTGGCGCACGCTCGCAAACGCAAGTACCTCATAATTTGGCCGCAAGCCTGCTTTTCCAAAATTGTCGAACTCTTGCGACAGTTTTATCGCCGACATCTTCATCGGCCGCTTTTTTGCTTCAAATTTCGTTCGAGACGTAACCGGATCGAAAATCAACGCTGGAGCCACCGAATTCAGCATCTTTAGCTTGTAAATCTCTTCGTACCCCTTCGCGTGATCGTTCAGATTCTCCAGCATCATCTCCTTGTACTCATCGGAGATCGGCACATCGGCAATCAGCGCCGCATTCTCGATCATGTCTTTCGTGATCTTCTTTCCGCCTTCGGCTTGTGCTCGCGCCCAGAGCACTCCCGGAAATAGCGTTCCCGTTAATCCCATTCCCGAGCAAGTCTTCATGAAATGCCGCCGATTCAACATCTGCGCCTCCCCGTTGTCGTTCAATCGGCTGCGTACTATATCGCAACGCCTGGCGACTTTCTCCCTCGCCCTTGAATGCTAAACTAGTTATTCAAATTCTATTTTTCGGGAGCCGTTTCTGCCAGAAAATCTGAAAACCTACCTTGACGTAGCTGTCGAAACTGCTCTTGAAGCCGGAAAAATCATTCGCGAAGAATACGCACGTCCTCCGGAAATCAAATATAAAGGCGAGGTTGACCTCGTCACGCAAGCCGACAAGCGCAGCGAACAAGCTATCGTCGAACGCCTCTCAAAATATTTTCCGACGCACGCCATCGCCGCCGAGGAAGGCCTCGGCAAGGATCACGACGCCGAGTATCGCTGGCACGTCGATCCCCTCGACGGCACAACGAATTTCGCCCACGGATACCCTTGCTTCTGTGTGTCCATCGCCCTTGCGCATCGCGATGAGGTTCTTGTCGGTGTGGTTTACAACCCGATTTATGAGGAGCTCTACGCTGCAGCCCGCGGCCAAGGCGCAACCTGCAACGGCAACAGAATTTCCGTCTCCAAAGTTTCGACTCTCTCTACCAGCCTTCTCTGCACTGGTTTTCCCGTACACAAACGTCAGGCCAGCCCCAACATTCACTACTACTACGATTTCACACTCCGTTCCCACGGAGTCCGCCGCGACGGCTCGGCCGCACTTGATCTCGCCTGTGTTGCCGCGGGACGCTTCGACGGTTTCTGGGAATTTGGCTTGAAGCGTTGGGACACAGCTGCCGGCGTCATTCTCGTCGAGGAAGCAGGCGGAAAGATCAGCGATTTTCTCGGCGCTCCTTATCAACTTGGGGGCCGGGTCATCCTCGCCACCAACGGCTTGATCCACGAAGAAATGCGACTCGTCGCTCTCGAACTCTCTAAACGCGACCCCTCTGCACCTCTGCAACGCCCTGTTCTCTAAGCACTTAGCCCGAATTATTCCTTCCTGACGCCGCTCTTACGGTTTTCTTACGCTCGGGTCGCTAACCTCATTTGGCAACAGAACATTGTCCTGAGCCATTCTCCTTTCGGCTGAATCCAAAAGACAGCAATCCGTTGCCGTAAGTCCAGGAATTCGCAGTTTCAGGAGAAAGCAATGTATTTGTTTGTTCGAAAGTTTTTTGTCGTGTGTTCGCTAGTCTTGTTTGTTTGCTCTGCCGCGCCGCAAATCATATCTGCCGATGAAACACCGAAGTCTGGCGCTGACACGAATTCTGCCAACGCATCCAAACCGCCCGCTGGCGCTGAACTCACCGAGCGCGAGCGTTGGTTGCTCGACCGCGTGGAAAAGCTCGAGCAGCGCGTCGCCGAATTAGAAGGGAAGCGGTCGGCAGCCTCCGAATCTTCTGAACCAATCCCGGCCGGGCCATCCACCTGGCCTCAACCGGCCAATGTCGCTGCCGTCCCGACGCCAGCACTAAGCGTGCAGCCAAGCGTTTCGCCAGCTTCCGCCCCTGCGGCTAGGAAATCTGCACAAGCGGAAAAGCCCGCAAAAGCCGAACCCTTCGCGTTCGCCGATTTCACTTGGCTTAACGGCAACGCACGCACCAAAGATCTCGCCTTCGACACAAAATTCTTCACGCCTGAAATTCGCGTTGACGCCGACTACATCTATGACTTCCATCATCCGAAAGACGACACGATCGGCGGCTCCAGCGAAGTCTTTCGCTCGAACGAACTTCATCTCACCCAACTGGGTGTCGGCGGCGATTTTCACTTCGATAATGTTCGCGCCCGCTTGATGACCCAGTTCGGCCTCTACTCGCAGACTACTCCGCGCAACGATGCCAGTCCCTCTCGCGGCCAGTGGAATCTCGACAATGCTTATCGCTACATCTCCGAAGCCTACGGCGGCTACCACTTCAATGCGTTGCACGGCATCAACGTCGACGCCGGCATTTTCATGTCTTACGTTGGCCTCTTCAGCTACTACAACTTCGACAACTGGGCTTATCAGCCGTCCTACGTCTCTTCCAACACACCATGGTTCTTCAATGGGGTTCGTGTTCAGGTCTTTCCCACCGACAAATTCAAAATTGAAGGCTGGTTCATCAATGGTTGGCAGTCCTACGGGCGCTTCAATAATCGCCCGGGCATTGGCATGCAATTCCTTTGGCGTCCAAACGGCTGGCTAAGCATTCTCGGCAATCAATATGCACTCGGCGCTGACACTCTCAACAATCCCGGCCGCATTCGCTATCACACCGACGACAGCATCCAGGTCAAGTATTACGACAATAAGGAACGCTTCCTCGACAAAGCCGCTTTTTCCCTCACTGGCGACTTGGGCTGCGAACACGGCGGCGGCGTGAGTTGCGCTGGTAATTCTGCGAAGGGTCCTAAGCAGGATTTCCTCGGATACATGATTTACAACCGTCTGTGGTTCGATAACGACAAATACGCGCTCACGCTCGGCGGCGGCCGCATCAACAATCCCGGCCGCTATCTGGTACTAATTCCGCCCATCAACGGCGCTACGGCAGCGAGCGGAACGCCTTACTTCACCGCAAATCCGGGTGATCCTTACAAGGCTTGGGACGCCAGCGCCACATTTGACTGGATGCCCAGCCAGTACATTACCTTGCGCTGGGAATTCAATCACCGCGCCGCTAACGTTCCGTATTTCTCTGGTTCCGGTGGTGTTACTCCCCCCGGCGGCAACAACGGCAATCCGGGCTCGTTCGTTTGTCTCCCGGGCTTTTCCACCTGCGACGGCTCGCCGTCCAACACGTGGTTCCCGGATCTGCGCAAAATCGAGAACCGGCTTAACCTCGCGATCCTTGTGAAGTTCTAGCGCTGCAGCGCAGGGCGGAGTCCGCGCAGCCCTGCGGTCTTTTCTCCGTGAAATAGAAAGGGCCGGAATCTCTCCGGCCCTCTCGCCTGCTCGCTGACGGCCGTAAGCCGTCTGCTTTTTTTTCGTCGCTACTTCTTCGCTTCCCATTCCCCGTACATCTTCCGAATCGTCGGCCCAATCGAAAATCCCCACGTAAACGCCGACAATTTGGAGAATTTTTCGGGAATCACATACTGGTGCTGCGCCTCATCCACAGGCACGCCGGCCTTGTACATCTTCATCGCCTGCTCTTCAATGTCGTCAAACGTCGACCGGAACATTGCGATTCCTTCCTGTCCGCAAAGCTGCCCGTGCCCCGGCACAAAAATCGTGTCCTTGTCCCAGGAGGCGAACGTCTTCAGCGTCGAGCGCCATCCGGAAACCGTTGCTTGATCGTCAAAAGTTACGGGGAAGATCCCGTTGAACAGCAAATCGCCTGTGTAGACCACATTCTGGTCCGGGACGCGAACGATCATGTCCGTCCCCGAATGCCCGGGATAGTGCTCGATCACAATCGGCAATCCTCCGAGGTCCAGTTTATGGGGGCCCATGGCCGGATCAATCGAATGATTCGGCAGCGCCAGCTGTGAAGCGTTCACCAGCGCATAGAGATTGCCGACCGTTGCAATGTCGCCCTGCAAATGCTTTTTCGCCACATCCGACTTGGCATCAGCCAGCTGCTTTTCAAGCGGAGCGGTCGCCGCCGCCTTGGTCATCGACTGCCACGGGCTGTAGCTCTCATAGATACGCTTCCCTGTATTCGGATGAGCCCAAAGTCCGATGCCGTTTGCTCCGTACGTTGCATTTCCCATCGAATGGTCAAAATGGTAGTGCGAGTCAAGCGCACCTTTCACCGGCACCTGCGAAATCGAACGCAACGTCTCCAGCTGAAATGCGGCGCCAGGCGCGCTCACAAATCCTTCAATCAATACCGCGGACTCCTTGCCGACGAGAAACCCGCCGTTGCACATCGTCTGCAAGCCCTTTGATGTGTCGGAAATCGTCGCGTACAAACCATTCCCGATCTTTCGCACCGATGCGAATCCCTTATCCACAACAGGCGTACCGGCGATCCGCGAATCCTCGGCGAGTGTTCCAGCCAGAGCCCGCAGCGGAATCATGCTGGTGGCCGCGTACATCGCGCTCAAATACGATGTCCGCGCCAGGAACTTCCGCCGACTGACTTCCTGCATTGTGTTTTGCATGGCTTTCCCTCTTGGACTACGAATCGGAATTCTTTCGGACTTGTGCGAATGAGTCAAGCAGATGGCAAACCACCCACGGGGTTGCCATTTCCGCCATTATGGCCATAGCGTGAGTCAAAACTCCCCGCAAATCAACCTATCCTAAATACGAACAGATTCTCCCGACCCCCGGAAAGATACACGACTTTGGTGACTTCTATGAAAAAACTCTTTTTGCTCGCTTTGGCTTTTACTGCTTTTCCTCTGGCCGCTTCGGCCCAGACGTTGGTGTGTAAGGAGGTCAGCGAGCAAAAACCTGACCCGGACGCGGACCGTCAGACGCTCGTCAATTTGGAGCAGGGAATTACCCACGCAATTCAGATCAATAATTCTTCCGTCGTGAACTCGGTCTTCAGCGATGATTTTTCCGGTGTGACCTGGTTCGGCGAAGTGATCAATAAGTCCGCGCAAATCCGGAGTATCCAGACTTCGCCCAATGCCTACCAATTTGTTCGCATATCCAACATTCAAGTAAAGATTTATCGCGACACTGCGACTGTATCGAGCCTCCGCACCGAACGCGGCTCCGCTCAGGGCCATCCTTTCAACCGGCAATTTCGCGTATTGCGGGTTTACCTCAATACTCCGAGTGGATGGCGCGTAGTCTCACAGCAGGAAACACAGCTGCCTTCGTAGGAACTCTTGTTCGCTTCGGAAGTCAGCTAACTGCCACTTTTCGCGCTTTGTGCGCGTTCGGCGTTCACGGCCGCGCCAATCACGCCTAGCTCGTCGTTTTCCGGGATCAACTCAAAACGGCTCCCTTGCAGCGGGCTCATCTTCACCATTTCATGTACCAGTCGATCCAATAGGGCCACGTCAAGGAATCCCGCATTCGGTCCTGTCAAATAAAATGGACCCGGCCCCGCCATATGAATTGAGGTTGCAGACGCCGCTGCCAGCGCGCGGTGGCATTGCATCACAAATTCGGCGCATCGCGCATTTCCGGCTTTGGCATTCTCAAAGACCTCTTCCGGTTCCATGTCCAGGAACCGCATCCTCATGGCTCGGTATCCCAGAAAACCCTCCAAATGACCCACCCCTCCACACCCGCAGAATTTCTCCTTTGGATCAATCGTCACAATGGAGTGGCCGCCTTCCCAGACGCCTTCCGTCCACGGAAATCTTCCGTAGCCAACGCCGTTGCCGATTGTCCAGACGCGGTTCAACTTGTGCAGTACCCCTCGCGTTGCAGCGATCCCCGCAGCCGTTGCATCCGCGTCATTGAAAACGCCGACTGGCGTCTTGCTGCCTGCTTTGGCCAGCGCAGCCTCAACGGCATTTTGCAGATGAAATCCCTTCATCTGTTGCAAATTTGGCGATTCTTCCGCGACACCATTTCGAATGAATCCCGGAAACCCAATTCCAACAGCTTCCAATTTCCCGCCTTTCGCAACCGCATTCACCTGTTCCGCAATCGTCTGGGCGATGTCATCCGCAGGCATCGAGAGCAGTGCATCGGGATCGTTGCCCTTCTCGGGAAACGCGCGTACTCCGCCCACGAGGCGATGGCTTTCCACCAATCCCGCCGAAATGTGCTGCGCTACGTGAACTCCCGCAAACTTCCCCATTTTTTGCCTTTCTCCCACAACTCTACGCGCACATCTTATACATTCGCCAGCTTGTTCAGTCCGTTGAACGCCGCCGCTTTGTAACATTCCGCCAGCGTCGGATAGTTGAAGACCGTATCTACGAAATACTCCACTGTCCCCTTTAGCGCAAACACGGCCTGCCCGATGTGCAAGAGCTCCGACGCCCCTTCGCCAATAATGTGTACGCCCAGCAGCAACTTCGTCTCCGGGCTGAAAATCAATTTCAATCTCCCCGTCGTATCCCCGCGAATTTGCCCTCGTGCAATCTCCCGGAAATACGCAATTCCGATTTCATACGGAATTCCCGCGTCTGTGAGCTGATCTTCCGTCTGCCCAATAAACGAAATCTCAGGGATCGTGTAGATCCCATACGGATAGTGTGCCGGGTTCGAATGAATCTTCATGCCCGCGGCGTTCGCCGCTGCAATTCTTCCTTGTTCCATGGAAACAGAGCCCAGGCTCGGAAACCCGATCACATCGCCAACCGCATAAATATGCGGCTGCGAAGTCCGGTAGTCCGGATCTACCTTGATTCTTCCGCGTGAATCCGCTTCAAGGCCTGCTGCCGAAAGGTTCAGCTCGTCCACATTTCCCTGGCGTCCAACCGCATAGAGCAGCGCATCGCCATTCACCTTTTTTTTGCTCTTCAAATTCGCAACAACCGTCTTGTCTGGCAGCTCTTCCACGCTCTCCACTTCCTCATTTAGCCGCATCGTCACGCGACGGTCGCGCAAATGATAGGAAAGGGCCTCCACCATTTCCGCGTCAGCAAATTCCAGCAATCGTGGCCGCTTTTCAATCAGCACCACGCGCACGCCCAGCGTCGCGAACATGCACGTGTACTCCACCCCGATTACTCCGCCGCCCACCACAATCATCGTCTTTGGGATTTCCGGCATCTGCAGCACTTGGTCGCTGTTGATGATGTTCCGGTTGTTGAAGGGGACCAGCGGTGACATCGCTGGCTTCGTTCCCGTCGCAATCACAATATTTTCAGCCTGGTAGTCCGATTGCCCGCGCGAACTCACCACGCGAATCTTGTTTGGGTCCAGAAAACTCGCTACGCCGTTTACAACTTCAATTCCATTGCGCGAAAGCTGCGCCCGCGTTACGTCGATCTCGGTCTTGATCACGTGCTGCGCGCGGAACGACAAGTCCGCCATGGTGATCTGTT
>Ga0126384_10001041_pt1 | contig 16136 bp, 13 predicted proteins | sample PanSoiMetPlot_36_FD_92543 | JGI IMG/M metagenome (GOLD analysis project Ga0126384, IMG submission 92543) | Tropical forest soil microbial communities from Panama - MetaG Plot_36 | ecosystem: Environmental > Terrestrial > Soil > Tropical forest > Bulk soil | place: Panama | collected 2016-02-17 | reverse complement strand
GGACCTGTCAAGTCATTGCTATCGGGCCAGCCCGCCGCGCCAAGCTGGGCGGGCGCAGCACCGCTCGCCCCATCAACCCTTCTACTGCCGCGCAGCCGGCCCGATCCAACGCGGCTTGGGGTCGACATGGACGCGCACGCTTTCGAAGCCGCGTGCCGGTCGGTAAATTAACGCGGCGGGCGTGGCGCCGGCCGCCGCCAGGGGCTTGGCGTTAGCTTGCGTTTCGGCACCGGCGATGACAGCACAGGGGGCAACATGATCTATGATTTCATCATTGTCGGCGGCGGCTCGGCCGGGTCGGTGCTCGCCAATCGGCTCTCGGCCCGCAGCGGCTCGGAGGTGTTGCTGCTCGAGGCCGGGCAGGACACGCCGCATGGTCGGGTGCCCCCGGAGATCCTCGACAGCTATCCCGGCACCGCCTACTTCGATCCGCGCTACCACTGGACCCAGTTGCAGGTGCGCACCGAGGTGGTGTCGCACAACAATCCGAGCGAAAGCCCGCCGCCGCTGCGCAAATACGAGCAGGCGCGCATTCTGGGCGGCGGCTCATCGATCAACGGCCAGCTCGCCAATCGCGGCGCTCCCGCCGACTTCGAGGAATGGGTCGCGCGCGGGGCGCGTGGTTGGGGCTGGAAGGAGGTGTTGCCCTACTACAAGAAGGTCGAGCGCGACATGGACTTCGATGGCGCGCTGCACGGCAAGGATGGCCCGATCCCGGTGCGTCGCATCTTCCCGGATCTGTGGACCGGACATGCCAAGGCTGCGGCTACCGCCTTCAAGGCGGCCGGCTTCGACTACCTTGCCGATCAGAACGGCGAGTGGCGCGACGGCTACTACCCGATCGCGATTTCCAATGCCTACGAGCGCCGCGTCTCAGCCGCCATCGGCTACCTCGACCCGACCACGCGTCAGCGCCCCAACCTCAACATCGCCACCGATGCGCAGGTGAGCGAACTCAGCTTCGAGGGCAGGCGCTGCACCGGCGTCGTCGCCCAGATCGGCGGCCAGCGCCGCGAATTCAAGGCCCGCGAGGTGATCCTGTCGTGCGGCGCCATCCACTCGCCGGCGCACCTCTTGCGGGCCGGCATCGGTCCCGCCGGCCACCTGCGCGAGCTCGGCATCGAGGTCAGGCACGCCGCCGCCGGGGTTGGGCAGGGTCTGATGGACCACCCCTCGATCTCGGTATCGGCTTATCTCAAGCCGGCGGGCCGCATGAACGCCTTTACCCGTCGCCACATCCATGTCGGGCTGCGCTATTCCTCCAACCTGCCCGGCATGCACGAGGGCGACATGTTCGTGGTCGCGATCAGCAAATCGGCGTGGCACGCGGTCGGCGAGCGCATCGCCTCGTTCTTGATCGCCGTCTATCACACCGCTTCGGAGCGTGGGCAGGTCAAGCTCGCCTCGCGCGACTGGCGTGACGAGCCGCTGGTCGAATTCAACCTGCTGTCCGATCGGCGCGATCTCGAACGGCTGATGCAGGCCTTTCGCAAGATGGGTCAGCTCTATGGCACGCCGGCGATGCGGGAGGTGACCTCGGACCCGTTCCCGGCAACCTATTCCGACCGCGTGCGCAAGGTCGGCGTCGTCAACACCAAAAACAAGGTGCTGACCAGCATCGCCGGCGCGCTACTCGATGGGCCGCAGCCGCTGCGTCACTTTCTGATCCGCAACCTCATCACCGAAGGTTTTCAATTCGAGGACGTCATGCAGGACGACGAGGCGCTCGAGGCGTTCGTGCGCAAGGCCGCGATCGGCGTCTGGCACGCCTCGTGCAGCGCCCGCATGGGCGCGGACGGCGACGCCATGGCGGTCACCGACAGCCAGGGTCGCGTCCGCGGTGTCGACGGCCTGCGCGTGGTCGACGCCTCGATTTTCCCGCTGGTGCCGTGCGCCAACACCAATTTTCCGACCTTGATGACGGCGGAAAAGATTGCCGATGCCATCGTGGCGGAGCCGCGGCGAGGTTAATCGTGGCGGAGCCGCGGCGAGGTTGATCGTGGCGGAGCCGCGGCGAGGGTTCGCAGGCTGGTGCCGGGACGACTTTGGCAGCGCCGACCGGGGGCTGAGTGGTGGCGATCCCTGCGCGCGCTGCCTGGGCGCGGCTAATCCTGCACCCGCGCCAGCTCGACGGCCACCTCCAGCGCCTGCAGCAGACGCGGGGCCAACTGCGCCGATGCCGGACAGTCGGCGGATCGCATGCGCTCGAAAATGGCCGTGAGGTCGCCCTTGAAGCCCGGCGTCATGGCGCGCTTGGCGACACCGGCGGCGACGGCGCCGTCGGCCCAGCGCGCCTGACAGACGAGACGGTTCAGATAGGTGGTGAGACGGGCCTTATAGGTATCCGTCTCGGTGGCGGTGCGCGGCTTGCCCAGGCCCTGCCAGGCCTGATGCTCGGCGGAGGCCGCCCAGGCTTTGACTTCAGTGGCGCTGTCGGGCCACGTCATCTCCGAGCCGCGGCGGGGGCGCAGCGCTGCCTGGTGGCGCAGCGCCAAGGCGGTCAACTCGGCCAGACGCTGATCACCGGGCGGGCTCAAGCTGACGTCGGTCAGCTCCGCCAGCGCCGCATTGCCGCTTTCCGGCGGCGCCGTCTGCCACACCGCCGCTGCCGTGAGGTCCGCACCGGCGAGCCTGGCGCCCGTCAAATCCACCGCGTAGAGGGCGCTGTGGGAGAGATTGGCGCCTTCGAGCTCGGCATTGAACAGCCGCGCGCCCTCCAGTGCGGCCGTCGACAGGTCGGCCGCCTGCATCTTGGCGTCGCTGAAATCGGCAAGCTGCAATTGCGCGCGCGACAGATCGGCGCCCTGCAGGGAGGCCCCGGCGATGGTTGCGGCCCGCAGCTGGGCGCCGACCAAGTTCGCCCGCACCAGCGCCGCCTGGCTCAGGTTGGCGCCGGACAGCACGGCGCCGTCGAGCTGGGCATCGCTGAGCTCGGCCGCTTCGAGGTTGGCCTGGCTGAGGTCGACGCCCGACAGCTTGGCACCGGTAAGCCTCGCGCGTGCGAGGTTGGCGCGTTCCGCATGTGTACACGCAGCGGTCGCAGGCGCCTCGCCGGCAGCGCCGGAGGAGAGCTCGACGCACTGCAGCGAGGCTTCGCGCAGGTCGGCTTCGATCAGACTTGCCCCTTCGAGATCGGCGCCGGAAAGGTCGGCCCGGCGCAAATTGGAGCGATCGAAGCGGGCAAAGCGCAAATCGCGGCCGCGCAAGTTGATCGAGACGCCACCGCTCGGCGCCTTGGCGGTGGTCAGATCGAGGTCGCTGACCACGAGATTGCGGGGCCACAGATTGGCGGCAATGCCGAAGGTGGCACCGAACAGGGGCGCGGCGGCGCCGAGGCGCGGCGAGGCTGCGCTGGCGGCCTCGAGCCGGGTCAGGCCGAGCAGGTCGGCGCGATCGAGCGGTTCGCCGGGCACGGTGGCGACCAGCAGCGATGCCGCGGCCACGCCGAGGACGCCCACACTGGCGAGAACGAGACCTAGCGCATGCTGCCGGCCGGCGCGCACGACGGCGCGGAAGAACGAGGTCTCGGCGCGCACCAGGAAGATGCCGACCAGCAGCAACAGCAACAGGTCGGCCAGCACGGCGAGGCGGTGGAGCATGGTGATGGCGACGGCGTGGTAGGGCAGAAACGTCACCTGGATGAACAGCAGCAGCAGCAGCGGCAGCAGCACCACGGTGAGCCAGCCCAGGCCGTTGAGAACGCCAGAGATGACGCGGCTGCGTTCCGGGCCGGCAATGGCCTGCACCAGAAAGAAGGTATCGAGTTCGTAACGCAAGGGATGGGTGCGCGCGTCACTGACCTCGAGCAGCCGGACGGCGCCGGCAAACTCCAGGCTCTTGCGCGCCAACAGCGCCAGCTGCCCGATCACGCCGAAGTGGACCCCGACCAGCACCAGCGGCGCCACCACGAAGAAGCGGCTGAGGCCGATCTTGCTCTGGAAGATCGGCAGCACGACATCGCTGTCAAGCAATAGGTCGCGATGGCTGACGCTGGCGACGGCCAGCCACAGGTAGGCCATCAGCGCCAACAGGGCGAGCCACGCCAGGCTGGCCGACCTGCTGGCACGGTTGATCGCCTCAAGCAGACGGTAGGGATTGACCGGCGTCTCGCCATCGAGCGCCGGCGCGGCAACATCGGTCATAGGCTTCGCCCCAAAAGCCTCACTGTCCCCGCACCGACTAAGGTGCCCTGAGCATAAGGGAGATTGTGTGGCGAGCCAGCCGCCGGGCCGGAAAAGGTTTAACGCCCCGGACGCCTCAATGGCGGGGTTGCCTCGGCTCCAAAGGGCAACCCTGCGCCCCGCCAACTCGCGAAGTTAGGCCATGTCGCTGGCGGCGCGGCGAAACCTCGCGTGCGGGCGGCCCCACCGTCGGCTCGGGGTTTGCGGGGCAGGAGCCGATCAGCCTTGCGCCGCATAGCCGCCATCGACGGGGATGGCCGCGCCGGTGACGAAGTCGGAGGCCTTGCTGGCGAGGAACACGGCAACCCCGCTCATGTCCTCCGGCGTGCCCCAGCGCCGCGCCGGGGTCCGCATCAACACCATGCTGTTGAGCCCCGACACCTCCGCGCGCGCCCGGCGGGTAAGATCGGTGTCGATCCAGCCGGGCAGCACCGCATTGACCTGGATGTTGTCCTTGGCCCAAGCGCTGGCGAGCGCCCGGCTCAACTGCACGATGCCGCCCTTGGAGGCGGCGTAGGCCGGGGCAAAGGAGGCGCCGAAGATCGACATCATCGACCCGATGTTAATGATCTTGCCGCCGCCGACCGTCTTCATATGCGGATAGGCCGCGTGCGCGCAGCTGAAGGCGCTGGTCAGATTGCTGTCGATGACCTGGCGCCACTCGGCCATGGTGTAGTCCTGCGGCTGCTTGCGAATATTGATGCCGGCATTGTTGATGAGGATGTCGAGCCGGCCCAGCTGGCCGACGGCAGCATCGACCATGTGCCGGCATGCGGCCTCGTCGGTGACGTCGACGGCAAACACCGCGGTCTTAACGCCGAAGCTGGCGAGTTCGGCGGCGGCGGCCTCGGACTTGGCGACGTTGCGCCCGGCGATGGCGACGGCAGCGCCCGCTTGCGCCAGGCCACGGGCCATCCCCAAACCGATGCCGCCGTTGCCCCCGGTCACGAGCGCAACGCGGTCCTTGAGATCAAATGCTGACATCTTCGCCTCCGAACAGGGAACCGGTTGCGAAGGATAGTCCCTTCTCGGGCAAAGTCAGCCCGGCAGTGGCCGGCGCGCCTATTCGGCGGCCTGGCGCATTGAAGGTGCCGCCGCCTTGACTTCGGCATCGACGTGCACTTCGAACTTGGCGAAGTTCTTGCCGAACATGTCGACCAGCGCCCGCGCCTGGGCATCGAAGGCAAGCTTGTCGTCCCAGGTGTCGCGTGGATTGAGGATCGCCGAGTCGACTTCGGCCAGCACCGCCGGCACCTGAAAGCCGAACAGCGGATCGGTGCGCATCGGCTGGCTCTTCAGCTGACCGGTCAGCGCGCCGTTGATCAGCGCCCGCGTCACCTTGATCGGCATCCGCCGGCCGACGCCGAACTTGCCGCCGGTCCAACCGGTATTGACCAGCCAGCAGTCGACGTTGTGCCGGGCGATCAGATCGCGCAGCATGTTGCCGTAGACGCTGGGATGCCGGGGCATGAACGGCGCGCCGAAGCAGGTCGAGAAGGTCGCCTGCGGCTCGCTGCCGAGGCCCTTTTCGGTGCCCGCCACCTTGGCCGTGTAGCCGGACAGGAAGTGATACATCGCCTGGCTCGGGGTCAGCTTGGCGATCGGCGGCAGCACGCCGAAGGCATCGGCGGCGAGCATCACGACGTTGGTCGGATTGCGGGCGGTGCCGGTGGCGCTGGCGTTGGCCATAAATTCGAGCGGGTAGGCCGAGCGCGTGTTCTCGGTCAGGCGGCCGTCATCGAAATCAGGAACCCGGGTCACCGGATCGATGATGACGTTCTCGAGCACGGTCCCGAAGCGGTTGGTCGCCACCCAGATCTCGGGCTCCGCCGCTTGCGACAGATGGATGGTCTTGGCGTAGCAGCCACCCTCGAAATTGTAGATGCCATCATCCGACCAGCCATGCTCGTCGTCACCGAGCAAGGTGCGGCCGGGATCGGCGGAAAGCGTCGTCTTGCCGGTGCCGGACAGCCCGAAGTAGATCGCCGCGTCTCCCTTGGCCCCGACATTGGCCGAGCAGTGCATCGGCAGCACGCCGTTTTCGGGCATCACGTAGTTCAAATAGCTGAACACGGATTTTTTCGTTTCGCCGGCATAGGAGGTGCCGCCGATCAGCACCAGCCGGCGGGCGAAATTGCAGGCGATCACGGTCTCGGAGCGGATACCGTAGCGTTTGGGATCGGCCTTGAAGCTCGGCAGATTGACGACCGTGAATTCCGGCTCGAAGCCAGCAAGTTCGGCAGTCGGCGGCCGGCGCAGCAAATTGCGGATGAACAGCGCGTGCCAGGCCAATTCGGTAAAAATGCGCGCGCGCAGCCGGTGCGCCGGATCGGCGCCGGCATAGAGATCCTGCACGAACAGCTGGCACCCCTGGGCGTGGCGGGCGAAATCGGCGAGCAGCAGCTCGAAGGCCTCCGGCGCCATCGGCTTGTTGTTCTCCCACCACACGCTCTTTTCGGTGGTGGCATCGCGGATGATGAACTTGTCCTGCACCGAACGACCGGTGTGGACCCCGGTGTTGACGACCAGCGCCCCGCCGGCGGCGAGCTGGCCCTCCCTCCGCTCGACCGCCAACTCGATCAATTGGGCCTCGAGCAGGTCGCGGGCAACCGAACCAGGAATGGTTAAAGGAAATGCTTCGCTTGTCATCGCGCTATTGATCTATCGCTAACGGTTGGAAACCTGCCGGGGCCATGGCCCGGGCGCCTCTTTGCCATCCAAAACCCAAGTACGCTAACTCGCGGCCGGCCCACCGCGTTCCCATTAATCATGCCAGCGCCTCGCTTGCGCTGTTGTGCGGGCGACCCAGCCATGGACGCCAAACCTCCCTCAGGTCACCCACACATCCGCTCAAATTGCCGTACGTGCCAAGGCGCTCGATCGCCACACCCGGGCGCCGAAGGCGGAAATGACACACACTATAGGGCATCATGGGCGGGCGCAAAGTCACCGCGCCGATTAGCAGTGGGCATCTTTTTCAGGACGGGGTAGCGCCCCGTGCGGCTTGCGCCAGGGCAACGAGGGCGGCCCGCGCCGCCTGCGGGTCGCAGACACGTGCCGGGAAGGCGAGGCGCACGGCGGCGTCGCCCAGCAGCAGGTCGACCCCCTCCGGATCGATCCCAACCAGGCGCCAAGGTCCCGGCGGCGCACCCGCCAGGTTGGTGGCATAGAGCGCCACAGCGTCGGAGTGATCATCGTTCATATGCGTCACAATATCGGCCGCCGCGGCCAGCAAGCGGTGGGCGTCGGTGACCTCGGTCATGACCTCGCGGGCGCTGAGCGCGACGATTTTGCCGAAACCGCCGATATAATGGGCATGGGCCACGTCGACCCGATACACGGAAAAATCGGCAAATTGGGCGTAGCCCTCGGCGGAGGGGTGCCGGGTCAGGAACCGGGCAAGCGCCGCCGCCGGGTCGCGGTTGGGCCGGGCGTCCCCGACCAGGGTCAGACGGCCGCCGGCGAGCGGGTCGCCGAGCCCGTTGGTGGCATCGAGCAGCAGGCTGGCGCGCCTGTCCGTTTCCAGATTGCGGGTATGCCGAGCCAGTCGCGAAATCAAGAGGATAGGGGATCCGTCGGGCTCGGTTGCGGTCAAGACCAGAGAGGCGTAAGGATGCCCGGTTTGATGGTCCAAGGTGGCAAGGCTGCCCTTGAGTGCCGTGCGCAGGATGTGGCGGGCGGCGACCGCGGGTTCGGGCTCGCCAGGGGGGCTGTTACGGTCTGAGTTATTGGGGGACATCGGCGCGACCCTTCACATCGGTCTGGGTGGCTGTTTCCTTCACAATATGGTTGCTTGGCTGGGGACTTGCCACAATTAGCGCACCTCGGGACCATAAAGCGGGGTCGGAGGATCAGTTGGGATGCGGGAGTCATGAAGGAAAAAAGCGTTATCGCCCTGGTCGATGACGAGCGCAACATTCTCACCTCGCTCGGCATGGCCCTCGAAGCGGAAGGCTACAAGGTGCGCACCTATAGCGACGGTGCCGCCGCGCTCGAAGCTTTGAGCGAGGAACCGGCGGACCTCGCCATCCTCGACATCAAGATGCCGCGCATGGACGGCATGGAGTTGTTGCGCCGCCTGCGCCAGCAGACCGACATGCCGGTGATCTTCCTCACCTCCAAGGACGAGGAGATCGACGAATTGTTCGGGCTCAAGATGGGTGCCGACGACTACATCGCCAAGCCGTTTTCCCAACGCCTGGTGGTCGAGCGCGTCAAGGCCGTGCTGCGGCGATTTCAGCCAAAGGATGCCGCCACCGCCGGCGCCGAAGCCGCGCGCGTGCTAGAGCGGGGCAAATTGCGTCTCGACCCGGAACGGCACACCTGCCATTGGGACAACCATCCGGTGATGCTGACGGTGACGGAATTCTTGATCCTGCAGGCGCTCGCCACCCGCCCTGGCGTGGTGAAGACCCGCGACGCGCTGATGGATGCGGCCTACGACGACCAGGTCTATGTCGACGACCGCACCATCGACAGCCACATCAAGCGCTTGCGCAAGAAGTTCAAGCAGGCCGATGAGAGTTTCGATGTGATCGAGACGCTCTATGGCGTCGGCTATCGCTTCAAGGAGGCGTAAGCGCCAAGGGAGTGCGATGGCTGTCGAGACAGACGGGTCGCGGGTTGCCGCTGGTGCCTGGGAAACGCTGAAGCGCGGCGCCACTTTCGGCGGCAGCGGCTTGGCGGCGAGTGGCGCCCGCATTGGCGCCTATCTGCGCAGGCTCGGCGACGCCGGTCGGGCGCGGGCCTATGTCCGGCAGACCTATGGGCTGCTGACCACCGGACCGCTGATCCGCTTTATTTCGCGCACCCTGCAGCGCCGCATCATCTTTGCCAATACCATTGGCCTTGCCATCCTGCTCGGCGGCATCTTCTACCTGAGCCAGTACCATGCCTGGCTGATCGACGCCAAACGCGACAGCCTGCGCGCCCAGGGCGATATCATTGCCGCCGCCATCGCCGCCAATGCCTCAATCGAAACCGGCCGTCTGGTGCTCGACCCGGACCGGCTGCCCGAGCTCGAGGGCGCGCGCAGTCCGTTTCGCGACGATGGCTTTGCGGCGCTGCAGCTGTCGATCGCCCCCGAGCGCGTCACGCCCATCCTGCGTCGGCTGTTGCCCAGCGCCGACACGCGGGCGCGGGTCTACGCCCAGGATGGCACGCTGATCATCGACACCGCGCAGCTATTGTCGCGCGGACAGTTGGCGCGCGGCGCAGCCGCGCCCGCCGATCAGCAGGACCGGATCCGGCTCAAGAACGGCTGGACCCGCTTTCTGGCGTGGCTGATGCGCGGCGACCTGCCGGTCTATCGGGAGATCGGCGGCGCCAACGGCAAGGCCTACCCCGAGGTGCGCATGGCACTCGGAGGATCGGCAACGCCGATGCTGCTCGTCAACGAGAAGGGCGAGCAGATCGTGTCGATGGCGGTGCCGATCCAATACCGCAAGGCGGTGCAAGGTGTCTTGCTGCTGTCCACGCGCCCGGGCGAAATCGATGAAATTCTGGCCGAGGAACGCAATCTGATCCTGCTGCTGGCGCTGACGGCGTTGGCCGCGACCCTGTTGGCGTCCTGGCTCTTGGCGCGCACCATCGCCGGGCCGATGCATCGCCTGTCCGAGGCCGCCAAGACCGTCAGCATCAACATCAAGGCGCGGCGGGAGCTGCCGGAGTATGGGCACCGGGCGGACGAGGTCGGCCAGATGGCCGCCGCTTTCCGCGAAATGACCGAGGCGCTCTACCGCCGGGTCGAGGCCAGCGAGCGTTTTGCCCAGGATGTTGCGCATGAGCTGAGGAACCCGCTGACCGCGGCGCGCTCAACCGCCGAGGCCCTGGCCTACGCCAAGACCCCCGAACAGCAAGGCGAGCTGGTGCGCGAGATTCAGGACGAGCTGAAGCGGCTCAACAAGCTCATCACCGACGTCTCCAATGCCGCCCGGCTCGATGCGGAAATGGCGCTGCAGGAGATCGAGCCGGTGGATGTGCGCCAGGTGCTCGAGGGCGTGGTCGACGTGTTCCAGGACCTGCTCAGCGGCAACAGCCGCCGCGTGGCGCTCAGCATCGCCGACGCGCCGCATAGTCTGCATCCCTATCTGATGATGGCGCACGAGGCCCGGCTCGGACGTGTGCTGACCAACCTGCTCGACAACGCCCTGTCGTTCTCGCCCGACGGCGGCGTCGTCACCGTCGAAGCCCGGCGCAAGGGCGGTGACATCGAAATCACCCTCGACGATCAAGGGCCGGGGATGCCGCCCGACAAGCTCGAAGACATCTTTGCCCGCTTCTATTCGGATCGCCCGCAGACGGACAGTACCGTCGGCAAGAACTCGGGCCTCGGCCTCAGCATTTGTCGCGAAATCGTCACCGCCTACGGCGGCAGCATCTGGGCCGAAAATCTTCGAACCGGCAATGGTGGCGCGCCGATCATCGCCGGCGAGCCTGCCGCCTTCCGCGACCGGCGGCTGTTGGGCATCGTCGGCGCTCGTTTCACGGTCCGCCTGCCATCGGCCGAAGCGGCAGCCAGCAGGGGAGCGCAGCTTGGGCGACGCGGCTGAGCTGGTGCACGGCACCTGCGTTGCGCTTGGCCGCGGCGCGGCGCTGATCAGGGGCCCGTCGGGCTCGGGCAAGTCCGATCTGGCGTTGCGCTTTCTCTATCTCGCCCGCCGTGGGCCGGCGGCGCTGGAGGCGCCGATCCTGGTTGCCGACGATCAGGTGCGTGTGACCCGGGATCGGGAACGGCTGTTGGTAACCGCCCCCGACACCATCCGCGGCAAGATGGAAGTGCGCGGCATCGGCATCATCGAGGTCAAATGCCTGGTCGAGGCTGAGCTGAAGCTGGTGGTCGACCTCATCTGGCCGGGCGAGATCGAGCGCATGCCCGAACCGGACCAATCGGCCGAGCTCCTCGGGTTAAGGATACCGCTGGTGCATCTGCGCCCGTGGGAAGCCTCCGCCCCGATCAAACTCGCGCTGGCACTGGCGCAGGCCAAGCAGGTGTGACCTGTTGGCGAGCGGCCGCAAACGGCGTCTTTTTTCTTGCGTGATGCGCATTGGCTGACCATCATGCGCCTCCCGTGGGCGGCGGAACAGCCTTTGGGGGTACCTCGGCTCGTGCGCCGAACACCAGGGACGCGCAGCATTCCGATGATCGGCGTCGTCATTGTCGCCCACGCAGGCCTGGCGGACGCGTTCAAAGCGACGCTGGAACATGTGGTCGGGCGTCAGGACCGGCTCGAGCCGTTCTCGATCGGGCCCGAGGACGACATCGAGCAGCGGCGTGCCGAGCTGATCGAGGCCATCCGCCGCGTCGATAGCGGCCAAGGCGTCGTGGTCCTTACCGACATGTTCGGCGGCACGCCCTCCAATCTCGCCATTTCGGTGATGAGCGAAACCGGGGCGGAAGTGCTGGCCGGTATCAACCTGCCGATGCTGATCAAGTTGGCGAGTCTTAGAGCCGATGCCAAGCTCAACGAGGCGGTCAGTGCGGCCAAAGAAGCGGGCCGCAAGTACATCTCGATCGCCAGCCAGGTCCTCTCTGGCGAACCGTGAGCAGCCGGGCTAGCCCTTGATGTCGAGCCAGGACAAACCGCGCGCGTCCGTCACCATCTGTAACCGCAAGGGCATGCATGCGCGGGCCTCGGCCAAGTTCGTCAAGTGCGCCGAGAGCTTCGATGCGGACGTCCGCGTCATGCGCGATGGCAACACGGTGGACGGCACCTCGATCATGGGGCTGATGATGCTGGCCGCCGGCCCCGGAACGGTGATCGTGCTGGAAGCCGAAGGACCGGAAGGGCCGGAAGCCATCGAGGCGCTGGTAGCCCTGATCGAGGCGGGGTTCGGCGAAGAGAAGTGACGCCCTCACCGGCGGCAACCTGGTAGCCCTAAAATGGGGCGAGCCGGGCGAAGGCACTTCAGAGGCCGCCCAGCGCAGGCCAGGGTGAGCCCGGCGCCGGGCCGCAGCCCAAAGAGCGTCCCAGATCTTCCGGCGGCAGCAGCTCTGCCTCACGGCTTTGGGGCCGCTTTTCGCTGGGGAATGCTGTGTCATCCTGACGCATATAACGAGTTCTTTATATCTTTATTTCAACCAGGAAGGGTGGTCTAAGGAGCCAGCCACGGGCGCGGCCACGGGCGGCAATTTCCAACGTTTTAGGTGACAGGATGGCGCAGGATTACATCGTCAAGGACGTCGGCTTGGCCGATTGGGGTCGCAAAGAAATCTCCATCGCCGAAACCGAAATGCCCGGCCTGATGGCGACGCGTGCCGAATACGGCAAGGAGCAGCCGCTCAAGGGGGCGCGCATTGCGGGCTCCTTGCACATGACCATCCAGACCGCGGTCCTGATCGAAACCCTGAAGTCCCTCGGCGCCGACCTGCGCTGGGTGTCGTGCAACATCTACTCGACCCAGGACCACGCCGCCGCCGCGGTGGCGGCCGCCGGCGTGCCGGTCTTTGCCGTCAAGGGCGAAACCCTAGAGGATTATTGGAACTACACCTTGAAGCTGTTCGAGTGGGGCGACGGTGGCATGCCGAACATGATCCTCGATGATGGGGGCGATGCGACCTTGTTCGTGCACCTTGGCGTGCGTGCAGAAAAGGGGGACGGAAAGTTCCTCGACACGCCCGGTTCGGAAGAGGAAGAAATCCTGTTCCGGCTGATCAAGACTACGCTGAAACACAAGCCCAAAGGCTGGTTTGGCGAGCTCGGCCATGCCATCCGGGGGGTCTCGGAGGAGACCACCACCGGCGTGCATCGGCTCTATGACATGCAAAAGCAGGGCACGCTGCTGTGGCCCGCCATCAATGTCAACGACTCCGTCACCAAGTCGAAGTTCGACAATCTCTACGGCTGCCGTGAGAGCCTGGTCGACGGTATTCGGCGCGGCACCGACGTGATGATGGCCGGCAAGGTGGCGATGGTCGCGGGCTACGGCGATGTGGGCAAGGGATCCGCCGCGTCGCTGCGCCAGGCCGGCTGCCGCGTCCTTGTCTCCGAGATCGATCCGATCTGCGCCCTGCAGGCGGCCATGGAGGGTTATCAGGTCACCACCATGGAGGAAGCAGCGCCGCGCGCCGACATCTTCGTCACCGCCACCGGCAATCGCGACGTCATTACCCTCGAGCACATGCGGGCCATGAAGGACCGGGCCATCGTCGCCAACATCGGTCACTTCGACAACGAGATCCAGGTTGCATCCTTGCGCAACCTGAAGTGGACCAACATCAAGCCGCAGGTCGACGAGATCACCTTCGCCGATGGCAAGCGCATCATCCTCTTGTCCGAGGGACGCCTCGTCAACCTCGGCAACGCCATGGGCCATCCCTCGTTCGTGATGTCGGCGTCGTTCACCAATCAGACCTTGGCGCAGATCGAGCTGTTCCGGAACCCCGGCAAGTACGAGCGCAAGGTCTATACGCTACCCAAGCACCTCGATGAGAAGGTCGCCCGCCTGCATCTCGACAAGATCGGCGCCAAGCTCACCAAGCTCAGCCCCGAGCAGGCGAGCTACATCGGGGTGGCGGAGCACGGACCATTCAAGTCCGAACACTACCGCTACTGAGCCGCCGGCCGCTGCGGCAACGGCTTTTCGAAGAAGGTCGAGAGCGGGTCGGGCCGGTAGCTGCCAAACGGCCCGCGCTCGCGGTAGCCGTGACTGCGATAGAGGGCAAGCGCTTCAGCCTGATGGATCCCGGTCTCGAGCCGGACCTGGCGTACGCCCGCCGCCTCAGCTTCCGCCTCCAGCGCGCACAAGAGCGCGCGCCCAAGCCGGCGGCGGCGCGCAGCGGGTGCCACAAACATGCGCTTGATTTCAGCGACGCCATCGCTGCCGATGAGGAGGGCACCGCAGCCGACGGCGGCGCCGTCGATGCGGGCCACCAAGAAGCGTACGTTTGCCCGTTCGAGCTCGGCAGCGGCAATGAGATGGTTGCTCTCGGCGGGATAGAGCTCGGCATGATAGGCATCCGACTGGCGCAGCAGCCCGCGCACCTCCGGCTGCCCGGGGCTCTCCAGTGCGATCACCGCGGCCGGGGTTTGGGCTTGCCGAGCCTCGTCCACTCCGCCACACTTCATTTTAACCTCCCTGGCTGCGACGAACGACGCCCGACATGTCCTACCAAACCTTAGCGGTCGCCATCAGCGATCGGGTTGGCATCATTACGATGAACCGCCCCGAGCTGCGCAACGCCATGAACAGCAAAATGATGCAGGAGCTGCGCGACTGCTTTGCAGGCTTCTATATCGATCCGCAGGTGGCCTCGTGTCTGGTGCTCACCGGTGCCGGTGCCGGCTTTTGCTCCGGCGCCGACCTCAAGGAGCGCAAAGGCATGAGCGACACGACCTGGCAGCAGCAACATGCCCTGGTCGAGCAAATGATCAAGGCGATCATGGACTGTCCCATCCCCGTAATCGCCGCGGTCAATGGCGCAGCCTACGCCGGCGGCATGGAGATCGCGCTCGCCTGCGATTTCATTTACGCCGCCACCAGCGCCCGCTTCGCCCTGACCGAGGTGAGCCTCGGCATCATGCCCGGCGCCGCGGGGACGCAGAATTTACCACGCGCGGTCGGTGTGCGCCGCGCCAAGGAGCTGGTGCTGACGGCAACGCCGTTTAGCGCCGGGGACGCCCATGCCTGGGGCATGGTCAACAAGCTGTGCGCCGACGATCGGCTGCTGGCCGAGGTGATGGCGGTCGCCAGACGCATCGCCGACAATGCGCCGATCTCGGTGCGGCAGGCCAAGAAGTCGCTCGACAAGGCGACCGAACTCGACCGAGCCACTGGCTATGCCTTCGAAATTGAGGCCTACAACCGCACGGTCGGGACCGAAGACCGGCAAGAGGGCATCAATGCGTTCAACGACAAGCGCAAACCGCGTTACCAGGGCCGATGAGGGCGCCACCGCGCCGCTTGCGGCCGTCTCGAGGCCAGCCATGGCCCTCACCCACCCCCTCAAGGGTTCGATGGCACGCGCCGCTGTCGCGTTGCGGCGGCGCGTTGCGCCAACCGATCGGCGGGCAATAGCATGAGCAAGACCAGTGATCCTGTATCGATCTCTCTCGATCCCGGCTGGGCGGAGATCCGCGAGGGCGTGCGCCGGGTATGTGCGCGTTTCCCCAACGAGTATTGGGTGCGGCTCGACCATGAGGAGGCTTATCCCACGGAGTTCGTCGCGGCACTGACCGAAACCGGCTACCTCGGCGCGCTGATCCCGGAAGCTTACGGCGGCGCTGGCCTGCCGCTGTCCGGCGCCTGCGCCATCCTCGAAACCATTCACGAATCGGGCTGCAACGCCGCCGCCTGCCATGCCCAGATGTACACCATGGGCACCGTGCTCAGGCATGGCAGCGAAGAGCAGAAGCGCAAATATCTGCCCGGCATCGCCGCCGGCTCGCTGCGGCTGCAGGCATTTGGCGTCACCGAGCCGACCACCGGTTCCGACACCACCCAGCTCAAGACCCGGGCCGAGAAGAAGGGCAACGATCGCTACGTGATCAACGGGCAAAAGGTCTGGACCAGCCGCGTGCTGCATTCCGATCTGATGCTGCTGCTGGCGCGCACGACGGCGCCCGACAAGGTCCGCAAGCGCAGCGATGGTCTGTCGGTGTTCCTGGTGGATTTGCGCCAGGCCAACGACAAGGGCGTCGAAATTCGCAAGATCGACGCCATGATCAATCACAACACCTGCGAGGTCTTCATCGACAACCTCGAGGTGCCGGCCGAGAATTTGATCGGCGAGGAAGGCAAGGGCTTCAAGTATATCGTCGACAGCATGAATGCCGAGCGCATTCTGATCGCCTCGGAAAGCCTGGGCGACGCCAAATATTGCATCAAGCGCGCCTGCGATTACGCCAAGGAGCGCATCGTATTCGGACGGCCGATCGGGCAAAACCAGGGCGTGCAGTTTCCGATCGCCCGCGCCCACGCCGAACTGGTGGCAGCCGAACTCGTGGTGCGAAAGGC
>Ga0126384_10001040_pt1 | contig 16139 bp, 12 predicted proteins | sample PanSoiMetPlot_36_FD_92543 | JGI IMG/M metagenome (GOLD analysis project Ga0126384, IMG submission 92543) | Tropical forest soil microbial communities from Panama - MetaG Plot_36 | ecosystem: Environmental > Terrestrial > Soil > Tropical forest > Bulk soil | place: Panama | collected 2016-02-17 | reverse complement strand
GGCGTCCCGGTGCTGGTGCGTCAGATCGGCACCGTCCATGTGGGAGCCGCGCTCCGATATGGGGTGGTGACCCGCGACGGCCAAGGCGAGGCGGTCACCGGAGTGGTGATGATGCTCCTAGGCGCCAATAGCAAGGAAGTTGTCGCCGCCGTCAAGGAACGCATCAAGGAGATCGCGCGCGACCTTCCGCCCGGCGCGATCATCGAGCCGGTGTACGATCGATCCGATTTCGTGGGGCGGACGCTCTCGACGGTGCTCAAGAATCTGGTCGAGGGAGCGCTCGTCGTCGGAGTGTTGCTCGCGCTGCTGCTCGGGACGGTTCGGGGCGCAATCGCGGTGGTCCTCGGCATTCCCGCGTCGATGGCCGTGGCGCTCTTCGGGATGCATCTGTTCGGCGTCACCGGCGATCTGATGAGCCTGGGGGCGATCGATTTCGGTTTCCTCGTCGATGGGCCGATCATCATCCTCGAGGCGGTGGTCGCCGTCACCGCGGGCAAAAAGCTGGCCGGAGACGAGCGCACCCGCGCTTATGCCGACGTGGGAGCGCGCCTGGTCAAACCGGTGGCTTTCTCGGTCGCGATCATCCTGCTCGTCTACGTCCCGCTGCTTGCGCTGGAGGGGGTCGAGGGCAAGATGTTCCGACCGATGGCGTTGACCATGGCCTGCGCGCTCTTCGGCGCCTTGGTCTATTCGGTGTTGTTCTTCCCTCCGCTTTTGACGGTGATGGTTCCGCCCCCCAAGGGACACGGGGCGCGCTGGCTCGAGCGCGCCAGCTCGGCTTACCAACGCGGGCTGCGATGGGCGCTCCCCCGCCGCGTGGTGCTCGCAGGCTGTGGGGCGCTGCTCTTCATCGGATCGGTGGTGCTGCTGTCCCGCGGAGGCGCCGACTTCGTGCCGCGGATGGACGAGGGCGATCTCGTGGTGACGATCCGACGCGCCCCGTCGATCAGCCTCGAGGAAGCCCGCAGGCTCGACCTGGCGACGGAAAAAGTGCTGAAAAGCCTTCCCGAGGTCGTCACCGCGGTCGGAATGACGGGGCGGGCGGAGGTGGCGAGCGATCCGGTCGGCAACGACAGTACCGACATCATGGTCCGGCTCCGGCCGAAGAAGGAATGGACGACGGCGAGCGACCTCGATGGGTTGTCGGAGAAGGTGAAGAGTGCCATCGAGAGGGCGGTCCCAGGTACCTTCGTCTCGGTCTCCCAGCCGATTGAAGACCGGACCAATGAGTTGATCAGCGGATCGCGCGCCGACGTGCAGATACAAGTGTATGGGCCGGAGCTGTCCGAGCTCAAGCGCATCAGCGAGGCGATTGGAACGATCGTCCGACGCGTCCCTGGAACGGGCGATGTGCGCGTTGAGCGCGTGCTGGGGCTGCCGATGCTGACCGTCACACCCGATCCGCAGCGGCTCGCCCGTTATGGCATCCGCGCCGAAGATGCGCTCTCGGTGCTCGAGACGGCGAGGGTCGGTACCACGGTAGGGCAGATCTACGAAGGCCAGCGCCGGTACGACCTGCGGCTGCTGCTTCCGCCGCGCAGTGCCACCGTCGATGCGCTTGGCGATCTGTTTGTCGACGCGCCGGGCGGCAAGGTGGTTCCGCTCGCGGAGCTCGCCACCATCAAGGAGCAGGAAGGACCGGCGCAGATCCGGCGCGAGGGCCTGACTCGCACCGTCCGCGTCGAAGTGAACCTCCGTGGGAGAGACCTCGTCTCGTGGGTCGATGACGCGCGCCACGCGGTGGCGGCGAAGGTGCATCTGCCCACCGGATACCGCGTCACCTGGGGCGGGCAGTTCGAGAACTTCGAGCGCGCGAGCCGCCGCCTGGCGCTGGTGCTGCCGCTCTCGCTGGCGGTCATTTTTCTGATGCTGCTCGCGATGTTTCAGAAGGCCCGGTACGCGTGGGCGGTGTTTGCGAACGTGCCGCTGGCGGTGAGCGGAGGGGCCGTCGGTCTCGCTCTCCGCGGCCTGCCGTTCAGCGTTCCGGCCGCGGTCGGGTTCATCGCGCTCGCCGGCGTCTCGGTGTTGAACGGCGTGGTGGTCACCGCGGACGTCCTGCGCCGACTCGAGGAAGGAGCTTCGTCCGATGAGGCCGTCGAGGGGGGCTCACTCCACAACCTGCGCGCGGTGATCACCACCGCGGCGGTCGCTGCATTCGGCTTCCTTCCGATGGCGATCGCCACCGGCGCCGGCGCCGAGGTCCAGCGCCCGCTGGCGACGGTGGTCATCGCTGGAATGATCGCCTCGACGGCGCTGACGCTGCTAGTCTTCCCCGGCATCCTGCGGATGGCGATGCCCCGCGTAGTGACCGAGGATAAGCGCCAGGCGCGTCCCGCCGCCGCGAGTGCCCTTCCCGAGCCCGCGCAGTTGCACACCTAAGTCATCTCCCCGCCCACGGTTCGGTTTCGAATCGGCCACCGGCCAGCGGCGCCGACATCGAGCGCCAGCCTCCTACATCGCGGTTCGATCGACTCGTTGAGTACGATCTCACGATGCCCCAGCGCGTCGCGCTGCTATTGACGGTGCTCGCCTGCCTGGCCGTCGCGCGCCACAAGAAAGTTGTCGCCACAGCTCCCGAGACATCACCCAAGAGCGAGGCGGTGCAGCTGCTGAGCGCTGGCCAACATCCGCGGGTGCTCCTGCGCTTGCGCCCCACTGCCAACCAACGTCGTTCGGTTCTTGTGACGGCGGTCTCCAATGCCTTTCAGAAGTGGGCTGGGAACGCCGCACCCCGGCAACGAACCGCCGAGCAGCGGTACCTCATTGATATTTGGGTGAAGAAGGTCTTGCCGAATGGAGACATTCGCTGCGCCATCAAATTCACCAGCTTGGAAGTCCAGAGTCCGCCCGATTCGGCATCCGGCGAAGGCGAAGCGCCGGCGGGTGCGGTGGTGCGCGAATCGCGAGATGTCTCGGCGGAGATGCTCGTGGACAATCGGGGAAATGCCAAGGGAGCCGAGCTGAGATCTTCTCCGAAGGCGAACCCAAACATCCAAAAGGAGCTCGCCAAGTTGCAGCGAGTGTTGCAGAACGCTTCCCTGGCTTTTCCCGAGGAACCCGTGGGAGTTGATGCGCGATGGCAGGTAAGACAGCCGCTGCCACCGGATGACCTTTTTCGGGAAGATGTCACCACCTATCGAGTGATAAGCATTCATGGCAACGACGTTGAGCTCAGCGTTCAGACAGAGCAGCACGCCCTTTCCCACGTCCCTCATATCCCTGGACTTCCGGAACGCGCGAGCGTGGAACTTCTTAGCGCGAGCTCAAACGGACGAGGCGCCGTAACCGTGAACCTGACGCAACCGATGCCGGCTCACGCTGAGTTGCACGTGAGCAGTTTTCTCAACTTGAGAATCAACGCTGAGGGCAAGAGCCAGGACATGCAGCTCAGCCTCGATACCAGCGCGCATCTTCAAGACGCTCCTCACGCCGCGAACAGCCGCTAACCGCGAGCTGCTCACCGGGAGCCACGGCTCTCAAGGGCATGCCAAGCTGGCCTACCCACCTGCCTCATGAAAGAAGGTCGAGCCGGGAGAGTATCGGTTGAGAGCCGAAGCGCCGAGCGATGACGGCTGCGAGCTGAAGCGCCCTATTGGCCTGATCCAAGCAACTGCGATGGTGGTTGGGACAATCATCGGGGCCTCGATCTTTGTCCAACCTTCCGAGATCACCCGCTGGGTCCCCTCGATAAACGATGTCTTCTGGACGTGGGCGATCTGCGGCCTTTTGACTTTCTTCGGCTCGCTGGTCTGCGCGGAACTTGCCTCGGCGTTTCCACAGACGGGTGGGGTCTATGTCTTCCTCAAAGAGGCTTATTCACCGGCCGTGGCTTTCCTATGGGGCTGGGCGATGTTCTGGAGCGTGCACTCAGGAATCATCGCGGCGATCGGGGTTGTATTTGCGCGGTACGTCGGCTTCTTTGTCCCGCTGGGCGACCTGGGGATACGAGCAACAGCGGTTGGTGGAGTCCTCCTTCTCTCCGCTGTCAACTACCTCGGCGTCAAGCAAGGAAGCGCTCTGCAAACAGCATTGAGTGTGGGGAAGGTCCTCGCGATATTCGCGATCATCGTCCTGGCGTTCGCATTGGCGCCGAACCCCAACCCTGCCTTGCTCGGTGGCGCCACCGCGGTGTCGCACGGCATTCCTGTGACGAACTTCGTCCAGGCTCTGGTCGCTGGGTTGTTTGCGTTTGGCGGTTGGCACATGGTCACTTATGCGGCCGGCGAGACATCCAATCCGCAGAAGACGATCCCTCGGGCACTGATGATCGGCACACTTCTCGTCACCGCCTGCTACGTAGCGTTGAATGCGGCGTATTTCCATGTCCTGCCGCTCGAGAAGGTGATCACCTCGAGGAGAGTAGCCGCCGATGCAGCGGAGAGTCTGGTTGGGAAAGGCGGCGCCGCCGCGATTTCGGGACTCGTGATCCTTTCGGCGTTCGGCGCCTTGAGCGGCATCATCCTGGCCGGGCCGCGCGTCTACTTCTCGATGGCGCGAGACGGTCTTTTGTTCCGTTGGATCGGCGCTATTCATCCCAGGTTCCACACGCCCCACAGGGCCATCATCCTCCAGGCGGTGTGGTCATCCGTGCTCGTCGCCACCGGTACGTACCGAGCCCTTTTCGCGAGGGTGATTTATACGGAGTGGATCTTTTTCGGGCTCATGGCAGTTGGCTTGTTTCTGTTGCGGCGTCGGCCTGGGTATTGCCCGTCTTATCGGACCTGGGGTTATCCAGTCGTCCCGGTGCTCTTTGTCGTCTCCGCTGCGCTCATCGTCCTAAACCAAGTCGTCTCTGCCCCGTTGGAAAGCTCCTTCGGCCTGCTGCTTGTCGGTCTTGGCTTGCCGGTCTATTACCTCTGGATCTCAAATGTCCATCATTGACTTCCATAACCATTTCTATCCGCCGGAATACCTGGCGGCCCTGCGTTCAGGGCCCAGCAACGTGACGGTATCCGTGGACTCTGAAGGCAATCCAGTTCTCCACTATCCGGGCGACTACAACACGGCCGTGAGAGGCCACCGAGATCTCGAGTACCGAGAGCAGGTTCTGGAGCAACACGGGATCGACAAGCAGATCCTCACCTTGACGACCCCAGGCACTCATGTGGAGACCCCGCAAAGGGCAGTCGCTTTAGCGAGACTGGTCAACGATGCCTTCGCAACAATAATTGAGAACAGGCCGAAGCGATTTGCTGCCCTCGCCACGCTCCCTTTGAACGAGCCCGAAGCATCGATCATTGAGCTCGAGCGAGCCCACAAGCAGCTTGGCCTCAAGGGCGCAATGATTTTCAGCAACGTCAATGGCACTCCCCTGAGCGACAAACGCTTCTGGCCGTTGTATGAGAAGGCGGAAGAGCTAGGCGCTATCCTGTTCATCCATCCAACGAATCCCGCCAACGTTGAGGGGATGCGGGACTATTGGCTGACTCCACTCGTCGGGTTTACTTTTGATACGACGCTGGCCGCAGCCGGGCTGGTATTCAGCGGTGTCGTTGAAAGGTTTCCGCGCCTAAATTGGGTACTGGCACACCTGGGCGGCGCGATCCCCTACATTGCGGAACGCCTGGATCGAGGTTTTCACGCGTTTCGTGAATGCCGGGCCAACATCCGCAAGCCACCCAGTGAATACCTCAAACATTTTTATTACGACACAGTCAATTTTGATGCTGGCTCTTTACAGAATGCCATCCAGTTCGCCGGGGTGAGCCATCTCCTTGCAGGCAGCGATTATCCCCATCAGATCGGAAGCCTCCGCCTCATGCTTGACAGCATCCGGGGATTGCCGATTTCCGAAGAAAATCGCCTCGCCATCTTTGGGCAAAATGCTGCCCGGCTGCTGCGCCTGTAAAAAAATGAAGCGCCCGGCCAGGGTGACGGGCGCCCCTATTCCAAACGCCATGTATCAGGCCATGCACCAAGCCAACCGGGCAACGGTTAATGGGCGCGGATGAAGGACAGGCTCTTGTGAGGAGTCGGAATGGCCTCGACGGCGCGGAAGCCGGCTTCCTTCAAGATCGGAGTGAGTACGGTAAGCGTGCTCTCGCCGAGCGGGTGGCCGAGAATTGAAAGCAGGTGACCTAGAGCCGAGTGCGATTGTGCGGCGAAGTCCATTGCCATCAGGCGGCCGCTCGGCTTGAGGACACGCCGCACCTCGGCGAGCCCCTTGCGTTTAAGTTCGTCCGGCAGGTGGTGCAACATCAAGCTGCTCGTCACCAGGTCGAAGGAAGCGTCGGGAAATGGGAGCGCCTCGATCGCGGCGACCTGAAAGCCAACGTCCAAGTTGGCCTCCGCCGATTTCCGCTTCGCGAATTCGATCATCTCTGGAGAGGGGTCAATGCCCGCGACCTTGCCCGCTCCGACGCGCGATTTGAGCGCGATCGCGAGCGCCCCGGTGCCACACCCCACGTCCAGCATGTGCTCGTCCGCGGCCGGGGCCGCCAACTCGACCAGCTTCTCGCGGCTGCGGCGCACAAAGGGAATGATCCTGCAGAAGAGGTCATACCAACGTGCCCAGTGAATCACCTGCCCTGAGGTGTGTGCAGCATGTGCAACCTGATCCGGCATCTCAGCCTCTGCTCCATCGATATCCGCCTCCGATGTTGATTGCAGCGGTTTTCAGGAAGCTCTGCGCGCCCAACCGCCTCAAATGCTGGATCGACCCGAGCTAGAAGCGGGTCGTAGCGCTCCAGCCCATGGTTGGCCACGGCACGCCATTCGTATTGACAATTTCACAAATGTGGCATGTCGTGTCCGGCATCGGTTTCTTGTCGAGGAAAACCCCAGTCAGAGACCGAGTGCGGGAGGGGAAAATGAAGGTACGCGCTTGCCTATTCCATGGGTTGTGCGTGCTTTCGGTCGGCTGCTTCGCAACAAGCAGCTTGGCGAGCGACATCAAGCCCTCGGAGATTTTCTGCGGGAACCATCGGATGTACGTTTCAGGCGCGGTCCCCTGGGGACCAGGTCCCGTAAATACCACGGATGGCGTTGTCCGCGACGCGGGTTCTGGGCAGGCGGTCTGCCGGGCTCACGCTAACGCCAGCTGGGACGCTCCTCAAAACTTCGAAGTGCGTGGGTGGGTAAGACTAACTCCCACGGCCCCAGGTGGGCTGCTTTGCCAACCCTACGATTCAGAAGAGGAATACATCTTCAATGTTGCTTTGGATCTGGACTGGACCCCCGATCCTCCAGCCTCTGGGGAATCGGCTACGACGCCACTCAATTCGCTCGAGGCGCTCAGACAGTATCTTCCCGGTCAAACCATTGCTGCCTTTGGAGGATACCCGGAAGGGTACGGCGGTGGCCCTGGCGCGGCGACTATTCATGTTGAAGTCGACGCCTGGGGCCCCAGCCGGGGAGGGGGAGTCGACGATCCTGGGCATGCCTACTGGAGATGGCTACCGCCCGGATGGCAATTGTGCGGTTCCGAGACGTACGAAGGGAACAGTTGGTATGTCTACTTCCCCGGCGACGTCCTTCCTGGTTCTGACCGCCGGCTCGCCGATGGGAATTATGTAAGTGTTGTTGGAACACTTTGGTGGGACGGCGCCCACCGTGAGCTGTGTGCGCCGAGGAATGTGACACCCTATTGGGCCGAGATGCATTCGCCAGACCGCGTTCGCAAGCTAACCCCACCTCGCAAACCTGTTGCACTCCGTGACTCTTTGATTGCCTATGCGAAGCCCAACCTCACGTCAACGCAGCTCTGCTGTGAACACGGAATCTGTCTCAATGATTCGGTGGAGGAAACGGTGACACTGCAACAACCTTGGCCAAACGCAAGGGTGGTCAGCATTGACTGGGTCGGGGTTAATGCAGATTTTTTGGAGGCGCACGTCTTGGGCATTAATACCGTGAGATTTCTGGCTTACAGCCAGTCGGCATACGTTGCGCTCTACAAAGTCCACTGGAGCCCACCGGCGGATGTGACGATGAGCGTCGTCAATTCCATTCTTAAGTAAAAACCGTTTGTCTTTGGAGATCCACGTATGAGACGACCGTTTCCGATTCTGCTGTGCCTCTTGGCAGGGCTTTTACTAGGGTCGATCTGGGCGGATTGGAATCAAAGCGCAAGTGGCCGCGTTGGGGGTTGGGAACAGGGCCCAGAACCTAGTTTTGCTTTTACTCTCGAGAATGGCGGCGGGCCCCTTGTTCTCTGTCCCAATATCACTGCTGTGTGGAATCAAACGCACGCAATCTTTTCGCCCGACTATGGTGGATACACGACCGATGGCGCCAAGGCCTTTATGGCAACACTCATGGAGGCAAGGCTCACGGGTCGAACCGTCACGCTTTATCTGCATGAGGACGTGACCCGCTCAACGTGCTTTTTAACGGCAGTCAGCAACTACTGAGCAGCTTGATTTTGCCTCCAGCCGCCACGCGATCGCGCCTCACCGACAGCGGACATGGACGCCTGGTCCGGTTCTAGGGCCCAATAAGGCCGGACCCCTTGAGCGACTGGGCTACCGGCCCCGCTATGTCCTTTGCGAACTTGGTCGGCGACGTCCGGCTGGTGTTGCTACGCGCCATCCAGTACGGCCGTGCGTCGTCGATGTCGAAGAGGATCGTCTCGACGACGTAATCGATGTCCTCTCTGCTGTAGGTCGCCACCGCCGCCGGCGCGTACCAGTAGTCGTAAAACCCCACCGGAGTCACCGCGCCGCCCACCCAGACCGGGTAATATTGGGTCTTGACGTCGGCGCGGTCGATCCGGCTCACCAGCGCCCCGTCGATCTGCTTTTCCTGGATCCGACGCACCACCTCTTCGCGGCTGGGGTGCTCGTCCCACATCACCAGGTCGTAGCCCGGAACCGCGGGGAGCCCGGCCTCCTTCAGCTGCTGAGTCAGCGTCTCCTCGTACGCGATGCGACCGGACGGCGATCCAGTCACCCCAAAGACCACGAACTTCTGGATCTTCCGCGCGGGCGCCTCGGGCGCTTTCCACACGTGCTCGATCTTGGTGCTCGCGCAGCCTGCGAGTAGGCACGTCGTCAATGCCGCGGGAAGGAGTCTCATGGTTCTCGGATATCAGAATTTGGTGATGTTTGCCGCTGACGGATTGGGCTCACTTGTAAGGGACGGGACTTGAACCCGCTCCCGATGGAATGGCGAGGTTGCTCTCCTCGCCAACGTCTGGTACTAGCAACGGGCCAGGGCACCGTGGGGGGAGCCAATGATCTACAGCGTGATTGGAGTAGCTATTTCTCTCGTCTTCGGGGCCAGCGCACCTGTTGAGCAAAGCCAGTTTGACGCGGTGTTCGCGGTGATGACGCAAGACCGCGGGATCGATTCGCCCGGCTGCCGTGGTTGTCACATTGGCGAGCAACCCGCTTTCGGCCTCTACTTTGGAAATGCCCAAGACGAGGTGGAGGATTTTATCATCACCTTCGACAACGGACGGCTGATCGACGGAGGGCGCGACAGCGTGCTTGCGACTTATCTTCGCGAGGGCGTGATGCCCTTTGGCGGAGCTCGGTGGACGGACTGCCAACTCGAGGCACTCTACACTTGGCTAGACTCGCTGACCTCGCCCTACCCGACAACGATCGAGGCGGTGAGTTACTCGCAGCCCGCGCGCTGAGCGCTGAATACCCATGAAACGCTGTTTCTTCTTTTCAGTTGTCGCGATCTGCACGTCCATCGCTTCCCCTGGTCAATGCGAGTCGCTCGAAGACGGTCCGGAATGGAACGAAACTCAGATATTCGGCCTCGGAAGATTGAATGCGCTAACTTATTCTCCCGATGGATCGAAACTGGTCCTCAGCGGAATCGCGGGCGTCCAGGTGTGGAAGGTTGAGACCTGGAACGTGGAACAATTTCTCGAACTTCAGCAGGAGGTATTCTCCTGCAGCTGGTCGCCCGATCAAACGAAGGTCGCCACCGCAAACAGCGATGGAACGGTTGGCATTTGGGACGCTTCCAGCGGGCTTCCGCTGAGGACCCTCGCAGGACACCAGGGGCGAGTAAACGCGGTGGCGTGGTCGCCCGATGGATCTGCGGTCGCTTCCGCCTCCGAAGATGGCACGGTGAGGCTATGGGATCCGGCGACCGGAACCACCCTGCACGTGTTGGCGTCCCACACGAGCGGCGTGCTGTCGCTCTCATGGTCGCCGTCCGGCGAAAAGCTCGCCTCCGGTTCCAAGGACCACACGGTGAAGATCTGGCGAGCTTCATGCGGGAGCCTTGAACGGACATTGGTGGGGCACAGCGACTGGGTTGCGGCGGTCGATTGGTCCAGCAGCAACGGCTTAGCCTCCGGATCCTTCGATCGAGCCGTGAGGGTTTGGGATCCGGATTCTGGCGAGCTGCGACAGCTCCTTCAGGATAGGGCGAGGATTGTCACGCTCGCTTGGGCGCCCGATGGCTATCGGATCGCCGCGGGTTTGGCGGAGTCGCAATCGAACTGGATTTCTATTTGGGACACGAACTCCGGCGAGCTGCTGATGAGCCTCGAGGGGCATGACGATTGGATCTCCGCGGTAGCTTGGTCCTCGGCTAACAACATCGCGTCCGCATCCCTAGACCAGACGCTTCGCCAGTGGGATGGAACGACTGGAGCCCAAATCTCGAATTTCGAAGCAAATACAGGCCTCATCTATATGGTTTGCTGGTCGCCTGACCGCTCCCAATTCGCTTCGGTGACGGTCGAAGGCGAAATTGTCATTTGGGATCCCGCCACCGCAAGGGTGATCCGCGCGATGCGGAGCCCCTATGCCGGTTATAGCCTGGCGTGGTCCCAGGTAGATCCGATTCTGGCGGTCGGCATGTTAGGTCCCATCCAAATATGGAATTGGCGGACCGGAGAGTTGCTCCGGACTCTCGACACCGGCACTCGGGTTAATTCGATTGCCTTTTCTACTGATGCCCGGCGATTTGCGTCCGGTGGGGACGACCGAGTGGTGAGGATTTGGGACGTAGACAGCGGCACCCTCTTGCAGTCGCTCACCGATCACGACAATGTGGTTGAGGCGGTCGTGTGGTGGCAACAAGAGGGAGAAGACCGAGTTGCCTCTGGCTCGATGGATCAAACCATCAAGATTTGGGATCCCAATCGAGGCACGTTGCTGCAGACGCTGGAGGGCCATACCGATAGGATCTTGTCGGTTAGCTTGTCGCCTGATCAAACGACACTGGCCTCCGCCGGGTTCGATGGAACGATTCGGTTTTGGGATGTTTTCGGAACCCCGCTGGGCCTGATCGAGGCGCATGATGCGTGGATCTTTTCGGTTGACTGGTCTGTCGACGGAAGCAAAGTGTCGTCGGCTTCCCGAGATCACACCGTGAAAATCTGGGAAGTGGAGACCGGGGAGTTGCTTCAAACGCTTCGTGGCCATCAAGGCTACGTCTATTCGACCAGTTGGACGACCGACGGCAGTCTGCTTTCGTCTTCCGAAGATGTCACCATTCGCCGGTGGAGCCCTCGCCCTTGAGCGAGTTTCGTCCGATCCGCAGCCCTTTGGCGCCATAAGGCTTGACACTTTTTTCGAGTTGGCTAGACAGTACAAATTCGCAACAGGGGGGGAACATCCTATGAAGATTGGCACCGCACTTATGACCGCTGCAGTGGCATTGTTAACGACTAGCATGGTTCGCGCTCAGGTGGACCCCAGCTTGCCGAATCTTGTGCCGATGTTCCCCGATCGAGGTTCATTGGGACCAGACAACAATTTCGTCGTTACGAACCGGCTAGGAATGCCGACCCTGGAGTGGGAGATTCTCACTGCGAATATCGGCGGACAGGATTGGATTCGTCCCCCAGTTGATAGAACCGCAGATTGCCACGTCATCGGTGTGCAGCGATATTTCCGAATGCCTGAAACTCACGAGTTTCGGATCTCTTGGTTTGATCCAGATCTTGGGGACTATACGTTGATCGATATCAGGCGGAAGACAACAATCTGCATTTGGGATTACGGCAACGCAGATCATCAACTGAGTTGTCTACGGCAGCATAATCAGAACTTCAATTGCACCTGCGATTCGCCGCTGTACGGGCTAGGGACGGGTAATGGCGTCAGCCTCGGATGGGCCGACGCATATTACCGCGGACTCACGGGCCAGTGGGCATCCCTCGGTAGCTATACGGGCGATTTTCTTCTCGAAACCGAGTTGGATCCGGATCAACTGCTACAAGCTGACGACTTGTACGAATGGGAAACAGACGCGACTCACGACGACAACATCTCGAGGGTTTATTTCACTTGGGACGGCACCGGCGTTCCGTGCAGCACGCCGACGGGCCCGGCCACTTGTGTGACGAACGTGAATGTCGCCTATTCGTTCGATCCGGTGTGCAAATAGTACCTGCGACGACTGCCTTGCACGAGACGGGACTTGAACCCGTACGGCCCTTTTAGGACCAGCGGATTTTAAGTCCGCTGCGTATACCGATTCCGCCACTCGTGCGAACGCCTCCGCACTGTCGCTCAGCTTCCGGGCTTTCGCAATCAACGCTCCAACGTCGATTGCCAAAGGCGGATGTTATAAGAGCCGAGCAATGCTGGAGACGGTCACCAAGGGATTCCGCGCCGCCAAGAATCGCCTCGCCGGGAAGGTGGAAATCACCCCCGATCTGATCGACGAGTCGCTGCGGGACATCCGCGTCTCCCTGCTGGAGGCGGATGTCGCCTTCGACGTGGTGAAGAAGTTCGTCGCCCAGGTCCGCGAACAGGCCGCCGGCGAGGTCGTCAAGACCACCATCACCGACAAGAAGGGCCGAACCATCAAGGTCTCCCCCGCCGACCACTTCATCAAGATCTGCCACGACGAGTTGGAAAGCCTGATGGGTCCGGTCGACACCAGCCTCAAGTTCGCACCCAAGGGCCAGGTCACGGGCTTGATGATGGTCGGGCTGCAAGGCTCCGGCAAAACCACCACCGTCGCCAAGCTCGCGAACCTTCTCCTCAAGCAGGAAAAGCAGCCACTGCTTTTGGCCGCGGACATCTATCGGCCAGCCGCCGTCGAGCAGCTCAAAGTCCTCGGAGAGCGGCTCCAACTCCCCGTCTTCTTCGAACCGAACACCTCGCCCCCCGAGTTGGCGAAGAAGGCCTACGCCGCGGCGAAGAGCCAAAAACGCGACGTGGTGCTGATCGACACCGCGGGCCGACTGGCGATCAACGAGGAGCTGATGGCCGAGCTCGAAGCGATCAGGGCCGCGGTCCACCCGGAGAACACGCTGCTGGTCTGCGACGCGATGATCGGCCAGGACGCGGTCCGCACCGCCGCGGAGTTCGACCGGCGGCTCAACCTCGACGGCTTCATTCTCACCAAGCTCGATGGCGACGCCCGAGGCGGCGCAGCGCTCTCGATCAAGGAAGTGACCGGCAAGCCAATCAAGTTTCTCGGAATGGGCGAAGCGCTGGACAAGCTCGAGGAATTCCGACCCGAAGGCCTGGCGAACCGGATTCTAGGCTTCGGCGACATCGTCGGCCTGATGAAGGACTTCGAGGCCGTCGTCGACGAGGACAAAGCCGAGGAGGACGCCAAGAAGCTGCTCTCCGGCAACTTCACGATGCGCGACTTCGTCGAGCAGATCCGCACCGTGCGAAAGATGGGGCCGCTCAAGGATCTTCTCGAGAAGTTTCCGATCTTCGGCGAGATGACCGAGCAACTCAATCCCGACGAGAAGGAGCTCACCAAGATCGAGGCGATGTTCGACTCGATGACCGAGAAGGAGCGGATTCGCCCCGAGGTTTTAGATGACTCCCGGATGGAGCGGGTGGCCAAGGGCTCCGGTCGCAAGAAATCCGAGGTGAAAGATCTGCTCGGCAAGTTCACGATGATGCGCCAGGTGATGGGCTCGATCGGGGCCAACCCTGGGTTGCTCGGGCGGATTCCTGGATTTCGGCAGCTCGGGCAGCTGCACAAGCTCAAGGGCCTGGATCTCTCCACCGTCTTCGGCAAGGACGCGAAGATGATGGAGAAGGCGCTCGCGGGCGACTCGACGCCGATGCCGTTGGCGATGCCGCAAGTTGCTCCGGGCTACACGCCCCCGATGGGCCAGGCGGCGATGGCCAAGGCCCGGTTGATGGGCTACTCGCCGGTGCCGCAGGGAAAAGCCCGCAGCGACGCCGAGCGGGACGCGCTCAAGGAGCGCCGAAAGCGCGAGCGGCAAGCCCGCAAGAAGAACCGCCGCCGCAAGTAGCCCTCAGTCTTCCGGCCGCCGGTTGCTCTTCCAGCGCGCCTGTCTTTGCGGCACCACCAGTCCTCGCGACAGGCGCCTCAGCACCTGCGCTCGCTGACGAGCCTTGTACGCGTCGTGGGAATTCTCTCCCTGCTCATTCTGAATCGCGGTTTGCTGATCCACGATCTGGAATTCCGCGAGCGCGAAGCCAATTCGGCTCTTGCGAGCGCGGGCGTCGTGCTCGGGCGCGGGCAAGAAGGCGTCGAGCCGAATCGGGATGTCCGCGACGAAGCTGAGCATCCGAAAAGTCTTGCCGGAAAACTTGTTGCGCGGCTGCCTCTGACGGGACTCATAATCCGGATGCAGGTGAAGCTGTTCGCTGTGGTGCGCCAGGTGCGGATAGTCCTTGAGAAGCGTTTTGAAGTCGATCAGCGTGTTGTGGGTCTGGCCGGGGACCAAGAAGTTGAACGGAAAGAGGCGCTGGCTCAAAAAGTAGAGAACCACCGGCACGTCGTCTCGGGTCCGGGTGACGATTCGAAACCGCGTCTTGTCGTAAAGCTGCGCCGCGATGGTCTCTTTCTTTGCCAGCAGCTTGGTGACGATCGACTCGCGGGTCTTGAGGGAGTGGGAAAACTCCACGATCCGTAGTCCTTTGCTTCGCATCTCCTCGGCCACCGCCAAGACCTTCTCGGTAATCAGCCGCTGCAGCTCGGCCTCGGACATCGCCAGGCGGTAGAGGATGTCGCGCCCTTCGAGGTGCTGAATCACGTGCATCACCTTGAGCACCACGCAGGCGATCCGCCGGTAGCGGACCGGCTCCTTCTCACCCGATGCGTAGAGAAACAGATCGTGAATCTCGGAAGGCTTCGCCACCGCGTCGCTCACCCGGTAGTCGAAGGTACGGCGCAGGTAATCGACCGCGTCTCCCAGGATGACGCGCGCCCACGCCTCGTCGTTGCGGTCGTCGGGGTTGATCTGGCACAGGCGCAGGAAACGGTCGACCTCATCGCGGGTGCGAAAGTGTAGGCGCCTCCACTCGATCACCGAGCCGCCGCGGAGGATGAGCCGGATTCGCTCCAGCTCTTTCAGCGCCATCTCCTGGACGGGTCGGACCGGAAGATCCGGTAACGGCGGCTCGAAGCGGTTCGCCCTCACGGGACTAGAAGGTAAACGGGAAGTTGATTGGTTCGCCCTGTATTTTATGCCGGGGGAACGTCCACGTCTTGATCAATCCCGCAATGCAGCCGGCCAGCGGAGTGCCCTTAAACTCGTCCGTTTGGACCGACACGTTGCTGGTCTTCCCGTTTGGATGGATCTGCCAGCGCATTACCATTCTGCCCGACAGATTGGAGTCACGTTTTCGTTGCTCGGCGACGCAGCCCAGGATAGATGGCTTGTTCTGCACCACCACCGACATCACGTCGCTTTGCCCGAGCGAATCCGGTAGGTCCGCGCTCGCACTGCCCGGAGCCGGGGGCACGTAGACCGATTTTTTCTCCGACTTGCTCGCTGCGCGCTCGCCGCCTCCGCCAAATTCCTTCTGAAACTCGTCGTCCGACGCGTCCCTTGGCGCCTCCACCGCGCGCGCGACCTTCTCGCCATTTTCCGGCTTGCCGGGGCCGCTGCCTTGCTCCGAGGAGGAGCGCGAGCGATGCCGGCCACGATCTCGGCGACTGCCGGACCTCTCCCCCTCGTAAGGGGGCGGCGCGGGCGGTTCAGTCCGAGTCGCCACCGTGGCCTCGGTCTTCTGGTCCACCGGCTTGGCCACTGCCGTGGCCGCCGGCGGCGAGGGCGCCGGACTCGGCGTCGCGGGCACAACGGCCTTGGGAGCTTCAGGCCCCGACGCTTTAGGGGCGTTGGCGACTTGCACCGGCGGAGGCGACGACACCGGGCGGCTGAGGTAAAGGGTGATCGCCACCGCTGCCGCCACCACCAAACCTCCCGCCACTCCGGCAACGAGCAATCCCTTCTTCGACCGGGGCTCGGCATAGCCGCCAAAGCGAGGCACCGGAACAGC
>Ga0126384_10001039_pt1 | contig 16142 bp, 13 predicted proteins | sample PanSoiMetPlot_36_FD_92543 | JGI IMG/M metagenome (GOLD analysis project Ga0126384, IMG submission 92543) | Tropical forest soil microbial communities from Panama - MetaG Plot_36 | ecosystem: Environmental > Terrestrial > Soil > Tropical forest > Bulk soil | place: Panama | collected 2016-02-17 | reverse complement strand
ATCAAGAGCGCGCGGGTGGACCTGACGGCGGTGTTCACGAACAAATGTCAGCAGGGCGCCTACCGCGGCTTCGGCTCGGAGGTGAACAACTTCGCTCTGGAGCGGATCGTGGACGCGGCCGCTGAGGAGCTCGGGCTCGACCCGGTGGAGATCCGGAGAAGGAACTTCATCCAGCCCGAGCAATTTCCCTATAAGATTCCGACCGGCAACATCTACGACAGCGGGAATTACGAGGCGGTGCTGGACAAGGCGCTCGAGATGGCCGACTACGACGGCTGGCGCCGGCGGCAGGCCGAGGCGCGGCAGCAGGGCCGCTACATCGGGATCGGTCTGGCGAGCTGCCAGGAGCGCAGCGTCTTCAGCTCCACCGAGTTCTGGTTCTGGAACCATGAGCCGGGCTTTGCTCTGACCAGTTCGCCCGAGAGTGTCAACATCAAGATCGACCCGACCGGAAAGGTCTTCGTGACGCTGTACGCGCCGTTCTGGGGGAACAGCCCGGAGACGATGGCCACTCAGATCGTGGCCGAGCAACTGACAGTCGACCCGGCGGACATCGAGATCACCTACTCCGACACCGACCAGGGATTGATGGGCACCGGGCCCGGTGGCAGCCGCTATACGGTGATGATCGCCGGCGCCATCGGTGGGGCGGCGGCCGACATCAAGCGCAAGCTGCTGAAGATTGCCGGGCACTGCCTCGAGGCGAGCGAACAGGACCTGGAGCTGCGCGACGGTCGCGTCAGCGTGCGCGGCACCGACCGTGGCATGACGATGCCGGAGATCGCGCTGCAAGCCTATTACTTCCGACTGAGCCTGCCGGCCGGCTGCAACAGCGGCCTCGACGCGCGATTTACGTACGATCACCCGTACACGACGCAGCCGTCGGCGGACCGCACCGACCTCGGCGTGTTCTATCCGATCATGGGCCACATGTGTCACATCCCGATCGTCGAAGTGGATATCGAGACCGGGCGCCTCACATTCCTGAAATACGTCGCCGTCCACGACTGCGGGACGGTGGTCAACCCGATGACGCTCGCCGGACACGTGCGCGGGGGGACGGTGCAAGGGATCGGATCCACGATGTACGAGCACTTCTACTACGATGAGCAGGGCCAGCTCATCACCGCCAACTTCGCCGACTATCTCATTCCCACTCTGAAGGAGGCCCCCTCGAGTATCGAGGTGGGGCATGTGGTAACGCCGTCTCCGTTCACCGAGTACGGCATCAAGGGTGGTGGAGAAGGCGGGCGCATGGGCGTGCCGCCTGCGCTCACATCGGCGGTCGAGGACGCGCTCAAGCCGCTCGGGGTCAGGATCGACTCGCTGCCCATCACGCCGCCAAAGATCCGCGACCTGATTCGCGCGGCTCAGGGGCAGCAAGCTCGTCCCCCGTCGGGCCGGTAGCGGGAGGAGACGAAGGTGCTCCGGACGGCGCGTACGCCCTCACACGGATCGGTCAAGTCGCAGGGCGGTCGCCGGGGTGGCATCCCCGGCGAGGAGCTGAAGTGAAAGGAGGCCACGATGCGCAAGGACATTGATTTCAAGACCGAAGACGGGGTGACATTGCGCGGCTGGTTGTACCTGCCCGACCGTGCCGCAGGTCCGGTACCCACGGTTGTCATGGCTCACGGGTTCTCGGCAGTGAAGGAAATGTACTTGGACAGATTCGCAGAGGTGTTTGCGGCGGGCGGCTTGGGAGCGCTGGTGTTCGACAACCGAAACTTCGGAGCGAGCGACGGTGAGCGCCGCCAGCACATCGACCCATGGCAGCAGGTCGGCGACTACCGCGACGCCATGACGTTCGCCGAGACGCTTCCCGAAGTCGACAGAACCCGGATCGGCGTGTGGGGATCGAGCTACAGCGGTGGCCATGTGCTCGTCCTCGGTGCGATTGACCGACGGATGAGGTGCGTCGTCTCCCAAGTGCCGCTCATCAGTGGTCATCGCAATGCCCGGCGGCTGATCCGCGCGGATTTCATCGCGCCGGTGCAGGCGCAATTCGATGATGATCGCCGGGCTCGCTACGCGGGCAAAGCGCCGGCGATGATTCCGGTGGTGGCCCAGGACTCGATGGCGCCGTGCGCGCTGGCCACCCCTGATTCCTGGCAATGGTTCACCGAGACGGGCAAGACACGCGCGCCCGCGTGGCGGAACGAGGTGACCTTGCAGTCGGTCGAGATGTTCACCGCATACGAACCGGGGGCATATATCGAGTGGGTGAGCCCCACACCGCTGATGATGGTCGTGGCGGCGGGAGACCATTTGACCGTCAGCGATGAGGCTCTGGGCGCCTACGCCAGGGCTCTGGAACCGAAGAAGCTGGTTCTCCTCGAGGGCGGACACTTCGACGCATACGTCAAGGACTTCGAGCGGTCGAGCGCCCCCGCCCGCGACTGGTTCACGCAGCATCTAGGCCGAGCCGCGGCATGAGGGTGCCCCGATTCAGGTGGCGTATGGCCCTGCACACGGGCAAGGCCTACAACATCGAGCCGGGGGTGCAGACAGCTGTGGCAGCGGCTCCTGAGACGGCCAGTGTCCGAGTCTGGCAGATTACGTCGCGGATCAAGAGAACCGCCAGGCTTGTCATCACCCCGGACCCGGGTAAATTGATGACCGAGCCCACCGATCGAGCCGTCCTCCTCCAGGGGGTCAGCGAGCTCCTCATTCAATCCCTGTGCCCCGCTCGCATCCCCGCCCTGCCCTCCACTATCCCGCAGTGACCGGGATCGGCTTGCCGCGCAAGGGTGCCGCCCGTGTCAACTCTCTCGCCTTCGCGGTCGCGGTGAAGGTCCCTTCCAGGCAGACTCCCTTTGCATGCACGGGGCTGAAACCGGGCGAGGGACCGACTCGCGGCGACGCGTCAGGGGATTCCACCATCTGTCTGCCGGGCACGATCGTCACGCCGGCTTGTCATGGCGGAACCATAGAGGCGAGGCTATCAGATCGTCGACTATGTCTCAACACAGTAACGGAATCATGGTGGTGGCCCAATGCCACTTGAGGCGCTATCATGCCGGGCACCCAGAACGTGACATACGAGCATGAATGAGTCCTTCGAGCTGATCGGCGAGAGCAGAAATATCGAGGCGCTGCGCTCCAGCATCAAGCGACTCGTCCAGAGGGCGGGCGGCGCGCGGCGCCCGCCACCCGTCCTCATCCAGGGCGAGACGGGAACGGGCAAGGGCCTCGTGGCAAGGTTGCTGCATCAGTCCAGCGCTCGGTCTGCGGGACCGTTTGTGGACATTAATTGCGCAGCTATCCCGGATACGTTGCTAGAGGCGGAGCTGTTCGGCTATGAGCGTGGTGCGTTCACCGAGGCCCGCCGATCGAAGCCCGGGTTGTTTCACGCGGCTCATCGAGGCACGATCTTTCTCGACGAGATCACCCTGCTCCCTATCGGACTCCAAGCAAAACTCCTCAAGGTCGTCGAGGAGCGCACCGTTCGACGGCTAGGAGCAACAGCGGGGGAGCCGGTCGACGTATGGATGCTCAGTGCGACCAATGAGCATGTCGCCCTCCTGGTGCAAGAACGCCGGTTCCGCGAGGATCTGTACCACCGGCTGACCGTAATGACATTGAACGTCCCGCCGTTACGCGAACGCGAGGGGGACGTCGTCCGCCTCGCCGAGCACTTCCTCAATCGAGCGTGCGCCGACTACGGCCTTGCGCCGCGTCGGCTGAGCGTCGCTGCTCGCGAGCGCATCATTGCCTACACATGGCCCGGAAATGTCCGCGAGCTTTCCAACGTGATCGAGCGGGCGACGGTGCTAAGCGACTCCGCGGAGATTTCCTGCAAAGAGCTCGGACTGGTGTCGGGCGCCCCCGCTGAATTCTCAGCACCCCTCGCTTCCGCTCCGCCCCAGGATCAGGGCTCGCTCAAGGCGGCCGTCCGAGACCATCTCGCCGAGGCCTTCAAGCAAACGGGTGGGAACATCTCTCGCATGGCCGCCTTGCTGGGAGTCTCTCGAGCAACCGCGCGAGCCCACGTGAAAAAGTTCGGATTGCCCGGAGGTCGTCCGGGCCGCCCCGCCCCGGCCGCGAGACCGCGGCCGGATCAGCTTGCTGGGGCTCCCGTCCCGGAAGCACCGCGCGGCCTCGACCGAGCCGGCTCCTTCCGCTGGGAACGGCGCTTCGTGGCTAGCATGAAGGTGTCGCTGAGCCACAGGCCCTCCGAAGGGTGGTCGGAGTCGGGGCGCATTCTGGAGCTGGCCATAGACAAGGTCCGCGGCTTCGGCGGAAGAGTCGAGGCGCTGAGTCCGGAGGGGCTCGACGCTTCGTTCGGCGTCCTGCCGGCGGATGAAGCGCCACGCCGTGCCGGTCATGCGGCGCTCGCGGTGTTGGCCGCGGTGGAGCGTAACCGTCAATCCGGGGAGAGCTGGGAGCCTCCCAGCATTGTCGTCCACACGGACCACGTCCTCGTCGGGCACCTTGGAGGAGGGACGCCGTGCGTCGATCGTGACTCCCAGGAACGGCTAGCTGAGCAAATGGATGCGTTGGTGGGGCTCGCCCGGAACGGTGAAATTCTTCTTACCCCCTCGGCGGCTCCTCTTTTTCGGCGGCGCTTCGCCCTTGAGGAAGGCCAGACAGCAGACAGCGCTCACGGGCGACATTATCGCCTGATCGGAACCATACCTGATGGGCCTGGCGCCTGGGGTCGGCTCGGGCCCTTTGTTGGACGTGATAGCGAGATGGAAAGGCTTCTTGCGCATGCCGCGGCAACGCTCGGGGGAGTTGGCCAGGTCGTCGGCGTCGTGGGTGAGCCGGGCGTGGGCAAGTCACGGCTCATCCGCGAGTTGGTGCGGCGCTTGGAGCATCGTCCCTGGCGGGTCCTCGAAGCGACATGCGACGGAGGCGGCCCGGCGCTCTACTACATGGCGGCCGAGCTCCTCCGATCCTATTTTAGTGTTCGTGCACATGAACCGGTGGAACACGTCCGATCAGTGATCGCAGGAGTCCTGGCCACGAGCGAAACCGACCTCGATTCCGTTCGCCTTCCCGTGGAAACGCTGCTCGGGGTACCCACCGACGATCCCCGATGGACCGACCTCGATCCCGACGAGCGTCGCCAGCGGACGCACGAGGCAATCGTACGGCTGCTCGTGCTCGAGAGCAAGCGGCGCCCCCTCCTCATAGTGATCGAGGACGCCCACTGGATCGACGCTGAATCTCACGCGCTCCTCACGGACATCGTGTCGGCCGTGGCTACTGACCAAATTCTGGCTGTCGTCAGCTATCGGCCGGAATATCAGTCGCGATGGAGCGAGTTCGTCGGCAAGGACCAACTCCGCGTGGAGCCGCTTCCAGATGCGAGCGCCACTGAACTTCTCGACTCGCTCACCGGACACGATGACTCGCTCCGGACTCTGAAGCGCCAGCTCGTAGAATGGACGGGCGGCAATCCGTTCTTCCTGGAGGAGAGCGTGCGCTCGCTCGCCGAGGCGGGTATCCTCGCGGGCACTCGCGGCGCCTACGTCCTGACCCGTCACGTTGCGCGGATCGAGATCCCTCCCACCGTAGAGGACATCCTCGCAATCCGGATCGATAGGCTCGCTCCGACGGCCCGGCACGTGGTGCAGACTGCCGCGGTGATCGGCAGCCAGGTCCCGTTCCGGCTGCTTGCCGCGGTGGTCGACATTTCGGCAGAAGAACTCGCTGCCGCCACAGCGCAGCTCCGAAATTCCGAACTGCTCTACGAGCGTCCTGTCGCTGGCGAGGTGGACTTCTTCTTCAAGCACGCATTGACCCACGAGGTGGCCCGCCTCGGGATTCCGTTGGCGATGCGGACACGGCTTCACCGTGCCATTCTCAAGGAGGTCGAGAAACTGTACGCCGACACCGCTGAGGAGCGCGTGGACCTGTTCACTCTTCACGCGGTCGGGGGCGAGGTCTGGGAGAAGGCTGTCGAGTATCTCAACAGAGCCGGACATCGCGCCTTGGCATCCGCAGCCACCCAGAAAGCCGCAGAATGTTTCGAGCAGGTACTCGAGGCGCTCGCGCGTCTGCCCGCGACGCAGTCGCGGTGGGTCGACGCCATCGACGCGCACTTGAATCTGCGTGACGTCCTCTGGCCACTGGCCCGGATGCCCGAAGTCCTCGAGCATCTGAGCGAGGCCGACAAATTTGCCGGGCGCGTCGAGGATATGCGTCGGCAAGGCTGGATAGCCTGCTATCTGTGCCAGTACTTCTGGGCAGTCGGCGAGTACGAGCAGGCGCTCGAGGCGAGTGAGCGGGCACGCATCATCGCGGGCAAGCTAGGGGACCTTGCCCTCGCCGCGGAAAGTGGATTTTATCGCGGGATCGCATTCCACGCCCTCGGTCGGCTGACTGATGCGGAACGTGCGCTCACGCTCAGCGTGGATGAGGTCGACGCCGCCCTCGCCACTGGCGCGCATCGGTTCCCGTCCGGACGCTTTGGGAAGAACGGTCCCGTCATAGTGAGAGGATTCCTCTCTCTGATTCTCGCCGACCAGGGACGATTCGCGGAGGGCCAAAGCTTCGGGAGAGCGGCGGTTGATCTCGCCAGCGATGCTGACAGCCCATTCGCTCTCGTCGCTGCCATGGCCGGCCTCGGTTCTTTGTACTTCCGGAAAGGCGATCCGTCGAATGCCATCCCGGTACTCGAACGCGCCCTGGCGACCTGTCGGACGTACCGCCTCAACAACTGGCTGTCGCACGTATGCGCGTCGCTGGGACGCGCCTATCTCGAAGCGGGGCGCGGTGACGAGGGTGTCGCCCTCCTCGAGGAGGCCGTCGGCTTTGGCGAAAAGAGCGGAATCTTGGTCAATCGCTCTCTGTGGCTCACTTATCTCGGCGAGGGCTATTTGGTCGGTCGCCAGATGGCGAAGGCGAGGGACGCGGCTGAGCAGGCGCTAGCGTGGGCCCGCTCGCGAAAGGAGCGCGGGCATGAGGCGTGGGCTCTCCATCTGCTCGCTCAGGTCTCGGCTCGAAGCGGCTTCCTCTCGAGCGACAAGGTCTACCCCATCCTCGAGCAGGTTCTTGTGCTCGCCACGAAACTCGGCCTCCGTCCTCTCGAGGCGCGCTGTCACCGGACGCTGGGCGTCCTACTCGCGCGGGAAGATCCTGGGGCAGCGGCGCATCACTCCGGCCGAGCCATGGCGGTGGCCGGTGAGATCGACATGGCGCTCCGGGAGTCGCTGAGCACACTCTGAAGCTCCCGCGGTGGTGTGCTCGGCAATGGCCTGCGCTCGCGGAGAAGCTTGATCCACGGATCGAGGTACTGCCTGTACCGCGCCCAATCGTCGTGACTCAGGCCGCCAGTTTTAGGCTCGCGTGGGAGGCGGGACCTGCCCTCCGTCGCCCGCCAGGCTGCTAATTAAGGCCTCGACGAGCCCCCCCGGCGCTCTGAGTCTCGATCCCTCGCCGGCTTCGTGTAGGCGGAGAGGGCCATGGTCTCCCAGCGGTTGGCGATCCAATTCGCAGTGCTCTGCTTGTCCGTCGCGAAAACCTCAAGAAGGGCTCAAGGACGATGCGGCACGCCGCGCGCGGGCTCGGCTCGACGGTGGCCTCCGTCGGGGACGCCGTGAACGTGAGCCACCAGGTCCACGAGCGCCGCCGGAGAACCTGATACAGGCGGAGGGCGGCCTGCTCCATGGGGACGAACTCGACCACGAGGGACTGATCGTCGCTCGCGCTCAGGATGAGCTTCGTCTCGGCGGCGTGCACCAGGCGCACGGTCGGCCGGCCCGCGGTCGCCCTGTTGAAGCTCGTCACGGTGGCGACGACGCGATCGCTGAACGTGGGCCACCAGCCGGGCAGGTGCGTCTCGAGGATCTGCTGGGCACGGGCTTCCTCCGCCGCCGCCTGCGCCGCCGTGAGGCGCGTCGTCTCATGGGCGCGCTTGACCACGCCCGCGACCGTGATTTCCCACTGCGGCTCCTTCGTCTTGTCCATGTCCGTCCTCCTAGTGGCCATGCTTCTGCCGGAAGCGATCGAGGGCGCTCGGTGGTTGCGGCGGCGGCGTCCGGATGCGAGATCGCGAGGACGGCGTCGCGCCGATCTCGGCGGCGAGGAGCCGAAGATGACCGGCTAGGTCGCCGGCCGCCTTGAGGAGCGGATGCGGGCTCCCGTTGGCGAGGACGATACCGTCGCGCTTGAGCACGCGGTCGAGCTCGCACCAGTTCGACCACGTCGCGCAGAAGAGCGTCAGCACCCCCTCGTCGAGCTTCGTCGCGAGCCCGACCTCGGCAGCGAGCGGTACGACGGCATCCCAGCACGCCCGCGCTGCCTCGGAGAGCTCCACGAGCGGCTCCGGCATCCCGGGCGGGACGGCCACCTCCGCGCGAACGGGACGCTTCGAGGGATTGCCACGGAGTATCGCCAAGCTTGGCGGTGTCGGAGCCGGTCCGCGTCGAGGCATCTACCTACCTCCTCGAACGAGCAGCGATATCGCCCAAGTTATGAGGACCGTTGCGACTGCCGCCCATGCTTGCCAGCCGGTCATTCCGCTCCTCCTTCAATCTGGGGAACATGCGCGCGATTTTTTTTGCCTGCCCTGCGGTACACAGCAGCGAGGCGCTAGAGATTTTGACCGGCTTACCCTCATGCTGATTTGATTTCGCTACAGGGAAACGCCTCAGACTCTTCACCCGCCCGGGTCTGTGTCTCCGTGGCCACGGTCAGGCTGAAGATGCATCACTACCTCCCCAAGTTCGAGCACTGGAGACAGAGGGGCGACGGGCCATAGAAGCACCAAGTGCCGACCCCGCAGTTGGCGCAGGGGGTGAGGGCCTCTGTATGGCGCCGGCCGAGGCCTTCGATCTGGTCGGGCCAGGGGAAGGCGTATCGGCCCTTCCCTCCCGCATTTGTCGTTTCGGTCGTTTTTATCGTAGCCTCGCAGAGAGATTCTGTCCCTGTCTCCGCGGCGTTTTCTCTCTCCTGAGATGACGACAAAAACGACCGAGACGACAAAAGGGGGACCCGCGGTGGGAGCCCATGCTCCTCACGCCAGCGGCGCGAGGCTTCGCGGGCCCGAGCGACGTAGTCGATCATATGGGCACCCAATACTCTTCCGCTCGGCCACCGGTCTCTCGGCTGCCTCTCCTGGCGTGCTTGCCGCGCTCGAGCACGCCCAAGGCCTCGGTGAGCTGGTCGGCGGTCTTGTTCCGAGCGAAGAGGTCGCGGATCTGGGTACGGCTGAGCCGCCCCGCGCGCCGGAGGGCGTCGAGAATGGTGTCGGCAATGGGATGGCCGAGCCGCTGGCCGAAAAGGTAGAAGACGCTAGCCTCGCAATAGGCCCAGACGGCGAGGGCGGCCTCCAGGTGCGGGGGCTGCACGACGGCCGACCGGTCGAGCAGCGCATAGAGGCAGGACAGTCGAAGCACTTGGGCCTCTGCCCGGCCGAGCAGGGCCCCGACGAGCCCGTCGCGCTCACGTGAGAGATCGCCATAGCCATCCCGCCAGACGGCGGCCGTCTCGTCGTCCCGGATCATGACCCCGACGGAGCGGGCAGCCGTGACCACCGCTTGGAGCTCCCTCGCGAGGGGCGCGAGGGCCTTCTCGTCGACTCCGGCACCATCAGGTAGCAGTTGTGCCCGACGGCAGCAGACCCAGAGAAAGCGATTGCCGAACCCGTTCGCCATCGACGTATCGGTGAGCAGGCGCCGAAGCTCCTCCTCCGTGATGTGGGCCAGGATGGAGACATGCGCTCCTGTGCTCCGGAGCGGGCTGTTCCGCGTGAGGGTGGAGAGCTCACCGTGGTCCCATGCGGCTCGCAACACCGCGGAGAGCGTGTTGCCCTCGCGCCCCATCCGTACAAAGACCGAGGCGAGCTCCGTCTCGATGACTTGCAGACGCTTGTCTACGATACCCTCGTCCACGACCTCCGCCTCACCGGTCTCCGGATCGGATCGCTCGACGCGGTCGCGCACGTGGTAGATCAGGCCCTCACCGGTGGAGAGCCCGCCGGTGGGGATCCACGTAGGATCGACTGACCGCAGTAGCGCTCCGGAGGTGCTGCCCGAAAGGCCTTTGCGGCCCTTGCTCGTGCGGCCGACCAGGACCCCAAAGAGTCGGGCGGGGTGGGGATCCCGCTCGACGCGGGCGTGGGGGCCCGGGCCGACGAGGTTACCGACGGTGACCAGCGTGTGGAGCAGGATCGCTACCGGATCGGCCTCGCTCGCGGGCGCAATCGTCTCCACGATCCGGCCGGCCAGCCCATAAAGCGCTGCGCCATTCAGCGTGGGCCACGCCGCGGCCGCCGTCACAAAGGCCTTTCGCGCGAGCTCGTCGACGTCCTTCACCGTCGCGCCGGTTGTCTTCGCCCACTCATCGAAGCCGCCACTCATGCCGCCACCGGGAGCACGAGCAGGCGTGCCGAAGCGCCCCGTGCGAGCAGCGCCTCCCCGAATGCTGCCGCTCCCCGCGCCACATCGGGATTCGTCGCGGCGTCGCCGTCCGGCACGAGCTCCACGACGCGGTCATCGAGCGGCACAGTGTCGAAGTCCGCGAGCAGCTCGCGCGAGCCGCGCACGTGCCAGCCATGAATGCCGGCAAACCCGACCGCGGCCAGGCCGAGCTGCGCGGCGGCGATTGCCTTCTTCGGGCCTTCGATCAGATAGAGCGGCGTGGCGGGATCCATCACGAGCGGCACTGCGGAGCGGACGAAGTAGAGCTGCGGCGTCGACCCTTTCGGTTGCAAGTATTTCATCATGTGTCCGGCGGCATCGATCACCGAGGGGAAGAGCTTGACTTGGAACATGTCGAAGTACCCTCCGGTCGGATCGGGATAGGGGAAGAGCAGGAGCGAGGTCACGGCGGCGGGCACCGGGAAGCCGAGCAGCCGGTCGAAGTCGCTCGGGGGGACGCTCCGGATGCCTTGGATAAACCGACTTGCCTCGGTGATCCCAGACTTTTCCAGATCTGCACGATGGGCGGGCGCCAGGGCGCCGGCGGACACGGGCGAGAGCAACAGTTCCAGATGCGGATTCACGGCTCGCCCTCTTCTTCAATCATCACGAGTGCATCGATCCAGAGGCATCGGGACCGGAACCAGCCCACACCGTCAAGGACCGGTCCGGGCTGCTCTCGCGCTGCCTCAGCATGTCGCCGCATGAGCGCGCCGCAGGCCGGTATCACTGGCTAGCGTCCGCCAGGACAATGAGCCCCTCACGCTCCGCCTCGACGAGTAGCAACGCAGCGAGCGCCTCGGCGACCGCTTCGCGGACCGCGTCGTCGATCACCAGCTCGGGGAGGCCCTCGACGACCGCCTCGCGCGTGCTCGCCGCGTGTGGCGCGGAGACGGGCCGAACTTTCACAGCGACCCCTCGTCCTCGTTGAGCGCCGCAACGATCTTCTCGGCCAGGGCCGGCGTCAGGGGGGCGTTTTCGTTGAGGACGCTGGACAGGCGGCCCGGGCTAACGCCGATGACGGCGGCCAGCCTGTAGAGCAAAATGCGTCTCCGGGCAAGCTCGGCGCGAAGGTCTTCAGGGCGAACAGTGCTCGCGTTGAGCATGCGGCGACCTTAGGGCCGGAATCTGAAGGTCGCGCGTAAATAACCGGAGCTGTTTTTAGGTCGGTTTTTTCGCTAAGACTTTCCGGACGATGGCCCGCACGTCCGGGCCGGGGGAGATGCTGGCCTCCCTCAAGACAATCTTGACAGATTCCACGCAGCGCTGCTCAAGGTCATCTTTTGGCGCCACGAGCGGAAGGTGGACGCGGTCCTTCTCGGCATCGCGCGAGATGGCGATCTGCACAGCGTCGCGATAGGGAAGCGAGGGCAGGCGCTCGACCCAACCGCACGTCCAGCGGATAAGGCCCTTACGGACCAGGAGGGGCGGGCGTCCGCCGCGCGCCGGGATGCCGTCCTGCGTGTCGCGGGCAATGGATGAAAGACGCCGAGGTCTTGCTCGACTTGACGGAACCACATGCCCGTCTTTCCGGCGCGGTACGCCGTGAGCAGCAGCGCGTGGCGATTCTCAGCGTGCAGCGTCACGAGCGCGGCGGCAGGCTGCTCGGCGGCCTGGACCAGGTCGGCCAGCTCCGCACGGCGCCTCTTCGCGGGCACCCACTCCGTCTCCAGCTCGATCGTCACCCAGAACGCAAGCTCAGCTAACCGGGACTCAGCGTCGAATCCCTTATTCGCGTCGATCAGCCGGCGCCGCGTAGCTGGGGAGAACGAAAACGTCCATTCGGCACTGGGCCAGGACGCCAGGGTGCTGAGATCCATCCTCCCCTAGGAGCCCCGAAAGGAAAGAAGCGCGGGCCAGGCAGTCGGGAACGGCTGTTCGGGAGCTACGCCAGGCCCGCTTCGGGGATTCTACCCCTTCGCTGATTTGCTCCGCCGTTTGTCTCCAAGACCATCCTCCCTCAAGCACTGTGCAAGGAATTGCACAGGGTTGCAGCCCCATTTGCCACTGATGTGAGACACGCTGCTAGCCGAGCAGGTTCGTCTTGAGCCTAAGGATTTCACTGATGGCACGCCCCGTGCTTTTCATGATAGGGGGTGGTGTCGGTGTCTGCGGCGTGGTGTCGATGTCTAGCCATGGTCGCCGTCCACGGTCGTCAATTGTCGAGATCACCGAGGAGAATTCGATGAGATTCCCGTCTTTGTTACTACGGACAGGGTTCAGGGGAACACTCGTCGCCATGGCGCTTGCATTCGCCTATGAGGGCGCGTGGGCGGACACCTTTACCTTCACCCCAAGTGCCGTCGGCCTCACGGGCGCCGCCGTGACGGCCGATAACGTCCTGCTGTCCAACTTTTCGAACCTGACCTACACGGGCGCGACGACATTCTCGGACAATGGCTTTCTGTCGATCACCGGATTCCAGCTCGGCGGCTCGAACGTGACGGCTGGCGGGCTGAATAGCACCTACAGCCTCTGGTTCCGGTTCAACGGCACGGGTCACCTCACCATTGGAACGTCGAGCACGGATCCGCGCACGGCGGTCACCGCCGGCGTGTTCGACACGCTCACGTACAGCTTCGTCGGGGCGTCGGGCAACGCGACGTTCGGCTTCAGCGGCATGACCCCGATCGTCACGCCAGGGGGCGCGACGCAGACACTGGCCTCGGGTTCGCTGCTCAACGGCAACGTCGTGACGACGCCCGCGAACGGGGGTATCGCCTTCGTTCCGACCGCGGCCGGGACCGTGACGTTCGCGATCGCGTCGGGCAAGGAGGGCTTTTTCTCGCCGAACAACCCCTTCCACGACATGGCGTTCTTCGCGTTCACGAATGCTGTCACTACGGTAGAGCCGTTCGGCACCGGCGGCCCCGGGTCGGGCTTCCTCACCAACAACGGCGGCGGCAACCTAGACTTCGTGGACTCGGCCCTCGCACCGGTGCCCGAGCCGTCGACCGGGATATTTGTCGGAACCGTGTTGACTGGACTGGGCCTCCTCTACAGGCGACGTTCCCGCCGCAGTTAGTCTCCCCCGCAGCGCGCCAGCTCCAATCAGAAGCGTTAGCCAACTCTGGCGTCTGGCGGCGATCCCCTCCGGTGGGCTTCATTCCCGCGATCGGGTTCGGCGCCGGGAAGCGACCCGGCACGTTCTCGCGAGGAGGTAGTCACTACGCTACGGCCTCGCCGACAAGGGTGAAGTCACCGAAGTCCAACGACATACGAATCCCGTTGGGGATTCGAACCCGTGTTCTCCAGCGTGTGCTACTGCTCTGTTGCCACTTCACTCCGTACCCGGTGCCGGAGGCGCACGGCAGCTGGCCTGATTGCTGGCACCCTTTCCTGAGACTCCCCGATCATGGGTCCCAAAAGAAATTTCATTGTCTAACCTTCGGCTCCGCGTGAGACTCAGCGCGTGCTAGGCCCCTAGGGGTGAGTGACAGGCTCGGCCAGCTAGTGCTAGTCGGAGAACGGCGAGAGAGATCTTCATTTCCCCTTCAGCTTGCGCTGGGCACACGATGTCGCCCAGTGTCGGCGCACAACTCTTGCGCCTCGTAGCGTTTTCTGCAAGACCGCTATACCCCCAAAAATTGGGCGGCGCCATCGTGCTCCTGGAACAATGTCTGGAACCAACGCGAATTGCTACGGGGTGACTCCCACTTCCACCGCGTCCCATGACCCTCAATCAGTAGTGGACGTGGAGTAGTGGACTAGGGTCGACCGCGACAGAGCCCCAGGATGCGAGAAGGCCCGGGGAGGCTACCTGCCCTCACCCGGGCCTTTCTGATGCTAGTTGATGATACCTGCCTAAATAATGTCCTAGTCGGCTATACTTTCCGGTGGGAGGTGCCGCATGCGCCCACAGGGGAGCCCGGCGGAACTCGAGCAGCGTCGACTCCGCGCGATCGACTTGCTCCAGCGTGACATCCCCGTCCATGTCGTCGCCGAGCGCCTGGGCGTCGATCGGCGCTCTGTCCGCCGATGGAAGCGGGCGCACCGACGCCAAGGCCGTGCGGGCCTGCGCGCCCGGCCGGCATCCGGTCGACCGCCGAAGCTCACCGCCGCGCAGCGGCAGCGATTGGCGCGCCTGGTGATCGCGGGGCCCGAAGCGGCTGGCTATCGGACGAGCTTGTGGACGTGTCGGCGCATCGTCGACCTGATCCGTCACCATTTCGCTGTCGTCTACCACCCCGACCACGTCGGGCGCCTGCTCCGCGCCTGTGGGTTCAGTCCGCAGCGCCCACAACCGCGCGCGAAGGAGCGCGACGACCGTCGTGTGCGGGAGTGGATCCAGGGGATTGGGCCACGGTAAAAAAAACTCCACCGGCTCGGCGCGCATCTCGTCTGCCTCGATGAAATCGGCTTCCTGATGATGCCGGTCCTTCGCCGGACGTGGGCGCCCTGCGGCGCCACCCCGACGGTTCCCGTGCGGGCGCGCTCGCACGAGAAGGTCTCGGGCATTGGCGCGTTGATCGTGTCGCCACGGCGCCGGCAGATCACTTTGGCGTTGGCGCTGCATCCGCACCGCAACATTCGGGGCTCCGAACTGTTGCGATTTCTTCGCCATCTCGCTCGTCAGATCCGCGGGCCATTCATCCTGCTCTGGAATCGGGGACGCTCCCACAAGCACCAGCTCGTGCGAGCCTGCCTCATCGCTCATCCGCGCTGTCGCATCGTCTGGTTTTCGCCATACGCCCCGGATCTGAACCCCGTGGAGCTCCTCTGGAGCTACCTGAAGGACGGCCGCTTGGCGAACTTCGCCCCCGACACCACGAAAGACATCCACCTTGCGGTCAGCCGAGAGCGTCGTCGCGTGGCTCGCCATCCGGAGCTCCTGAGGAGTTTCTTTCGGCACTCGGCCCTGCCGTTCCGTGTCTAGTGTAGGACATTACTTAGGCAGAGATCATTAGTTAGGCGGCGGCTCCTCAAGCTGGCTGCGGATCGTGCAGGAGATCTCCACGGCTCTAGCGTCAATCTAGCCTAGGCGATCAGACGCTCAAGCTCAGGAGATGGGTCTTGGCATGGCTAATAGACCAAGCCGGCGTGAGCGTCGACGGGTGCGCCGACGGAACACCCCAGACCCAGCAAGGATAGACTGCGCATTGACAATCTGAATGTGGCTGCTCCAGGATTACACTTCGCCATTCGAGACGGGCTGCCCTGGCCAGGAGGGATCGATGAGCAATAGTGCTCCCAACGTCACAGGGCCGGCGACGGGGTCGGCGTCGGATCAAGCAGACAGATCGCTTTCAGCGCCGTCGCTGATGGTGACCGGAATCGCCTTGTATCTCCTGTTGGTCGCACTACTGTCTGCTTACATCATGATCGCCATATTCCCCAGAGTCATCATGAAACCTCTCAATCCACCAGAAGCGACCGTAGCGAAGACCGGTCCCGAATGGGAGGCCCTCGTCGACCTTAAGTTCAGGCCGTTGAGAGTGTTTGGCCACGAAGTGATGGGTGCCCTCGAGCCGGCCCAGGGCCTATTGCTCCTCGCGTTTCTTGGCGGGCTCCTCGGGAGCTTCATGCATGCGGCGCACTCATTCGCGATGTACGTTGGCAATCGGCAACTGACACGTAGTTGGGCTTGGTGGTACTGCCTTAGGCCGCCCATCGGCGGTGTGCTCGGCTTGCTCTTCTACTTCGTGGTGCGCGCTGGGCTGCTGACAGCATCGGTCGAAGCGGTAAGCCCGTATGGTGTGGTGGCCTTTGGGTCGCTCGCTGGCTGGTTTTCCAAGCAGGCCACCGACAAACTCGCAGAGATGTTCGAGAGTTTAT
>Ga0126384_10001038_pt1 | contig 16147 bp, 11 predicted proteins | sample PanSoiMetPlot_36_FD_92543 | JGI IMG/M metagenome (GOLD analysis project Ga0126384, IMG submission 92543) | Tropical forest soil microbial communities from Panama - MetaG Plot_36 | ecosystem: Environmental > Terrestrial > Soil > Tropical forest > Bulk soil | place: Panama | collected 2016-02-17 | reverse complement strand
TTTCGCTACGAGCAATGTTATGCATGTCAGACAGTAGGAAATCATCAATAAACACGCGGGTTGTAACGCTGTTACGGATTCTGGATGAAGATTAAGACTTAGTCGGTAGATTTCAGTGGTTTTGGGCAGTAGGCAGACACCAAAGGCCAAGGGGCTGATTTTTTCTACTCCCGTGGCCTGCCGAAGGTCCCTCTCGCGCGCGGTTGGTCCCCTGCGGCCTGTTGCCTATTGCCTGTAACCTGCTGTGTCGTCCCTGCCGGGTTCGTTCCGTTTGTTCTTTCTGTTCCCTGTAACCCGTCCCCTGTCACCTGATTTTATCCCGGTTTGCTGTCCGCCCTTCGCCGGCGGTTATAGCGCATGGCGATATTCATGAACACGTTCCCATTATCAGTATCAAAGCACATCACCAGCGCTTCCTGGTCTTCAGTGCTTTTTTCGCCAAGCTCGGCATCGTGGAGTACAGGCGGATGGATCTTGAAGCGGAAGCCTTGATCGTTAAGTACTGTCACAGCGCTGCCAATCACCATGTTGGCCAGTTCGCAGACGGTTTCGCGCACCACGTCCGGGCTCTCCTCCATCGGACTTCCAGCGAGATAACTCGCCACCCGAGTCGCGGTCGGCGGATCGATATCAAAGATGATGCGTCCCTCAATGTCGCCTTTGATCGTCACCAGCGAAGCCACGCCTTTCTTGCGGTAGGCCTCTTCGTCCATGGTGACGTCGCCAATGCGCGTAGGACACTGCAACGTCTCCGCCAACACGGCATCGGCGGCGTTGATAAATGGTTGGATCAACTCCATCTTCATGCCATCATCTCCCCTGGACGGCGGGCGCTGCCACCATGGCATCGTCGCCCATGACGTACTTGATCACCTCATAGAGAATTTCCGGCTTCACCGGCTTCTGCACAAAATGGCGGGCGCCTTTCTGCAGCGCGGCCACAATGTTCTCCTGGTAACCGACGGACGACACCATCACGATGCGGGCATCAGGATGAGCGCGCACAATGCGCTCAGAAGCCTCGATGCCTTCCATTTGCGGCATGGTGATGTCCATCAGGACCATATCGGGACCGACGCGGTCATATTCGGTGATGGCCGTGCAGCCGTCACCGGCCTCGCCGGCAATTTCGCCGCCGAAGGATTCCACCATCTTGGCGACGTTCTTGCGCGCGAAGACAGAATCGTCCACCACCAGGTAGCGAATCGGTTTGCGGTCCTTACGAAGCAATAAAGGAAAATTGTCCATGCTCTCTTCTCCAACGCCAGGCGCTCACGCGCCTGCTTAATTCGATTCTCCTAGTCCGACCGCTTGCTCAGCGTTCGACTTCAAATTACTCAATTACAAATTACCCAATCGCCAAATTCTCTGGCTGGGCTATAGCCTTCCATATACCTTAAGCAAAATTCTCTTAGTCGCTGGCATAACAACTCAAACCTCCACTGTCCGCGCAACCCGCTGGGGGCTGCATTGGATAGTAAGCGTGTTCGCAAGCATGTCAAGGGGGACGACGCGAGTTGCATAACCCCTCTCGATCGCCGCCTTGGGCATGCCATACACCACGCACGAGTCTTCACTCTGGGCCACGGTCAGCGCTCCAGCCGATTTCAACAATCCCATGCCGTAAGCGCCGTCGTCTCCCATGCCGGTCATCAGCACTCCTATGCTCCGGCCGCCAAACTCGCTTGCAACCGAACGAAACAGCACATCCACTGAAGGCCGATGACCGTTCACCCGGTCTTCATCCGACAGCACCACAATATTCCCCATCGGCATGCGGCGAACTTTGATGTGGCGATTACCAGGGCAAATCAGTGCGCGTCCGGCAATCAGCAAATCTCCTGACTGAGCTTCTTTCACATCAATGGCGCAACACTCGTTCAGCCGGCGGGCAAACATCTCAGTGAATCCCTCCGGCATGTGCTGCACTACCACGATGCTGCCGGGAAAACTTCCCGGCAACTCGGAGAGCACGTACTGCAAAGCATTAGGCCCGCCCGTGGAAATGCCGAGTGCCACGATCTTTGTCGGTTCCTTTTTGGGACGGTACGCCGGCTTATTCACTGAGTCGACCGAGGCAGGCGCTTGCTGAGGTACAGGCATCACCTGGCTCATCGACGCTGCCTTGATCTTGCCAATCAGGTCACCGGCAATCTCGTCCATGTGGGCTGACGCAGCGTCTGGAGGCTTGGTAACGAAGTCGAAAGCTCCCAGCGCCAATGCCTTGAACGTGGTCGACGCTCCATCAACGCTGTGAGCGCTGACCACGATCACCGGTAATTTATGCCGGCGGGTAATCTGGCGCAGCGTCTCCATGCCATCCATGCGCGGCATCTCGAGATCCAGCGTGACCACTTGTGGCTTCAGCTCCTCGATTTTTTTCAGTCCAAAAGCTCCGTCCATGGCCGTGCCCACAACTTCGATATCGCTGTCGCGCTCGAGAATCTGCGGGATCAGCTTGCGCATGAGCGCAGAATCATCAACCACCAGGACTCGCACCTTTTCGCTCATGCTGTGGCTCCCACCATTGTGTGAATCTTGCCCAGCTTGCTTACCACGCTGCTCAGGTTCAGGATCAAGACCACTGTGCCGTCACCCAGGATTGAGGCGCCGCTCACCAGGTCGGTCGCTACCAGATGATCATCCAGGGCCTTGATGACCAGCTCTTCTTCTCCAATAAGTTCATCTACCACCAGTCCGAACCGATGCTCACCCATAGCCACAACAACTACAAACATCCGTGGAGATTTTGCAGCTTGCGTCGCCAGTTTGTTCAGGTGCACCAGTGTAAGGACCTGCTCGCGTAATTGGATTACGGGATGGTGGTCAACAATGTGGACCTCGCTTTGTTTTGCGCGAGTGATTTCCACCACGGCAGCAAGCGGAACGGCATAGATTCGGTCTCCCACGCGGAAGAGCAGTGCCTTAATAATGGCCAGCGTGAGCGGGACCTTCAAGTAAAACGTAGTGCCTTTACCGGCTTCTGTGCTGATCGAAATCGTGCCCTTGAGGCGATCCAGCACGGATTTAACTACATCCATGCCAACGCCGCGTCCTGAGATTGTCGTGACCTGTTCCGCAGTGCTAAGACCAGAATGAAACACAAGATTCAGCGCCTGAGCATCAGTGAAAGTGGCTGCGTCACTCGCATCAATCACGCCACGGTCGATTGCCTTTTCCAGGAGCCTCGCTTTATCAATACCGCGCCCGTCGTCTTTCACCTCCAGGACAATCTGGTTCCCCTGGTGATAAGCGTCCAGTTTGATCGTGCCCTGTGCAGGTTTGCCCGCATTGATCCGCTCTTCAGGTGTTTCGATTCCATGATCCACGGCGTTACGAACAAGGTGAGCGAGCGGTTCGGCCAGCATGTCCATAATGCTTTTGTCCAGATCGGTATCCTGGCCGGTGATCACCAGCCCGACTTCTTTGCCGCAGGACTTGCCAACATCCCGCACCAGCCTGGGGAAGCGCCGAAAGAGCTGCTCCACCGGCACCATGCGGATCTTCATCACAGATTTTTGCAGGTCATTGATGATCCGTGCCTGGAACGCCATTGCATCCGAGAACTTGGATCGCAGCGTATCCTTGGGAAATTTCCGATCGAACTCATTCACTGCCTGATGCAGCATGCTTTTGCCGATAATGAGCTCGCCCACAAGATTCAAAACGGAATCAATCCGCTCGGCGTCCACGCGCAACACAGTTTCAGAAATATTGGCAAGCCCAGGTGCTTCCTTTTCTTGTGTGGGAGTCGTAGAAACCGGCGCAGGAGCCGCAACCGACTGTTTTTGAGGTTCCGGGGCAGGCGCTGCTTCAGCCCGCAGTATCGTTTCAGGTTCGGGCTCCTCAGCGACTACATGCTGGAAAATGTCGAGCACGTCATCAGCATGCGCTTTCGGTCGGGGTGCAACCGGTTCTGTCAGAATGCCGGAGATAACGGCAGGAATGCGGCACTTCTTCTGGATCCACTCCGGATCATGCTCGGTGGCGATCGCAGCCTCAACTACATCGAGATCGCTGGTCAGCGTGCTCTGATCTGGGAAAATGGCCAGCAATCGTCCACACTCGACCAGCACGTTGCGAATGAGCTGCATGGCAGCGCCCCGCATAGGGCAATGCGGATCAATCCCAAATGCGATGTTAAAGACCGTATCGCCCTTATCCAAAGCGTCTTCAATCACCATCTGCTCGTATTCGCTCCAGGCAAAACGACCTTGGAGCTTGTAAGGACCACTGCTGGCCGGCTTGCGGGTAAGCGAAAGAATCTGCTGCCGCAACTCCTCTCCTGACGGCGGCTGCAGGTTGCCGCGATAGGCTGACAGCATGGAGCTGAATGTATCAGCAGCAATCAGTACGGCTTCTGCCAGCGCTCCTTTACTGTTTTCTGCCACCTCGGGTGTAAGCAAGTCCTCAAGCTGATGCGCGAGATCACTCAACTCCTGAAAGCCGCAAGCCGCCGAGTCCCCTTTGAGCGTGTGCACAGTCCTGCGCACTTGCCGGATGACTTCGGCATCTCCGGGGCGTTTTTCCAACTCGAGACCTTCTTCGTTGAGCACCTGGAGCAGTTCGGTAGCGCTCTCAAAGAACAGTTCGCGGAGTTCGGAAGCACGCTCATCGGAGAAGAAGCTCACGCTTGCACCTCCATTCGCTGATAAGCCGTCCCGTTGTTCTGGTGAATCATGCGGAATTTGTCAGACAGTCCGAAGAGGCTTTCCGCGTGTCCAACCAGCAAATAGCCTTCTGGATTCAAGCAGCGATAAAACTTTTCAATCAGTCTTTTTTGCTCTGCTTCATCGAAGTAAATCATCACGTTGCGGCAGAAGATGATGTCGTTGCGTTGAGGAAGAAACTCAGTCTTAAGATTGTGAAAGTCAAAATGGACCAGGTCTTTGAGCCCTTTTTTTATCGCGTACTTATCTCCGACTTTGTCGAAGTAACGCAGCCTGTACGCATAGTCCACCGGTTCAAGTTGAGACTCGGGATAAATGCCCTCCTGGGCTGCGCGCAACACCGAATAGCTGATGTCTGAAGCCAAAATCTCCACTTTCCACGGAAGTGGAATGAGAGGCTTGGGGGTCGGCATTTCAAAGGGAAGAGGATTGCGCAGGTAGTAATAGGCCAGCGCATCGCAAACTTGCATGGCCATGGTGTACGGTTCCTGGCCGGTGGAGCAACCGGCACTCCACAAACGCAGAGTCCAATCGCGCCGTTCTTGCTTGCGATGCAGCAGGTCTTCCAAAATCACCTTATGGAAGAGATCGAGCTGCGGCTTGTTGCGGAAGAAGCTGGTTTCGTTGACGGTAAGATTTTCGAGCAGCGCAGCCAGTTCGGCCTTGCCCTCACGGCTGGTTAATAACCGATAGTAGCTGTAAAAGGAATCGAGCTTGGCGAGTTTCAGACGGCGGTACAGGCGGTCCTGGAGAAAATGCGACCGGCGTTCATCAAAATACATGCCGCATTCCTGGTAAATGAGGCTCTGTAAGAGCTTGAGTTCCGCTTCAGTGATTTGGATTTGAATGCTCGGTGTGACCATCTGCCCCCGCAGGTGTTATCGCCGTAACTCAATCAAGCGGTCGCAGCCGCGGCCTGGGACTCAGAAACTTCTTCCAGCCGCTGCAACTCGCCTTTCTGCAAAACTTTGGTCAGGTCGATCATGATGATCAGCCGCCCGCGAAGCTTGCCCACACCCGTGACATAATTCAGGTCGCCATCCTGATAAATGTGAGGAGGCACATCGATCTCTGTATCCGGGAGCTTGAGCACTTCAGAGGCGGAATCCACGATCAGTCCGACCATCTTTCCATCCACTTCAACTACGAGTATCCGGTTCTTCTTGTTGGCACTGACTTGTTTCTCGCCGAAGCGCTTGCGCAGATCGAGAACAGAAATAATCTTTCCACGCAGGTTGATCACGCCCTCCACGAAATCGGGGGCTTCCGGGACAGCGGTGATCTCCGGCACGCGGACGATTTCATGCACCAATGAGATAGGCACGCCGAACGTCTCTTGCCCAACTCGGAAGCCGACAATCTGAAGCTCCTTGGCCATTCCAAAATCCTCCGCAACTCAGTTAGTTATAGGAAGCTGCGGCCGTCGCGTACCGGCCTGCGGCGCCCTGCTGCGCTTTTTGTTCTTCGCCACGACGCGATGTTCCATTTCTGCCATCGCCGTTATGACTTGATTCCAGGACGAACCGGTCCATGGATTCCAACATCGAGCGCGCCATCTTCGACATCTGCTCTGAAGAAGCCGCCAGCTCTGTCGATCCGGAGGAGGAACGTTGCACCAACTCACGCATCTTTTCCATGGAGCGCACTACAGCTTGCGCACCCGAAGCCTGTTCTTCCACGGAAGAATTGATTTCGTGAGTAATCTCATTCAGGCGAGCAGTGGCTTTGCCAATCTGAGAAGAGCCGCGCGACTGCTCGTTGGTGGCCGCGCCAATCTCCTGGGCAAACTTGTAAACTTCGGCCACCACGTTTGAGATCTTCTTCAGCGCGCCGCTCAAATCTCCGCCCAGCGTAAGACCTTCGTTGACAATCGAGGTGCTCTTTTCCATGTTGTCGACGGCTTTACGTGCTTCTTTCTGAATACTCTGAATCAGGTCAGAGATTTCGCGGGTCGATTGCGCGGATTTTTCGGCCAGCTTCCTGACCTCATCCGCAACCACTGCGAATCCCAAACCATGCTCACCTGCGCGCGCCGCTTCAATGGCTGCGTTGAGCGCCAACAGATTGGTTTGCTCTGCCAGGTCATCGATCACTTCAATGATTTTGCCGATGTCATCAGCCCGTTGGCCCAGCGCAGAAATAATTTCCGCGGAGGACACGATTGCGGAGTTAATGCGGTTCAGGCCGTCAGTGGCTTTCTCCATCGTGGTGATACCGCTGTGGACTTCGTCACGCGAGCGCTGCGAAATATCGAGGAGCACCTTGGCGGTATCTGCAACTCTCTGGATTGAGGCCACCATTTGGTCGATCGAAGCCGAGGTTTCACTCACATTCGAAGACTGGAGCTGAGTGCTCTTCACCATGTTCTGCACGTTGATGCTCATCTCGTGCATGGTGCTGGTGACTTCATCGATGGCCGAGGCAGCCTGAATGCTGACTTTAGCTGAATCGTCTGACGCGCTGGCAACCTGATTGGACCCGCTCGCCACCTGGGCTGCACTGTCGCGAACGCTCTTTACCAGATTACGAAGTCCAAGCGTCATCTCGCGGAAGGCGTTGCCCAGAGTGTCGTGCTGGGAACGCGGATTGATCTCTGCGGAAAGATCGCCTCCTGCAATGGCCTCTGATATCGCGGCCATCTCGCGCAGGTAGTCCACCATATTGTTAAAGGTGCGAGCCAGCTCGCCGATTTCATCTTGCGAATCGATTTGAACTTTCTGATCGAGATCGCCAGAATTCGCGATTTGTCCGGAGACGGAGATTAATTGGGCAAGAGGCGCTGTGATGCCCTTGGCTGATCTCAAAGCGATGGACGCTCCAAGGACCAGCACCATCAGGAAGCCTATGATGGTTACTCCCATGGTGATAACGCTGGCCGCCCTGTCGGACGACTGAGATTTTTCCATCATGGACCTGATCATTCCATCCAAATCGTTCAGCGGAACCATTTCCTTGTCCAACCACGAGTTCGGTTCTGCCTGAAGATAAGCGATCTGCAACTCAGCTACTGTTGAGCTGCCGTTGTCCACGCGTCGGCGCTTTTCCATCAACGGAGTCGCAAAATCTGAGACCCAGCTCTGTTCAACCTTGCTTACCTGGTCCAGCAATTCGCGGGCATGCCCCGTACCGTCTCCAAGAGCAGAGGCCTTGACTTTTGCGGTCTCAATCAGTCCATTGAGTTCGTTTTCGGCGTCCAAAAGCGCCTTTGATTCGCCACTGTCTCCGCTCAGGAGGAAGTTGCGCAGCCGGAGCTGGTTTTGCATCCTGACCTGGTCCAGTTTCGACTTGGCCTGGACCAGCTCAATCACGCTGTCAGCCAGATTCTTTGCGCTGCGTTCATGCACTACGGCAAACATATTGGCCAGGAACAGGGCAAAGACGATGATCAGGATGGAACCAAATCCCCAATAAAGCTTTTTGCGAATGCTCATTGTCAAAACCTCTCCGCGCGCCTTACTCCAACAAATTCTTCAGTTACGCGCCTTCAGTCCGCCCTTTGTCGTCATTTGAGGCAGATAGTCTGCGGACACAATCTCTCCCGGCTGGAAAGAAAAGCAACGTCAGGGCCATGCTTGCATGATCAGGTACTTTCGGAACCTGCGATGGGCTAAGCCGTTGAAAACAAATATCCAGATTGCGGTTTGACCTGGGCTCGACCGGTAATTGAAGGAGGTGGGATGTCTCATTGGGCTGCCGGTTTACGGCATTACGTCTCACACTGAGATATGACTGCGAAGGGCGGGGTTCACCCAAAGGTTCTAGACCTTATTTGTATTGACTCAAAATGAGATTTCAGAGTACCTTCGGACTTCTCCCCCAAGCTTTGCCGATCTAAATGACGCAGCAAAGGAAAAACGGGGCACACCCCTCAGTACCCAGCCCAAATTCCAGTACCTTCCAGAGAGTTCTGGAAGCGTGCGACCAGTTACCGCTATTGGGCAGGGACCAGGCGGCACTACGCAGCTATATTGCTGAAGCCGCAAGAGATACCCTTCAAGCCTTGGTTGCTGGGATGCTGCTTCGTGAGGACGAAACCTACGTCCTAGGCAGCGTTGTTGGCGAGGATAATCGCGACTTGGCAAAGTCATCGCTGATATCTCATGCCAAGGTGTTTGCGTCTCAGGCCCTGCAAACCAAGAAACTGCTGAATTTCAGTCTTACTTCGACCGGTGAAGTAGAGTCCTCTTACTTCGGGATGGCTGAGCCACTGATTACATCTCAATCTGCCACAGTCCTGGTGGTTCTGCGAGAGGAGGCGTTTTCAACGGAAGAGGTATCGGCCTTCGATTTGCTGGGTAAGGTCAGCCGGCTGGCGCTGGATAACGCCGAGTTGGCTGACTTGGCGACGGCACAGCAGCACCACCTTAATCAACTGCTGGCAATCTCCACTGAACTTGGCGCCACGTCTCATGTGGATGGCTTTCTCAGCAAGTTCGTCGTGCGAACAGCCGAGTTCATGGGATTCGACAGAGTATTTGTGGCCCTGGTCGAAGGAGGAGAATGCCGCGTCCGTTGGGCTTGCATCAATGGGGTTGCCAATCCACTAAATATCGAAATCTCTACAGCCAGCACCCGACGTATTCTCGAAACCAAAGAAACTTATTTAACTGACGATGCCACTGAGTTTCCTCCGGACGGAAACAAAAAAGACGAAGGCAAGAACGAGCACCGCCTCAAACAATACCTTGGCGTGCCGCTCGTCACCGGCGATGGACGCAGCCTGGGAATTCTTGGGCTTCTCGACAAAAAAGATGGAAGCAAGGTCAGTCAGGAGGACGTTGCCCATGCCAAGGCGCTCGGCGCAGAAGTGACGGTGGCGCTGGAATCAGCCCAGAACCTGCATCTTTCGGAGCAACATCGAAAACGCGCTGAAAACCTGATGGAGATGGCACTTGAGCTGGGGTCGGCATTGCGGCTTCCTGAGTTTGTCAAGAATTTCACAGCACGCGTTGCTGGCATGATGCAATCGAAAAGCGCTGTGCTGGCTCTGGCCCAGGGAAGCAGGTTAGAGAGTGTCGGGTTCTTTGGCCTCAAGCTCGAACGTAACCAGCAACGCAAGCTGAGCGCCGCTCTGTCGCAATTTGCGGAAAAGCATCCTGACTTGAAGATTACCGGCAGTGGCGTGCAGGCACTGGGCAAGGAAGTCACCGATACCTTTGGCTGGGAAAACCTGACTCTGGTACGCCTGGAAGGTACGGAGGGAGATCTGGTTGGAATCCTCGCCCTGGCTGACATCAGCAAGGAACTGACGCCGAACGATCTTAATTTGCTGCAAGCACTGATTGGCCACGCCTCGGTCGCCTTGGAAAACTCCCGCCTTTTTACTCGGATTACTCAGTCCAGCCGCCAGTGGGCAGAGATTTTTGACTCCATTACGGATTTTATTGTCGTTCACGACGAACAATACCGAGTGCTGCGAGTCAATCGGTCTCTGGCGGAATTCATCGGCGTCAGACCTGCCGAGCTCATCGGACTGGACATGCGCGCCTTGATTTCGTTGTCTCCCGACACTGTACAACCATGTCCTTTCTGTCGCAGCGAAAGTGGGACAGACGAATATTTGCATCCTTCGCTGGAGCGTACCTATCTCGTATCCACCTCGCGTGTTCATGGCGCACTAAACGAGGGACTGCAGACGGTTCACGTTCTCAAAGACATTACTGATCGCCGCGAAGCCGAGCGCCGCTATCGGGAGTTATTTGATAACGTGCAGGAAGGTGTGTTCTTCTCATCACCGGAAGGGCGTTTTATCGAGGTAAATGACGCGCTGGTGCGCATGCTCGGCTACCAGAACCGTGAAGAATTGCTCAAGCTCGATCCTGAAACCCAGGTATATCTTTCCGCTGATCAGCGTGACAAGATCCTTAAGCTCTTGAACGAGCAGGGCGCGGTACAAAATTTTGAAGTCTCTTTGCGCCGACGTGACGGCACGCTAATCCATGCATTAGAAAATGCCTTCCTGGTCCGCGACGCGCAAGGCAAGGTCCTGCAATACCGCGGCGTGCTCCTGGACATAACCGACGTCAAAAATTTCCAGGCGCAATTGCAGCGGGAACGCGATTTCACCAGCAAGATTCTGAACAACACTCAAACCATGATCATGGTGGCAGATACTGCTGGATTGATCAGTTATGCCAACCGTCGCTGTTTTGACGCAGGGGCTTTTGATCCGCAAGCCCTGGTCGGGAATCGGCTCGACAGAATTATCCCTTCTGCTCATCTACGGGACTTCAGCCTGGCGTTTGAGAGCAGCCTGCAAGGCCGTCAGGTTGACAACCTGGAAATCTCAATCACACGGAGCAATGGCTCCCAGGGCAAATTTTCTGTGAATTTGAGCCCCATGCGCGATGAGTCCGGAGATGTAAACAGCGTTGTCGTGCTCATGACGGACATCACAGATGCAGCGATGATTCAAGCCAAACTCATGCACACCGAGAAAATGGCCGCCGTGGGCCAGCTCGTTTCAGGTGTGGCACACGAGGTGAACAATCCATTGACTGCGATCATGGGATTTTCGGACCTGCTGATGGAAAATCCTGATCTGCCGGACAGCGCGCGCAAGGATCTTAAAGTCATACTTGATGAATCTCATCGCACGCGGGAGATCGTGAAGAATTTGTTGAGCTTTGCCCGCCAGCGTCCGCCACATCGTCAAGCCTTGCAGATTAACGCGCTTCTGCAGCGGACAGTCGCGCTGCGTTCTTACGATCTTTCCAATTCGGGCATTGAGGTTGTCGAGAATTTTGCCGATGAGTTGCCAGACCTGGTAGGTGATGCTCATCAGCTTCAGCAAGTCTTTCTCAACATACTGAACAATGCTTTCGATGCGGTGCGTTCGACAGGAAGACCCGGAAAAATTGAGATCGAGACCCGCAATCGACAGGACTGGGTTGAAGTCTCATTCCGCGATAATGGCGAGGGAATCAAATTTCCGGAGCGCATTTTTGATCCTTTTTTCACCACCAAGGAAGTTGGGAAGGGAACTGGGCTCGGCTTGAGCATTTGTTATGGAATCGTGCGTGAGCATGAGGGCGAAATACTCTGCTCCAACAACAAAGATCGGCCCGGCGCAACGTTCACAGTTCGCCTGCCCGTCAGGTCCAAGTCCGGGCACAGCCTGGCGGCAGCAGCCAGGGAGAGAACATGAGCAGCCCGGCGCCACAACGTTTGCCTTTGCTGATCATCGAAGACGAGCGATCGGTGATGGATTTCATCCGCTTGGCGCTTGAGCGCCACGGCTATGCCTGCCGCACAGCCAACTCCGCGGCGCAGGGCATCGTCATGCTTGAGTCAGGCAACTTTACTGGAGTGATTTCCGATATGCGCACGCCGGGCGGAGCAAGTGGAGCAGATGTCCACGCGTGGATTTTGAGACATCGGCCCGAGTTGAAACACAGAATGCTCTTCATCACCGGCGATACCGTCAACGAAGAGACGCTAAGGGCATTGAATCACACCGGTGTGCCGTACATCGAAAAGCCCTTTCGCGTGAAGGACCTGATTGCCAACGTGGAAACCATATTTGGACGGGCGAAATGACTGACGATCTGCGAGCACGGTTCCTGATTGTGGATGACCATCACAGCATCCGCAAGCTCTGCATGACGGTCGGCGGCTCTCTGGGGCTGTACTGCATGGAGGCGGAAAGTGCAGAAGCGGCGCTCGCCTATCTGGAAACGGACTCACCTGACATCATACTTGCCGATCTGATGATGCCCAACATGAGTGGGTTGGAATTCCTGCCGCGAGTCAAACAGATCCTGCCGCGAAGCGAGATTGCCATCATGACGGGGCACGGCTCTATCGAAACCGCCGTGCAAGCCATGCGGCTCGGCGCTTATGACTACATCACCAAACCATTTCGCATTGAAGAGCTGCGGCTGCTGCTGAATCGCATGCAGGAAAAAGTGAAGTTGGTCGCGGAAAACCAGTTTTTGCGCGAGCGCGTGGGCGCTGAAATGGAGTTGAACGGCATCGTGGGTTCGTCCTCCAAAATTCAGGACGTGCTGCGCATGGTCGCGCGATTAAAAGATACGCGTACGCCTGTGCTAATCACTGGAGAAAGCGGCACCGGCAAAGAGCTGGTGGCCAGGGCGATTCATTATCGGGGATCGTTTGCCCAACGTCCTTTTGTTGCAGTGGATTGTGGATCGCTTGTGCCGACCTTGATCGAAAGCGAGCTGTTTGGTTACGAGAAGGGCGCTTTCACCGGCGCTAACAAATCCAAAGAAGGTCTTTTTCAGGCTGCCACCGGAGGCACAATTTTCCTGGACGAAATCGGCGAACTGCCTATGGAGATGCAGGCCAAGCTGCTGCGCGTCCTTCAGGAAAAAGAAGTGCGGCCCGTTGGCAGCAACCAGAAAGTCAAAGTTGATGTGCGCGTAATCGCAGCCACCAATCGCGACCTGGAAGCTGGTTATAAGGAAGGAAAATTCCGCAAAGATCTTTATTTTCGTCTCAATGTTGTTACGCTCCACATTCCTGCTTTACGAGAAAGAAAGTCGGACATTCCGACCCTGGTGCATTATTTCCTGGATAAATTTGCTCCGGGACGAATGATTACTATTTCTCCGGCAGCCATGGAATGCATGCTGCAATATGACTGGCCGGGAAACGTTCGCGAGCTGGAGAATGTGGTTGAACGCGCAGTGGCTCTCGGCAGCCAGGAAATACTGGAAATCCATGATCTCCCACCTGCAGTCCATGCGAATTCCAATCATCAAATACCGGCAGAGCGCGATCTGGTCGAGTCCAAGCCGCTCGCATCCGGCACGGACCTGGAAGAACTGGAGCGGGTCACGATTCAGCGAGTTTTTGAACAGGTGAACGGCGACAAAGTGCTCGCTGGAAAGATGTTGGGTATCAGCCGGGCCACCCTTTATCGCAAACTCAAGCGCTATAACATCGCATTCCGTAAAGGCGCCGCCGCAGGCCCATAGATTCGCGATCAGCCAGAGTCCTATTGCCATGCGACTTGAGGCTCAATTCTGATAAAATTGAACGTGTTCATGAATCCACGTCCCAATAAGCCGGTAGTCATCTACGATGGTGCTTGCGGAATCTGCGCCGGCAATCTCAAGTGGCTTTATCGTCTGGATATGCTCAAGAAGTTTGACGCCATGCCATATCAAGCAGAGGAACTGCAGGCATTCTTTCCGGCTTTGAAAATGGAAGATTGCCAGAACGCCATGCACCTTGTTTTCCCAGATGGAAGAACCTACACAGGGGCAGATGCCTTTCGCAAAATCTTCCTGAGAATGCCATTGATGTTTCCGGTAGGATTGATTCTTTCTATCCCACCGATTCCATGGCTCTTGCGGAGGCTGTACCCACTACTGGCGCGTAATCGGTATCGACTGGGAGGTCATTGCGAAGTCACCTTGCCCTCCAAGAGCCTCTCAAAGACCACTCAAAAATCTCAGCTGTGATGTGGAGGACCGTTGCAAGCGCCCCTGGGATGAGACTCCTCTGTTTCATCCTGAGACGCTGTGCGATCCAGGATGGCCTACTTAGACGGCCACCCTCTTCAGAATCAACATCTTAGCTGGCTATAAGTTTGGCCGCGCTCTTGCTCTAAATCTTCCGAGTGTCTTCATCCGCTCGCAGTGTCCCTGCTTGCTGCGGGGAAACTGATTGCAGCGGTTCGAACTGGAGTGACGGGAATGAAGGGTGCGGCTGTCGCCGCGGAGGAATCCTCAGTGGCAAAACTCGCGCAGTTTTTTCCGGAGGCGATTCCGATGCGCATTCCGGTACGAGTCAGCCGTTCCGATGGCACTCCAAGGGCTGCGGCTGAGAACACGGTCATTGAATTCGGAACGTCTCAGGAAGTTCTGTTTGCTTCCATTTTGCCGTTAGATTTTGAAGATCGAATCCATCTCGAGAACTCTGACGGCTCGTTGGCAATCGACGCCGAGGTGGTAGCCATGCAACTCCATCACGGAAAAACCGCGGTCGCAGTGCGGTTTTTGGAAAACGTAGCCAACTGGATCATCAAGAAATGACAACAGCTACGGTAAGTCTTAGCGAGATCGCCGCCTTCTGGCGCACATCCCGGCGTCTCTACACCATCTACTCCGAGCTCAATCGCACATTTGAAATTGGGCTCCCTCTCTGCACGGAGTTGGAATACCCAATTGACCGGTCGGAGCCCGAGGTGCTCTCGCGGGTGCGGCGCTGGCTGGAGGTGATGGACGACCGCGTCCAAACGTGGCAGCTTCGGCAGCTTCTTCAAAGCACCAATCTTCAGACCGAAGAGAATTTGCGGGCCCTGATCTGCCGCTACATGGAGAAACAACACAAAACGGAAATCGATCGCGACAAGATTGATTTTCTGCTGGTGCAATATTTCGCTCATTGCGCTCCCCAGGGGCCGTATGAGCAACAGACAACCCTGGTCGAGGTTGGCCGAGTACTCGAACCAATCCTTGGCGTCGTTCCCAAGAAATTTGCCGACTGGGCAGAAGGCCTGGACGCGAAGCTGGAACTGCTGAATCAATGCAATAGCCTGGAAGAGTTGCAGAACTCGAATGCCCTTGTGGACGTGCGTGAGCTAAAGCTCTCTCTCGGCGAGCACTACCTGGAACCGCCTGCACTCATCGCCTTTACGAGGTTCAACTTTCTCGCGCGCCGCGCATTCTTTCGCGCTATGCATTTAGATCTGCATGCAATAAGGCTGGCGATAACTGAATTGGAGCGACGCGGCGTCCGTACAGTTGATTGTAAAGATGCAGGGCTAACTGAAAATGAATCTCTGGAACACATCCGGCACGTAGTCCACCAATGGAAAACGCCGTTTCGCGCGCCTTACTCGGGCGGAAACTCTTTCAATCAACTCGTAGCATTGCGCCATGTCCTGGAACGTGTTGTGCAGAAGCCGGCGGAGGAAGCCAAACCCGCGTCCCAGGCGGACGAGCAGCCCAAAAAGCCGGCCGAAGCAAGCGCTGTCCTTAAAGCCATACCGGTGCAGGAAGAGGTTCCTCAGCCTTCCAAGAATGCTAAGGAAAAAACTCATGCAGATGTGTCGTCCATCGTAACGTCAAACCCCGCCCACCCGGCGGAGCCACAATCCGAAAGCAACCCTCTCGAGCAGGATACTTATCTGCAGCAGTGCATCGCTGATCTGACCCGGCAGCTTCTTGCTGCGCCTGCGAAAAAGGGCGCCAGTGTGACGCCTATTACGCTTGCCGGATACAAACTCCTGATTGCCACCTGGGAAGCGGAGGCCTTTACCAAAGGCAATGATGATATTGCCAGCGCTCTGCAACAAGCAGTGGCCGCCCGTACGATCCTCTATGTCTGTCTGGAACGCCAGAAAAAGCGAGAACCAACCGATATTTTTGTCGCGCTGGAGATCGCCCATCTCGCTGCCGAAGAAATCCGGCAGCAGGTTGAACGTGCCAAGGAAGCGCGAAACATCGATGCGGCAGTAAGCCTGGCCGCAACCACCAAGCGCCTGCTGGCATTGATTGCAGAAGGCG
>Ga0126384_10001037_pt1 | contig 16157 bp, 14 predicted proteins | sample PanSoiMetPlot_36_FD_92543 | JGI IMG/M metagenome (GOLD analysis project Ga0126384, IMG submission 92543) | Tropical forest soil microbial communities from Panama - MetaG Plot_36 | ecosystem: Environmental > Terrestrial > Soil > Tropical forest > Bulk soil | place: Panama | collected 2016-02-17 | reverse complement strand
CGGCTCGCTTGGCGCTGGAACTGCCGCGGCGGCCCTGCACCCACTCGTGTTCGCCTCGCCGGCGGCGGCAACAACCGCGGCTTCACCGGCCCGGCCAGGGCGTACGGAAGTTCGTCTGAACGGCAACGAAAACGCGTACGGTCCGACTGCCCGGGTGAAGCGCGCGATGGAGGAGGCGCTGAGCCAAAGCCATCGTTATCCCGACGACGCCCGCCGCGAATTCTTGGAGTTGGTCGCGCGCACCCATCGAGTATCGACGGACGAAGTGGTGATCGGCTGCGGGTCGGTGGAGTTGCTCCACGCCGCGGCGCGCGCCTTCACCGGTCCAAAGAAGAAATTGCTGACTGCATCTCCAACGTTCGAAGAAATCGGCAAGGTGGCCGAGGGACTGGGCGCGCCAGTGGTTCGGGTTCCACTGACGAAGAACTTCTCACACGACCTGGACGCGATGCGCGAGAAAATGGGAGACGACACCGGGCTGGTTTACATCTGCAATCCGAACAACCCAACCGCGAGCCTCACTCCGCGTGCGGAGCTGGATGCGTTCGTCGCGCAGTTGCCGTCGCAAACTTATGTCCTCATGGACGAGGCCTACCATCACTTCGCCACCGACTCTCGTGACTACGTGTCTTTCTTGGATCGCCCCGCCCCCAACGATCGGGTGATCGTCCTCCGAACCTTCTCCAAAGCACACGGATTGGCCGGGATGCGCTTGGGATATGGCATCGGCGCCCGCGGCGCGATCCAGCGAATGGCCCCAGAAGTCGGCGGGAGAGAGAATGCCAACGTGGCCGTCCTACGCGGGGCGATGGCGGCGATGCAGGACGAACCCTCGACGCAGCTGGCGGTGCGCCGCAACGCCGCGGACCGCGCTGAATTCATGAAACAGGCAGAGCGCAGGAAGCTGGCTCCGATTCCCTCGCACGCGAACTTCGCGATGATGGATATCGGCCGCCCGGTGCCAGCGGTGATCGAGCAGTTCAAAAAAAGAGGCGTGCTCGTCGGCCGCCACTTTCCGCCCTTCGATAACTGCCTGCGCGTGTCCTTCGGCCGACCCGAAGACATGAAGGCCTTCTGGCTCGCGTGGGATCAGATCCCGGCGATCGCCAGCCGGGGCTAGCCGGGCGGCCACGCAACACAGCGGCACGCCGGCAGCGCCGCTCGGTGGCCGGTGCGAACGTGGACGATGGAACAACCCCCATCGGAGCCCTTCAGCCGGAACTCTTCCGGGGTCTCGAGGCTGCGCCCGTCAAGGAGCCGCCCGTCCGGTCCGCGGCGCGTCACCCGGGAGATCAGCAGGCGGTCTCCATCCGTGAGCGTTTCCGGCACCAGCACCACGTGAGCCTTGAGCTCCGAGGCAATCGCCCCGGTGAGCTGAGCGCGGCAAGCGTCGTTAGCCTGGGCGGGGAAACGCGCCGGCACTTCGCGGGCCGACGTGGTTCGACATGCCGTGCAGACCAGGGCGAGCACCAAGACAAAACGACCCGAGCCGAGGCCACGCGGGCTCATTCCGTCAGGAACCGATTCTCGCGCGCCGGCGAACGGAACAGCTGTGCGCCGTCCAGGGGAGGAGCCGACGTCGTTTGACGAGTGCCCGGACAGGTCCCGGTTGCCTGGTGCGCAAGTGCCGCGGCCAGCATCGCTTCATTCGTGTCACCACGCTCGTGCTCGAGATCGTCGGTTGCCCTGCACGTCGGAGCAAAGCCGTCCGCGTAGTCTCCGAAGCCGGCCGCGTTCGTCCCCTGAAACTCGATCGGGAAGTACGCGGTCCCACAGTTCTCTTTGCCGAGGAATCCATACGGCTTTCCGCAAGTGGTGTTGCCAACGAGGACGACATCAACAAATGGTGAAAGGCCGTTGATCACCGACTCGCTGGCCGAGCAGGTGCCGCTGTCGGTCAACACGTACAAGCGCGACAATCCGAGCTTGGGCAGGGTCCGTTGGTCGTCCTCGGTGGTGGTCGAAAAATGGATCACGCTCCGGTTGGTCTCCGCTGTCCGCTTGTCGTTGTACTGCAGTTTTTCGAAAATCTTTCCAGCGACTCGGTCGCCGCCGATCATCGCCGCCAGCTCGTCGGCGATGTACAAGTAGCCGCCGCCGTTGTAGCGCATGTCCAGAACCAGTGAGTTGATGTCCGCGGCCTTGAACCGCTCCACCGCTTGCACCAACGGGTCCTCGGCGGTGGCCAGATGATCATTAAAAACCAGATAACCGGTCTTTCCCGAGGCGGTATCGAGCACCGAAGTCGTTGGGACCGGCGACTTGGTGACGTTCGCGGAGGTCAGCACGACGTCACGGACCGCCGGCGGATTGACTTCGCTAAAGCGAAACGTGGTCTGTACCCCGATGTCCGAGGGATACAGCGCGTCCACCAATGGATTGACCGGCATGGTGTTGACATCGTTGCCGTTGACGGAAAGGATCGTCGCGCCCCGCATTACGTTCGCCAGGGCGGCGGGAGATCCCGGTTCGACGTAGGCCACCCGGATGATTCGGGTATACGGCACGATCTTCCACTCGATACCGTAGCTGGCCTCGACGCCGGCGTTGATCAGGTTGTCAAACGCATCGGCCGGGTAGGTGAAGCTGAATTGATCGCGAGGCTTGCCGGACGCGGTGGGTTTTCGCACCAACAGTGCATTGAAATAGGACTCGGGAGTATCGAAATGCGAGGCGTCGACCGCCGGTACGTCCGAGTACCAGAGATACACCTCGTCCATGTAGGAGCGAACCCACCGGCGCTGGGCGTCAACGGTGTTGCAGATCTGCGCCAGCTGCGAAGAAGGTGGAAACGCCGATTTCGGCCCACCCCCGCACCCCAACGAGGCAGTGGTCAAAAGAAGCAAGACCCGTTTGAGCCGTGAGGCGACGACTGTGGTGGACACTCGGTACCCCCTGGCGGACGGGCCAGTCGCTACAGATACGCGACAGCCGTGGAGCTTGGCAATGTGCTCAGGGCGTGGCGGCTGCCTCGCTGTTGCGGTGGGTGAGCACCCGCTCGACGAATTTCGACATCAGGGTTTGATCCTCGGGCGACATCCGCTTGGCCCGCCCCAACAACTTGCGCACCTGCTCGTCCGACATTCTGGCCGTCCACTCCCGCTCCCTCAAATCAAATACCTTGAGCGCGGCGGGGTTTGCGGTCGCCAGTGACCCATCGTGACAGCTGCCGCAGTTGTGCTGAACCAACTCACGAACCGAGGTGCTGAGTTTGTCGACCGCACCCTCGCACTTGCCCGGATCCGCGAGGACCGATGAAGCCAGGAGCAGGAGCAAAAAACCGAGGGCGGCACCCACTCGAGTTGCCATAGAAAACCTCCCGCGCTGATCAACCGCTCGCGACTAGAGTTGTTCCAGGCGATTTCCCTGGCAAGTCCTCCACAGCAGGCGTTCGATTACCAACCGGCCGTTTCCGGAAGACTTGAGCGCGACATCCGCGTCGGCGCAAGCGGAGAGGGCGTCCAACAACTCCCCCTTGCTGTATCGGGCCGCCGCCTGCAACCCCATGAAGATCCCGTAAGGGTGGCCCAGGCGTTGCTTTTCGGAGTCGGCTTCCTCCTGAATTTTCGGCAAAACCCGGCTGCTGAACTGGTCGAAGCTGCGCGGGACCGCGCCGCCCGCCAGCCGGTTCAGCCGGTCGTGATTCAGCAGCAAAGTCCGAATAATAGAGCCGACCGCTCCCAGCAGTAGGAGCGGCGGCTCGCCCTGCTCCAGCGCATCGTCCACGTATTTCAAGGCCGCCGGCCAGTCCCGCCGCTGCAGTGCGTCGGAAAGCTCGAGAAACTCCTCCTCTCGAGCGTGGCTGACCAACAGGGCCACGTCCTTGGCTTCGATGGTGGCACCCTGGACATACAGCGCAAGCTTTTCCAACTCGGACTGAATCAGCCGCATGTTGCCACCGCAGCGGTCCTTGAGGGCCTCCTCGGCGGAGCGGCTCATCGTCTTGCCCATCGGCTTGAGCGTCTGGGAGATGATTTCCGCCAGGTCCAAATCCTTGAGGCGACCGGCGACTTTCCTTTCGATCAGCCTCCCGTTTTCGAGCGCTAACTTGACGAGCGGATTTCTCGGATCGATGTCGGTGGCGAGGATCACCAGAATCTGTCCTCTGCCTGGCCCCTTCTCGAGGAGCGCGGCCAGGGGACCGACGTCGCTTTCGGGCGCGCTGATGTTGTGCTCTCGGCAGTAGTCGGCAACCTCGCGCAGGAACGCGACGTCCGCCTGCGCCAAATCGACGTTCAGCTCTTCTTTCCAAGCATTCACCGGCGCGGCGTCGGGGCTGCGCGGGTCGACTTCCCGGAGCGACCATCCGGCTCGCGCGGCCAGTGCCAAGAGCCGCCGTGCGCCTTCCTTTTGCTTACCGGACTTCCAGGCATCTCGCGCGCGTTTGAGCGGATCGCCCCGCGTCTTCTTCGGAGCCAAGAAATCGGGGTCGCGCACCAGCACCACCTTGCGTCCAGGAAACAGCGGACGGGTCGCGAGGTCTTGCGCGACTTCGCCTGGGCCGACAGCGTCCAGAACCGAATAGTTGAGGCTCATCAACTCCGGCGGAATCAGAGCCTTGACCAATTTCTCCGCGGCCTTCCGGGCGAGGTACTCCTCGCCCCAGATCAGATAGAACGACGATTCGTCGCCGGCGCGCAATTCTTCGAGCGCTTCCTCAAGCTCGATGCTCATGGCTCCCGCTCATCTCAATCAGCATTCGCTCGAGCTGGAAGCGCGGCGCTCCATTTCGCTCGGTGATCCACTCGCGCGCCCGCCGAAGCGCCTGGTGCATGAGGTGCAGGCGGGCCGGGCTGTACTTCGGTGAAGCCGAAGCGGCAATCTGATCCAGGTCCCGATTGAGCAGATCGCCCCCTTCCTGGCGTACCAGCAGATCCCGAATCCAAAGATCGAGAACTTCCAGTGCTGCCTCGGCCTGAGCGCGGTTCGCGCCAAAGGTCTCCGCGAATTTGAGAAGCGCTGGCACGCTGGTGCATGCCTTTTCAAAGAGCTCGATCAGCTCCTTGCGATCCGCGAGCCGCTTCGCATCGAACGAGAGTGCCCGAGAAAGACTGCCGCCGGACAGCACCGCCAGCAGGGACGAAGTTTCCGGGTCCAAATTGCGTTTGCGCTGAACCTCTTCGGCGATCAGCGCGGCCGGCAACGGCACGAACCCCACCTTGCTGCAACGGCTTCGAACGGTCGGAAGCAGGTGATCCGCGGCAGAGGTGAGGAGGATGAGGACCGTGTCGGCCGGTGGCTCCTCCAACGTCTTGAGGACGGCATTCTGCGCCTGCGGGTTCATTTCCTCGGCGGCCACCACGATCGCGACCTTTCGTGTCCCTTCCAGCGCCCGCAAACCGATGCGTTCTTGAAACCAGCGGATTTGCTCCACCTTGATTTCTCGCGAAGGCGTGCTCGCGAAGTCGGAGCGGCCCGCCAGGCCGCGGGCGATCATCTCGTCTTCGGCCATCAACCACAAAACGTCGGGATGCGCATGCTTGGCGACTCGAAGACAGGCAGAGCATTTCCCGCATCCCAGGTTCGGCTCTTCTTGGCAGATCAGCGCCCGAGCGAACTCGACCGCGGCGAGCTCTTTGCCGACGCCCGTCGGTCCAGTGAAGAGGTAGGCGTGGTGAATTTCACCGCTCTCCAAAGCGGCGCGGAGCATTCCGACCGCGTGGCTTTGTCCGAGCACCGATTCCAACGACATCCGACTTGTATGCGTGGGGCTGCTCAGTCCGTCAACTCCGACCAAGGGCTCATGCCGAGAGCGCCTTTGGCAAAGCGGCGCTCCGGCTCACACGCCGGCCGGTGTGACAGGCCAAAAGCAGCGAGCAACGAGCGCAGGTTTCCGCGCGAGGCGTCAAGGGACAGCCGCCGCTCATGCCGTAATGGCAAAGCGCGAAATCGTATCGCACCGGATCTCGCGGATCGATCCGCTTCAGCGCCTCGGTGATGTCCTCCGCGGTCTTCCAGCTCATGTCCTTGCGGCGCGTTAGTCGCAGATGGCGCGCAATGCGTCCGACGTGGGTATCGAGGGGAATCACCAGCAGGGACTTGGGCACGCGCGACCAGATTCCAAAATCCACCAGATCCGGCCCGCGCACCATCCACCGCAAGAACAGGTTGAGCCGCTTGGCGGCGCCTGGCCCCAATGGGCTGGGCAGCAAGTGCTCCAAGCCGCGCTCCGGTCCCAGTTGCCGGCGCAGCGCGCCCATCGGAACCCGCCGCAGCCAGGCGGTAAACGCTCCGAGCGCGTCGCGCAGGTTCCCGTGCCGCTCGAGCTGCTCGACGAACACCGCCTCCAGGCTCCCCCGCTCGCGCAGCGCTCTTGCCATTCCCAAAAGCAGGACCGCCAGATCCGTTCCCACGTTGAAGCGGTAGACGAAATCCCCGAGCAATTGCTTCGACCGCCGGGGCTTGAATTCCGCCACGAAGCTGGCCGGCGACTCGCCGAAACGAGCAAACAGCGATTCCAGTTTGGGCCGGAAGAGATCCGCGCGCCCGTAGGCCAACGACGCGGCGAGCAGGCCGCTGACCTCGATGTCCCGCGGATGACGAAAGCGATGCGGGAATTCCACGGGGTCGAAGCCGATGCGCTCGAGGTACGGGGCTTGCGCGGCAAAGGCGTCCAAGAGTGGCTTCAATCGAAGCGCCGCAGCTTCGGAGAACCGCTGATTCGCCGCCAGCCGCATCGAAGCTACCGAGTCAGCTCGCGAATGGCGTGGCCAAGCTCGGGAAGGATCAGCCGCTGCAGAGCCAACCGCACCGCCTGCGGCGAACCTGGCAAGGCGAAGATCATCATTCCCTGGCAGGTGCCGGCGGCAGCCCGAGACATCATCGCGGGGCTGCCAATTTCCTGGAATGAAAGCGACCGGAACAGCTCGCCAAACCCCGGCAGGCTCTTTTCGAAGAGCTCATCGAGCACCTCGACGGTGTTGTCTCGCCGCCCGATGCCCGTTCCTCCGTTGATGATCAGGGCGCGCGTGCCAGCCGCCTTGGCGTCTGAAATCGCCTTTCGGATCTCCTGCGGATCGTCCTTGATGACCCGGTAGCCGGCGATCGGGTGGCCGGCCGCCCGCAACGCGGCCTGGATGGCGCTCCCGGTCTCGTCCGAAGCTTCGCTGCGGCTATCCGAGCAGGTAAGCACGTACGTCGCGACCTGAGTCGGCGCGTGCGACTTGTGCTCATTCGCGGCATGCGACTCCGGCTCGGAACGTGGTGTCGCTCCGTGCTGATGTCCCTGGTGTGCCATGGTTAGCTCCTTGAACCAGCTGTCACCAGCCTGGATCGAAGTCCTCTAGGAAGAGATTCCCCTCTTGGACCGCAACCTTGAAGCTGCGCTGGTCGCCGCATACACCTGGAGAGGTCATGTTGTGCCCCGTGGCAAGATCGAAGCCCACCTCGTGGCAGGGACAGACCACCATGTCCCTCACCAGCCGGCCACCGGAAAGCAGGCAGCCCGCGTGGTTGCACCAGTCGTCCAGTGCCCGGTATGCACCGCCGATGTATGCCACCAAGACGTTTCGCTTGCCGATTTCGAAGCCGCGCATCTCGCCCTGGGCGAAATCCGCCGGGCCCAACTTGATCCTCATCGATTCGTTTTACTCATTTTGCGCCCAAAGGCGCTACGCTCCAAGCGGCCAGGCGCACCGCTAATTTAAGGCATGGGCTCTTACGACAAAGCCAAAGTGGTTCATGCGCTCCGGGATATCTCGCTGTTTTTGCAGCTCAAGGGCGAAAATGCTTACCGCTGTCGCGCTTACGAGATCGCGGCGGATCGAATCGCCGGAGTTTCCGAGGACATCGCGGCGATGGCGGCGGAAAATCGGCTTGAGGAGCTGCCGGGAATCGGCATGGCCCTCGCCGAGAAAATTGCCCAGTTGGTCACCACCGGACGAATGGAGCTCCTGGAGACTCTCCGCGCGGAGTTCCCGACCGGCATTCTCGAACTGCTGAAGATTCCCGACCTCGGTCCGCGCAAAGCGGCGATCCTCTGGCGACAGCTTGGCATCGGCGACCTGGATGCCTTGGAAGCAGCCTGCCGCCAGGGCAAGGTCGCGGAGCTCAAGGGATTCGGTGAGAAGACCCAGGAAAAGCTTCTGGGCGCGATTGAATTTTTTCGCCGCTCCCGCGGCCGCCGCCGCCTCGGCGACGTGCTGCCGGTTGCGCATGAGCTGCTCTCTCGGGTGAAGGCGGTCCCGGGCGTGGTGCGGGCCAGCGTCGCCGGCAGCGTCCGCCGCTTCTGCGAGACGGTTGGCGACGTCGACATCATCGCCTCGGCAAGCGAGCCTCCCGCCGTCCTCGAGGTGTTCGCCGCCCTGCCCCAGGTCTCACAGATCCTCGGACGCGGTGACAGCAAGTGCTCGGTCCGATTGTTGCCGGACGATCTGCAGGCCGATCTGCGCGTTCTGCCGGACGAGGACTATGCTACGGCGCTTCACCACTTCACGGGCTCCAAGGCGCATCACATCCGCTTGCGGGGACTGGCGCAGGATCGGGGCTTGAAGATCTCCGAATGGGGCATCCACCGAGGGGAGGAGAAGCTGCCGATCCGCTCGGAACACGAAATCTATCAACTGCTGGACATGCAGTATGTCCCGCCCGAGCTCCGCGAGGACTGCGGCGAAGTCGAAGCGGCGCAAAAGCATCAGCTCCCCGAGGATTTGGTGCGGGAAGAGGACCTTCTGGGGCTGGTGCACAGCCACAGCACTTGGTCCGACGGCAAAAGCTCGCTCGAAGCGATGGCCTCGAAGGCCAAGGAATTGGGCCTGAGCTACCTCACGGTGACCGAGCACAGCCAGAGCGCCGGCTATGCGGGCGGCCTGACCCTGGACGACTTGAAGCGGCAGTGGGATGAGATCGACCGCATCAACGAAAGTATCTCCGGCTTTCGCCTACTCAAGGGAATCGAAGTCGACATTCTCGAATCGGGCGAGTTGGATTTTCCGGAGAGCGTGCTCGAGCAACTCGACGTGGTCATCGGCTCCATCCACGTCCGGTTCCAGATGGACGAGGAACAGATGACTCGCCGGGTGCTTCGCGCCTTTGACAATCCGTGCCTCAACATCCTCGGGCACCCCACGGGGCGGCTGATTCAAAGCCGCGAGCCGTATGCCCTGCAAATGGAAGCGGTGGCCGAAAAAGCGGCGCGGCACGGGATTGCCCTGGAGGTCAATGGCAATCCCAAGCGGCTGGATTTGAAACCGGATCACGTGCGAATCGCCCTGGAGCGGGGCGCCCATCTGGTGGCGAGCGCCGATGCCCACAACCTGGAGGACCTCGGGAACCTCAAATTCGCCGCCGGCACCGCTCGCAAGGGCTGGGCGCGAAAGAGCGACGTCCTCAATACCCTGCCGGCAAGCGAGTTCGTTGCCAGGCTCAAATCATTGCGTCAATCGGCGCGATGAGCTCCAGCGAGCAAGGCGTCCAAAGATCCACGCTGCCAGCGGCGCTGGCGTCGCCCTTGATCCGCGAGGCGCTCCTTCTGTGGAGCGTCAGCTTCGCCTCGATCGTCGCCGCCTCACTGCTCGCGCCAGCTCACGCGAAAGTCGTTGCCACCATTTCCTTTCTTTATCTGCCGCTGTTCTTTGCCCGCCCCGCTCGTCTGCGCAAAGGTACGAAAGATCTTTGGTGGGAGCGTTTTTGGAACTTCGACTACGCGGAGTTTGGGGTCACCCTCCGAAACTGGAGGCTCGACCTGAAACTCGCGCTGCTGCTGTTTCTCATCGTAGCGCCGCTGTATTTGGCCGCGTACGTCGGGTACGCCGAAGCCATGAAGTGGTTGCCCACGCGGTGGGCGACTTACCTGTCGCCGTACGGAGGCCATTGGGGGTTTCACCCTCGACTGCCAGCCAACTTCGGGCTTTGGGCCGTTGATCAGCTGCTGGTGGTGGCCGTCCCCGAGGAGTTTTTCTATCGCGGGTATCTCCAGACCCGGTTTCGAGAGGCGTGGCCCCAGGGGCGCACCTTCCTCGGCGCTCGGCTTGGCCCGGCGTTCTTCCTCGCCGCAGTGCTTTTCGCGGTCGGCCACCTGGCGATCTTCCAGGTGTGGCGCTTGGGGGTGTTCTTCCCAGCGCTGCTGTTCGGCTGGCTGCGCGAGCGCACCGGCACGGTGCTTGGCTCATCGGTCCTGCACGCGCTCTTCAACCTCTACGAGATGGCGCTCCGAGTCTCGTTCTACGCCGCCTGAGTACGCTAGATCGGCAGGCGCTGGATGCTCAGGTCGCGGCCGACGGCAATGGTGGCGCCGTTTGGAATCTGCATCCAACCTGTTGGATCCAAAAGGTGCGACGCGAGCGCAACGCTGCGGCGTCGACGATGGGCCCGGACCAAAGGCCGCGAGTCCGCGGAGGCGCTGGTAATCCCGCAGCGCTCGCAGCGCGCCGAGCCCTCCAGCAGCAGGTAGTGAAGCGGCTCGGTCCCCTGATGGGTGGCGATCAACATCCGCCCGTTGGTGGCGATGAAATTCAAGGTGGCCACCCGCGATGCTCCCCCCTCGATCGAAAGCTGCTCCAGGAGCCGAACCGTCTTTGCCAGCAGTTGGGCCGCCAGCGCCGGCTCGAGCGCCACATCGTCGGTGCGGCCGGTGTCCCTGAGAAACTTCAAGAAAAGCGCGAACGCCATCTCGCTCACGCCGTCGGTAGAGAGCTTGCGCTGCAGGTGCTCGGGCAACATCGCCAACAGGCGGCCTCGAATGCTGGGAAAGCCCTCCACCCGGCCGTTGTGGCAAAACATCCAGCGGTGGTAGCGAAACGGCTGGGTGTGCTCCTCGAGCGAAACACCCACCGGCAGCATCGAAGCGTGAAAGAGCAGCGCCTCGGACTCCAACTTCTCCCAAGACGCAAACAGCGAGCCCTGCTGAAGCGCGGCGCCCGGGTACCGCTGAAGCAGCACCTCCTCCTGGGAGTAGGAGCCCACACCTGCGGCGTTCAGCGGACTGTCGGAAAGCGAGACGAGCTTCTTCAGCCGGTAAAGCTCACAGGGAAGGAGATTCGGATCGGAAGTAAAGACGGCGAACGCAATGGACATCCGACACCTCGGTCAAATTCTATAACTCCTCACACCCGCCCCCTCAAGACACCACCCTGCGCGATTTCCGGATGTAAGGGCTTGAAATTCATGGAGTTTGCGGCGTGCATCGTTTGACAGAGGGAAACTGCGCTGAATAGGATTTCCAGATCCTGGAGAGCAGCCTTCCGCGGCGGTCTCTCGGAAAATTCATGGCCGACAATATCGCGATTGGGATCGACCTGGGCACCTCGTACTCCTGCGCGGCGATCGTTGAAGACGGACTCCCGGTCGTGATCCCCAATGAGTGGGGCGACCTGACCCACGCCTCGGTCGTCTCGTTCCTCGACAACGACACCGTTCTGGTCGGCAACAACGCCAAGAAGAACATCATCACCAATTCCGAGTGCACGGTTTACTCGGCCAAGCGCCTGATCGGCAGGTTCTACTTCTCCGACGAGGTGAAGAAGGCTCAGGCGGTGATGCCGTACCAGATCGTCGAGGGCGAAAACAATTCGGTCCGGATCCTGGTGCGAGGCAAGAAGTACTCCCTGCCGGAAATCTCCGCGTTGGTGCTCAAGGAGATCAAGGAAATCGCCGAGAGCCACCTCGGGCATCCGGTGCACAAGGCGGTGGTCACCGTCCCCGCGTACTTCAACGACAACCAGCGGCAGGCCACCAAGGACGCCGGTCGGATCGCCGGCCTGGAGGTCTTGCGGATCATTAACGAGCCGACCGCCGCCGCCTTGGCCTACGGGTTTGGCAAGGCGCTCAATCAGAAAATCGTGGTGTACGACCTCGGCGGCGGCACCTTCGACATTTCCATCCTGGAGATCGGCAAGGAAGTATTCGAGGTGCTGGCCACCGCGGGAGACACCTACCTGGGCGGCGATGACTTCGACGACCGGATCATGAAGTGGCTGGCCGAGGATTTTATGGCCAAGACCGGCCTCGACCTGCGAGACAACAAATACTGCTTGCAGATGCTCAAGGACGCGGGCGAGAAGGCGAAAATCGACGTCGGCCGAAACGGCGAGGCCGATATCTTCTGCGGCGGCATCTGCCAGGATCAGGATGGCCGAGTGATGGACCTTCGAGCCACCCTGAAGGAGGAGCAGTTCAACAAGATGGTGGCCGACCTGGTGCAGCGGACCTTCAAGGTCTGCGACGAGGCGCTCCAGAGCGCCAAGATGACTGCCGCGGACATCGACGCGGTGATTCTGGTAGGTGGACCAACTCGGCTTCCGGTCATCCGGAACGGGGTCCGGCACTACTTTCAAAAAGAGCCGCTGGAAGGCATCGACCCGGATCAGGTGGTTGCGATGGGGGCGGCCCTGCAGGCGCACACCCTGCTGAGCAGCGGCTCCGATACCTTTCTGGTGGACGTCACGTCGCTCTCGCTTCGGGTGGGTACCGTGGGCGGTTACACCGAGCAGATCATTGAAAAGAACACCCCCATTCCCATCGACAAGTCGAAGACCTTCACCACCAGCCGCGATGGGCAACAGAAGGTGAAAATCCGAGTCTATCAGGGCGAATCCAACCGGGCCGAGGACTGCGAAATGCTGGGCGAGTTCGAGTTCTCTGGCTTTCGAATCGGGTACAGGGGCGAGGTGAAGATCGACGTGACCTTCGAAATCAACACCGACGGCATCGTCAAGGTATCGGCCACGGATCTGGCGACCGGAAGGAAGACCTCCACCACCATCACCCTTTCCTCCGGGCTCACCGAGGCAGACATCCAGCGGTCGATTGCGGCCAACCGGGCCACGCAGCTGGCTGGGCGCGCGAGCGCGGAGGCCACGCCCGCCCTGCCCGGCTAGGCCCGTTCCATGGCGACCCCGCCAGATTCCTCAGGCAAACCGCCCAAGCCCGCGAAGCCTCCTGCCGTCGTTGCGCCCATCGTGAAACCATCGGCCGCGCCGCCGCCCGCCAAGCCTGCGGCGGTGATCGTCCCGGGCCCCACGCCCAAGAGCGCGCCCGAGCCTTCGCGCAGCTCCGGAAAGCACGAGCCGCCTATGCTGGTTGCGCGGACTCCTGTCCTAGGCTCGCGGCCGGCTCCTCCGCCGCGCGTGCCCGCCACGAGCGAAGTTCGGCCAATTTCAGGTGCCCCGGGGGCGCGGGCGGCCGGCGCGGCCGCCGCAGCAGCCCAGGGAGCGCAGCTGGATGCGCTACTCGCCGCGATGGAAGCTCAGGACTACTTTCAGATCCTCCAGGTCGACAAGAACGCCAACCCCGCGGAGATCAAGCGCGCTTTCTACCGGGGCAGTCGTGCCTACCACCCGGATCGCTACTACCAACTCGCGGACGCGCGCCTGAAAGAAAAGATCATTCGGGTATACAAGCGGATGACCGAGGCGTACTACGTGCTCAGAGACGACGCCAGGCGAGACCAGTACATCGCCGATATCGAGGGCCCCGACCGCGCCAAGAGGCTGCGGTTCACCGAGGTTGCCGAGACCGAAACCAAGATCGCGGCGAAGAAGCAGGCGGAGGAACAGATCGGGACTACGCCCAAGGGGCGCCAATTCTACGCCGCAGGCCTTGCCGAAATGGAGGCTCAGCGCTGGTCTGCGGCGGAACGAAGTCTTAAGATGGCCGTGACCTACGAGCCCTCGAACGCGCGGTACAAGGAAAAGCTAGCGGAAGCGCAGCGCAAGACTTACGAAGAGATGAAGCAGAAGGGCGAATCCTTCAAAATCAAATGACCATCACTATTGTCATTCGACCTGGTCGTCTTCCCGTATAGTGGCGCCTCTTCTTTCCCCGGGGGTTCCTGCCAATGCTGAATAGCTCCTCGCAAGCGCGCTGGACCCTGGCCGACGCGTTGGAAACGTACGCGATCCGCGCCTGGGGGGCCGGCTACTTCTCGCTTAACGAACGCGGCAACGTTTGCGTCAATCCGGGGGCGAATGGCGCCAGCTTGGACCTCAAGGAGTTGGTGGACGAGGTCCGGCGGCGGGGCATCGGGCTTCCCCTGCTGATCCGCTTCACCGATGTGCTCAAGCACCGGGTGGTCCACATCAACGAGGCCTTCAGGAAAGCGATTGCCGAACACAACTACAAGGCGAGCTACCGAGGGGTCTACCCGATCAAGGTGAACCAGCACCGCTACGTGGTGGAGAGCATCGTTGAAACCGGCAAGCAGTACTCCTACGGGTTGGAAGCGGGTTCCAAGCCCGAGCTTTTGGCGGTGATGGCGCTGCTCGAGGACGAAGAGGCGCTAATCATCTGCAACGGTTACAAGGACGAGGAGTACGTCGAGACGGCACTCTACGCGTCGAAGCTTGGGCGTAAGGTGGTGATGGTGGTCGAAAAACCCACCGAGCTTCCGCTGATCGCCGAGGTCTCCCGTCGCACCGGCATCTCGCCTCAAATCGGGATCCGGGTGAAGCTCTCTTCCCGCGGTGCCGGACGGTGGGAGGCCTCGGGTGGAGACCGCTCCAAGTTCGGACTCTCCAGCTCGGAGCTTATGGACGCGATCGCCTTCATGCGGGAGGCGAATTTGATCGACTGCTTCGAGCTTTTGCACTTCCACCTCGGCAGCCAGATCTCGAATATCCGCAACATCAAGAATGCGCTCCGCGAGGCGAGCCGGTTTTTCGTCGAAGTGTACCGCCAGGGCGCGCCGCTCAAGTACCTCGACGTGGGCGGCGGCCTGGGCGTGGACTACGACGGGTCCCAGACCAACTTCACCTCCTCGATGAACTACACCACCGAGGAGTACGCCAACGACGTGGTGTTTTCGATTATGGAAGCGTGCGATCTGGCGGCAGTGCCCCACCCCACGCTGGTGTCCGAATCGGGCCGGGCGATCGTGGCGCACCACGCGGTGCTGGTGACGGAAGTCCTGGGCGTGAGCGAGTTCGACGTGGCGCGCGTCCCCGAGAGCCTGCCGGAGGGCGCGGCTCCGGTGCTCAAGAATCTGTTGGCCACCTACCGGGACGTGACCCGCAAGAACGTGCTCGAGGCGTACCACGACGCGGTCGAGTACAAGGAAGAGAGCCTCACCCTCTTCTCGCTGGGCCACCTCTCGCTGAGCGAGCGAGTCTCCGCGGAGAAGATCTTCTGGGCACTGTGCCAGAAGATTCAGCGGATCGCGCACGAGCTGGAGGTGATTCCGGAGGAGCTCGAAGTTCTGGAGCGCCAGCTTTCGGATACCTACTTCTGCAATTTTTCGGTGTTCCAGTCGCTGCCGGACTCGTGGGCCATCGATCAACTGTTTCCGGTTATGCCGATCCACCGTCTGAACGAGAAGCCGACCCGCCGAGCGGTGCTCGCAGACATCACCTGCGATTCTGACGGCAAGATCGATCACTTCATCGATCGACGCGATGTCAAGGACGCGGTGGAGCTGCATTCGCTCAACGACGATGACTACTACCTCGGGATCTTCCTGGTGGGCGCCTATCAGGAAATCCTGGGCGACCTTCACAACCTCTTCGGCGATACCCACGCGGTGCAGGTCTCGCTGGCCCCTGGCGGCGGGTACTTGATCGATCACGTGGTGGCGGGCGACACGGTGACCGAGGTGCTCAATTACGTGAGCTACAACCGCGACGACTTGGTGGCGCGGGTACGCAAGTTCACCGAAAACGCCTTGCGCGCCGGTCGCCTCACCCTGGACGATTCACGGAAGCTGCTCCAGATCTACGAGCAGGGCCTCTCGGGCTACACCTACCTCGAGCGCGAGGTCGACGCGAAGTTGCACGCCGCGGCGCAGTTGCGCCTGGTCGCCCAGAACGACCTCAAGGTCGCGAAGAGCCCCACCGGAACCTAGGCTACCGATTGCCGAGCGCGTACATCCGACGGCGATCGAAGGCCTGAAGGACCTCGCCCGCTTCGTCGAGATTCGAGATGTCGGTGAGCGCCTCGTTGCCCAGGCGGCTTTTGTTTATCGCCGCCGCTTTCGGAGGAACTCACGATGGCTCGGCGAATTTGCGCGATGTTTCTAAGCCATCTCGCTACGCCCGTGGCGCTCAGTGCTTCAGGGGGCCGTGGGGGGTGGTGGTTTCGTCGAAGCCGTGTGCCATCAGGAAGTGATACAGCGGATAGGCTTCGTCCTGCGGACCTCCCACGAGCTCGAACACAAACCGTCCGGGTTCCTCAGTATCCGTATCCGGAGCGGCCTGCACGAAGAGGACATCGCCCGGGACAATGATCAT
>Ga0126384_10001035_pt1 | contig 16171 bp, 18 predicted proteins | sample PanSoiMetPlot_36_FD_92543 | JGI IMG/M metagenome (GOLD analysis project Ga0126384, IMG submission 92543) | Tropical forest soil microbial communities from Panama - MetaG Plot_36 | ecosystem: Environmental > Terrestrial > Soil > Tropical forest > Bulk soil | place: Panama | collected 2016-02-17 | reverse complement strand
GGCGTCCGCCCTAAATCGGATACGTGGCCGTGACCGGAATTATAGAGGGCTTTGCCCAACCTTGCGCGGCCTACAGCGCCATCGCCCCGAACTTTGTCGAAGTCATTGGGATGTACGATAGTCATGGCCATGGTTTTAACCGGAGATAACGGCATGTTGGTAATTTCAGGCGCCGCATCGAAGCCTGGCAGTCCGAGTAAGACAACGTGATAACCAGCCGAGTTGACTAGTCGGAGGCCTTTCCTTTGCGCCGGAACCTCCATCGACAGCAATTGATATTTTTTCCAATCTTGCAGGATTTGTCCTCCGGCGGAGGCGATATTGAGGGCGACCTGTGTGAGGATGGCCAGATAGGTTGTTCCGTTAGGGGGAGAAAGGTCGATGGCTGGCGCCTCCACAAACAGTTCGAGGCCATGCCCATTGCGTCCTTGGAACTTGTCGCCGTCTGGATCGCTCAATCCATCTGTCGCGATCAAAGTTGTGTCATCGCGATGGATAATGAGAAATGTTTCACGAAGGGAAGGCCAGAGCGGTCTGCCGGGAATGAAACGGCTAGCCAACAATTGGTGCGAAACATGATCAATCTTCCCGACTGTTCCCCAATAGTCGTTACGCGCCTTCGCCGATGCTTGTTGCAGCCCCTCAAGCTCTGTCGGCATCATTTCCTCCCATGAGTTCCCTCGCTGGAATTTGGTTTACCAGCATCTGTAAGCGCCTCGTGTAGATTTGTAGCGTGGTATCGTTGGGTAGCTTTCTAACGCGGCCGCGTGCCGGCGGCCGGCTCACCCTAGCTAAAAATCAAATAACGACCGCCCATTTCATGCGCGGTTCTAACAGGTTCTGAGACGGTTTAAGCAAGCGCGAAAGATTGAGCAACCTGAGACCTCGTCAAGGTAGACCAACCGTCTTGAGATTGCGTAGCGCAAACTCAGTCTCCTGAACGGTACACCTTTGGGAGATCATGTCGAAGCTGGCATGCGACGGGGATCTGGCCGCTCTGCATATGGTTCGTTCAATACGAGAGAGAAAACCCTGGGCTCAAAGACACGCCCTGAGCTCCCTATCGGGTTAGTCCAGAGAGTACATTGCAGCATCCCCCGGCACTGCGTACGACTATGAGGCTTTAGTAGTGTCGACGCCACCGCATCCATTTTGGGGCGCAATATATTGACGTGTGCGAGCGACAGATTGATGAGCACGGGAAAGCGCCGCCGATGCGCGACATTTGGCTCACGCCCTCTCGGCTTAATAAATGATCAAATTCCCTTGCGGGAATTCACCCTGCCACCTGCACGGAAAGTGGCCCTTCGCGTACCAATACGCGTGGCTCGCAAAGAAGCCCGGTGGGTAGACGTCCGCAAATTCGCTCTCCATGAAGAGGTGCAGTATGTCAGCATACACTCTTCTGAAGAATACACTCGGCAGATTGTGTTGCGCGATCACAACTGCGGTCTTGTCGCGTACGAGCGCTTCAGCCGACGGCTTCATTTCACGAACAATGCTGTTACTTAGAAAGCAAAGGAATTCAGGGTCATCCTTCCGATAAGTCACAGTCGTTGCCTCCCGGATAGGTCGAGCTTGTCACCTCTTGGAATACCGCAATCTCGTTCGGTGGGCGGTGAACACTCTCGTTGCTTCGACGGCCGTGCAAGGTCACACACAAAAAGGGACGACGTTGTGGCGTCGCATTCGTCCATTTGTTGCGGCTGCTCACGGCCGCTTTGTGCCGTGGCAAGTTTCTTACCGATGGCCTTGCAGACAGGGGTTAGTAAAGCCTCAGAGATCAAGCATTAGTCGAGGCAGCATTCGACCAGGAATAGAACCCGAATGAGCAAACCCCGTAGGACATGCTCCGCAGCGGCGGTAGAACCCAACGCATCTGGATCTGCTTCAATGATCATTCGTTGGGCGCCACACAGTTTCGCTCGCTCCTTCGCCCAATCGAGGAGTAAACGTCCTATACCCGACTTCAGTGACCCGGCTCGACAAACGGTTTTAGCAAGTGCGCCTCATCGCCTGTTATTTTCAGTTGGGCCAATCCGAGGACGATTGCGCCAGCGGTCGCCGCCTGAAGATGCGTAGAGTCAAGCTCTGCCGATTGCAGCGTCAGTTCAACTCGCAGGCCGACATGAACGCCTCGTCGTATCCCCAGACGGCTTTCGACCGCAGAAACAATTGGCTCAGGCTTTCCAACTCGTCCGTTTGGACATTGCGCAAAGTGATCGCAACCGACATCGAGAGCTGTCAGACCGATTCGTCCACCTCTATTGCCGACGCCTTGGCCGGTGCGTCACGGCACCTCGTAATGTCGATACGTTGCGTCCCCCGCAAGACTTCTATTCCGACCATGTGCTCGGTGACGCACACCTTCCTGCGATGGGCGTTTGACCGTGGGCGTATTCCGCCGCGACCCGCATTGCAAGCCGGGTTAACTCTCCCGCTAAGCCTCGGCTCTGCCGGAGCGAATAGAGGCAGTTCTACAACTTCGAGAGCGGGTTCGCGAAGTCATACGATCTCCTTGGGGAACCGCAGAGCCCCACAAGGAGATCGCAATGTCACAGGATCACAATCGCCTGAACCACGACATGGGAGTGCAAGTACCATGTCGTGTTCACGCCGAAGTACCGCAAGAAACTGTTGTTTGGACAGATCTGGCGACAATTGGAGAATGTATTCCGTGAGCTCGCCGGGCGCAAGGAATGCCAGATCGAGGAAGGCACCTGATGCCCGACCATGTGCACATGCTGATTTCGATTCCACCGGAATATTCGGTGGCGCAGGTGATCGGGTATCTGAAGGGGAAGAGCTCGATCTGGATTGCGCAGAACATAGAACGCAAACTGCGCAATTTCTGGGCCCCAAATTCTGGGCGAGAGGCTACTTCGTTTCGACAGTGGGACGGAATGAAGAGATGATTCGCGCCTACATCAGGAATCAGGAGATGGCAGACCAGCAGTTGGATCAATTGCAAATGAAGCTTGCGTCCTCATGAAGTCGCAACTCTGGTCCCAGGATCCTTTATAACCGCCTCTGGCGGTTCCCCGTCAAACCCCCGGCTCTGCTGTGGGGTATTGGCTAACTAGGGTAGTCGCAGCACTTGCTTCGGCGTATTACGATCTCTTGTACGTCTAAAAGGCCTCTCGGCCGGTCCCGCCTTTCCCTTGTGGTGCAAATGTTCAAGGCAGATAATGCCCGGCCCGATCGCGGGGTAGCCACGGCTGAGTGGTAGTGCGGGAAATCCTCTGCGAGTTTAAACGCCGTTGAAGAGAGCCAGCAACGACGCCGCTTCGATCGACTTGACCGCCGTTCTCGTTGCCGTCACCGACGACGAGCCGCGCGTGCTCACTATCAAGGATGGCAGGTCTCTTCCTTCCGGACCATTCGCCTCTGGCCACCGCACTTTGCAAATGGGATTGCGATCCTGGGTCGAAAGCCAGACGCACCATCCGCTCGGCTACCTCGAGCAACTCTATACTTTCGCCGACCGTGATCGAATACACAGTGGCGCCGAAGAGCGCATGATCTCAATCAGCTATCTCGGGCTCGCCCGCGAGGCTCGTGTGTCTGGCGAGCACGGCCCGGGCTGGCATAATTGGTATCGCTACTTCCCGTGGGAGGATTGGCGCGACGGCCCCTCCACCCTCATCGCGCAATCGGTCCTGCCGCGACTGCGGCAATGGGCCGGGGAAGCGCCCGACACGACCGCCCGCCACGAACGCATGAATCGCATTGAGGCCACGTTCGCCATCGATGAACGTACGTGGAATGAGGAACTCGTCCTGCAACGCTATGAACTGCTGTACGAGACGGGGCTGGTGCGTGAAGCGGGGCGACGCAGACAGGTCGTCGACCTGATTCCGCCGGGCGAGCGAATGAAGTATGACCATCGCCGGATCCTCGCCACGGGTATCGCGCGGGTAAGGGCCAAGATCAAGTACCGTCCCATCGTGTTCGAACTGATGCCGCCGAGCTTCACACTGTTGCAGCTGCAGCGCGCTGTCGAGGCATTGGCAGGACGTCGGCTGCACAAGCAGAACTTTCGCCGCCTGATCGATCAGCAGGGCCTGGTGGAGGAGACGGGCGAGATCTTGAGCGCGACCGGTGGCCGGCCTGCCAAATTGGTCCGTTTCCGGCGTGAGGTCCTGCTCGAGCGCGCGCTCGTTGGAACCAAGCTTCCCCTGTCACGCTCCGTTTGAGCAACGCGGGCAGCAGACTGCGCCGGGTGTGGGTTGACGCGAGGGAACGCACTTCTTCTACGCGCGTTCGAGATTACACACGCAAAATTCCGCGCAGCATACGTTGCGTTAGTTTTTCATGCTGGCCCGCAGACCAGTCGCGCCAACCAGGTTGGAGACGATGCAAGCAACGGGATAAAAACTCGGCGTCCAGCACTTGACATGTTGGGACTGCTATCTAATTTGTTTGCATGAGGCGGAGACGCTTCGTTTTTTAATGCTCTGAAATGCTCAATTTGAGCATAAAGGTGAACATGCCCGCTCTCACTCACTCAGCCAGTTCTGTCGCCCGTACCGCGCCACTCTATCAGCGCGTAAGAGGCGTCATTCCACCCATTGAATGGGCAGGCTTCGCCGGCGACATCGACGCCATCCTCGATCTCAAGCGTTCCCGCAACGCCGTTATCCTCGCACACAACTACCAGACGCCCGAAATCTTTCACTGCGTTGCTGACATCGTCGGTGATAGCCTCGCGCTGGCCCGTGAGGCGATGAAAGTCGACGCGGACGTGATCGTGCTCGCGGGCGTGCATTTTATGGCGGAGACGGCCAAACTGCTCAACCCTGGCAAGACCGTGCTGATCCCCGACTTGGAGGCCGGATGCTCGCTTGCCTCCTCGATCACCGCAGCCGACGTCCGCCTCCTGCGCGAGCGCTATCCCGGCGTTCCGGTCGTCACCTACGTCAATACCTCGGCTGCGGTGAAGGCGGAGTCGGACATCTGTTGCACCTCGGGCAACGCCCGCAAGGTCATCGAGTCGCTCGGTGACGGTCGCGTAATCATGCTCCCCGACGAGTATCTGGCGCAAAACGTCGCGGCCGAGACCGGCGTCAAGATCATCACTTGGGCTGGGCACTGCGAGGTGCACGAGCGGTTCACGGCGGCCGAGGTTCGCGAGCTCCGCGAGGCGCACCCGGGCCTGGTCGTGCTGGCACACCCGGAATGCCCGCCCGAGGTTGTGGCCGAAGCGGACTTCGCCGGCTCCACTGCAGCCATGGGTAGCTATGTTGCGGACAAAAAGCCGCGGCGGGTCGTCCTGGTGACCGAGTGCTCGATGAGCGACAACGTCGCCGTTCAGCACCCGGATGTCGAGTTCGTGCGGCCCTGTAGCCTGTGCCCGCACATGAAGCGGATAACACTGCCGAAGATCCGCCGGGCGCTGGAGACCATGGCTACCGAGGTTACGATCGAACCGGCGGTCGCGGTCCGTGCGCGCTTAGCCGTTGAACGCATGCTCGCCATTTGAGTCGAGTGTCGTGGACCGTATTGCCCAACCGCTCGCCGGCCAACCGATTATCATCGGCGCAGCCATCTCTGGGCTGATGACGGCCGTGCACCTTTCTCCCGAGCCGGCGGTCGTGCTCACCAAAGCGCCGCTCGCCTCGGCCGCCGCGAGCGGTTGGGCACAAGGCGGCATCGCTGCGGCCCTCGGCCAGGACGACAACCCAACGCTTCATGCGAGCGATACCATCGCTTATGACGATGGGCAGTGCGATCCGCGTGCGGTAGAGCGCATCACGTATGCTGCGCGCGCGGCGGTGGAGGAACTGGTCCATGGCGCTGTCTTCGACCGCGCCACTGACGGCCCGTTCAAGTTTGGCCTGGTAGCCCACCACAGCCGCCGCCGCATTGTTCACACCCGAGGCGACGGCATTGGCCGTGAGATTCTTAGCGCGCTGATAGAGGCGGTGCGCCGGACACCATCGATCACGGTGCTGGAAGGTGTGAAAGCCCATCGCCTGCTTGTCGACGATGGCAAGCTTACCGGGGTCCTCGCCCTCGCAGGGAGCGAGCCGCTGCTTCCGCAGGCGAGCGACACGGGTCCAGTTCGGGAGATCATGTCGCGGCGCGTAGGCGTGGTGCGCGATCGGCTGGCCTGTGTGCTGCAATTGAAGCTTGCTGTCGGTTGCTTTCAGCACGGCTGCTGCTGCGGATGCAGCCGCAGTTGGTCTCATGATTGCAACCGCGGCATTGCTGCGAGAGGAGAGCCGCGGTGGTCATTTCTGCACGGATTTCCTCCATCCGCATGGGACCCGACGCTTGAGCCTGCACCTCTGTGCCCGGATGTTGTCGCGCTCTCTCCGCCAGCAGCTTCCCCTGCGATTACGCTCGGAGTCTGAACGATGTCCGTCCCACCGCTAGCAACCATCATGATCGAGCCAATGGTGCGCTCCGCCCTGCTCGAGGATCTGGGCCGCGCCGGGGATATCACCACAGATGCGATCGTACCGCCTACGGCGCGCGCCAACACCGCACTCGTCGCGCGTCAGGCGGGCGTGATTGCGGGGCTCGACCTTGCGCTGCTTGCACTCAAGCTGGTCGATCCTTCGATAGTTGCCGTCGTGGAGCTGTCTGATGGAAGCCGTCTTGCGCCCGGCGATGTCATCGCGACCATCACCGGACCGGCGCGCAGCGTCCTGACCGGCGAACGCGTCGCACTCAACTTTCTCTGCCATTTGAGCGGCATTGCCACGGCGACTGCTTCGATCGTCGAGGCCGTCCGCGGCCATCGCGCGCGCATTACCTGTACGCGCAAGACTACGCCTGGCCTGCGGGCAGTACAGAAGTATGCCGTGCGCGTGGGTGGTGGCGCCAACCATCGGTTTGGTCTTGACGATGCGGTGCTCATCAAGGACAACCACATCGCCGCAGTTGGCGGCATCAAGTCAGCCGTCGAGCGCGCCCGAAGGGCCGTCGGTCATCTGGTCAAAATCGAGCTCGAGGTCGATACCCTTGCTCAGCTCGAGGAGGCGCTGGCCGTCGGCGCCGACGCGGTGCTGCTGGACAACATGTCACCCGATGACTTGCGCCGGGCTGTCGCTATGGTCGCTGGCCGTGCGATCACCGAAGCGTCAGGTCAGATAACACCGGCAACTGCCCCCGCCATTGCGGCCGCTGGCGTCGATCTGATCTCGATCGGCTGGCTTACTCACAGCGTCACCGCCCTCGACATAGGCCTCGACTATCTAGCGTGAGAGCAGAGGGGGTCATACTTCGTGCTCCTCACTGCTGCATCGCGCAATGGCGCATTCCGGCGAAGGTGCCAGTAGGAGAAGCGCGATGCGCTACGTGCATGTCCGGCTTCTGCGCCAGGGTACGGTTTCTTCTGTTACGGGCTTCTGCCGTGAAAGCATCAATGCTCCAAGGTCTTAGTTTTCGTCCGTTGCTGTGAAGATGCTATGGGACAAGCAGCGAATGAAATCGCGTCAATTGGGAAATTGTTAACCGATCGATGGCTCCATCGGCGCCAGCTAGCCGGACGGTGCAGTTCAACGATAAGCTTTTGGCATTTGCGAGCCTGGGGCTTCAATCCTCGGGCATGCGCGCCGTACCGTGCCCGCACTAAGGGCAAGACCGAGAGCGGGGTCGGTTATGTCAAGAACAACGCGATAGCAGGACACAGCTTTGAGACCTGGGAGGCGTTCGAGGCGCACCCGCCAATTGGGAGCGCGAGATCGCCAAAGGAGTACTCTAACGCGCCGGCCGACGTCGACAGGCGCGGCGCCATGCGGTGGCGGGGAATGTCTGCACCGCCGAGGAGATCGTCGATCAAGCGACCGCTCCCGGTCGCATCATTCACCTCTGAGCGGTTGGACAGAAATCGAGCGCCACAACAGGGTCGAGGCTTGCCGATCTACCATGTGAAAAAGCGGAATTGTTCGCTGCCACAGTTGACTTCCGGTTGCGGTGCTAGGCGGGCATCTTCGGCACCGCAGCAAGTCAGTCGACTGACTAGCTAGGCAGCCCGGCGACAGCGAATGGCCCTCCCCGCGCTCGGCCGACCAGCGGTCGGGCCAAGCCGGAGCGACCTTGAAAAGCGTTGTGTAAATGACACTTGCCGCCGATCGTCGCCACGCTGGCCGCGCCCGCGTATCTGCGGACGCACGCCGGGACCTCCCCGAGCGGCTGCTGCGAAGCACCTGAGGGGGCAAATGTTCTCAGTAAGCGCGCTCAAAACAGCGTGAAAAGCAGGGAGTGTCTTGGTCGCGCCACCGGCACCGCGTAGCTTGCAGGCAGGCGGCGCCCGACCCGGTCGTCGCCCCCGCACAACGATTGGGAGGATTTGATGTTTGAAATTTCGCGACGTGATCTAGTGCTCAGCGCGGCCGGTGCCTTTGCGGCGTTTGGCCTAAGCAAGCCTATCACCTTCATCGGCGCGGCGCGGGCACAAACCGCGGCTGAAAATTTCAGAAAGTACAAGGTGGGCGATATCGACGTCATCTCGCTTGCTGACGGCATCTGGGAGAAACCTCACGACGAGAACTTCGTCAAAGGTGTCAACGTCGAACAGACCAAAGCAGCCCTGAAGGCCGCCGGATTGACGGACGCACACGTACCCATTCCCTTCACGGTGATTGCCGTCAACACCGGCGGGCGCCTGGTGCTGATCGATTCTGGCACCGGTGGAGGGCAGGCCGGCGGCCCGAAGGCTGGCATCTTGGCGCAGAGCATGGCGGCGGCAGGGCTGGATCCAAAGGCGGTCAAGACCATTGTGATCTCGCATTTTCACGGTGACCACATTTCTGGATTGATGGCCAAGGACACAAACGCCCAGATGTTCCCGGATGCGGAAATCATCGTACCCGCTGCCGAGCTGACCTGGTGGACGCAGCCGATCGACTCGATTCCGCAACCCCGCCGCGCCCTGGCGCAGCGCGTGCAAGCGACGCTGTCGAACTGGAAAAACGTTCGGCCCGTTGACGGCGAAGCCGAGCTAGTGCCAGGCATTCGCGCCATACCTGCGCACGGCCACACTCAGGGCCACACCGCCCATCTCATCAGCTCGGGTGCGAGGCAGTTGCTGGTCACGGCAGACGCCACCAACATTCAAGCTTTGTTCGTCAAGAATCCAGACTGGCAGGCCGCCTTCGATCACGTGCCAGACCAAGCGGTCGAAACGCGCAAAAAGCTATTCGACCGCGCTATCGCCGACAAAGCAATGGTCGCTGGCTACCACTGGGGCCTGCCGAACGTGGGCACAATCGCCAAGGATGGCAACGGCTACGCCTTCACACCGGCAGCGTGACGCAGGCGCCTCGACACGCGAGGGGCCGATCATTTGCTTGGTCGGCCCTAGGGTGAGCGGTCGCGGCGGGCAACAGGTGATCGCATGCGGACGTCGGAGGTGTGCTTCTGCCTCACCACCTAACGCCATAGTCCGACCGGGCGCGTGAGACCGCACAGCTTCCCGCGCGCTGGCGGTGAGCGACGGCTGCAAATTTGCGGCGTTGAAATTGCACGCCTGCGATGTGCAGCAGCCCTCCCGGACGAGTCGGGAGCGGGTGTGGCGTCTTCTAGGCTCCTATCGTCTGCCGTCGCTGCCATCGGGGCCTGCTTGCCGTTTGCGGCTAGGAAGGCGCCGCTCGACGGCTCGACCTGCTCGGTCCCAACATTGAATCGGATACGTGGCGGGGGCCGACCCTAGCTGCGCGGTAGCAGCTTGCCTCACGTACCCTCAACCGCACCACGCATTACCTTTTGAACCGGCGGGCACGCCACCGACCCGTAGGAGCAAAACACGCAACACTTTCCCTTGAGGCTCTTCCGCGGCGACCTCAGCGGTTCGTAGCGGGCTCAACACGGTGGCTTCCATGCATAGGTCACTAGGATCGCAAGTGAACTCCTCACTCAAAACCGTTTCAGCAATCTTCATCAGGAGCGCTACGGGCCGCGCCCACCGAAGCCGCGGCCCAATCACCAAACGATCACCACCCTTAGTAGCCGCTACGGCATGCATAGTAGCGATTCCACCAATACGAACTACCCGTGTAAAGCGCGCGTCGCTTCAGCCAGTAGCAGTCATCCGCGTAATAGTAGGGATAGGCGCCGACGAACACGAACCGGTGTCTATGAAAGCGATGATTGCGGAAGTGGTGATGACGGAATGCGTGATGCTGCGGGAAGTGATGGAAACGGGGCGCAAAGTGATGGCCACCGCCCATATGGAAGTGCCCGCCTCCTCCACCTCCGTGGCGCGCCTGGGCAGGCTCGAACGCGCTCGCGAAAGCCAGGAGCGCGAGAGCGGCTAAGGCCGATCCTATAAGCTTCCAGGTCATTTGCTTCCTCCATTGTTTGCATCGTCATGAGTAGACTCACGACAAGGGCCCGTCGTGATTACGTAGTGCCTATCGGTGGCCCCTAACCGTTGGTCGCAGCCGCTTGCGTTTGGGTTCAAACCTGCGGTGACAACTTTGCGTGATCAGAACGGTGCAGCAGCTGATCGATCGCAGTCGTAGCCCAGCCAAACTTGTTGTGAAACTGTCGCCACACTTCGAAGCAATCGCGCCAGGCTTGCGGTCACTTCGTGGCCGCGAGGTCGTTTCTGATCAACCTCAGCGAGGTGTAGGCGTTGACGCGCCCCGCACCGAAGTCATCATCGCGACCGGCCGGTCCGAGATCGTCGGCGCCGTCTCTGATTAGGTCAACAAGTGCTTTCGCATCCAAGTTCGGATCGCGCTCCAGCAAAAGAGCAGCAATGCCGCTGACGTAGGCCGCCGCAAACGATGTACCCGAGAGATAGGCGTGCCCCCCACGTTCCACCGGCGCCAGAATATCCACCCCCGGGGCAGCAACAGCGATGTAGCTGCCGCGATTTGCATGCTCATAGAGGCGGTCCGCTTCATCGACCGCTGTCACAGCGATCACACCTGGATAGGCCGCGGGATACGCTGGTGCCGCCGTGGGCCCGCCATTACCCGCCGCGGCAACTGCAACGATGCCCTTTTGATTGACAGCTTCCAGGAGTTGCTCGATCACAGGATCACGAGAGCCGACAAAACTCATATTGAGGATCCTGGCACCATTTTTGACCGCCCAATCGACCGCAGTCACGAGAACATCAGTTGTTGTTTCCGAGGACGCTTGCGGATAGCTAGTCCGGAACGCCCGCACGGCCAGGATCTCCGCTTGGGGCGCTACGCCCTCGACGAGGCCATGAGCACGGATGATGCCAGCCACGGCTGTTCCGTGGAAGTCAGGAGTTGGGTCCGGGCGACCGGTGGCATTAAACGAGCGCCTCACCGCACCCCTCAGGTCAGGGTGCCCGATATCAACATTGGAGTCGATTACGGCAATGATGACGTTGCGGCCGAGTGCCAATTGATGCGCAGCGGGCAGGCCCACTTTGCTTGGTCCATACTGTGGAATGGGTGACGCGTCTTGGCGCTCATCGCCAGCACCGAAGTAGCGCCGCTTCGCCTCTCCGGCGTGGAGATAGCGCTGGTCAGTACTGCCGGTATGGAAATAGCGTCGATTGAGCTGGGCGGAGCGAACGCGCCCGTCTTGCTGCAACGCCGCCAAGACAGCTTCCTCAGACTGCCCTTCGCGGACGCGAAAGAGTTCAGCCCGAGCACGCAGCAGCGCAATCGGCCGGCTACGCAACCGCTGCAAGCGATAGGTGTGGGCGAGCTCATCGCTGAGGTATTGCGGGCGATCTTGATCAACCAGCACCAGAATCTGACGCGCAACCGTCTGGGAAAACACCCGTGCTTGCGATGGCAGCTGTAGGCGGCGTGGCAGCGAAGACAGGTACCGGGAGTGTCCCCCTGCAACAGTGCTAGGATAGGCATGTAGCGGAGGTCGGTGTGGAGCATGCCCATAACGACGGGGTGCTTTGGGGTGCAAATAGTCGCGGGCTGATCTGGACGACGATGTCTTCCGCCAACCCGCTACTCTCAACCGCGTGTTCAACGGCTTCGGTCGGTCAAATCGGCTGGAATCTCGGCCTCCCGCTGTGGCGAAGCGGTTGTGCTCCTGCTTGAACGATAAACGTGTCGGCAGGACTTTCCTCGCCGCGAAATCGGCGTCGCCAAACGGCGGGCTTGCCGTCGGACGGCCTCCCGCCGGTAGTAGCAGCACGGGCAAGAATATCAGCCAGCGCGCAAAAAACACTGTGGCGCGTGCACACCGCTTGCGCTCAAGAAACGCGGGTGAACTCTGCTGCGTCAATCGCTTCGCCATCGCCATCAATCCCGGCTCGGCAGGACAAGCCGCACGATATCCCGCCGTTCCGCCAGCCGCCGTAAAACCGCGTCTTTTTCGCTTTGCGGCCGAACCACCGTCCGTAGCCTGATCTTATACACACCTCCCGGTTTGGGGCCGTCCACAATACTGGCATCGAATTCCACCAGCAGCTGTGCGATTGCGGAAGCCCTTGCGTCGTCCACAAATGCGATGAGAGCCGAAATACCATTGCCCCCCGATTGGCCGACAGCGGTTTCGTACGTACCGCCCTGAGGTACCAGGAGATGGCTGGTAGCGGCGGCCAGCACGACAACTACTGCCGCTGCGGCGCACGCGGCCCACCACATCCCGCGTGCCGTGGGCACCGTGAAGAAATCGACGACTCGCTGGAGCGGACTGCCACCGGCGACGCGTTGCGAGAGGTTTGGTTTTGCGGTTGGCAACGAAGCCATGAGTCGATCAAGCGCGCCTGCTGAGGGCGAACCCAGCGCTTCGTTGGCCAACATGGTCTGCTCTCGCTCAGCTCGAATCAGATCGAGTTGGGCGCAGGCGTGTGGGTTCCGGGTCAGGTAGCTCTCGACTCTTGCCCTTTCGCCGCAATTGAGTGTGCCCGTTACGTACCACGGCAATAGCTTCTCGATCTCCTCGCGCTCAACATCCGATGCTGCTTGCTCAGTCATGGCCAACCTCGATCGACGCCGGCCTCCTTGAGCAGTTCGGATAGCCGTTTGCGAGCATGGAACATCCTCGTTTTCACGGTGCTCTCAGGAATTTGCAGGACATCCCTCACCTCGCTGATCGACATGTCGTGATAGTAGACTAGGTCGATGATGTCCTTGTGCTCGGGTGAGAGCTCGTCCAGACATCGACGCATAATCACACCCTTGTTAGCCTTCTGCGCTGCCACCTCGGGATTGTCGCCCGTGTCATGGAGCGCGTCCGCGGCGTTCTGATCCCAGTTCTCCTCGCGGCGTTTACGGAGGCTGCTGATAGCCCGATGACGCGCAATCGACAGTATCCAACTCGCCGCGGACCCCGTTCCCTCAAAGTTCCCGGCATTCTGCCAGACCACCAAGAACACCTCGTTGGTGAGCTCTTCTGCAATTGCTGCATTCCCGACGAGCCGCAGGATGTACCTGAAAACGCCTACCTGATGACGCGCTAACAGGGCGCGCAGGGCGGTCATGTCCCTGGCGGCAATTCGTTCAATCAGTGAGGCCCCGTCAGCGGCTCGACTCATCCTGGAGGCCACCCAGACGCCGTGCATAAAATATGTCGCTGCGAACTGAAAAAAGGTTCATCGGTGGTCGGCTTGTTCCAAAGAGCCACGCAAATCGGGGGGGTCACATTTTTGTTACCGCTTCCAGAACCCGGCATTGCAAAGTTGCGCCAGGCCCCGGCTCGGCGGCTATCGATCTCGCTGGGTGTGGATTTTTGCATCGAGACGATCGGTGAGGCTCTGCGAACGGAAAGGGCTCGTCGCGCGACAACGTGTTCAGCCGCGCTGGCAAGGCGCAGATCAGTGCCGCCTTCAAGGAAGCGAAGGGATCCCGCACCTTCCTGGCTCAAGCTCAAGAAAGCTGAACTCGCCGAGCGTGTCGCCGACGAGCTCGCCGGCACCGGCTCGTTGCCAGAGCCGCGGCGGGCCGCTCAGACTGTGACCCAATCTCTGCCAGACACCGCCGCGTACTCGCTGTTTCATACCGGCCGTGTCGTTCGGGATGCGGCCGGTTTTCTGCAACCCGCAAGGCCCAGCGACGTCCGCTTTCAGCGCCCGCACCCCATTCACGCTTTGGCGCGGGAGAAAAGATCTCTCGGGATGCAGTGAGATCGGCCGGTTCACACTGGCCTGGCATTTCCAAGCGCTTGGGTTTGGAGTCGGGTAAAGGTGCCACAGCCCGCTTCGATGGCTTTGCCGCCCGTTGCGTAGGGTGCGAGCTGGCGCTGAACGAGCCGCGAGAACGGTATTCCTTGCCAGCGACGATGGCTAAGAAGTTCGTCCGTGCCCGCCATCGATTGATTACGTCCCTTTAACGCAGCGACAAAGGCAGTCATCGAGCTGTTCGTCTCCTGAGTGCGAGAGGCTACGACCGCAACGACGGCAAGCACGTTTTTGACGCGGTGGTCGAGCTCAGCAATCAGTATGTTCTTCTGCTCTTCAAGCGCCTTGCGCTCGCTGACGTCCCGCGTCAGACCCTTGATGCGCAAGAGGCGCCCTGCGGTGTCAACTTTCCCTTTGCCGTTTCCTCGAGCCAAATCTGCCGGCCATCCGGACGGATCAAGCGGAAATCCATGACGTATGAGGGGTTATCAGGACAGAGATCGTAAATAAGTTTCTTCAGGTACTCGCGATCCTCGGGATGGACTCGCTTCAGGAAATCATTGTGCTGTGTGCTGGTAATGCCATGCCGTTCGTGCCCGAGAATTTGGACAGCCTCATCACACCGCGTTGATAGACCGGTGGCCCGATCCCATTCGAAGCCATAACCTGGCCGGCTGCCATTGCGTCCGCCAACAGAGCATTGCTCTCGGTCAGCAGAGCGTCAGTCTGCTCACGCTGCGTGACATCAATGTTGACACCGATCGCTCGTTCTGGCTGACCATTGCCATCGTAAGAAACGAAACTGCGCGATTCGATCCACCGCACACCCGTACTCGCCCCGTTGTTGGCCATACGCGATGAACTGAAGATCCTCCAGTTTTCCAACATCTTCCGGGTGCACTCTCGACTGCCATTCCGCGCGCGTCGTTTTGGTCGTTCCCTCCGGCAGGCCATGAATTGCCGCAAAGCCTTCTGAGACTTCCATCCATTCTGTTTTGGCATCATACGCATAGCTGCCAACGAGGGCAGCCTTTCCAGCCAAGGAGAGCTGCAGGTTGCGCTCAGCCAGCTCTTGCTCCGCTCGCTCGCGCTGAGTGATATCACGTACGGTGCCGAACAAGCTGGGTGCGGTGCCCCGCCTGCCGCGCCACCGAACCGTCGAATGCAACCCAGCGCGTTTCGCCGGAACAGGATTCGTTGGGCCGATGCACAACCCTGTATTCAGCGTGCCAAGCACCACCCATTCGCTTCACCCCTCTGAGGGTTGTGTCTATTCGCGCCCGATCCTCCGGACGCACGAAGCGCTTCCCTTCCTTCATCGTCCGGGGTGGCACTCTGTGCGGCACGCGCATGGAACTCGATGTCACCACTGCCAAGGTTGATGCTGAAGGCGCCAAGCTTGGCTCCATCGAGCGCTAACTGAAGACGCTCCTTGCTCTCTTTGAGGGCCGCTTCACTCCACCGTCTTTCCGCGAACAGCGCGGCGAGCATCAAGACCAACAGTGCGCCCACCAAAACAATCGTTTGCGCGGCGAATATGCGGTCGGCAAGGCACACTTTCGTCCCCAAAATGTGCCACGTTGAAGCGGTCGACCAGATCACTGCAAGCGTCATGACAAATGCCGCTGCGGCTGCGCGGACAAGCGCGCGGTGGGAGAGCGTCAGGCTCGACGCTCGGATCCAAGGCTGGCTTTGGTGAAGCCCTAGAACATACTTCCGGGACGCGGCAAGGCTACGCTTACGAGAATGCGATTGTCGGCTCGTGTGCACACTGATGCGCTTTCCATTAGCAAAAGCGTGTCGTCGGAATGGTGCTCCTCAGTTCTGTTTGAGACGCACCTCCTCGAGCGGCGCTGACCACGGGTAGGGATCGATCTTCATCAGCGCCGGGTCCTCCACCCGAGGCCCGACCCCACTCGCCCAGATGTAGTCGTAGATCGCCGCGAAGCGCACGCGGTCGAAGAGCGCTTGCTGCAGCTCGTTGAGCATGACGCCGCGTTTCTTGGCGTCGTTCTCGCGGCTCTGGCGCTTGTAGAGATCGTCCAGATCCGGAAAGGCGCCATAGGCGAACGCGCCGTCGGCCGGCACGATCTCGGACAGCCGCGACGAGGCGTTGCCGTAGACCGCGGCGACGCACATGCACAGTCCCTT
>Ga0126384_10001034_pt1 | contig 16181 bp, 13 predicted proteins | sample PanSoiMetPlot_36_FD_92543 | JGI IMG/M metagenome (GOLD analysis project Ga0126384, IMG submission 92543) | Tropical forest soil microbial communities from Panama - MetaG Plot_36 | ecosystem: Environmental > Terrestrial > Soil > Tropical forest > Bulk soil | place: Panama | collected 2016-02-17 | reverse complement strand
TTCAACAGTCCCCCGATCATACCAATGTCTCCGTTGGACTAACGCTACCGGAACCCAATCTTACGACTGAATTTACCGTCTCCCACACGGGCCGGATGGTGATGGGTTGCGATTGCCGTCAAGGGCCGCCCGTCCGTGTCTCATTAGGCTTATCGCACTCATTAACAGCGGGTAAACAAGCAATGCGCCGAGCTGCAAGCTTTCCACCTAGCACGTGGCGCAAAAGCCACGACAACAATTGAGTCGGCGCTTGAATTCTGTGGCATTTCTCGCGCATCGATTCGGTTGTCAACGGATTTATGTGACAGGTTGTTGCGGTCAACATGAGCATAAGACGACGACGCGGAACGGCTTCGAAAAATGGCAGTGACGACAACCGACGTGGCCAACGACACCCCCCAAGTAATAGAGACAGAAATCGCCGTCGTCGGCGCCGGACTGACCGGGCTCGCGGCCGCCTGCGCCTTGAGCCAACAAGGCTCCGACGTCGTCCTCGCCGCCCCCGACGTTGCTGGTGCCGGTGATACGCGCTCGAGCGCACTCCTGCCCCCGAGCGTGCAACTGTTTGAGAACTTAGGCATCTGGTCCACCTGCGCCGCCTCGAGCGCGCCACTGCGCGGGGTGCGGATCCTGGATGATGGCGGCGGCCTCCTGCGTGCCCCGGAAGTCCTGTTCCACGCCCACGACATTGGCCGCCAAGACCTGGGCGCCAATGTGCCCAATCCCGCCTTGAGCCGGGCGTTGCGGGCCAAAGTCACCGTCGCACTGAACCTGCGCCGGCTGCCAACCGCCGCTGTCACCACGGTCGAGCCACGCGCCGGCGACGTTGAGCTGCGGCTGGCGGAGGGCGGCCGCGTCAGGGCGGCCCTGGTGGTGGCCGCCGACGGACGCCATTCGCTGGCGCGCGCGGCGGCCGCAATCCCCGTCAGCACCTGGAATTATCCACAAGTGGCGATCGCCACCAGCATCACCCACACCCGCCCCCACGATGGCATCACCAGCGAGCTGCAGCGGCGGCCCGGCCCCCTCACAACCGTGCCCTTGCCAGGCCTCCAGTCGGCCGTGGTTTGGGTCGAGGCGCCCAGCGAAGCCGCCCGCCTGGCCACCCTGGCAGAGGACGATTTCAAGGCCGAGCTCGAAACCCGGCTGCAGGGCCTGCTCGGCACGATTGAGGCCGTAGGACCGCGCGCCCGCTTCCCCCTGTCCGGGCTCAGCGCCGCACGGATGGCTCAGGCGCGCATCGCCCTCGTCGGCGAGGCCGCCCACGTCATTCCTCCGATCGGCGCCCAGGGCCTCAACCTCGGTTTGCGCGACGTCGCCGCCTTGGCCGACTGCGTGGCCGAGGCGCGCGCCGCCGGCCGCGATCCCGGCAGCACCGAGACGCTTGGCGCTTACGTCGCCGCCCGGGCGCTCGATGTTCAGAGCCGCGCCTTAATGGTCGACCTCCTCAACCGCTCGCTGATCAGCGACTTTGATCCCGTCCAGGCGCTGCGTGGCCTCGGGTTGCATCTGCTTGCCGGCTCCGGCTGGCTTCGGCGCCTGGCCATGCACAGCGGCGCTGGCGCACCGGGCGCGCTGCCGCGCTTGATGCGGCCGCGTCCTTGATGGCCCCGCGCGAGCCGATGGGCGGCACAACCGGCGTCGCACCTCCAATTGCGTCGCGTCGGGAAAGGCGCGGGAGACCTTGACGGGGGCCGGTGGCGCGGGCAATTGCGATCCCTATCGATCGCTCGTTGACCACGTGGGCAATGCCAGACCTAATCAAAGACCTGCGCTACCGCACCGAATACCTGGGGCTGAGGCTCATCATCGCGCTGGTGCGGGCGGCGCCGATGGATGTCGCGGTGGCCGTTTCGGGCCGGCTGTGGCGATTGATCGCCCCCCACGATCGGCGCCACAAGCGCGCCCTTGCCAATCTGGCCATTGCCTTCCCGGACAAGCCGCTCGAGGAGCGCGAAGCCATTGCGCGGGCCATGTGGGAGAACCTGGGGCGGGTGATGGCCGAGACCATGCAGCTTGACCGCATCATCGCCGATCCCAACCGCATCGAGATTGCCGACGAGAAGCTCTATCGGCGCTACAAGGACAAGCTCGGGCCCGCCATCGGCGTCACTTTGCACATGGGCAACTGGGAGCTCGCCATCTGGCCCTTCACCATGGCCGGCAACAATCCGGCCGCCGTTTACCGCACCGTCAAGAACCCGTACGTCGACCGCTATTTGCGCCGCATCCGGCAAGATCTCTACCCCGGTGGCCTGCTGGGGCGCGGCCGCACGCGCGATGAGGGCCAGACCACGGCGCGGCTTATCATGGACTTCGTACGCCAGGGCGGGCGCCTGGGTCTCGTCTGCGATCTGCACGACCGCACCGGCATTGCCGTGCCGTTTTTCGGGCGCCCGGCGCAGTCGGTCGCCATCCCGGCCATGATCGCCCGCCGGGTCGGTGCCCGCATTTGGATGGCGCGCTGCCTGCGACTCGGGACAGAAAGCCGATTTCGTATCGAGCTCAAAGAGTTGAAGGTACCCCGCAGTAGCAACCAGGCCGACGACGTGCGCTGGATCACGGCCCAAATGCAAAAGCAGTTCGAAGCCTGGGTGCGCCAGAATCCGGAGCAGTGGATGTGGAGCAACCGGCGCTGGGGCTAACGAGGCCTCGGCCCGGCACCGCCATCGCCGATCGAGGGGCAACGCTGGTGGCCCCATCGACGTTTGACTCCCGACAGGCGTTGCCTAGAGTATTTTGCCGCAGCGCAACAAGAAAGGCACCCATGTCCGTGACGCGCACCCCGGCCAAGCATTTCACGGCGCTTGCTGCGGACGCTCCCGAACCCTATCGGCAGTTGCCGGTGCGGCTCGAGCGCATGATCCATTTCGTCCCCCCGCACAACGAGAAAATCCGCACCCGGGTCGGCGATTTGATCCCGCAGGTCGACGTCGTGCTCGGCAACCTCGAGGACGCCATTCCCGCCGAGGCCAAGGCGGCCGCCAGGCAGGGCTTCATCGAGATGGCGAACGCCTTCGACTACGGCGCCACCGGGCTGTGGACCCGGATCAATGCCCTCAACTCGCCCTGGGCGCTCGATGACATTTTGGCGATCGTGCCGGCCGCTGGCGCCAAGCTCGACGTGGTGATGCTGCCCAAGGTCGACGGGCCCTGGGACATCCACTACCTCGATCAATTGCTGGCGCAGCTCGAGGCCAAGCACGCGCTGCGCAAGCCGATCCTGATCCACGCCATTCTGGAAACGGCGGAGGGCGTCAACAACGTCAAGGCGATCGCCGCCGCCAGCCCACGCCTGCACGGCATGAGCCTGGGACCGGCCGATCTGGCCGCCTCCAGGGGTATGAAGACGACGCGGGTCGGCGGCGGGCACCCGGCCTATGGCGTGCTCGCCGACGCTGGCGCGCAAGGCGCCGAGCGGGCGTTCTATCAACAGGACCTGTGGCACTATACCTTGGCGCGCATGGTCGATACCTGCATGGCCAGCTCCATCAAACCGTTCTACGGCCCGTTCGGCGACTTCGCCGATCCCGCCGCCTGCGAAGCCCAATTCCGCAATGCCTTCCTGCACGGTTGCGTTGGCGCCTGGAGCCTGCACCCGAGCCAGATCGAAATCGCCAAGCGTGTCTTCAGCCTCGACCCGCAAGAGGTGGCCTTCGCCAAGCGGATTGTCGCGGCGATGCCCGACGGCTCCGGAGCCGCCATGATCGACGGCAAAATGCAGGACGATGCGACGTGGAAGCAGGCGAAGGTCATTTTGGATCTCGCCAAGCTGGTGGCGAGCCGTGACCCCGAGCGCAAGGCGCTCTATGGTCTCTAAAGCGGTGCTGTGCCGCAGCGGCTAATGGTGCATGTTGGCCACATCGCCGCTTGTGCATTGACGCCGCCCCCGCTCTGGGGCTAAGCGCCAGCAATCGCTGACCCTTCACGCGGGTGACGCCGAATGGGCCATGTCCGGCACGCGAAGTTCCAGGTGGGCCAGGTGGTACGCCACCGCCTCTATCCGTTTCGCGGCATCATCTTCGACATCGACCCGATCTTCGCCAACACCGAGGAATGGTGGCAGGCCATCCCCGAGGACGCGCGTCCTCGCAAGGACCAGCCGTTCTATCACCTCTTGGCCGAGAACGCCGAAACCGAGTACATCGCCTACGTCTCCGAACAGAACCTGCTGCCCGACAGCTCCGGCACGCCGTTGCGCCACCCTCAGGTGCGCGAACTGTTTAGCCTGGCGGAAGACGGAACCTATCGGCCCTTGTTCCTGCAGCATCCGCACTGAGACATCAAAGCTCGCGGTGCGCTTCGTCACTCCACAAGACAACGGCCGCCATTGCGGCGGCCGCCATTGGTGACGTTGCGGTCCGGGCGTGGCGCTAATCAGCGCTTCACTTTTTCGCCGGCGGTGCTGCTGCCGGGGCGCTGCCCGTGGTCCCTTCCTTCTCCTTGGCTTCTTGCTGCTTCTTGTACTCTTCCATCATCTCGTGCTGGCGTTGCGCGATCTGCTGCATCAGGCTGCGGCGCGCCTCGCTATACTTCTTCGGATCGACCGGAGCACCGCCATAGGACTGTTCGAAGCCGACCAGGGGGACCGGGAATGCGGCCGGTGCACCGGCGGCATTGATGGCAAAGACCATCAGACCACCGCCTTTTTTGAGGTCGTTCACAAGCTCCGGCGTCGCCTCGGTCTCGGCCGTGCAGCCGGCCGGATGACACAAGGTATAGGCGAGGCTGATCGGCTTCAGCTTTGATTCGTCGACCTTCTCGTTCTTTTGCGCCTTCTCCCACATATCCTTGGGATAGAGGGTGGCGCGCATCCCGGGCTGCAGCATCATGCCAAGCGGCACCATCACCATAAAGGCTTGCTTGTCCTGGCCCTCGACCTGGCGCACGGCGGCCGACACCAACACCATGCCCGAATTGCCGTCGAGGCGCTCATGATGCGTGAGGCAGATGTTGAGGTCTTTCTTCTCCTCCTTGCCCTCCTTGGTGCGTTGCGTCGCGGTCGCCTTCTCGCACAGCTTCACCCAAGCGCTTTGCGGCCCGGAGGGGGCAGCGGCGGCGGCCGCGGGCGCACCCTTCGCGGCGGGCGCCGGAGCGGCGGCCGGCGGCGCCGCCTTGTCCTTTTTCGCGGGCTGCTGGGCACCAGCCGGGGCCAGCATGACGGTGATGCCCATCAGCAGCGCTGCTGCGATCGCGCCCGCCAGGCGCGCCCCGTCGATGGCGGAGGACGGAAATTGACGTTGGCTCATGTCGGTTTTGACCTCTCCCTCGACCGCCGGTTTCGACCGGCTCCCCACCTCTACCCAAGGACTTCGGTGCGCCCGTCGTCAGCGCTCCCAGGTGGGCAGTAATGGGCCGATTACGGCAATCCCGTGACCGCAACCACAAGCTTTCCGCTGAAGCTTAGACCTTGCCAGGGATGACGTGGCGAGGCGGACACGCTTGCGCCCTTTGGTCCGGCTGTTGCCGGCCGGCCCTATGCTAGATTGCGACCCCTGCCGAAGCCGGCGGTTGTTGGCCATCGCCTTGCCGCGCACCCCCAAGCGAAATGACGCACACCAAAATCCTGCTCCTTCTGACCATGCTGGCAACCGTGCTGGCGCTGCCTGCCGCGGCGCTGCCGGTCGAAGGCATCGCCATGCACGGCACGCCCAAGCATCCGCCGGGCTTTACGCATTTCCCCTACGTCAACCCCGACGCGCCGAAGGGTGGCCGGCTGGTGCTCGGAACGCTCGGCACCTTCGACAGCCTGACGCCGTTCATCATCAAGGGCGTTTCTCCGGCCAGCTTGCGCGACTACGTTTATGAGAGCCTACTGACGCGCAGCGGTGATGAGGCGTTCTCGCTCTACGGCTTGATCGCCGAAAGCATCGAGGTCCCCGACGACCGTTCTCAGATCACGTTCCATTTGCGCCCCGAGGCCCGCTTCTCCGACGGCACGCCGATCACCCCCGAGGATGTGCTCTTCAGTCACGCGCTGTTGAAGGACAAGGGCTGGCCCTACCATCGCGCGCACTACGGCAAGGTCGCCCGTGCCGAGAAGATTGCCGAGCACACGGTCCGCTTCACCTTCGAGGCCGATGGCGATCGAGAAATCCCAATGATCATCGGGCTGATGCCGATCCTGCCGCGCCACCGCATCGCGCCGGAAACCTTCGAGCAGACGACGCTCGAGCCACCGATCGGCAGCGGCGCCTACCTGGTGGCGCGGGTCGATGCCGGCCGCTCGATCACCTATCGGCGCAATCCCAATTGGTGGGGACGCGACCTTAACGTCAATCGCGGGCGCTTCAACTTCGAGGAGATCCGCGTCGAATACTTTCGCGACGCTGCCTCGCTGTTTGAGGCCTTCAAGGCCGGCGAGGTCGACATGCGGGTGGAGGAGGACCCGGGCCGCTGGCTGGAGGGCTATCATTTCCCCGCCGTCGCCGAGGGTCGCGTCCTCAAACAGGAGTTTGAAACCCGCCTGCCCGCCGGGATGTCGGCGCTGGTATTCAATACCCGGCGCCCGATGTTTCGCGACGCGCGGGTTCGCCGCGCCTTCATCCTGTTGTTCGACGCCGAGTGGATCAATCGCAACCTCTACAACGGCCTCTACGAACGCACCGAGAGTTTCTTTGCCCGCTCCGACCTCGCCTCCTCCGGTCGCCCCGCCGATGCCCGCGAGCGGGCGCTGCTCGCGCCATTCACCGCCGACATCAAGCCCGAAATCCTCGCCGGCACCTATCGCTTCCCAGCCAGCGACGCCAGCGGCGACAATCGCGCCAATCTGCAGGAAGCCTTCAAGCTGCTGACCGAAGCCGGCTACCGTCTTGAGAGCAACAGCTTGGTCAAGGACGGCCGACCACTGAGTTTCGAATTTCTCGCCCAGACGCGGCCGCAAGAGCGGCTGATGTTGAGCTACGCGCGCACGCTTGAGCGGCTCGGCATCACGGTTCGCATTCGCCAGGTCGACAGCTCGCAATATTGGGCCCGCCTCAAAGGTTACGACTTCGACATGATCCAGTGGACCTGGGGCGCATCGCTGTCGCCCGGCAATGAACAGGTCAACCGCTGGAGCAGCAAAGCCGCCGAGATCGACGGCTCACTCAACTATCCAGGCGTCCAAAATCGTGCCGTCGATGCCATGATCGATGCCCTGCTCAGAGCCGAGGCGGCGGAGGACTTTGTTGCCGCCGTACGCGCCCTCGACCGCGCCCTCCTCTCCGGCGACTACGTGATCCCGCTGTTCTATCTGCCGCGCATCTGGGTGGCCCATTGGAACCACCTGCGGCAGCCCCAGGTACGCCCGCTCTCAGGTCTCGATGTCGACACCTGGTGGTCGGACCGGACAAACTGATAAAGGCTAATACGGGCGTTCAGTTGCGGCGGGCGCGACGGTATGAGAGCGCGCGGCCGGTTGCGAGACCCGGTTGCGAGACAAGGCGCAACCGGTCACGGATCCCACAGCGCAGGCATTTGCGATCGCGAGGTCATGGTGGCAGCGTTTGGAGCAACAGGTGTGCTCTATCGGATGCGGCATCGAGCCCTGCGATCGCCGCAGCTCCTTTACCGGTGCCTTCTGTTGGCCGCCCTTTGCTTCACCTCGCTCGTGGTGCCGGCGGTCCGAGCCCAGGACCGGGAACTCGACATCGACGTGGTCTACCAGGCGCTTGAACCGTACGGGCGCTGGTTCGAGCACGCCGTGTGGGGCACGGTCTGGCAGCCCACCGTCGAGCCGGGCTGGCGCCCTTATACGCGGGGGATGTGGGTCTATAGCGACGCGGAGGGCTGGTATTGGGAGGCCGAGGAGCCATGGGGCTGGGCTCCCTTCCACTACGGCCGCTGGCTCCTCGATACGAGCGGCACCTGGATCTGGCTGCCTGACACCGAATGGGCTCCGGCCTGGGTCGCCTGGCAGGTCAGTGACGACTATGCCGGCTGGGCGCCGCTGCCGCCGGAGGCGGTGTGGGGAGCCGATGGCGAGCTGTTGCCGGCGACGGCAATCCTGGCCGGCCCCGGCAGGCAGTCGCAGTGGTGCTTCGTGCGCCCGCATCAATTGATCCTGCCGGGCCTCTACCGTTACCTGCTGCCGCCGCGAACCGCCGATCTCGCCCTGGCGGCGACGCGCCCCGCCTACCCCCGGCGCAGCGCCACCGGCGGCATTGTCAATGCTGGCTTCGATGTGCGGCGCCTCGAGCGCATGACGGGACGTCCAGTTCCCCGCCTGCTCCTGAAAAGCGTCGACACGCCGCAAGCGGCACGCGCCGGCGGCGGTCGGGGGTATGGTCAGGAGCTTGCCGTCTATCGGCCGCGGCTGATGCCGCCTGCCAACGGCGGCGGCCGCCTGCAGCCGGCACTGTTGGCCCGCCACACCCCCGCCGTGCCCGCAACCGCTGGCGGACGCGAGCCGCCGCCGCAGATCCCCACCGCCGCCACACCGCGCGAGGTGCCCGCCGGCGATCGGGAGGGCGCCGGCCGGCCCGGCGCCGTCCCGGGTAGGCCGATGGCGACCGATCCGGCAGCGGCGCCCGCCCGCGCAAGCGCGGCCGCGCGCCGCAACGACACGGTCGAGCCTGGCAGGGATGGCCCGCGTCAGGGTCCGCCAGCCGGCCACCCCGGCCGCAGCCCGCCAGCGCCGCCCGGAGCGCCGCCCCGCGACTACGGCGGCCCGGCCACCGGCTCGCGCGCCAGCACGTCCGAGCCGGCGTTGGCACGGCCACGGCCGGCACCGATGCCGCCAATGGCGCCAGCGGCGGCCCCGCCAATACCCGCCCCGCGTGCCCCGGCCCCCGATCAGCGCCGGCCACCACCCCACCGCGACGACGGCCGCGGCCCCGGCGGCTAGGGTCGCTTCCCCTCCTGCCCCCGCTGGTTGGCCGCGCTACCAGTTGCGCGACCCGCATTGCCGGGCCGGCCGCGGCCCGCTATCAGGCCAACCATGCCGGTCAAACCCAAAGCCGTGAACGCCACCGCCGTCCCCGACCTTGCCGCCCTGGTCGCGCGCATGCGCGCCGGCGACCGTCGGGCGACCGCGCGCGTCGTCACCGAGCTCGAACGCTTGTCGGAGACTGTGCCCGCACTCCTGCGTCACCTGCGGCCCTACCTCGGCCACGCCCTCGTGGTTGGCTTCACCGGTCCGCCGGGTGCCGGCAAATCCACGCTCGTCAATGCCTACACCAGCCAGCTGCGGGCGAGCGGGCGGACGGTGGGGATTGTCGCGGTTGACCCTTCGAGCCCGGTCTCGGGCGGCGCCATCCTGGGCGACCGCATTCGCATGACCGCCACGCTCGATGACGATGGCGTGTTCATGCGTTCGCTCGCCAGCCGCGGTCACCTTGGCGGCCTATGCCCGGCGGCGGTGCGCGTGATCGATGGTCTCGATGCCGCCGGCAAGGACGTCATCTTGCTCGAGACCGTTGGGACCGGCCAAAGCGAAATCGATGTGGCGGAGATCGCCGATGTGCGCGTCGTGGTGATGGCGCCGGGCCTCGGCGACGATATTCAGGCCATGAAAGCCGGTCTCCTCGAAATCGCCGACATCCTGGTCGTCAACAAGGCCGATCGCGAGGGCGCCGAGCGCACCTTGCACCAGCTCAAGAGTGCGGTCGGGCTCCGGCCCCAGGGCAGCGCCGAGACGGCGCTGGTCAAGACCACCGCCACCACCGCAGACGGCGTTGGCGCGCTCGCCGAGGCCGTCACCCAAGCCGCCGTGCGCGTCAGCATCGATAGCAAGGAACGCCGCCGCCGGCGCGCGCGCTATCTCATCGCGCGAGCCGCCGCCGAGCTCCTGGCCGAGCGCATCAAGCTGGGCGGGGAGCGCAGCCTCGATGCGCTCGCCGATCAAGTGTTGGCCGGGCGACTGCTGCCGGCCGCGGCGGCAAGGAAGCTCCTCGCCGGCTGACGGGCGCTTGCCTGCCACCGCGCCAAGCGCATAAGCTTGGCCGCGATCGGGGCCTTGAGGGAGTAGAGCCATGCTGCACGCCGTCAACTGGCGCACCGGCCTCCTGTTGCTCGCCACGCTCGGCGTCGGCGTCAGCGCGGTGCCGGAGGCCGAAGCCCGCATTCGCTGCGACGGTGAGTACCAGATCATCAACGGTGAGCCGCACGCGACCCCCTATTGCGGCGACGAAAACCTGGCGCAGGTTGCCCGCACCTACGGCGTCCATGTGTCGGGCAGCACCATGCGCAACAACCCGGGCGAGAAACTGCGCGTGTGCCAGTTCATCGGCAGCGACATCCGCGTGCGGGAAGCCTGCCAAGGCTACGGCCAGGATGGGCGGGGCGGGGTCATTCGGCGCTTCTGACCCGACACTGCTGCCAAGGGTGGCCTAGCTGGCGGCTTGCGCGCCGGCCCTCAGCAGCTTGTAGGTGATGGAATCGGTCAGCGCCTCGAAGCTGGCATCGACGATGTTGGAGGACACCCCGACCGTAAACCAGCGCGCGGTCGTGGTCCGATCGCGGCTCTCCACCAACACGCGCGTGACGGCCTCGGTACCGCCCGTCAGAATGCGCACCTTGTAGTCAACCAGCTCCACGTCCTTGATGATGTTCTGGTAGCGCCCGAGGTCCTTGCGCAGCGCCTGGTCCAGCGCATTGACCGGGCCATTGCCCTCGGCCACCGACCATACCGGTTCTTCGCTGCCATCGATGAACACCTTGACGGTTGCCTCCGACACGGTCACCAGCCGCCCCAAGGCATTGTGGCGTTTCTCCACCATCACCCGAAAACTGTCGACGGTGAAGAATTGCGGCACTTGGCCGAGCAGCCGCCGCGCCAGCAGCTCGAAAGAAGCCTCGGCGGCTTCGTAGGCGTAACCCAGCGCCTCGCGTGACTTGACCTCCTCTAGCAGCCTGCCGACGCGATCGTCGCTCTTGCCGAGCGGGATGCCGAGCCGTTCCAATTCGTAGATCAAATTCGATTTGCCGGCCTGATCGGAGATCAACACGCGCCGACGATTGCCGACGCTCTCGGGCGGCACGTGCTCGTAGGTGGCGGGCTCCTTCAGGATGGCGGAGGCATGGATGCCCGCCTTGGTGGCGAACGCCGCTTCGCCGACGTAGGGGGCATGCCGATCGGGCGCGCGGTTCAGGATTTCGTCGAGCACCCGCGACACCTGCGTCAGCCGGCGCAGGCGTTCCGGCGTGACGCCGATCGTGAAGTGATCGGCAAACTCGCGTTTCAACAATAGGGTCGGGATCAGCGAGGTGAGATTGGCATTGCCGCAGCGCTCGCCAAGCCCGTTGAGCGTACCCTGGATCTGGCGGGCACCGGCGCGCACGGCGGCCAGCGAGTTGGCGACGGCATTGTCGGTATCGTTGTGGGTGTGAATGCCAAGCTGCGCGCCGGGAACGTCTTGTGCCACCTCGGCGACGATGGCAGCGATTTCGTGCGGCAGGGTACCGCCGTTGGTGTCGCACAGCACCACCCAGCGCGCTCCCGCCCTCAGCGCCGTGGTGGCAACCGCCAGCGCGTAGGCGCGATTGCTCTTGTAGCCATCGAAGAAATGCTCGCAGTCGATGATCGCTTCGCGGCCGGCTTGGCACATCGCCTCCACCGACTGGGCCAGGCCCTCGATATTCTCTTCGTTGCTGATGCCCAGCGCCACGCGCACGTGATAATCCCAGGCCTTGGCGACGAGGCAGATGGCGCCGGCTTTGGCGGCAAGCGTCGCGCGGAACCCCGGATCATTCGACACCGATCGCCCGGCGCGCTTGGTCATGCCAAAGGCGGTGAAGGTGGCTGTTGTGAGCGGCTGGTCGGAACCGAACAGCTCGGTGTCGGTGGGATTGGCACCGGGATAACCGCCCTCGATGTAGTCAAGCCCCAACTGATCGAGCGCCGCAACGATCAGCCGCTTGTCCTCGAGCGAAAAATCGACGCCGGTGGTCTGGGCCCCATCGCGCAGCGTTGTATCGAACAAATAGAGACGCTCTTTCGCCATAGGTACCTACCGCAAACCGTTGCCGCCGGCCGCAGCCGCCAACACCACCGCCCGACACCGCGCCGGTGGCTGCCGGTGGCGGCGCCGGCACCACGCCCCAGCGCGCCCGTCGCTGGCCTGGGGCATGGTCCGTTCACTGCCAACCATGCGGGCAGATGTTCCCCGCGGCGCCGCTGCCTTGCAACACAATCGCTGCCGGTCAGGGTTCGTCGTGAAAGCCATCGAAGCGCACTTCCCAGGTCGTTACGATATCACCGCTGACGGGATCCTTGGCATCTTTCAGTTGCACGCCCATGGTGGCCAGCCGATCGCGAATGCCATCAGCGGTCGCAAAGTCCCGTTGCTTGCGCGCCGCGCTGCGGGCGCTGATCAGTCGGCGGACAGTGTCCTGATCGACGGCGGTCTGGCCCGCCACTTTTGCCAGCATGGCGTTGGCATCAAAGTCGGTGAGGTCGTCGACGCCGATCAACGCCAGCGCGTTGGCTACTCTGGCCCGGGCTTTTGCGATTGTCGGCTCGGCGGCAGCCGGGTCGTGGGCGGCGCGGGCCATGCGATGCAGCTCGGCGATTGCCCCCGGCGTGTTGAGATCGTCGTTGAGGGCAGCGATAAAGGCTTCGCCGTGTTCATCGGCCAAGCGAGGTCCGGCCAGGTACTGGCGCAAGCTGTTGAGCTCGAGCGCTGCCTCCACCATGCCCTTTCGGGTCCAGTTGATGGGCTGGCGATAGTGCGTCTTGAGCATGGTGAAGTGAAGGACGCGCCCATCCCAACCCGCATCCAATAGTTCGCGGATGGTGACGAAGTTGCCGACCGACTTCGACATCTTCTCGCCTTCGACCTGCAGGAAGCCATTGTGCATCCAGACGCTGGCCATGGCCTCGGTGTCATGGCTGCAGCGCGTCTGCGCGATCTCGTTCTCATGGTGCGGGAACACCAGATCGATGCCGCCGCCATGGATGTCGAACACATGCGGCTGCGCCAGGCCGTTGGCCGACAGCGTACCCTTGGCCAGCTGCCACAGGAACTTGTCGGCCATCGCTGAGCATTCGATGTGCCATCCCGGCCGGCCCTTGGCGGCGATGCCGCACGGGGAATCCCAGGCTGGCACCCCGGCCGGCGAGGGCTTCCACAGCACAAAATCCATGGGCCCCTTTTTGTAGGGCGCCACGTCCACCCGCGCCCCTGCCTCCATCTCCTCGAGCGAGCGGTTGGCGAGGCGGCCGTAGTCGGGCATGCTCGACACGTCGAACAGCACGTGCTCGTTGGCGACGTAGGCGTGGCCGCGTGCGACCAGCGCCTCGATCAGGGCGCGCATCTCGCCAATCGTTTCGGTGGCTCGCGGCTCCACCGTCGGCGGCAACACGCCGAGCGCGCCGATATCCTGGTGGAACTGCTCGGTCGTCTCCTGCGTCAGTCGGCGAATGGCCTCAATCGGCGGCAGATCCGGGTAGAGCTCGCCGGCGCGGGCATTGATCTTGTCATCCACGTCGGTGATGTTGCGCGCATAGGTGACGTGCTCCGGCCCATAGAGGTGGCGCAAAAGCCGAAACAGCAGATCGAACACGATAATCGGCCGCGCATTGCCGATGTGCGCGAAATTGTAAACCGTCGGCCCGCACACATACATGCGCACGTTGCCGGGATCGATCGGCACGAACGCCTGTTTCCTGCGCGTCAAGGTGTTGTACAGCGTGAGCATCATCTCACCCCTCGCCAGCGGGCGGACGTTTTCTCTGTCACGGATGGGCAAAGAAAGAGCCGCGCGCCAGCCTGTGGCTAGCTCGTTGTGTGAATGCCGCACAAAGTGACGGCGTCTGTGCGCAAGCTCGGCATGGGCGGCCTTATCCGCGCTTTCCCGTACAGCGTCAAGCGCCCCAAGGCGCGCGGCCGCAATTGCGCTGCATTGACCGGCTAGGGCAACCCACCCATAATCGAAGGGGGAGTTTCGAGGGAGAATCGGCTCCCCCAAGGGAATGGCTAGGCACGGGAATTTGGCACTCCAAGCCGTTCGGGGAACTGCGGAAAAGAGCCATGCTGAACGGGAAGCTCAGATCGCGCGCCTTGCGCCTCATGCTGCTTACCTGTGCCGTCCTGGTCGCGCTGGGATTGAGCCTTGCCGATGCCGTGGCACAGGGTTGGAACTGGTGGCCATTCGGCGGCCCGTCCGAGCCGCGCCCCATTCCACGTGAACCGCTCTACCGTGGACCGCCGGGACAGCCCCCCGCCGGCTATCCTCCGCCGCCGGGCGCGCCCCCTGCCCCCGGCGACCCGCCCCCGGGCCAGCCATTCTACGGCCAGCGCGGGGCTAACACTGTCTGCCTGCAGCTGGAGCAACGGTTGGTGGCGGAGACCCAAGGCAGCGGGCAAAATCGGGAGCAATTGCCCAAGATCGAGGCCGAGCTGCGCCAGACCGAACGCAGCCTGACGACGGCGCAGATCCAGCTCGACCGTGCCGACTGCTGGGATCAATTTCTGTTCTCCAAGACCCTGCGCCGGACCCCGCGCTGCGTCCAGCTCAACGCGGATGTGGAGGGTATGCGTCGGCACCTGGCCGAACTCGACGGCCAGCGCCGTCAGATCCTGGGCACGCGCGACCGCTCCTACCAGGACGACATCATCCGCGAGTTGGCACGCAACGGCTGCGGCCCGCAATACGCGCAGGAGGCCCGGCGCCGGGACTCGGCCAGCAACCCCTTCTCGGCGCTGTGGTCCGACGAAGGTGATAGTTCACGCGGCCCCGGCAACCAGTTCGGCAACCTGCCGTTTGCCACCTATCGTACCTTGTGTGTGCGCCTGTGCGACGGCTACTACTTCCCGGTCAGCTTCTCGACGCTCCCCAACCACTTCCAGCGCGACGCGGAGGCGTGCCAGTCCCGCTGCGCGGCACCGGCCGAGCTCTACTACCATCAAAATCCCGGCGGTGCGGTGGAACAGGCCGTGTCTGTCACCACGCAACAGCCCTATACCAGCTTGAAATCGGCCTGGCGTTATCGCAAAGAGTTCGTGCAGGGCTGTTCGTGCAAAGAAGCCGAATACGTGCCCGCCCAGGGCGCTGGGGACAAAAAAGCCGAGGCTGCGCCGGCGCTGGGTCCTGAGCGGGCGGAGACACGCCTCGCGACCCCGCGCTAAGCCCGACGGTTCGGGCGCCCGGCGCAAACGGATGTTGCCGAGCGCATTGGGCATGGGTGTGCGTCAGATGCCGGGTCTAGAGCATCCCCCCCGCGGCTTCCCCCGCGGCGCCGAAATCAGACCGCTTGGCATCGACGACTTCCCGGCGGTGCGTTACCTGCATGCCAATGTGCTGCGCGCCCAGACCGCCGAAGCCCTGAGCGAGGGCGAGATCGGCGCCTTCGCCAACCTGGTACATTCGCCGGCCTATTCGGACCTGCTGCGTGAGGAAAACGAGATCTTCTCGGCCTGGCTCGGCGGCGAATTGCTGGGGACGGCGGCCTGGCGAATCAGCGCCGATGACGGCACCTCGGCGCGCATTGGCTTCGTGTTCGCACGCCATTCCGGTTTCGGCATCGGCAGCCGGCTGGTCCAGGAGGCCGAAGGACGGGCGATGACCTGGGGCTTCGAGCGCCTCACCTCGTTCACCACCTTGAATGCGGTCACCTTCTTTCAAAAGCTCGGCTATACCGTGGTCTCGCACGGCGTGAAGGTCCTCTCCCCCGACTGTGCGCTGCCGGTGGCGTTCCTGACAAAGCGTCTGGCCCGCCGGCACCGGCCCAACCCCTCGACGCAGGCGCATTAGGGGACCGGCCAAAGCGCCGGTTGCGACCCGCGCCGTTTCGCGGCGCCCCGCCTTGGCCCCGCTGCCTGGGGCGGCTTGCCAGCGAGCCCCGGCATTGTTCCGGACCTGGAGGCGCCAAACTCGGCCAAGCATCGGCACCAACGCGCCCCCGGACGTCATTCCGGAGGATGTAACAAAATTTTTCGCAAAATTTGGGAATATGGTTTCCGCTCCCACGTTATGAAGGCGATCCGCACCCCCGCACCGCGGATCAAAATTAGGGCGTCCCGAAATCCCCGCACCTCGGGACGCCCTGATCTTTTCTTTGTATCTGCACCCCTACTCCCCATCATTCGCACCCTTTCCGGATAGCCGACGCCATCGCCGTGCGTCCGCGGGCACCCTTAGGGGTGCGCGGCGTGGGGCTCCAGCGCCGCTTGTCTCGAAGGCACGCTCAGGGCGTCTCCCGAAACCGATTGGTGATGGGATAGCGCCGGTCGCGGCCAAAGTTGCGCGCCGAGATCTTC
>Ga0126384_10001033_pt1 | contig 16193 bp, 14 predicted proteins | sample PanSoiMetPlot_36_FD_92543 | JGI IMG/M metagenome (GOLD analysis project Ga0126384, IMG submission 92543) | Tropical forest soil microbial communities from Panama - MetaG Plot_36 | ecosystem: Environmental > Terrestrial > Soil > Tropical forest > Bulk soil | place: Panama | collected 2016-02-17 | reverse complement strand
GTTGCGCTCGAGGACGGTGAAGGACTTGGCCGAGATGTTCCCCGAGCGCTTCAGCAACAAGACCAATGGCGTCGCGCCGCGACGCTGGCTGCTCTTGGCCAATCCAGCGCTCGCCAGGACGATCACCGACGCCGTCGGCGACGGCTGGATCACCGACCTAAGCCAGCTGGCCAAGCTGAAGTCGTTCGCCGACGACGCCGCGTTCCGCGACGCCTTTCGCGCGACCAAGCGAGAAGCGAAGTCTGCTTTTGCGAAGTGGCTCGCATCCAGCCTGGAGCACAAGGTGGATCCCGACTCCATGTTCGACAGTCAGATCAAGCGCATCCACGAATACAAGCGGCAGCTTCTCAACGCCCTGCGGATCATCGTGCTCTACAACCGCTTGCGGCAGAACCCGAACCTGCAAACCAACCCGCGAACTTTCCTGTTTGCCGGCAAGGCCGCGCCCGCCTACCGACTGGCCAAGCTGATTATCAAGCTGCTGAACAACATCGCCACCACGCTCGACGCCGATCCGTCGGTGCGCGGGCTCCTCAAGGTGGCGTTTCTGCCTGAGTATGGGGTGAGCTTGGCCGAGTGCCTGATCCCGGCCAGCGACGTGTCCAACCAGATCTCCACCGCGGGCTACGAGGCGAGCGGCACCAGCAACATGAAATTCATGATGAACGGCGCGCTGACCATCGGCACGCGCGACGGTGCGACGATCGAGATGGCAGAGGAGGCCGGGGAGGAAAACTTCTTCCTCTTCGGCCTGACCGCGGAACAGGTCGAGGGCACTCGCCCCTGGTACAGCCCGCGCTGGCACTACGACAATCAGCCGGAAGTCAGGGACGCACTGGATCTGATTTTCTCCGATCACTTCAGCCGCGGTGAGCCAGGCGTCTTTGCGCCTCTGCGCGATACCTTGCTGACCTACGACCACTATCTGCACCTCGCCGATCTGGGATCTTATCTCGAGGCGGATCGCCGCCTCTGCGAGCTCTACGCCGACCCTGACGCGTGGGCGCGCAAGGCAATCCTGAACGTGGCCAGCTCGGGGAAGTTCTCGAGCGATCGTACCATTTCCGAGTACGCCAAAGAGATTTGGAAGGTCGAGGCGTGCCCGATTCCTTGATCGAGCTCCACGACGCCAGAGGAGACAAGCGATGAAAGCAACCGAAACGCTGCACGACGAAGGCCAGAGCCTTTGGCTCGACAACATCACCCGCGATCTGCTGAACACCGGCACGCTCAAGCGCTACATCGCCGAGCTGTCGGTCACCGGGCTCACCTCTAACCCCACCATCTTCGATCACGCGATCAAGAACAGCTCCTCCTACGACGATTCGATCCGCAAGAAGGTCAAGGAGGGTAAGTCCGGCGAGGACTTGTTCTTCGAGCTCGCGCTGGAGGATCTCACCCGGGCGGCCGATCTGTTTCGGCCCACCTGGGACCGGACCAAGGGTGTCGATGGATGGGTTTCATTGGAAGTCTCGCCGCTGCTGGCCCACGACACCGCGAGCACGCTCGCGGCGGCCAAATCCCTGCACCTTCGCGCCTGGCGGCCCAATCTGATGATCAAGATTCCCGGCACCCGGGAAGGGCTGCCGGCCATCGAGGAGGCGATCTTCGCCGGCATCCCGATCAACGTGACGCTCCTCTTTTCTCGCGAGCACTATCTGGACGCCGCGGAGGCCTTTCTGCGCGGGATCGAGCGGCGGATCGAGGCAGGGCTGGATCCCGAAGTCGGGTCCGTGGCCTCACTGTTCGTCAGCCGGTGGGACGCGGCGGTCAAAGACAAAGTGCCGGAGGCGCTGCACAATCAGCTCGGCATCGCCATCGCGCAGCGGACATACAAGGCTTACCACGCGCTGCTCGACTCCCCGCGCTTGCAGCGCGCCTTCAACGCCGGCGCCCGTCCACAGCGGCTGCTGTGGGCCAGCACCGGGACCAAGGACCCCAGCGCGTCGGACATCCTGTACGTCCGGGCGCTGGCCGCGCCCTTTACGGTGAACACCATCCCGGAGGCAACCTTGAAGGCGCTCGCCGATCACGGAAAGCTGGGAGGGATCCTGACCCCCGACGGCGGTGACAGCGAGGAAGTGCTGGCCCGGTTCGCCGGCGCCAGCATCGACGTGGACGCCCTCGCGGCCCAGCTCCAGGACGAAGGCGCGAAGTCATTCGTCAGCTCCTGGCGCGAGCTGATGAACGTGATCGGCTCCAAGAGCGCGGCCTTGGACAAGGCGAGCTGAAGGAAGAGCAATGACGACTCTGTTGACCGAGGACCGTGACGGGAGCTTTCGATGAGCGACAGTCATTCCGATGCCCTGGTGTTCTTTGGCGCAACCGGCGATCTCGCGTACAAGAAAATTTTTCCGGCGCTGCAGGCGATGGTGAAACGCGGCAACCTCGATGTGCCGGTGATCGGCGTGGCCAAAGCCGGCTGGGGCCTCGACGAATTCCGCACCCGGGCGCGCGACAGCGTCAAGGATCACGGCGGCCTGGATGAGGGCGCGTTCAGCAAACTGTCGAGCCTGCTGCGCTACGTCGACGGGGATTACCGGGACCTGGCCACCTTCGACGATCTTCGTCGACAGCTCGGCGGCGCCGAGTGCCCCGTGCACTACCTCGCGATCCCACCCGACCTCTTCACGCCCGTGGTGGAACAATTGCGCCGGTCGGGCTGCGCGCGCGGCGCCCGGGTGATCATCGAAAAGCCCTTCGGCCACGATCGCTCCTCGGCGCAAGAGCTCAACCGTACGCTGCTCGGCGCGTTCGACGAAAAGGCGATCTTTCGCATCGACCACTACCTCGGCAAACGGCCCGTCAATCAGATGCTCTTCTTTCGCTTCGCGAATGCATTCCTCGAGCCTTTCTGGAAGCGAAGCGATGTCGAGAGCGTTCAGATCACCATGGCCGAGGACTTTGGCATCCTTGGCCGAGGGGCCTTCTACGACCAGACTGGCGCGGTGCGCGACGTGGTTCAGAATCACCTGTTTCAGATTTTGAGCAACTTGACGATGGAGCCTCCCATCCGGACCGACAGCGAATCGGTAAGAGATGAGAAGGTAAAGGTACTCAAAGCGATCCCGGCGCTGACTCCGGACGCCGTGGTGCGAGGACAGTTCCGCGGTTACCGAAGCGAGAGAGGCGTGGCGCCGGACTCCAACGTCGAGACGTTCGTCGCCTTGCGTTTACACATCGATTCGTGGCGGTGGCAGAACGTACCCGTCTACATTCGGGCCGGAAAGCGGCTGCCAGTCACCTGTACGGAGGTGAGGGTCCGGCTTCGCAAGCCGCCGATCATCTTCCACGGCATCGACCCAGAGCCAAACTATTTGCGTTTTCGGATCAATCCCGACGTCACCCTCGCTCTGGGGGCAAACGTGCTCGCGCCAGGGCAGGGGCAAGGCAGCCAAATCGCCGAGATGGTGGGAACCCGGCTGCCTCGGGCCGACGAAATGGATGCCTACGAGCGACTGCTCGGAGATGCGATGCAAGGCGATACCACGCTCTTCGCGCGGGAGGACTACGTGGAGGAGGCGTGGCGAATCGTGGATCCGGTGCTCAAGCTCGGCACGCCGGTGTACGAGTACGAGCCCGGGACCTGGGGTCCCAAGGAGGTCGACGACCGCGTGTCGCCTCCGGGAGGCTGGAACAACCCGACGGTGAAATCGTCATGACGCCGGCCGATCTCGACCAATTGTCGGTCAACACCATCCGCACGCTCTCGATCGATGCGGTCGAGCGCGCGAAATCGGGGCACCCCGGCACGCCGATGGCGCTGGCGCCGCTGGTGTTCACCATCTGGAACCGGGTGATGCGCTTCGATCCCCAGGACCCAATCTGGCCCAACCGCGACCGGTTCGTTCTCTCCAACGGTCACGCCTCGATGCTGCTCTGGTCGGTGTTGCACCTCAGTGGGACCCGGGCCGTAAATGCCGAATACGAGCGGTTGGGGCAACCTGCGGTGACCCTGGAGGACATCCGTCGCTTTCGCCAGATCGGCAGCAAAGCCCCAGGGCACCCAGAATACCACTGGGTATCGGGTGTCGAGACCACCACCGGTCCACTCGGACAAGGCGTGGCCACCAGCGTGGGGATGGCGATTGCCGAAAAGTGGCTCGCCGCCCGTTACAATCGACCCGGTTTCGAGATCTTCGACTACGACATCTACGTCGTTTGCGGCGACGGCTGCCTGATGGAGGGTGTGGGGGGCGAAGCGGCGTCCTTGGCCGCTCACCTTGCCCTCGACAACCTCTGCTGGGTCTACGACAACAACCGCATCTCGCTCGAAGGCCCGACGAACCTCGCTTTTAGCGAGGATGTCGCCGCGCGGTTTCTGGGGTACGGCTGGAACGTGCTGCGCGTGGGCGATGGAAACGATCTGGATCGCATCCAGCAAGCGCTGGGCGTCTTTCGGGAAACGAAGGGTCGTCCTACGCTGATCATCCTCGACACCCATATCGGCTACGGCTCTCCCCACAAGCATGACACCGCCGCGGCTCATGGCGACCCGCTTGGGGAGGAGGAGGTTCGCCTCGCCAAACGCAGCTATGGTTGGCCGGAGGATGCACAGTTTCTGGTCCCGGACGGCGTCCGCGAGCACTTCGCTGCCGGGGTGGGGGCGCGCGGCGCCGCCGCGCAGGGCCAGTGGACGAGGTTGTTCGCTTCCTACCGCTCCCAGTACCCCGAGCTGGCGAAGGAGATCGATCTGATGCAACGGCGGGAGTTGCCCGATGGCTGGGACCGCAATCTCCCCGTCTTTCCGACCGACCCCAAGGGGCTCGCGGGCCGAGACGCTTCGGGCCAGGTCCTGAACGTGCTCGCGCAAAATATCCCCTGGCTCCTCGGGGGATCGGCGGATCTGGCTCCGTCGAACAGGACCCGCTTGACCTACCAAGGCGCCGGGGACTTCCAGGCCAATAGCCGGAGCGGAAAAAACCTGCATTTCGGCGTCCGGGAGCACGCGATGGCGGCGGCGGTCAACGGCCTCTCGCTTTCGAAACTGCGCGCGTTCGGCGCGACCTTCTTCGTCTTCAGCGACTACGCGCGCCCGGCCATCCGCCTCTCGGCGCTGATGGAGCTACCGACGATCTTCGTGTTCACGCACGACGCCATGGGCGACGGCGAGGATGGCCCTACGCACCAACCAGTGGAGCACCTGGCGTCGTTGCGCGCCATTCCCGGTCTGATCACCCTGCGCCCCGGCGACGCCAACGAGGTCGTCGAGGCCTACCGCCACGTGATGCAGCTGCGCCACCAACCAGCCGCGCTCGCACTTTCCCGGCAGCCGTTGCCGACGCTGGATCGGCGCACCTACGCTCCCGCGACGGGGGTGGCCCGCGGTGCCTATGTCCTTGCGGACGCCCCGGGCGGCACTCCCGAGGTGATCCTGATCGCTTCGGGAAGCGAGTTGAGTCTCGCGGTCGAGGCCCACGGCAAGCTGCTCGAGGACCGCATTCGATCTCGGGTGGTCTCGATGCCCTCCTGGGAGCTCTTCGAGCAGCAGACGCAGGAGTATCGCGACAGCGTTCTGCCGCCGGCGGTGAAGGCGCGCGTAGCGATCGAGCAGGCTTCCACCTTCGGATGGGAGCGATACGTCGGTCCATCAGGCCAGGTGATCGGCATGAAGACGTTCGGGGCCTCGGCACCGCTCAAGGAGCTGCAGCGAAAATTTGGTTTCGAGCCGGAACGGGTGGTGCTGGCAGCCAAGACGCTGTTGGGCAAGGCGTAAACCGCGCGCACCTAAAGCGCTAAGTCTCTCACGAGCGGCCAAGACGCAGCGCCCAGCGAGCCCTGGGAAGCGGCTCAAAGCCGGCGCGCTGGTACAGGGTCTCGGCGCGGCGGTGTGAGGCATCGATCTCGAGGTCGATCGCCGCACAGCCCGCGCCCTTCGCCACGCCTCGCGCCGCATCGAGTAACGCCGTACCCAATCCCCTCCCGCGGCAGCGAGGAATCACGTACAGCTCATCGAGCCATGCCGCGAGGCCCCCGTGCTCCAATGTCCAAAGGTACGACAGCGCAGCCAGCCCGACGGGCTGTTGGTCCTCGAGCGCCACGAGCATCGTGCCGCGCTCGCCGTTTTCAATCATCCCCGAGACCGCAGCGTCTAGACACTCCGGCGAAAGGAAGATCTGGTGCTCTTCGAACTGCGCTTTCAGCAGTTGTATGGCCGCTACACGGTGCTCTTGGGTAACTCTATCGATACGCAACATGGTTCCGATGTTACGCCACGGCACGAAAGCGGTTGCCTCTCGTAGCTCGCGCCACCATCGATGGCCATGAGGCTGCGATCAAGATCCGAGCTAGAGCCCAGCAGCTAGTCATTGCGTACGCCCGGCTTGGCATCGCTCACTCCTGGCTGGCGAACACCTCCGCATAGGTTTTCCCGTACGGGTAAAACTGGCTCTTCTCGCCTCGCCCCCACGCAGCGCGCAGCTCAGGTTGGGTAATGTCCCAGTCAGGTCGGCATTTGCGCAGCACCGCACGGAGATCCTGGCGAAGCTCTTCAATCGAGGGTCGTCCGAAATACCAGTATCCGTTGTAGATTTTGTAGACCACGAGGCCTGGCTCGAGCACGACGGTGTGGGGGATCATCGGGTCGTGACCGGGGTCGGTGTACTCGGCGATATCGAGATCCTTCTGAATCTTGCGGGCCGGATCGGAGAGGAATGGCCAGTGCGCGCCGACGCCGGATCGGAACTCGTTGGTTTCCAACAGGTTGTCGGTGGTGATGGTCACGAGCTTGCAGTAGCCGACCTCCAGCTCGCGATGGAGGACGAGCAACTCCTCCATCTGGCGGCGGTCCTTAGGGCAATAGCCTCCACGGCTCAGGAGCAAGATCAGCGGGTCGGTCCCCTGGAGCTCGGAGAGCTTTCGGCGCTTGGCGGTGTGATCGGTCAGCTCGTAATCGGGAAAAGTCGCGCCAGGCGCAATGTCAGATCGCATGGACGACCTTTCACGCGAAGACCGCTGCGGCGCAACCCAAATTGATTTCTTCCACCTCGAAGAGCAGCCTGGTTACGGCACTCCCCATTCGGGGTGCCGATGAGGTAGACGAGGTCGCCAACCTGTAAGGCGGCGATGCTCGCTCCTCGCAAACTGCCGCGTGAATTTGCAAAGTGGAACCGACGCTGGCACGCGCCATTGGGTCGCTACGACTTGATCGCGCGGCGTCTGGGTCGAAGGAATTCCTTGGCTATGCGGTACCGAGGTCCCTTCGGATACCAGACCAACAACAGCACCCGGGTGTACGAATATCCGTGGGCCTACCATCAAATCAGCAAACTGCGTCGCCCTTTGAGGATCGTGGAACTCGGTGCCGGTCTTTCGGGACTTCAGTTCGTGCTCGCACAAGAGGGGCACCGCGTGACAAACGTGGATCCGGGCCTTGCAGCCGCGGGCGTTGGCTTCGCGCTGGATCAGCAACTCCATCGCAAGCTGTGCTGCACCTTCCGATCACCGGTCGAGCTAGTCTCCGCCACACTCGGGCGGGCAAGCATTCCGGACGGATCGGTAGACGTCTTGCTGTCCATTTCCGCTCTCGAGCACTTCGCCGTCGAGGATGTGGAGGAGCTGACGATCCACGCCCGACGGGTTCTGCATAAAGGAGGAGTGGTGATCCTGACCGTGGACTTGTTCCTCGACCTTCACCCATTTGGTTACGCGCGCTCCAATATGTACGGTAGGAATGTGGACTTGCGCGATCTGCTCGAGCGCGCATCGTTGGATCTTCTTACCGGGAATCGAGAAGAGCTCTTCGGATTTGCTGAATTCGACCCTCGCCAGATTCTCTCGCGGTTGAGCACGTATCATCTCGGAACGGGGTATCCTGCGCTGGCGCAATGTCTGGTGGCAACAGTTCGCCCGTGAAGGAGCTGGCATATGGAGAAGACGACGCGAGGAGCTCGCAAGCTCGGGACCCCGAAGGAGATTGCCCCGGGCCTTTTCCACTGGACCTCGGTTCACCCTGAAATCGGCGTCCGGGTGCACTCCTATTATTGGTCCTCGGAGCGAGTCCTGCTCGATCCGCTGTTGCCCGAGCCCGGGGGCTTGGCGTGGCTCAAGGAGCGCGGCCCGCCCGAGCACATCATCCTCACGAACCGACTGCACTCGCGGCACAGCGCGAAGCTGGTCGCCGCATTCGGGTGCACGGTCTGGGCGAACCGCAAAGGACTCTTCCACCTCGCCCCGGAGCTGAAGGCACGGCCCTTCGATGACGGCGACACGCTGCCCGGCGGCATTCGCGCTGTCGAGATCGGAGTTCTGTGCCCGGACGAATCGGCGGTGGTGATTCCGCAAGCTCGGGCCGCAGCCGTGGCCGACGGCGTGGTTCGCAACGGCAATGGACCGCTGACGTTTGTTCCCGACGAGTTGTTGGTGGACGATGCTCGGGACGCCCCGCGTGTGAAGCGCGAGTTGAAGGCCGCCTACCTCAAACTTGCGACGTTGCCATGGAACCATTTGCTGATGGCGCACGGAAGCCCTTGGGTGGGGGATGGACGCGAGGTCCTGGCCGCTTGGGCCGGCGACTAAGAACTTGCCAATTCATTCCAGGAGCTGTTGATACGCGCAGTGGCTCGGGACAACCAACGGTCAAAGGAGGTCGTGTGAAGAAGACTATCTTCGTGGTATTCGCATCGGTCGTCGTTGCAGCGCTGTCTACAATTGCGCCTCAGGCCGGTGCGGCGGAAAAGGGCAAGAAAGGCGGCGCTGCCGTGTTTGTGCCCGCGGATGACATCAAATGGACCGACGTTCCTCAGTTTCCGGGCGTGAAGCTGGCCGTCGTGCAAGGCGACGCCAACAAGGGCCCGCATCATGCGTTGGTCAAGCTCCCCGCGGGATTTACCGCACCGCTTCATCACCACACTGCCGACCACTACGCGACGGTCCTTTCCGGTATCGTGGTTTTCACCGTAGACGGCCAGGAGCATCGACTCACGGTCGGCTCGTACTTCTCGTTCACCGGGAAAAAGACACACGTGACCAAGTGCGAGGCTGGTTCAGACTGCGTGATTTTCAACGACGTGCGCGCCAAGTGGGACGTCGTGCCCGAGGCAGGCAAGGCCGCGAAGATGTGAGCACTGCTCGGGCCAGCCCCGCCGAGCGAGCTCACCTCTCACCAACTGTCTCCTCGGTACTGCGGGCAGGCTCAGAAGCCTTTCGTGGTGCGGGCTCCGATGAGCCCCTTCGCTAAAAGCTGGGCCCCGAGAGCGTAGAAGTACAAGTAGCCTCGTCGGCCGCCCGAGCTCTCGATCAGCCTTTCAATCGGCGCGCGCTCCCTGAGTAACCCCGGCTGCTGCGGCGCGCGCGTAGCAAGTTGCTTCAAGCGAGGACAAGAGTATAGCGCTAGCCTTCGGAGCATGAGATCAAACCTCTTGGCATGGCAGTGGTCGCAATACCCAAACGGGCATCGCGATCGACGCAATCTCCTGATTCACGCAGCGACGATGCCGCTGTTTTTTGCCGGAGTGCTGCTCGCGATAGCGACGCCTTGGCTGGGGCCTGTGGCCCTCGCGGGAGTGGCGCTCCTGCCGCTGGCGATGGCGTTACAGGGTCGCGGCCATCGCCTCGAGAGCGCACCACCCGCGCCGTTCGAGGGCCGGCTCGACGTGATCTCGAGGATCTTCGCCGAGCAACTCTTCACCTTCCCGCGCTTCGTGCTGACCGGTGAATTCGCTCGGGCCTGGCGACACTCCTCGAATCACAAGCCCTAATCCGTCGCGGAGAAGTGAAATGACACCCGATTCGAATCTGTAGTCACGCCTCAGGCTCCGATTCGACACGACTTCACAAAGCCGCGGACGCGCCAGCGGCTGGCTCCAGCTCCAGCGCTGCGGAACGGCAGACCTGTTCGCTGTCACGATCCGCGGGGTGGAAAGATTCGATCCGAAGCTCCTGTAGGGTGATGTCCTGTGCCGTTCCCAACGTGGTGATGGTGCAGAAGAGACGCGCCTGTTGATCGCCGACTCGAAGATCCACCGTCAACACCAGCTGCGCTGGAGCTTCGCAGAGGGCCGAGCTCCACTGCGCCGGTGCCGCGCGCATGCACTCGTCGAGAATGCGCCTGCGAATAGGATCGCGGTCGGTCGCCGCCTCGCGTCGAGCCCGCTCGACAACCCCACGGGCTACCTCGCTCCAGTTCGCGATGATTGGCTTGAAGCGCCCGAAAAGCAGCCTGATCACGTTGAGCCGTGGCTGCGCCAGCACGGTGTACGGCTCTAAATGCAGCTCCTCTCCCACCGTTTTGAGGAGGCGGGAGTAAGCGTCATTGCACATCACGATGTCCCAGCGGCGATCGAACGCGACCGCGTAGAACGGTTCGTGTTGAAGAAGGAGCAACTGCAACGCTCTGCGCATCTCGGTCATCTGCGGTTCATCGAGGCTCGTCTCGCGATAGACGGTCGCGTATCCCGCCGCCGTGAGCATGGCATTGCGCTCCCGAAATGGGACGTTGAGAGCCCGCGCCAAGGTGATGACCATGTCGCGGCTGGGAACGGCGCGGCCTGTCTCGACAAAGCTGAGGTGCCGCGGCGAAATGTCTGCTGCGGTCGCCAACTCGAGTTGGCTCATCTCCCGGACGCCTCGCCATTCGCGCAAAAGCGATCCGACTACGCTGGTGTTTCCGGACATCGGCAACCTCCTCGATCCGCTTTGGTACCGCAAAACCATACACCGGAGGCGTGCCGAGTCCATTACCTCGGAGGGAAGTGCGTCCATGACCTGGGCGGTGCAGATCCCGTTGAACCCAAACAGGAGGAAAGTATGGAACGTACGACCTTGCTTCGAACCACTTATCGGATCAACGCCGTCGCAACGTTCGCCTGCGGCGCCGCCCTTCTCGCCGTTGGCCACTTGCTCGCGCCTGCGTTCGCGGTGCCCGCACCCGCGCTCTGGGCGGCGGGAGCCGCGTTTGTCTTGCTGGCTGCGTGGATCTTGGGAATCTCGCGCCGCCTCCAGCTACTGCGAAGCGAGGCGGCGATTTTGGGAGTGCTCGATGCGGGCTATGCGCTAGCGAGCTTCGCTGCGCTGGCAGTCTTCTGGCCGCAGATGACTCCGGAACTACGGGCGGCGGTCGGACTGATCGCTGCGCCGGTGGCGTTTTTCGCCTTGATCGAGCTGTCCTGCGCGGCCCGGGCGGGCGCCTCGCCAGCCGAGATGAGGACGGCGTCATAGAGGCTTGTTGTCAGCATCGGTATACGTACTCGATCGTTTCCTCGCCTTCATGCTTTGGCGATGTGTGCTTCCAGTGCCCTTACCGAATAGAATGCAACAGGGCTAAACTCGAGCTGATAATACATGCGTCTATTTTATTGCTTGCTCAGTGCCCTGGCTCTACTCGGATGTAAGCAGCCGGACTCGCACGTCATCGTTCATCCGCTTGAAAGCACGTTGGGCGCGGCGGTCCCGGCAGCTTTCAGCGCGGCCGTGGCCATGTCCGCCTTAGGCGGCCACAGCTCCCCTTGCGCAACCGTCATTCCACAAGCCAATGCCTCTAGAGTCGATATCCGCCTCGGCCCCGGATGCCCCTCTCCCTTCGGAAATGCGTCGAACGGTACGATCGTGGTTACCGGTGTTTGGACGCCCCAACTTGCCACGTTCCTCGCGGATTTCACCGAGGCCAACCAGGGCCTCCTCGTGCAGAAGATCGCCTCGATGAGCGTGGTACCGCAGCAGTCGCGGCTCACCATCGCGTATCTGCAGCAAGACGTGTCGTTCGCAACAGACTCCCAGACGACGACTGCCGGGCTCCAACAGACCGCTTGGGTGGTGGACGTGGACACACTCGGAACGGCTGACCCCAACGATGACGTTATCCGCGTCAGCGGCGGCGACCAGTCTCTCCTCGCCGCGACCGGGGCAGTTACAGCTGCCAACGCCACCCAGGTGGCCGTGGGACTCGCGGTTTTCCACTCCGGATGCCGCAAGAATCCCAACGAAGGGATTGCTGCGGTTCAGCAGGTTGGCACCCTGGGCGGAGGTTGGCTTCTTTTCACCTTTCACTCAGTCTGCGATGGAAAAGCGGATGTGACCGGAGCTCTGACTCCCTACGAGCTGATGCTGGGTCATTCGGTTTCCCTTGATTTTCTGCAGTAGGCGTCCGGGCGCAACGGATTCTCTTGAATGACATGCCACCCGTCACTTCGTGGCAGGTGCTGGGCGACTCGCAATCTCGGTGGGCACGGCAATCGAGCGTGCACCATTCTTCCCGACGGACCGCACCGCGAAAAAATGATTGTCGGTCGACACTCCTTTGAGCACCGTCTCTCCTGGCGAAGCCGCGAAAGCGTACACCTCCCACCGCGGCTCCGTTGTCTCCCGCCACAAAATCTCGAATCCGGCGCGGTCGCGGTCGTCCCCGGCGAGCCAGCTGACCTTTGCGTCCGGCGTCACCGCTCCCGTCAATGTCACCTTATTCGGCGGCGCCGGCGCCATCGCCAATTGCCGCAATGCCTCTGCGTTGTACATCGCCACATTGCTGATAAATGCGAAATTCAGATACTTCAGGCCATCGCCGTACTCCACTCCGTTCTCGGTACGAGGCGTCTGATGCTGGTGATCGTAGTTCTCTAGCGGTTCCGTGAAGCGCACCGCGGGCAATCCCGCCTTGTAAAAGGGGTAATGATCGCCTCCTCGGCCATAGCGGTCGGTCCGAAAGATCATCCGAATCGCCGTCGTCCCGTCGATCTCCTCGATGGCCCGCGCCAACTCGCGCGAGGGCGAATCGGCGTCATCGATTTCGCCATTTCCTGAAAAGAGTCTCACCCGATGCAGTCCGCTCGGCTCAGAATCCGCCCCCACAATGTCATCGTCCAGCATGCCTCCAACCGTATAGCCCTTCTGCTTGAGCCACTCGAGAAGACGCGTCCCGCCCAACAAGCCCTGTTCCTCCCCAGAGACCGCGGCAAACAACAGCGTTGCCCGGTGACTTCCCCTTCCGTCCGGTCCTGGTTGGCTCAACAGCCGTGCACATTCCAGACTGACGGCCACTCCGGAGGCATCATCGTCGGCTCCGGGAGCATCCGCCTGCGGATCCATCGCGTCGGAAGGACGCGAATCGAAATGTCCAGAAACGACAAATACGGTCTTCGCGAGCCTCTCGTCTGCCCCCGGAAGAATGGCATACACGTTCTCCAGCGGCACCGGTTTGCCTGCCGTCCGTGGAGCGGTCGCCTCGAATTTGTCGACCACCACTTGCAGCTTTTCGTTGGAGCTCTTGGCGATCTGCCGCAACCGCGCCACGATTTTATCTCGTCCACACCCCGCGCCTCGCTTGGGGTCACTCCAGGAAGAAAGCGACAGTCGAGTTCCACAGCCGACCAACTCTTCGATGAGGGTTCGGATCGCTGTTGCGTCGACGCTCTGTCGGCGGATGGGATTCGCCGGTCGCGGGAGGATTGTCGGTCGCTGCCATCCGCTTGGCGGCTCTCGCGGATCGGGGGGCATCGCCCAGGACCTATAGACCGGGAGAAGTATCGCGCTCAGCATCGCGATTTTCGCGCCGCGGGTAACTGGTAGGACGATGAAAAATCTACTCGGGCGAGTGCGCATGAAGTCTGCCAGGCAACCTATCCCATACTCGGCTTCCGCCCTACAAGCGGGCATGAGCGAGCGTACCGTTGGACCCGCGCAGTCGCGGCGCTTCCCTCGATGATCGACTGACTGATCGATAGACCCATCCCGGTACCCCGCCTTCGGTGGTGAATCGAACGCGCCGTCAGAGAGCTGAAGCGGCGCCAACAGCGATTCTCGCTCGCGCGAGCACCGCCGTATCGATACAGTGTCCGGATGGTCCCCGCCGTCGATCGCGACGCCCTCTGGTACAAGGACGCGATCATCTACGAAACGCATGTGAAGGCTTTCTTCGATGCGAACGGCGACGGCATCGGTGACTTCGCCGGATTGGTCGAGAAGCTCGATTACCTCGAGCAGCTCGGGATCACCTGCCTGTGGCTGCTGCCGTTCTTTCCCTCGCCGCTGCGAGATGACGGATACGATGTCGCCGACTACCGCGGCATCCACCCTTCCTATGGGACGCTCGCCGACTTCCAGCGGCTGGTGGAGGAGGCTCACCGGCGCGGCATCGCCGTCCTCATCGAGCTGGTGGTGAATCACACCTCCGACCAGCATTCGTGGTTCCAGCGCGCGCGGCGCGCACCGCCAGGATCCCCGCTGCGCGACTACTACGTCTGGAGCGACACCGACCAGCGCTTCGCGGGCGCACGGATCATCTTCACCGACACCGAGCGCTCAAACTGGACCTGGGACGAGATGGCTGGCGCCTACTACTGGCACCGCTTCTTCTCGCACCAGCCCGACGTCAACTTCGACAACCGCCTCGTCCTCGAGGAGATGCTCGGGGTCCTGCGCTTCTGGGCTTCGCTTGGGGTGGACGGGTTCCGCCTCGACGCGGTCCCCTATCTGGTGGAGCGGGAGGGCACCAACTGCGAGAACCTGCCCGAAACGCATGCGGTCATCCGCCAACTCCGCGCTGCGCTCGACCGGGAGTTCCCCGGCCGGATGCTCCTCGCCGAGGCGAACCAGTGGCCGTGGGACGTCCGCCCTTATTTCGGGGACGGGGACGAGTGCCACATGGCGTTCCACTTCCCGGTCATGCCCCGGATCTTCATGTCGCTTCGGCTCGAGGACGCCGAACCGATCGTGGACATCCTGCGCCGCACGCCTCCTATCCCGGAGACCTGTCAGTGGGGCCTTTTCCTCCGCAACCATGACGAGTTGACGCTGGAGATGGTGACCGAGGAAGAGCGGGACTACATGGTCCTTGCGTACGCGCGCGATGCCGGACAGCGCTTGAATCTCGGGATTCGTCGGCGGCTCGCGCCACTCGTGGACAACGGCCGCAGGCGGATCGAGCTGTTGAGCAGCTTGCTGTTCTCCTTGCCGGGGACGCCGATCCTTTACTACGGCGACGAGATCGGGATGGGGGACGACGTGCTCCGCCCAGACCGCGACGGAGTCCGGACGCCGATGCAGTGGAGCGGAGGCCCGAACGCAGGCTTCTCGAGCGCGCCCGGGCCTTCGCTGTACTCTCAGCCGATCACGGATCCGGTGTATGGCCACGCCGCAGTGAACGTCGCCGCGCAGCTGCGAGATCCCTCGTCCCTCTTGCGCTGGATGCGCAACCTGATCCGGCTGCGCAAGCAGTTCCAGGTTTTCGGCCGCGGGACGCTGGAGTTCGTTTCGTCCTCGAACCCGAAGATCCTTGCCTACGTGCGGCGATGGGGCGAGGACACCGTGTTGTGCCTGGCGAACGTGTCGCGGCAGATGCAGCCGTTCGAGCTGGATCTCTCGGCGTTCGAGGGCGCGACGCCGGTGGAGATGCTCGGGTACACGGCGTTCCCGCGGATCGCCGGCGCGCGCTACTTCCTCACCCTGGGCGGATATGGGTTCGCCTGGTTCGAGCTGCGCGGCGCGCGGCCGCCGGGTGCGGGCATTGTCGCGCCGGCCCGCTGAGGAATATCCGCTAGGTGTGGTGGATCTGGCCGCGCGCATCTTCCTGCTCCGCCGTCCCCTCCGATGTTCCGGCGTCCGGGAAGCGGCGTTGTAACGAGCGAGCGACGAAGTCCTTGGCCCCAAGCCCCACGGCGAGCGACAGCGCAAAGACGATCCCGCCAAAGAGAATGCCGAAGGCGACTGTTACCACGCTCGACCCGACGCCGGCGTGATCGAGCGCGATCGCCGCTCCGAGAAGAACGACCAGCCACCGTGCGCCGAGGGCAATCAGGCGCGCCGACTGCATCCCCATGTTCACCGCGCCGATGAGCACATTCCGCTCAACGACGCGGGCGACGCCAACCGCGATGGCGAAGATGGCGATCCCCACCAGCAGGCGCGGCACGTACTCGAGCAACCGCATCGAAACCGCTGACGCCGTGGGTGAATCGAGCGCCGAAAGTCCAAAGAATACGCCGAGGGCGAGCACCGTCCAGAACGAGACTCGGGTCAGAAGCTTCGTCGGGCTCGTCCGCGGATCGCCGCCCATCGGCCAGACGCCCCACTCGCGCAAGCGGCGATCGAGCGCGAGCCGCTCGGAAAACCTGCGCACCCCGCCCCGGATCGCGACTGCCAGCACCGCGCTCAACGCGACGAAGAGGAGCATTGCGAGAACGCTCGGCAGCAGCCGCGCGATCGCCTGGAGCAGGTGTTCCGCGGAGTCGAGGAAAATGCGCTTGGTGTCCTGCCACATGATC
>Ga0126384_10001032_pt1 | contig 16195 bp, 12 predicted proteins | sample PanSoiMetPlot_36_FD_92543 | JGI IMG/M metagenome (GOLD analysis project Ga0126384, IMG submission 92543) | Tropical forest soil microbial communities from Panama - MetaG Plot_36 | ecosystem: Environmental > Terrestrial > Soil > Tropical forest > Bulk soil | place: Panama | collected 2016-02-17 | reverse complement strand
TCCCCTTCGATCCCAGTGAGAAGTTGAATGTCTACTCTGATAACTTCACAGTGAAAGCGAGAATGAGCGCCACCAAGGCCGCCAATTCTGGCAACGTCACTGTTCATGGGCAATTGCGGTATCAAGCCTGCAACGACAACGCCTGCTTCCCTCCTAAGAACATCCCCGTGCAGTTCGACGTGCAGGTCGTGAGCCAAGCTAAGAGTGCTCGCGGAACGACGACGCACCCGCAGGTAAAGTAATCGGTATCGGGTTTCACTTTACCTGATCACTCGATGGCCAGATCACCCGATCCTCCTGCCTCTCCATGATTAAATGTTCTGTCCTTCATGCTTGAACTCCACACCCCGATCCAACATCTGAGAGGCGTCGGTCCGCGTGCCGCCTTTGTTCTGGGCGAAAAGGGCATCTCCACAGTTGAAGACCTGCTTTACCACTTGCCTTTCCGCTACGAAGATCGCGCTAATCCGCGAGAGATCTCGGAGCTGCGCGTAGGTGAGTCGGCCACCATCATCGCAGAGGTCCGCAATTCGCACCTGTACCGAACGAAGAGCGGAATGCCCATTTTTGAACTCGTCGTCGGCCAGGGGATGAAGACGATCGTCTGCACCTGGTTTCACGGCGCCTACCTTCGTGATCGCTTCAAGCCGGGACAGATGCTCGCGTTGTACGGCAAGGTGGAAGAGGGATGGGGGAAGTTCTCCAAAAGCCGCTTACAGATCATGCAGCCTCAGGCCGAAGTCCTGGGACAAAACGAGGATGAACCAGAGAGCCTGATCGAAGAGCGCCTGGAGCAATCGGTGGAAATAGGGCGCATCGTTCCTGTATATGAAGCGATCGGCAAGCTGAATTCCCGCTGGTTCCGTAATTTGCTTCATCGTGTTTTGAAAGAGCTTTCTCCCGAGATTCCGGATGGAATACCTGCGGGCGTACGCGAACAGATGCAACTGATTTCGCGGCGCGATGCTTTCCAGCAGGTTCACTTTCCTGAAGTGGGAGAGAGCTTTGCGAACCTCGAAGCGCGCTCCACGCCGGCGCATCACCGGCTGATCTTTGAAGAATTGTTTTTTCTCGAGATCGGACTCGAACTCAAGCGACGTAATCTGCGTCGGCGCACCGGCATCAGCTTCCAGCTAACGGAGCAGGTAAGAGGGTCGATCAAACGTTTTTTGCCGTTTCGGCCGACCATCGCACAGAAGAAAGTTCTGGGTGAAATCGCGAACGATATGCAAACGCCTGTTCCGATGCGGCGATTGCTCCAAGGGGATGTTGGATCAGGTAAGACTCTTGTAGCGCTCGAAGCAGCGGTTATCGCTATCGAGAATGGCTATCAGGCCGCACTCATGGCTCCAACTGAAATCCTCGCGACGCAACACTATCTTGGCGCGCGCAAGCTGCTGGAGGAGCATGGCTATCGCGTTGTTCTGCTGACCGGATCACTGGAGGAAGACCGCAAACGGGCAACACGTCGCCATATCGCTCAGGGCAACGCGCAACTGGTGATCGGCACGCACGCGCTCATCGAGGAAAAAGTAGAGTTTGCCAAGTTGGGGCTCATCGTAGTCGACGAGCAGCATCGCTTCGGTGTGATGCAGCGCTGGCGATTGATGCGTAAGCCTAGCGATAACACTCCGACCGAAAGTCAACAGCAACTTCCCACGCAGATGAACGCGGATTCAAGGGATAAACGCACATCTAATTCGCCTAGTACTTCACCCGATCTTTATGAGCCCGACGTGCTCGTGATGACCGCCACGCCGATTCCACGCACTCTCGCTCTCACGCTTTATGGCGACCTTGACGTCAGCATCATTGACGAACTTCCACCGGGACGAACTCCCATCACCACACGTTCGATATCGGCTGAGCGTTCTCCCGAAGTGTGGGATTTCGCGCGCAAGCAAGTGGCGCTTGGCCGGCAGGCTTATGTTGTTTATCCCGTAATTGAAAGCGCCGCAGAAGAGGGTGATCTGTTCGCTCGTGACGTGAACGAACAAGAAGCCGGAACGTTGGGGACCGTCGCTAGGCGAGGTAGCGCCAGAATGCAAGCGTCGCAAAAACGATTCGCAACGAAACGTCCCGGCGGTATCGATCCGCGAACGCCTGGTTCGGCTCGGGCGCTTGGGCGTCTGAAACAGGCGTCCTTCGAGGGAATGCCTGAGGCATCTCCGACAAAAATCGTCAGCCTGAAGTCTGCAACAGAAATGTATGAGGAGCTCCGCAAGAAAGTCTTTCCCGACTTGCGCATTGGACTCTTGCATGGGCGTCTGTCTTCCGATGAAAAGGAACTCGTCATGGCGCGTTTCCAGCGCGGAGACATCGACATCCTGATTGCGACCACGGTCATCGAGGTCGGCGTGGATGTGCCCAATGCGACGGTGATGGTAATCGAGCACGCCGAGCGCTTCGGCCTCTCCCAGCTTCACCAGTTGCGTGGGCGCATTGGACGCGGCTCGAACAAGTCTTACTGCGTGCTCATGACGGGCGGCAAGATCACTCCACAGGGACATCAGCGCCTCGACGCCATGCTGCGCACTCAGGACGGATTCGCCATCGCCGAACTCGATCTCGAGCTACGCGGGCCCGGCGAATTTTTTGGCACAAAGCAGGCGGGAGCTCCCAGCTTTCGGGTTGCTAACCTGATCCGCGATCGCAAGCTCCTGGAGCTGGCTCGGACGGAAGCTCAGCGCGTTGTAGAAGAAAAAGGCGTTCCCATTTCCAAAATGGATCGCAACACGATGATGTTTCATCTCAAGACGCATTGGCAGCGGCGGTATGGGTTGGTGGAAGTGGGTTAGAAGTGCGTCTAATGCCCTTCACAACCAACCTCTAACGTTTGTCATCCTGAGCCTTCTTTTGGCGAAGGACCTCCCGCGATGTTTAGGTCTTGAACGCAGCGTCCTGGCTTTTCGGCCAGGAACCTCAAGCACATGGTGAAAATGCCGCGAAGCAGCAAATTAGTCCGAGACATTGCGGGAGGTCCTTCGCCAAAGGAAGGCTCAGGATGACAGCGATATAAATTGTTGAGCACAAGGAATACAGGGCTGCCGGATGACAGCGGTGTCGAACGGCCTCTTTACGAATTCCTTATGCCCTCTTGACCCGCCACTTACGGAACCCGCGATGAAATAAATGCATGATTCCGGACTCCCTCATGCATGCCGGTCTGCTGGTAGACCTGGAACTGGCAACGGCATGCTTCGGGATCCTCGTGCTTGGCCTTTGGATCTGCCGCCATCCGGCAGCCTTCTGGGATCAATTCAATCCCTACCTCAAACCTTATCGAGGCCTGACACTCGGACTTGGTCGAGTGATTGGTTCGTTGTGGAGCTTTGGAGCCGTTTGCGGATTTATCATCGCGGTCGGCAATGCCGTTCGAGACGGACTACACCACCACTGGTGAGACCCCACTAAAAGCGCTCAGCAGGTTTTAGAACTTTTCGGGAATGCTTCTCGGCGCGCGGGGTGATTGCTGTGGCTCGTCTTCGTACTCGTCCTTCTCCCACAACGCAGAAAAAATCTTGTAAATACAGGCAGGAATCGTGAGCAGCATGAGAACTGCGCCTGCGAACCAGGCTAGCGTCAGCAAATGAGAAAGGAAATGCACAACTGCATCCCACATGACCGGAGATTATGACAGAAGAAGCTGCCGGCTTCTAGCCGCCTCAGTATCGGTGCGGCTCGACCTTCCACTTCTCATACACCTTGGCATCGAGAAAGATCTGGAAGAGGGAGGCGTCGAGTTCTCCGTCTTTCACGGCATAGCCAAGAATCTGCAGGGCACGTTCGAGATCGACTGATTTCTTGTAGGGACGGTCGGATGCTGAAAGCGCATCGAAGATGTCGGAGATCGTCATCATGCGCGTCTGCACGGGAATTTCCGGGGCGGAGAGCTTGTAGGGATAGCCCAAGCCGTTGAGCTTCTCGTGATGTCCGCGGGCGATTTCGGGGATGTTGCGTATCTCCGACGTCCACGGAATCTGCTGGAGAAAGTTGAAGGTGTGCACTACGTGGGACTCGATCTGCAGGCGCTCATTTTCGTCGAGTGAGCCTTTGCGGATCGAGAGCAGGCGCACTTCGTCGGGCGTGAGCAGTGGCCTTTCTTCGCCTTCAAAGTCGCGATAGTGACGAACCGCGATGTCGAGCAGCTTTTCGAAGCTTCCTTCGGGCAACACAGTAGGTTCGTCGGACTTGAGGACAACCAAGAAGTAGCGGTCGACCTCCTCGATCTGCTGCTTCAGCTCTTCGTCGAAGACTCCGAGCTTGGCCATGTACTCATCGCGTCCCTTTTCGAGCACGTAATCGAGCCGCTGCTGGAGCTTCTCGGCCTGCATCGAGCGCTTCACAAACTCGAAGCGCTGCTTTACCAGATCGAGTTGTGCGGGATAAAGCTTCTTGGCTTTGACGAGTACTTCTTCGCGCACGCCGACTTTGCCGAAGTCGTGCAGTAATGAGGCGTAGCGAATCTCGCGCATTTCTTCGCGCGTAAAGCGCAGGTTCGCGTACGGACCAGCCTCAACGCGCTGTACCGCTTCCGCGAGTGCGACAGTGAGGTTCGCGACACGGAAGGAATGGCCGGAAGTCGTAGGATCGCGAGCTTCAATCGCAATGACCGATGCGCGCACGAAGCCCTCGAACAGCCGCTGAATCGATTCGTACAGCCGGCTATTTTCGACTGCTACCGCCGCCTGGCTGCCAAGCGAGGCGACAATGTCCTGCTGGCGGCCGTTGAACGAAACCACCTGCTCGTTGACCGCTGTAAGGGAATCAATTCGCGCTTTGCCGTCGCGCTTCGCGTTGATCAACTGAAGCACGCCGACGATGTGGTCTTTCTGGTCCCGGAGCGGGACTGCAAGAATTGACTTCGTTCTGTATCCGGAATCCTCATCGAATTTGCGATTAATGCTGTATGGGACTTCCGGCGTGATGTGGTATGCGTCTTCAATGTTTACGATCTCGCCGGTAGAGGCGACATACCCGGCGATCGACTGATGATTAATCTCCATCGTCGATTCCCGAAACGGGATCGCGATGGAATCGTTCTGCGCGAGCTTGAAGCGCAAGCGTTTGTGCTTGAGCTCCTCCTCGTCTTCCTCCTTCATCAGAGCGGCCGCAGGTAACCCGCTCGTGCCGTCTGCGTTGGCAGGCAACAAGGGATGATGCGGCTGAGGGCGTCTCTCTTCCTGCTCCGACTCGACTAGATACAGGGAACCAGCATCCGCGTTGGTAATGTGGCGGCTCTTCGTAAGGATGAGCTCCAGAAGACTGTCGAGATGATGTTCGGCAGAGAGCGCCGCGCCGATCTTGTTCAGCTCCTGGATCTCGCGAGTCACTCCGCGGAGGCGTTCATTGATCTGCTCCCGTACGTGAATCAGGTGGATATGATCGAGGGCGTTGTCTACTGTGCGTTCTAAAAGTTCATTCGGCGTCTTCGCCGGAAGATAAGCGTAAACCAGCGCATCGAGGCGAGGATCGTGGAACCTTTGATCGGCAATGGCAATGAGGCGGCAAGATGGTTTGCGAATCTCGTCGTAGAAACGAAGCAGCAGCGATTCCTCACCGCTTATGACAATTCGTTCTACGTCCGGGGCGAGCTTCAGCGCGGTTTCGAACGACATACGCCGGTACCGCGGCATATCTGCCAAATTGTGTTGTAGCTCGGTTTCTTCTTCGAAGAAGACCAGCAAAGGGAGGACGCGAAGCGTCGGACTTGCCGCCGGCTTACTGATCGAGCTGGTGGACATACCTTTGCTCTGGGCCGCGGATTCCGCCGCTAAAGCCCCAGCAGGCCATCGGCCGCTGCGGGTTTAAGACCAGAAAGTGCGGCTAATATAGCACGTGCGCCCGCACTGGTCTGCTGGCAGGAGGGCTAGTACGGGCGGTCTCGTAGAGACGCAGTATGCTGTTATCTCCGCCACAGAGCCGGACTGGGAATCATGCTATTCGTGTCGGAGTGCCACCATGGGATCGACCTTCGCGGCTCTGCGGGCGGGCAAATAGCATGCGGCTAAAGCCACAGCAGCCAGCGATACGGCCGTAGCCATCATGACGAGGGGGTCGCTCGGGTGCACTTCGTGGAGCAATCCGGAAAGCAGTCGTCCAGCGACGAGAGCGGCGACGAGTCCGGCGGCAAATCCCAATCCTGCCAGCCGCATTCCATGTCTGAGCACCAGGGACAGCACGTTCGTGCGGCTCGCGCCAAGAGACATGCGGATGCCGATCTCGCGAGTACGCTGCGTGACCAGATAAGAGAGTACGCCGTAAATACCTACTGCGGCGAGCAGCAGCGCCAATCCCGAGAACAGACCTACCAGCAATGCAAGGAATTGCTGACCGCTTGCGTGTTCCGCGATCAGGTTATCGACTGTCCTTACCGCGTACAACGGAACAGTCGAGTCAATTTGGGAAAGGACTTGGCGGACTTCTGAGGTCACATTCATGTTTGGCGATGATGTGTGAACTACCAAGCAGAACAACAGTGATCCATCAAAGGCTCGATAAGCCTCAGGCACGGGAGCGTGAGTAATGCTCCACTGCTTCACGTCTCCCGTGACCCCAACAACCTCATACCACGGACCATCTTTGTCACCGTAGGAAAACATCTGGCCGAGGGGATTCAAATCGGGCCAGAACTGTTTGACCATGGCCTGATTCACTACTACTGGAGTCACAATCGCATTGCTCTCTTCAGGCTTCAGTTTGATGTTTGCTTTAGCCTGTTGCGTCTCGCGTTTTTCCTCCGCGAACGTAACGTTTACATCTTCGTCGGTAAACACCCTTCCCTGCAGCAGGGGGATACCCATCACCTTGAAATAGTCCGGCGACACCCAGTGGTTTTCCACGAGTGGACCGCTCATTGGTTGGAACGGCTGGCCACGAAGCGCGACGTAACTGTTGTTGCCGCCCTCGAGAGGAAGGTGGTTGGTGAATGCTGCCGATTCCACTCCGGGAATGTTCTTAACCTTGTCGAGCAGCGCCTGCGCAAAGTTGAATATCTGTTGATCTTGCTCGTATTTTGCTTTTGACAAGGAAATCGCGGCTGTCCAGACTCCTTGTGGGCGCACGCCGATGTTGTTACTCCGCAAGCGCATGAAGTCCTTGAGCAGAAGACCGGCAGAAACCAGCAGGAGCAGCGACAATCCTACTTCGGCGATTACCAGCACATCGCTGGCGTTGCGTCGCTTGCGTCCAGCGCTGATTGCGCTTCCTGCTCCGCCCTTTAGTTCTTCATAAAAATCGGGCCGCGAGATTTGCAGCGCTGGAACGATGCCGAATAGAACTCCAGTGAGCAGAGCCAGCAACAGCGTGAAGCCAAGGACCGCGAAATTGATCTCAATCACGTTGGCTGATGGCAGTCCCAGATCTTTCAGAGAAGTAATGACTCTCACTCCCAGCCATGCCAGGAGTATTCCAGCGATTGCTCCGGCGCCGGCGAGTAACACGCTCTCGGTAAGAACCTGGCGCACAAGTCGAGCTCTGCCTGCTCCCAAAGCGCCGCGAATCGCCATCTCCTTTTTTCGCGCTACTGCTCGCGACAGCAGCAAATTGGCGATGTTGGCGCAGGCGATCAGCAGAACGAGGGCTACTGCCCAGAGCATCATCAGCAAGGAGCTGCGGGATTCGCCGACCAGGTCTTCGTGAAGCGCCACCAGGGAAGCTCCGACTTTGTGGTTCGAATCGGGATATTGTTGCTCCAGGCGGCTGGCGATCACAGACATCTCGGATTGCGCCTCCAGCAAGGTGACTCCCGGCCTCAATCGGCCCACCGCGTTGTACTGATGAACCCCGCGCGGGCCGAGGCTCTTGCTGTCCATATCGAGCGGAATCCATAGCTGCGCCCGGGAGGGGAAATGAAAACTCGCGGGCATTATTCCGACGACGTTGTATTTCTCACCGTTGAGTTCAATATCGGTACCGACAACCGTTGAGTCTCCGCCAAAATGGCTCTGCCAGAGGCCATAGCCGAGGATGACTACATGATCGTGTCCGGGCTCGTCTTCACCAGCGACCCAGGTTCTGCCCAGCAGAGTCCGTGCGCCAAGCAGCGAGAAGAAATTGGATTCCGTTGGAGTGCCCACGATGTGAATCGGCTCGCCGCGACCGCTCAGGTTCATCGCGTGAGTCCAGCTGATCAGCGTCATATCCTGAAAGCCGTGGTTCTGCGTCTTCCAGTCGAGGAAGTCCGGACCTGTAAAAGGGTAATTGCCTGGCGCGGCTTCGGTCTCATAGAGGCGAACCAGCTCGCCGGGCCTCTCATAAGGCAGGGGACGCAGGAGGGCTGCATAGATGATACTGAAGATAGCTGTGTTCGCCCCAATTCCCAGCGCCAGAGTAAGAACAGCGATCAGGGCAAATCCGGGAGCGCGACGCAGGCCGCGAATGCCATAGCGAACGTCCTGGACGAGAGTGTCCATGCAACCCTCCTGAAACAGGCTTTTAGACGCCTTGCTTGGCGGATGGTTAGGAACTTTGCTTGGAACGGCTAACGTATCGCACTCGTACTGAGTCTTAGAAATCCGGGGCCATATCGCAGCCCACTCCATTCAGCTCAGATCAGGAGACATTCCATGAATAGTCGCCGCTCACTTTCGAATGCAGTCGTCTTTGCGGCTTTGATGCTCGGCGCCTCACCGGCTTGGTCGCAAAATGCCGAAGTTCAGGAAGAACATTTTTCGCGGACGTTCAACGTGAATCCCAGCGGCACCTTGGTCGTTGAAAACTTCAAGGGAACGATTCATGTCACAGGCTCCGACAGCAAGCAAGTGAACGTCAAAGTCGACAAAGTATTCGAGGGGACAGACGGCGATCGCAAGTGGTGGATGGCTAACACGCGTGTGAACTTTGAGAATGATCCGAGTCGAGTTCGAGTGGCTGTTCAATATCCAAACTCGAGTTGCTTCCTGGGATGCGGTGAAGGCATTCAGTCTGACTACACGGCCTCTGTAGAGCTCACAATCCAGGTTCCGAAGCACACGAATCTGAAGCTCTCTGGACACAAGCCCGACGTCAAGGTCTCCGCAGTCGACGGCGACCTTCAAATTCACACCTATAAGTCGCCAATCAACATCGAATCCACCGCCGGCAGCATCGACATCAAGACCTACAAGGAGACCGTGAATCTCCGCGACGTCAGCATTCGAGGTCCTTTTCGTCTCACGATGTTCAAGGGTGAGGCTACTCTTATCGCGAAGGCTCTTGGCGATGACGTGAGTATCGAGACCGAAAAGGGAAGCGTTGTGCTCCAGCTCCCGCGCACTGCTGGTCTGACCGTTCACTACAGCGGTGGAAGGCGGGCAAATTTCCACAGCGATCTACCAATTACTTCCACAGCTGGCCTTCGCAGCAATGAACTCAGCGGCACCATTAATGGAGGCGGGACTCACCTGCGTCTTCGTACTGAAAAGGGGTCGTTCTCATTGGAGAGCGCGCGTTAGAGCTGCCATTTACAATCAGTGGCAAGTCTCAACGCTTGTGCCTCAGGTGAGGATTGGATCCAAAGTTCATGCGGAGAGCCATTGAGCTTTCCGTTCACAATGTTCATTCCGGGAATGGCGGACCATTTGGCGCCGTAGTAGTCAAGGATGGAGCCATCATTGGCGAGGGCGCCAACCAGGTGCTTGCGACCAATGATCCCAGCGCACACGCGGAGGTCATTGCAATTCGCGCCGCTTGCCAGAAACTGGAGGCGTTTCAACTCAGCGACTGCGAAATCTATACAAGCTGCGAACCGTGCCCGATGTGCATGGGGCTGATCTACTGGGCTCGTCCTAAGATCGTTTATTATGCCAACACTGCCTCTGACGCAGGGAAGATTGGCTTTGATGATGCTTTCATTTACCGCGAACTAGAGTTGCCGAGTTCCAGCCGGTCGATTCAGATGCAGCAGCTTCTTCGCGAAGAAGCACAGGCCGCGTTCGAGGCGTGGCAGCAGAAGCCGGACAAGATTTCATACTGAGAGGCCATGTTCGGCCGGGATGTGGAATCCATTAGCAAGGCGGAGACGCAGCATGCTGCGTCTCTACGAATTCCCGATCGATAACTCAGGCTGCCTTGCGGCTGGAGGAGGATCCGCTACTCTTCTTTGACGGAACTTTCTTTCCCTTCCGTCGCGCTTCCGATAGGCCAATCGCGATGGCTTGTTTGCGGGTCTTCACGGTTTTTCCGCTTCGGCCCGATTTCAGTTTCCCACGTTTGAACTGATGCATCTCGCGCTTCACATCGCTACCAGCGCTAGGGCTGTATTTGCGACGCGAAGACCTTTTGCCACGTGATCTGCTGGTCCTGCTGCGCGAGCTGGAACTTCGACTACGACCCTTTGTTGGCATGAACGGAATTCCTCCCTTGAAGGTCTCCCTGGGAGTGAGATTCGCAGGTTTGCAGAGAAGGTTGGCGCGATAACGCGGCTTTCGTTCACGAGAACAGCTAAAAAAGCAGCGGACTGATTAAGTCCGCTGCCTTTTCAATACGCTCTAAAGTGCGGCTATTGCTGCGGAGGAGTTCCGGCAGGAACCAGGACTACCACAACCTTCGCTCCTGTTTTGGCCTCAGAAGCACGAGTCTGAATCCGGCTCGGATCGATGCCTTTACTTTGCGTCAAGTACGTCTTGGCATTTTCTGCACGCTGCAAAGCCAAAGCGTCGTTCTCCGATGGATTCGCGTATCCCTCAATGATCAAGGTCGCGTTCGCATCGCGTTGGAGGCGAAGCGCATCGTCGTCGAGCGCTGCTTTCGCTCGATTATCCACACGGGCGCTGCTGGGCTTGAAGGTAAGCTCGTTCAGCATGGCCGGAGTCAGGCTGCCAGTCGGTGAAATCGGCGCAGACTGTACATCTACATTCACAGTCGTCTGGGCGGACAGATTGCGGTCGTCGATAGCAGTTGCAGTTACGGTAATTGGTCCAGGAGCGTTTGGAGTCAACGTGGCGCGGCTGTCGCGCGGTGTGATCTGTCCAGCACTCGCCTGATAACTATAGGTAAGCGTGTGCCCTTCCTCCGGCACGCCGTTACAAGTGATGTTCGCGGATTCTCCGACTTGAATCGTAGAACGATTCACCGAGCAACTGATCGTGGGAGGCAGCGCTTCGGTAGTCGGCTCAGCCGGTGGAGGCGGAAAAGGAACTGCTTCTACCATTTCGACGGTATCGCCGAGATGAATGTCTTCAGGCGCGAATGTCGTGAGGGCAGCCGACGAATTCGGAGTAGTACTCAGCACCATCATCTCTCCGATTGCGCGGATGGGTAGCTGATCGGCATGTTCGTGAAACTGGAAGCTAGGGGGATTCTTCTGCGTCGGGTCGTACGGAGGTGCCTTAAAGGGAAGCGATTCGACGGGATTATCCGCAATTGAACCATAGTCGCGCAGAGCTCGGAAGTAATCGCCCGGCTTGACGCCTTGGGCCTCGCCGACGTTGAGATAGACGATGCGTCGAGTGCCGACCAACGTATCCAGGTCTCGCGCCATTACAATGCGCCCGGTAGCCTTTCCATTTGGTACGGCAAACTGCTCGAAATGGGTCTGCTTGAATTCCGGCCTGGGACGTTCCTGAAAAGGAACGGCGATGTCGCCAGGAATTGTCTCGGAGCATCCGGACTCAATCACTGCCACGCCAACCCTCTTCCGCACCGCAATCACTTTTGCCCGTCCGAGATCTTGGTATATCTCGCCCAAATGGGACAACAGTCCAAGCTGCCCCGGAAACGATTGGTTATGGTTCGGGTCATGCGTATGGCGCAAAAGCAAATATTCCTTGCCTTCCTGAACCTCGCTGCCCTTTAGGTAGATGTATGACCGCTCATGCGATCTCACCTGTTCCGGTGCCCGCGAGTCGTCGATTACAGTTGCGACAGGGTGGACTTCTTCTCTGGTAATGAATCCGGCGCAGTAGACCTCTGAAAGTGTTGGCCCATTAAATCGCTCGACCTTGTTCGTTGTCGCGATGTTCGGCGTCGGTGTGGCCGGCTTCGGTGTCTCCGTTGGAACGACTGCTTGTGGAGCTGCGGTTTGTGGAGTCGGCGTTTGTTCGGCGGCTGGAGGCTGAGGTGTTGACGGTTGGGCTGTCGACGGCTGCGTCTCCGGTTGCTGCGTCGTAGGTTGCTGCGCGCTTGGCTGTTCTGTCGAGGGTTGTTGAGCCGGAGGAGGCGTTTGCTGCTGATTCTGTTGCTCTGTCGGCGGATTGCTCTGCGTTGGGGGTGGGGTAGAGGTCTGGTCCTGGGCGAACGCTGTGCTAGCCACAAGCAAAAACGCAGCAATTAGGTATTTCATAGTCCTCCAGCTTCGCGGACGTTAAGTCTCAGGAAAAGAGCACTTTAGGGTATGTCCCTCGAGAAATGGCCCGCTGCCGCGCAAAGGCGAGGTGCGCCTCACCGTAGCCGAGCATACCTGACAGTCAATTGTAGGCGTAGTAACCAAATGAATACGGCAGATCTATCCGGCCCAAAGTTCCAGTCGCTTTGGAGTTGCATCTACTCTTGTGCACCATTAAGATGCCCGTCCGGCGTAAGTTGATGAAAAGCGATACTCCAGGCTATGCAGCGCGGTTCCTGAGGCAGAGGTTGCCGAGAGTGTGCGTAGCTCTTTTTGCCTCAAATCCAGAGGAGTTGATGGAGAAAATCGAGGCTGCCGCAAATGAGAACTCCTTGCTGGAGTTACGTTTAGATTACCTTCCCAAGCCAGCACTAATCCTTCCCAAGCTGAAGGAGTTTGCTGGATTCCACCGAGACATAATCCTTATCGCTACGTGTCGACGCGCCGTGAATGGAGGCAAGTTTCGGGGCGCTGTGGCCTCGCAACTGGAAATCCTTTCAAAAGCTGCTGCCACTGGCTGTCAGTTGCTGGATATCGAGTTGGAGTCAGCTAAGACGCTGAAAGCACAGGAGATCCATAAGCTGCGACAGCACGCAGGAGTTATGATCTCGTTTCATGACTTTCGCGGCACGAAGAAGCTGGAAGAGACGTGGGAAGAGATGCATCAGCTGCCCGCGGACTATATCAAGATCGTTTCCACGGCAAAGTCTCTGTCAGACAACGTGAAAATGATGCGCCTGCTGGAGCAACGCAGTGACATCATCAGCACCGTGGGTGTCTGCATGGGGGAACGGGGCATCATCAGCCGCATCCTGAATGTTCGCTCCGGCAGTACGTTTACCTTTGCTTCCGCCGAACCCGGGGCAGAAACCGCGCCTGGTCAGATGGCGGCACGGGTATTGCGAGATGTTTTCCGCATTGACGCAGTTGACGCAGCAACCAAAGTCTATGGCGTCTCTGGCGATCCTATCGGGCACTCTCTCTCGCCGGAGATGATGAATACCGCCTTTCGTCGCGAGAACATCAACGCGGTTTACGTACCCCTGCAGAGCTCTGATATTGCTGACCTCCTGAAGTGCGTTCGCGAGATGCCCATCCAGGGACTCAGCGTGACCATGCCATTGAAACAGGAGATCATCGAACACCTGGACAAAACCGACGCTCTGAGTACCAAAATTGGCGCATGTAACACCGTGATTCGCTCACAGGATGGAAAGCTCTATGGATTCAACACTGACGTCGCCGGAGTAGTCCGTCCGCTGGAACAACGCATTAGTCTCAACGGAGCGAAGATCCTAGTCATTGGCGCTGGAGGCGCAGCGCGCGCAGCTGTTTTTGGACTCAGGGAGCGCAACGCTGAAGTGTGGGTAATGAACCGCACTGCCGATACCGGGCAGAAACTAGCGCGCCAGGCGCACGCCCACTATGTTTCCCATGCTCATCTCAAGAAACTCGAGTTCGATGTGATCATCAACGCGACTCCTGTTGGAATGGAAGGCTCACGCCCGCAAGCACCTTTGGAGGAGTCAGATCTGCGAACTCGTTATCTTTTCGAGATGGTTTATAACCCTGCAGAGACGCGTCTGGTGAAGATGGCGCGTGCGAAAGGCATCCAGGTAATTCCTGGGACCGAAATGTTCGTGCATCAGGGGGCACGACAATTCGAAATATGGACGGGTAAGCCGGCTCCGGTGGAAGAAATGCACCGCGCAGTCCTTTTCGCGTTGGGAGTAATGCCACCAGCGTTTTCAGTGCGTGAGTCCACGCCAGTGCCGCAACTAAAGCGAGGCTAGATGCTGCAACTTCTGACAGAGCTGCTGGGATATGCGCGCAAGCTGCTTCCCTTGATGGAACTTTACGCTGTGCGGCGCCCGGCGCAGCCCATGAAGGACCCAGCAACCGAGCAATTCCAAAACTATGCTGCAGAGGCGCTAAAGTCCCATCACTCGGATCTTCTTGAGCTCCGCTCGACTTTAGAGAGCGTGCACCAGCGCTTGCGGGTAATTGATGATCAATCGGTAACCCTCCAACGCGAGCTGTCGCGAATGGCGGACCAGCAACGAACTTTGTTGATCGCCGTCGCCATTGGTGCAGCGGCTTCCGTTGTGACGCTGATCATGTCGATTGTTCTGGTCGCGCGTCACTAACTCCACGTTCGTTTCTCCACCTTAAGGCGACCTCTTCTCCTGCAACTCGCGTTCTGCAACCGTTTACGCCAAAAACGCCATCCAACAGGACTGCCATTTGTCGGAACGTCTAATTGCAAGAAAGCACTATGAAGATCGAAGAAAGAAGCCCGTTCATTCCTGAACATTGCGGCACCTTGGAGGACGTCGCATCCCCACTCCCGCCCTCTGTCGTTGAAACCATGAAGATCGTTTTTCGCGAGACTCATGGCGGCGAAATGACTGCTGAGGATCGCGAGTTCCTTGGAATCGCCGATCGTGAAGAAACGAAAATTGGATAGAACCTCAGACTCGAATGACGGCCCGGCACGCCGGCTCACACAGGATGGTCAAGTGCGGGCTGCGATGGAGAGCGTGTTCCGTCGCACTCACGGCCGGGATATGACTGAGGATGAAAAGCGAGTCTTCGGATTACTGACCGAAGACGACGGTTCCAAGATCGAAAACAGGGCGGCTCGTCGCGCATCTGCAGGGCAGGATCGAGATGAAGGCTGACTTCCTTGTTATTGAAGCCTGCTGAGATTCCTAAACCCACCAATTCAGCCGCGATCCCCGAAAAGCCGTCCATCATCTCTCAACGAAAAAGCCTCATCTGTGGTTGCAGGTGAGGCTCTTTGTTTAAGTTCAAAAGCGACTGTAACCCTCTACTGCTGTCGCTCCAGACAGTAAGAAGAGAGTTCCGCATTGCGGGTTGTCCCGTCTGAGGCTGGTCGCCACGCTTTGTTAACATCAATTGAGTGAAGCCTTCAGAAAAAGTCCGCGTCCGTTTTGCCCCATCCCCCACGGGTTTATTGCACGTCGGGAACGCGCGGACCGCGCTCTACAACTGGCTCTTTGCTCGGCAGAAAAAGGGTGTCCACATTCTCCGGATCGAGGACACAGATGTGGAACGGAGTGAGGCTCGTTTCGAGGCACAACTGCTCGAAGATCTGCGCTGGTTAGGCATCGATTGGGACGAAGGTCCCGATGTGGGTGGCCACTTTGCTCCGTACAGGCAAAGCGACCGGATGGATATCTACCGTCGATACGCCGAGCGCCTGCTCGACGAAGGCAAGGCCTACCTTTGTTTCTGTACTGCTGAGGATTTGGAACGTGAGCGCCAGGCGGCGACCGCCGAGCACCGGCCACAGGTGTATTCGGGCAAGTGTCGCCAGTGCGATCCGGCGGAAGCCGAACACCGACGCGCCAGCAGTGAAGGCGCTGCGATCCGACTAAAAATTCCGGAGCATCCCATTCACTTCCACGACATCGTTCGCGGCGACGTGACTTTTGACAACGAATCCGTCAGCGATCCGATTATCGTTCGCTCTTCCGGGATTCCGGTTTACAACTACGTGGTGGTCGTTGACGACGCAGAGATGAAGATCACGCATGTGATTCGCGGCGATGATCATCTCTCAAATACCCCCAAGCAGGTCGCATTGTACGAAGCACTGGGATTTCCTGTTCCGGAGTTCGCCCATCTCTCGACGATCCTTGGTCCCGATCGCGAGCGCTTGTCCAAACGCCACGGCGCAACCTCAATCACGCAATTTCGCGATATGGGAATTCTGCCGGAAGCCCTCGTGAACTATCTGGCATTACTAGGTTGGGCACCCAGCGGTGGTACGCGCGAAACATTCACGCCGAAGGAACTGATCAAAGAATTCTCTCTCGAGCGTGTGACTCCCTCGCCGGCCATCTTCGACTTCGACAAGCTGTACTG
>Ga0126384_10001031_pt1 | contig 16200 bp, 16 predicted proteins | sample PanSoiMetPlot_36_FD_92543 | JGI IMG/M metagenome (GOLD analysis project Ga0126384, IMG submission 92543) | Tropical forest soil microbial communities from Panama - MetaG Plot_36 | ecosystem: Environmental > Terrestrial > Soil > Tropical forest > Bulk soil | place: Panama | collected 2016-02-17 | reverse complement strand
GAGACGTCTCGAGAATGGCCCGGCGGCGCCGCTGCAACAGTTGGCTTATTCGCTGAAGCTCCTTCTTGCGCGCGCTCTTGACCACGATTGCTCTCCTGGCTCTTTCGCCGAGTACTGTAGGAACAACGACGACAGGGAAAGTAGGGGACGGGTTGCACAATGGGAACCGTCCCACTGAGGAAGTGAATTCTCCTTGGCAGCAAGGTAGGCAGAAGGGCAGGACCGGCCGTTGCTCAGTCCGCAACAATGGGTAGGTGCTTTTACTCGCGGGCGCTTGTTGGTACGCAGGTGATTGAGCGAGAGGAATGTCGGCGACTCAACAGGTCACTGTGGTGGGTGGCGGACTTGCCGGCAGCGAGTGCGCCTTCCAACTCCATCGCTTGGGCGTACCCGTTGTGCTTGAGGAGATGAAGCCGGAAAAGCGCTCGCCCGCGCACAAGAGCGACGCTTTGGCGGAGCTGGTTTGCTCGAATTCTTTTCGCTCCGACAACCCGGAGAGCGCGATTGGGTTGCTTCACGCCGAGCTGCGGGACCTGGGTTCCCTGGTGCTGGCCTGCGCAGATCGGTGCCGCGTTCCGGCGGGGGACGCGCTCGCGGTGGACCGCGAGAAGTTCTCCAACCTGGTCACCCGCTCGCTCACCAGCTCTCCGGGTGTTGAGCTGCGCAGCGGCGAGGTTCGCCGCATACCGGAGGGCGTTGCGGTGATCGCTACCGGACCGCTTACCTCGGACGCGCTGACGTCCGAGCTGGCGGCCTTCGTCAGAGAGAAGATGTACTTCTACGATGCGATCGCGCCCATCGTCGCTGCGGACTCCATCGACATGACCGTGGCCTTCGCGCAGAGCCGCTACGGCAAGGGGGGAGGAGACGACTACCTCAATCTGCCGATGACGCGCGACGAATACCTCGGCTTTGTCCAATCGCTGCGCAGCGCCGAAAAGGTCTCACCGCATCACTTCGAGGAGCCGCGTTACTTCGAAGGTTGCCTGCCGATCGAGGTGATGGCGGAGCGCGGAGATGACGTTTTGGCGTTTGGCCCGATGAAACCCGTCGGGCTACTCGATCCGCGCACCGGTCAACGCCCCCACGCGGTGGTCCAGCTGCGAACGGAGGACGCGGCGGGGAGCGCCTACAACATGGTGGGATTTCAAACGCGCCTCACCTGGCCAGAGCAGAAGCGCATCTTTCTCCGAATTCCTGGGCTTGGCCAGGCGGAGTTTCTCCGCCTCGGCCAGATTCACCGAAATACATTCATCGATGCGCCGAGGCTGCTCGCTGCGGATCTGTCGCTGCGGGCCGAGCCGCGGCTCTATTTCGCGGGACAAATCACCGGGGTCGAAGGGTACGTGGAGTCCGCGGCGTGCGGATATCTCGTCGCGCTCGCCGTCGCGGCGCGGGTGCGAGGTAGGGCATGGCACCCACCCCCTCCGACGACGGCGCTTGGCGCCCTCTATCGCCACATCACCGGCGCCGCGCATCCCGAAAACTATCTATATCAGCCGACCAACATTATTTTTGCTCTGTTCCCGCCGTTGTCTGGGCCGGTGAGGAAGCAGGAGAGGCGGGCCCGTTTCTCTCAGCGGGCGCGCGATGACTTCGCGCGGTGGCTGCGCGCGCTGCCGCACCCGGGGCTTGAGCAAAGGACGCTCGATGTTGGGTCGAATGCAACCGAGGGGCGGATCAGCTCATAGGGCATGCGGATCTCTTGTGCCGCGTTCCCGACCGGGGTCGCGTCATGGGACGGTTGCTTCATGGGCGGTTTGCCTCGCCGCCGGCTTGCTGGTGCCATCTCTTGGGTGCAAGAAGAGCAGTGGGGCAGCAAGTCCCCAGATCGGCGGCATGGGAAAGCCGCTCGCGCTGGGCGCGGCGGCGGATCTGCGACTGACCCCAAACGGGCAATTTGCCACTTACCTCGCGGGCGCGCAGAAGCCGCGGCTCGAGGGCATTCCGCCGCAGATGTTGATCGGCGCACTGCACGCCATTCCGATCCAAGGAGGTGCCTCGAGACGGCTCGGCTCCGGCGTCACCAACGTCCCGGGCGGCTATCTGTTCAGCCCAGACTCGCGGTGGGTCCTCTACCTGGCCGGCTACAACGCGGCAAGCCAGGTGGGCGAGCTGAACGCGCAGGATCTCCGCGACGCTTCCAGCAAGTCGCTCTCATTGGGCGCTCGAGTCACCTATGCGCTGGTGAGCCCCGATTCGAAATGGGTCGCCTTTGTCGATGCGTCGGTTCTGAAAGTGGGGCTGCTTCCGCAGGGCCCATTCAAGGAGTTGGCCGCAGAGGTTTCCACCGCCGAGTTCACGCCCGATAGCCGTGCGCTGATCGCGAAGCGGCGAGCCGCCGCGGGTGGATCGCTTTTGGCGATCCGCCTTGGAGAATGGAATCTCCGAAAGCTCGGAGACCAGGTGGGGGACTACTCGGTGTCGCCGGATTCGAAACGGATCGCCTTCTCCAGGCAAAGCGACGCCGCCGGCAGGTACGATCTCTTCCTGGGCGATCTCGTGGACGAGAACGCTCGAATTTCCAAGCTGGCCAGCGACACCGGTCTGATCGGCTTCTCTCCAGACGGCAAGTGGCTGGCGCGCACCGAGAAGTGGAACGTCGAGCAGGCGCACGGAGACCTCTTCGTCGGCCCGACGGATGGCGGCCCGGCGCGAAAGGTGGGGGAGGAGGTCGGCGAGAGGTTGGCCTTCTCGCCAGATTCGAAGGCGATCGCCTATCTCGAGCTCTGGAACCAGCCCACTCGGACCGGATTGATGGGCATCACCGTCCTGCCCGACGGTCAGCCTCGCCGCGTGGGCGGCCGCGTCCCCAACTTCGTCTGGGGTTCGGACGGGTCGGTGCTGGCGTTTCTCTCCAGATTCATGAAGCCCGCCTATTCGGTCGATTTAATGCTTTACCGAGTCGGCGAGGAGAAGGCGTCGAAAGTCCACCCCGGCGTTTACCAGGGCTACGGCTTCGGCTCCAACAACGGATACCTGCTCTTCCGCGGCAACTGCATTCGCAACAACCGCGCCTGCGATTTGTTCGTGCTCGATTTGACGAAGCCCAAGAGTGAGCCGCAGAAGATCGTGGAGGGCGTCTACAGCTTCAAGACCGCCGAGCGTGGAAATCGCATCCTGGTGACCTACGCTCGCGTGGACGCCGACACTTTCGATGTCGCTGTCTACAATCTCAAAACCGGTGAAAGGAAAACGCTGGAGCGAACCATCTTGCTGCCGGCTTTGTTCACAGACGAAGACGGCTCGAAGGTCGCGTACATCGTCGCCGAAAAGGATCGCGCCGGCGTGTACCTCGCGGCCGGAGTCCCCTGACGGCCATGCGACCCGCGGACCGGCCATCCCGCTCGGTACTTGCGTTCAAAGCGCACTTGCAGCGCAGCGCGATGTCCCCGCATACCCTCCGCGCCTACCTGCGCGACCTGGCTGATTTTGAGGCGTACCTGCGAGACAACGGCCTCGAGCTTGAAGCGGTGACACACGGCATGCTGCGCAGCTATCTTGGAAACCTCGCCAGCAGGCTGGCACCCTCCTCGAGGGCTCGAAAGCTTGCGAGCATCAAGTCGCTCTACCGCTTCCTCGCGCGCGAAAAAGTCATCGCCGTCAATCCCGCGAAGGACGTGAAGACGCCCAAGTTGCCCCGCTCGTTGCCCAAGTTTCTTCCGGTGGACGAAGCATTCGCCCTGGTGGACTCGCCGGGATCTCACAGCGCCGCCGACCTCCGCGACCGCGCGATCCTGGAAGTGCTCTACGGAGGCGGGCTTCGCGTCAGCGAGCTTTGCTCTCTATCCGTTGACGATTGGGATCGCGAGGGACGAGTGCTTCGGGTGTTCGGCAAAAACTCCAAAGAGCGGCTCTGCCCCGTCCACCGGACGGCGGCATCTGCGCTGGAGCTTTACTTGGAGCGGCGCCACGAGCTCCTGAAAGAAAAAAATCCCCGCGCCGATCCGGCCGCTCTGTTCTTGAATTACCGCGGCGGGCGGCTGCGCCCAAGGAGCGTGGCTCGGCATCTGACCCGCTACGTGCGACGATGCGGATTGCCACGGACCGTCTCTCCGCACGCGCTGCGCCACTCGTTCGCCACGCACTTGCTGGCGGGCGGCGCCGACGTCCGGACGATTCAGGAATTGCTGGGCCATGCCAGCCTGTCTACGACCCAGCGATATACCCACGTCAGCTGGGAGCGACTGCAGGAGATCTACGACAAGTCGCACCCGCGAGCGACCTGACTCGCAACGGCTCTGCACGCGACGATGCCCTGAAAATCAAGCCCGGCGTCACCATCGCTGTTAAGTCCTATTCCATGCTTCATGGAACGACTATTCTGTCCGTCCGCCGAAACGGTCGGGTGGTGATCGCCGGCGACGGTCAAGTAACGCTCGACAAGACCGTTCTGAAATCTACCGCAAAAAAAGTGCGGCGATTGGGCGACGGAAGCGTCATCGCCGGCTTCGCTGGAGGCACCGCGGACGCCTTCACGCTCTTCGAGCGGTTCGAGGCCAAGCTCAAGGAACACCAGAAAAACATCGCCCGCGCCTGCGTCGAACTGGGCAAGGATTGGCGGACCGATCGCTTCCTGAGGCGGTTGGAAGCGCTGTTGGTGGTTGCGGACAAGGAGCGGACCTTTGTTATCTCCGGCGCCGGGGACGTGCTCGAGCCTGATCACGGCATCGCGGCAGTCGGCTCGGGCGGACCCTATGCCCAAGCGGCCGCTCGGGCGCTGCTCGAGCACACGCCCCTGTCCGCCCGGGAGATCGCGACTGCGGCGTTAGGCATTGCAGCGGAAATCTGCATCTATACCAACACGCAGGTGTCGATGGAGGAGTTGTAGTTGGCGCTTCCGGACGAGCCGAAGACGACGACCTTCACCCCGCGAGAGATCGTCGCGGAGCTGGACCGGTACATCGTCGGTCAAACCGCAGCCAAGCGATCCGTGGCCATCGCGCTTCGAAACCGCTGGCGCCGGCAATTGGTGAGCGAGGATCTGCGCGAGGAGATCTATCCCAAGAACATCATCATGATCGGCCCGACCGGCGTGGGGAAGACAGAGATCGCCCGCCGCCTGGCGAAGCTTTCACAGGCGCCCTTCGTGAAGGTGGAGGCTTCAAAATTCACCGAAGTCGGCTACGTCGGCAGGGATGTCGAGTCGATGATCCGGGACCTGGTCGAGGCGGCGATTTCGCTGGTCCGAGAAGAAGAGACAGAGAAAGTTCGCGCTCGCGCCGCGTCGATGGCCGAAGACAGGTTGGTCGAGATCCTTTCGGGCAACGCTCCTCCGAGCGCTCGCCAGTCGCCGTTCGGGTTCACCCCACCTCCGCCGCCGACCGCCCCTCGCTTGTCCGACAGCGAGCGCGAAAAGCTTCGGTCGCAGCTTCGCGCTGGCACGCTGGATGATCAGTACATCGAGATCGACGTGAGCGAGACCGGAGTGACTTTTCTGCGGAACTTCTCCGGCCAAGGGATGGAGGAGATCGGCGTCAATCTCCAGGATCTCTTCAAGAACATGCCCGGGTTCAACAAGACGCGGAAGCGCAAGGCGAAGGTCCCCGAAGCTCTCAAGCTCCTCACCGATGAAGAGTCAGCCAAGCTGGTGGACATGGATCGCATCAGCCGCGATGCGCTCCGCCGTGCCGAGACGGCGGGGATCGTCTTCATCGATGAGATCGACAAAATCGCCAGCCGCGAAGGTCCCCGCGCGGGCCCCGACGTATCGCGCGAGGGAGTCCAGCGCGACATCCTCCCCATTGTCGAAGGCTCCACGGTAACCACCAAGTACGGCTCGGTGAAGACAGATCACATGCTGTTCATCGCCGCCGGAGCGTTCCACGTCTCCAAGCCCTCCGATCTGATTCCGGAGCTGCAGGGAAGATTCCCGATCCGCGTGGAGCTCGAACCGCTGACCGGCGCCGACCTGGTTCGGATTCTGCGAGAGCCGAAGAATTCGCTGATCCGGCAGTACACCGCGCTTTTGGCCACCGAAGGCATCAACCTCCAGTTCACCGAGGATGCCATTCAGGAAATCGCCGCGACCGCGGAGCTGGTGAACGAGCGGACGCAGAACATCGGAGCCCGGCGGCTGCACACCATCCTCGAGCGACTGCTCGACGACGTATCGTTCGGCGCTTCCGAAATGGCGAACAAGACCGTTCGCATCGACGGGGCGCACGTCAGGGAGAGGCTCTCGGAAATCGTTAAAGACGAAGACCTGTCCCGCTATATACTCTGAGCAACGTGACTACCGCCGAGCGCACGAGAGCGACCATGGAGCGAGCCGAAGCGCACCTGCTGCAGAACTATCGACAGCAACCGGTAGTCTTGGAGCGCGGATTCGGCGCGCGCGTTTGGGACGTCGAGGGCAAGAGCTACTTGGATCTGCTCGGAGGGATCGCTACCTGCGCGCTTGGCCATTGCCATCCAGAAGTGGTAGCCGCGGTGAAGGCACAGGCCGACAAGCTTTGGCACACCTCGAACGTGTTCTACACGCTTCCCCAGATCGAGCTGGCGGAGAAGTTAACTGCGGCCTCCGGCCTCGAACGAGCTTTCTTCTGCAACTCGGGCGCGGAGGCGAACGAGGCGTTGTTCAAGCTCGCGCGACGCGTTCAAAAGGATCGCGGGCACCCGGAGCGATTCGAAATCATCTGCTTTGAGAACTCCTTTCATGGAAGGACGCTGGCCACGGTTGCCGCGACGGGCCAGCCGAAGTACCACAAGGGTTTCGAGCCGCTTCCGGCGGGGTTCCAGCACGTTGCCTACGGCGACGTGCAGGCGGTTCGCAGGGCGGTGAGCCCCAAGACCGCGGGGGTAATTGTCGAGCCCATTCAAGGCGAAGGCGGTGTGCGAGTGGCCCCCGACGGATTTTTGAAGTCGCTGCGCTCGCTGTGCGACGAGCTCGGTTTGCTGCTGCTGGTGGACGAAGTTCAAACTGGAATGGGGCGAACCGGCGCCGTCTTCGGCTACCAGCACGAGGGAATCCTCCCCGATGGGATCTCGCTCGCCAAGGCGCTCGGCAATGGGCTGCCGATCGGCGCGATGCTCTGCCGGGAAGAGCTCGGCAAGAGCCTGCCGTCGGGAAGCCACGGCTCGACCTTTGGCGGAAACCTCCTCGCCGCGACGGCAGCGAACGTAGCGGTGTCGATCATCTCCCGCCCGGAGACGCTGGAGATGGTCCGGCGCAAGGGCGCTCACCTGTGGAACGGCGCGCTTGCCGTTCGGGCGCGGCACCCGGAAAAGGTCAGCGCAGTGCGGGGCCGAGGTCTGCTGCTTGGCGTCGAGGTCGCTGATGATGCCGCTGCCGTGGTAAGTCGGTGTCGGGAAGCGGGATTGTTGCTCAACCTCGCAGGGGAGAAGACGGTCCGCTTCGCGCCTCCGTTCACGGTATCGCTCAGCGATCTCGACGAGGGCCTGGCAATCTTCGAAAAGTCACTCACCGGCTGAGTCGCGTGCGCCCTGAGGATGCTTCGCTTCGGGCGCCGTCACGTAGGTAGGGTTGCGTTCTGGCACCACACGCGTTGACCGGTTTGACGCTCATTTGTTCGGGTCAATACAATCGGTTGGATCGAGGACCCAGCCCGTTGACGGAGACCGAGCCGATCGTTTGCTTGTTGGCCCGGGCTGAGGCGGTCGCCGCGATCCCAGTTTCCATCGGCGAGTGGATTTACCGCCGGTGTGGCTGGTGCGCCCATCTTCATGTTGTCGACGAATCGCGGGGCAGGAATGGGTAGCGGGGCCCGAGCTGGACAATCGATCGAATTGGCGATGGCCGAGAACGTCGATCTCGACGCTGATCGGAAGAAAGAAATCCTTTCGCTCGAGCGCGCCTTGGACCGATTAAATCATTTCGAGGTGCTTGGTCTCCGCCCGGGCGCCCCCGCCGCAGAGGTCAAGAAGGCGTACCATGAGGCATCGCGTCGCTACCATCCCGATCGGTATTTCCAGAAGAACCTGGGAAGCTTTCGCCCGCGCGTGGAGCGAATCTTCAAGCGCATTCACGAATCGTATGGGGTGCTGAGCGATCCCGACTCGCGGGAGGCCTACGAACGCGAGCATCCCGAGTTGGCGGTGCCCGCTCCCAGAGCGGATTCCCCCAGAACGCCGCAGGACGAGCGACGAAGCGCCGAGCGGCGAGCGCGCTTCGCCCGCCATCCCTATATGGCCAAGGTCACCAAGGTGCACGAGCTTCTGGCCAGCGGAAAAAAGAGCCTCGGGTCGGGAGACTTCAGCAAGGCGTACGCGGATCTGCACCTCGCATCGCAGCTCGATCCGAAGAACCACGACGTGCACGAGCTGCTGACCAAGGTGCGCCACCGCCATGAGCAGCAGCGAGCGGCGGAGGAGCTCAAACGCGCACAAACCGCCGAGAAGGCGGGCGACATGACGTTAGCCGCTAAAACGTACGTGAGCGCCGCCAATCTCGATCGCAGAAGCGCGCTGGCGGCGTTCAAGGCGGCGATGCTCCTTCGCCAGACCGGAGGAGACCTCAAGGAGGCAAAGGTGTTGGCCCAGCGCGCCGTCGATTTGGATCCGAAGAGCGCAGATCACCGATTTCTGCTGGCGGCCGTTCTCGAGCAGGTGGGAATGTCCAAGATGGCCAATCGCCACCTCGAGGAGGGGATCAAACTGAACCCGAATCACGCCGAGGCGAAGAAGCGCCAGAAAAAATCCCGCTGGCCCTTTTGACATCTCATTCCATGGCTCGCGAAACGGTCATAGGCATCGACCTCGGCACCACCAACAGCGTGGTGGCCACTGTGCAGAGCGATCAGCCGGTGGTGATCAAGAATCGGCTGGGGCAAAATTTGACCCCGTCCGTAGTGGCAGTCGCCAAATCCGGCAAACAGCTCGTTGGTCAAATCGCTAAGCGGCAGGCGGTGACAAATCCGGACGGCACGATCTACGCCGCGAAGCGGCTGATCGGCCGCAAGTTTTCCTCTGAGCGCGTGCAGCAGCTTCTCAAGACCTTGAGCTACTCGGTGAGCTGTGGAGAGCACGACGACATCCGCGTGCAACTCGGCGGGAAGATGACGTCTTTGCCGGAAATCTCGGCGGCGGTGCTGCGCGAGCTGAAGCTCGATGCAGAAGCGTACTTCGGTCAGCCGGTCAGCAAGGCGGTGATCACTGTCCCCGCCTATTTCAACGACGGGCAGCGTCAAGCGACCAAGGACGCCGGCGCGATCGCTGGGCTCGAGGTCCTGCGGATCATCAACGAGCCGACCGCCGCCGCGCTCGCGTACGGCTTCGGCAAGAACGTCAGCGGGAAGGTGGCGATCTTCGACCTCGGCGGGGGAACCTTCGACATCTCGGTCCTCGAGATCAACAAGGGAGTGTTCGACGTAGCCGCGGTGGGAGGAGACACGCTGCTCGGCGGCGAGGATTTCGACAATCGGGTGATCGAAGCGCTGGTCTTTGGATTCGCCAAGGAGCACGGCATCGACTTGCGAAAGGACCGCATGGCGCTGCAGCGGCTGAAGGATGCCGCGGAGAAGGCGAAGATCGAGCTGTCAACGGTGAACGAAACGCAGGTCAACTTGCCTTTCATCTGCACGCCTCCAGGGGGTGGATCCGCGTTGCACCTGCAGCGTTCGTTGACCCGCGAGAAGCTGGAGGAGCTGACCGAGGACCTCTGCGAGCGAACAATTTCGATCTGTGAGCAGATTTTGGCGGAGGCGAAGGTCCGACCTGACGAGCTGAAAGAGGTCATCCTGGTCGGTGGGATGACGCGCATGCCGCGGATCATGGCGAAGGTGAAGAAGTACTTTCGCCGCGAGCCCTGCAAGGGCGTGCATCCGGAGGAGGTCGTGGCGCTGGGCGCCGCAGTTCAGGCCAATGCGCTCACCCATGAAGAATCGCGCGTGCTGCTGCTGGACGTGACGCCGCAGAGCCTGGGCGTGGCGATCGCCGGCGGTTATGCGCGGGCGCTTATTCCGAAGAACACCACCGTCCCGACGTCCACCACTGAGATCTTCACCACCTCCAAGGATTGCCAGACCACGGTGAAAATCATGGTGCTGCAGGGCGAGAGCGAGATCGCTCGGGAGAATGAGCTTCTCGGTGAGTTTGTGCTCAGCGGACTGCGCGATGCCCTGCGCGGTGAAGTGGAGATTGAGGTCACGTTCGACATCAATTCCGAGGGGATCGTCTCCGCTTCTGCCAAGGACAAGGAAACTGGAATGCAACAGTCGATCACCGTGACCGCCTCCGGCGGGCTAACTCGGGAGGAGCTGAACCAGATCCTGGAGGACCAAGGAGACCAGCTGCTCGACCAACCGGAGCAGGAGGAGCTCGCCGAGCGCCGGCGCGACCTTAGGGATGTGATGCGCGAAGTCCGAGGCCTGCTCCCAAAGATTCAGGCGGCGATGGACGGTTCAGACTTCGGCATCGAGGCGCTCAAGCGGGGCGAGCAAGGCATCACCGAGGGAGAGAAAGTGCTCAAGAGCAAGAGCATCTCCGCGATTGTGTCCTCGACCGACCAGCTGACGCGAACGGTTAATCTCTTCAAGGGCTGGCTCCAGAAAATCAGCCCACCGGATTCATGACCGCGCACCGCGCGAGGAAGCTCGTTGAGGCCGGAGTGTGGCTCCGCATCAGCGGAGATCACGAAGGGGCGCGACGCCTGTTCGAGCAAGCGCTGCTCCTCGATCCGACGAATGTCCGCGCCCGGCAGCTTTTGGAGGCGCCCGCTTCCGCGCCCTTGCCTCAACAACCTATCGGCCGCACCCCTCCCGAAGGAACGCCGGCGGCAGCGCGAAATCCATTTGTTCGCGGAGAAAGCCCCAGTCGCTCGATAGGCTTGGACGTCGATTGGGGACTGGCGGCCATACTGCCCGAATCGCAATCCGCTTTGCGCGCGCCGAAGCAGGAAGATCCATTGCCCGAGAGTGAGAGCGCTTGGGATCAGAGATCCACCACCGCGCCCGACGTCGGCGCTTTGGACGTCCACCCTGGCACCGCGCCTGCGCTAGACCTGGTGAGCACCGATCCCCAACCTCAGCCGACTCTGCTCCCCACCGATCCGCTCGAGGCCCGCGAGACGGAGGTTCAATCGCTTCTCCAAGCGGCTCAGGACTTGATCGGGCTGGATGACCAATCGGGCGCGATGGAGCTGATCTTGAGGGCGCAGCGGATTGCGCCGGATCGCCCCGAGATTCGACAGCTGCGCGAGCAAACCGAAGCGAAGCTTCTCGGGATGCTGGAATCGAAGCTCGGCGGACTGGATGCGATGCCCCGGGTGCTGCTCAAGCAGGACGAGATCATCTGGCTCAATCTCGACCACCGAGCTGGGTTCGTGCTCGCGCAGATCGATGGGACGCTGACGCTGGAGGATCTGTTCGCCGTGTCTGGGATGTCGCGGCTTGACACCGCGCGCATTCTGACCGAGCTCAAAGAGCAGGGAGTGATCTCGGTTGGCTAGCTTCGGCGCTGCTCAGCGGAAAGTTGGTTACCGCCGAACCACCGCCGTCCAGGTCCCGCGCACCAGCAACTTGCCGTCCTGGTTCTTCGATTCGCTGACCACGACGAGAAAGTCCTTCTGTGATTTTTCGAAGATCTGCGTGATTGTGCCGGTGGTCGTCATCACCTCGTCCGGTTTCATCACCTCGAAGAATTCGAACTCCTGCTCGCCGTGGACCAGCATCAATAGATCTATTCCGAGCTGGGGATCGCTCACCGCCGCGGCGAAAGGCGCGATGGCGAAGGTGACCGCGAAGGTCGGAAACGCAATCACGCTCCCGTAGGGTCCAGCCTGAGCAGCGGCTTCGTCGTAGAACAGCGGATTCAGGCCTTCCGGAATCGACCCGAAGCCGGCCGCCGGAACTCCACCGCCGACTGCGTACGCGAACTCGCGCATTTTTTCGAGGCCGATGTGGTAACGAAACGGCCCATATTTTTTGCCGACGAATTTCGGATCGATGGCCATGTATTTCCCCCGCCTAGGCGAGATTCGCTTGATGCCTAAGCTACGCTCGCTTCGATCACCGCGCCCTTGAGAACTTCTTCGCCGCGCTGGTTTCTGGCGAGGATCTCAGCGACCAGGCGGCCATTCTCAATGCTCGTTACCTTGCCTTCGAACGTAATGGTGTCATCGACTGCGACCGGTCGGGAAAAGCGGACCCTTACCTTGCGGAGCCTTCCGGGATCGCCGAGGTATTTGGTCGCCGCTTCCACGGCCCAGGCCATGGTGCACATTCCGTGGAGTATGACGCCGCCCAGGCCCGCCGCCTCGCCGACCGCCTTGTCCAAGTGAATCGGATTGAAGTCCCCCGACGCGGACGCGTAATAAATGGGTCGATAGGCGTCGCAATCGCGCGCCTCGGTGAACGTGTCGCCCACGCTGAAGTGTTTGGGCACCGGCTTCCTCCTCGCGTCGCGTCCGGCCGCCGATGTAGTGCGCCTTGTGCGTTCGAGCAACCAAACTCGCTCATTTCTATCGGTGCAAAGGCGCCCCTTCCCATGAATCCGGAAGCGGCTGATCGAGCGGATCCTCCACTTCGTTTACCTCGTCTCGGCGTCGGCGGTACTGTTCCTGCACATAAGCGATCAGCTTGTCTAAGTAGCTGGTCAAAGGCGGGCAGTGGATCCCCGTTCCGTCCAGCAGCTCCAGCGTGTTGCGGCAGTTGTAGATTGCCAGGTGATTGACGTAGCTGATCGCAGCCCGGTGCGGGCGAGACAGCTTCTCCAGCAGCGGAAGCCGCAGCATCACCTCCGCGGCTTTAGCGGAAACGCTGAACCTAGGCAGGCGTTTCTTCTCTTTTTCTGCGATGATTTCGTACGCCCGGCGCGCGCTCATCGGGTTCGGATCGACGAGGTGAAACGTTCGTCCCGCCGCGCGCGGATCGCGTGAAAGTGCCCAAATGCCCTTGGTGACGAAGTCCACCGGGACAACGTTGAGCGGGGCCGTGCCGTCGCCCGGCAGTGGAAGTGCCACCACCAAGGGAGACATCGCGAGCAGAATTCCAAGGTAGTAGGGTCCTTCGAAGCGATCGATTTCGCCCGTCTGCGAGTCGCCCACCACGCTCGAGGGGCGGTAGATGCTGATCGGCAGTGCACCATTCACGCGCTGAAGCAGCTTCTCGGCGTGGAACTTCGTCTCTTCATAGGCGTTGCGAAAGCTCTGACCCAGATCGAGCTCGTCCTCGGCGATCACGCCGATGCGCTCGCCGGAGACGTAGCAGGTCGAATAGTGGTTCAAGCGGTGGAGGCGGGTGCAGTCCCGGGCCAGCTCGATGATATTGCGCGTTCCCTCTACATTCGCGCGCCAGATCATCTCCCTCGGCACGCTTAGATCCGAAAGCTCGCCGACGTGAAAAATGTCCGTCACTTCGTCGCATATCCTCTGGTACTCCTCACCGGACAAGCCCAAATGCATGTCGACGATGTCCCCGGTCAGCACTTGCAGCGGTGCGCTTCTCAGGGCGGAGATCTGAGGTTGCGATTCCTTGAGAAGAGTCGGTGAAACCAGCAGCGTAAGGTGCGCGCCCGGATCGGAGGAAACGATTTGTTGCACCAGCCGGCGCGCCAGAAACGCCGGGAATCCGGTGATGAGGTGATGCCTGGCGGCGCGATTCGGATGCTTTCGATTTGCGTCGCTCATTTTCGTGCTCCGGCGGGTGACTGAGGCTGGATGGAATTCCACAGCTGAGTGACTTGGGCTCGGGTAGCCGCCAAGTCGCCCGAGTTATCGATCGTCCAGTTCGCAAGTCGAGCCTTTTGTTCCAACGGCATTTGCGAGGCGAGCCGGGCCTCCGCCTGCTGCCGCGTGAACCGGTTGCGCTCCTGCAAGCGCGCGATTTGGGTCTCCCGGGGCGCACTTACCAGGATCACCCCGTCCAGGCCTTGGTGCAGGCCGTTCTCGATCAGCAGCGCCGCGTCGTAGATGGCCAGTTCTACGCCCTTTCGCTCCAGAGCGGCGAGCTTCTCGGTGAAAACCCGATGGATGCGGGGGTGCACAATCGCATTGAGCGCCGCGCGGTCTTCGGCGCTGGCGAAGATGCGGTCTGCGAGCTGCGCGCGATCGAGCCGCCCGTCGGGCCCTATCACCTCGGGAAATCGCCCCGCGATGTCGCGGAAAGCCGCGGTCCCAGGTTCCACGACCTCGCGGGCGATCTGGTCGGCGTCGATCACCGCGGCCCCGAGCTGGCGCAGCATGGCGCTGACCGTGCTCTTGCCGGTCGCGATGCCGCCGGTCAGGCCAATCACGCGCATTGCGGCCGCCCGCAAGACGGCGGAGAAGGCGAGGTCATCGCGGCGCCGCTTTCTGGACCTGGAATACGAAGGAGTGGACTGACTTTCCATCCTCGTTCCAGAAGACCGCCAGCCCCAGCCTCGCGTACAGAAAATAGGTTTGGAAATCGTCGGTGAGCTTCTTGACGTAGCACGGGCCGGCGGGCGTGGTTCCGGACGGGCACTGCGGGCCGTAGGTGCTCTCTACCGCATCCTTGTCCACCGTGGGCCCAGGAAAGACGTCGATGCGCTCGACGAGCTTGTTGGCAGAGTCGATTCTAAACTGAGTCTCGGTCGTTCCCTTGATCGCTTGTGGCCCGACGTAAGCGAGGATCTCCTTTCCTTCGTGGTTGACCGTCTTCGTCGGCTCGCCGAACTTCTTCACCACATCTTCGCGGTGCGAGGCGCCGGGCTCGATGCCATTCCACGGCTTCGCCAGCGCGGCGGAAGCAAGGAGCAGCGTGGCTGGGACCACCAAAGGACGCATGGGCTAAATCTACCAAAACGGGCCTACTAGTGGATTTAGGGTCGCACTCTCAACCGACTTTGAGAACCGTTTTTCGAGGCGCCGGGCCTTGCCCCTGCCACCGCGGTTCTGTTACCTACGGGAGGACGATGCAATTTCGAGCGTTCTGTTTCGCCGTCCTTCTGGCCAGCGGGGCAGTGCGGGCTGCAGACTTCACCGGACCAGAGAGCTGCAAAGCCTGTCACCAGCAAGCGTACGATGCGTGGAAGCAGTCGAAGCACGCGCGGGCAGTGGATTCGCTGTCGGCACAGCAGCAGAAGGATGCCCGCTGTGTTTCCTGTCACGCGCCGAACTGGTCGGATCAGAACGTCTCGAACGTGAGCTGCGAAACGTGTCATGGCGGCGGCCAGTTCTACGCGAGCCCCTATGTAATGAAGGACGCCGAGTTGGTGCGCCTGGTAGGTTTGCAGGATCCATCCGAGAAAAGCTGCCGCAGCTGCCACGATGCATCCAGCCCTTCACTGAAGCCTTTTGAGTTCGTGGAAAAGCTAAAGCTGATCGATCACTGGACTGCTGAGAAGGCCAAGCGAGCGGAGCCGCCGCACGCGGACGCGGCCAAACGCTAGTCACGTGATTAAGGTTCTCGGCGCGCGCTTCCTGACCACATCTGTCTCCCTCGAAAGCTACCCTGAGGCGTCCGTCTCCGAGATTGCCTTCGTTGGCCGCTCCAACGTCGGAAAATCATCGATGATCAACGCTCTCGCCGGCCGGCGAAAGTTGGTTCGCGTCTCGAAGACGCCGGGGCGCACCCGAACGATCAATTTCTTTGATCTGGATCTGGAATGGGATGGGAAGCGGCAGCGCGTTCGGATCGCCGATCTTCCCGGCTATGGCTTCGCGCGGGTTGGGAAAGCGGAGAGAGCTCGCTGGAACCAGATGATTACCACGTACCTCGAGCGGCGCGCGAACCTGAACGTGGTTGTCAGCATCGTCGACGCCGAAGTCGGTCCGACCGCAGATGATCAGCAAATGCTCGATTATCTCGCGGCGCTGCCGCCGCGGGTGCTCGTCGTTGCGACGAAGAGCGATCGGATCTCTAAAGCCAGACGAGACGTGAAGTGGAAACAAATCGCCAAGGCGCTTGGATTGACCCCCGATCGCGTTGTTTTGTTTTCAGCCGTTGAAGGAATCGGAGTCCAGGAGGTGTGGGAAACCCTGCTCAGCGCGATCGACAGCTGCGCTGGTGTCAAACCGGACTCCGATGAAGATTTCCAGCGGCGGTAACTGAGATCGCACGGGTTCCATTTTACCTGGCGGGGATAAATAGACCCACCCAATTGTATACACGTGTGTCACTCTTGCGCCGATCTGCGCATATGAGACATCGGGAATAAGCAGTTGACGACTTCATTAACTTGCGGTGAGCATGCGCCGTAACCGTCGCCTGCAACTCGGTCCGGAAGTTGTCTGGGAGTGTTCATGCTCCGCCGCCCAATTTTCTTCACCGCTCTCGTTTGCTT
>Ga0126384_10001029_pt1 | contig 16218 bp, 14 predicted proteins | sample PanSoiMetPlot_36_FD_92543 | JGI IMG/M metagenome (GOLD analysis project Ga0126384, IMG submission 92543) | Tropical forest soil microbial communities from Panama - MetaG Plot_36 | ecosystem: Environmental > Terrestrial > Soil > Tropical forest > Bulk soil | place: Panama | collected 2016-02-17 | reverse complement strand
TATGATTTGCCGGCGGATTACTGGGATACATACCCGAAGAAAATCATGGCGATTACGGCGGACGACGTTCAGCGCATAGCGCAGAAGTACATCGACATCGGACACTTGCAAGTTGTCGCCGTCGGCGATGCCAGCAAGACCCGCAGTGTGCTGGCGAAGTACGGCAACGTCCAGGAATACGACTCTGACGGCAAGCCGGTTGAGGCGACGAGGAATTAAAGTAAGTTGCAAGCAACACAAGCAAAATACCGGCGCGATCTGACGAGCCCGCAGGTATTTTTTGTCTTAGAGCTGCCCCTCTTATTTTAGGTTCGCCCCGGGTGTCGAATTGTCCGTCTGTGCGCGGCGGTCCGGAATTTTTGGATTTCTGTTTTTAAATCTTCGATCTGCTTCTGCTGTTCTTTAATCGCGTTGAGCATCGTCCAGAGGATCGGATCGTTATCTACGAGCAGGTAGCCTTTATCATCCCTGCTCACCGCTTCCGGAATGATGCGCTGGACCTGTTGCGCGCTGAAGCCGATGTGCTCTCCTTCGGACTTAATTCCCAGCGCATTGTCGCGCTTGTATTCATAACGCAACGGGTGCAATCGCATCACCGCATGGAGACCGAGAGTGAAGTTACCTTTTAGATTCTTCAAACGCTCGTCCGAAAAGATACTCCACGATCCGCCGCCCGGCTTGTCGGCGGTACCGTTGACGGTCAGCTTATTGTCGGGCGCCAGCGTACCGAGGCCGACATTGCCGCTGGGCTGAATAGTAAGGACATTCAAGCCGCCGACGTCCCAAAGTTCAAAGTTCCCGACACGGCCGGTGACGCCGCTCCCCATCGTTTGCAGTCGCCACATTTTACTGCTTGAGGTATTTCCAAGATCGAGGGTAGTAGCGTTAGTGTTGTTATCGCTGATGAGCACATTTGCCGCGAAGCCGCCGCCGCTGACTTCCAGTCTATGGGTAGGAGCTGTCGCCCCGATGCCCAAATTACCGTTACTATCTTGAGTGATTCCGGTTGAAGGATAATAATGCCAATCCATGTATGCCTTGGTCGTATCATCTCTCGCTTCGAAGACCCACGGATAAATATTGCCGTAAGAACCGAGAGCTAAACGGGGCACGCTTCCGACAGTTCCGGGGGCCCCGAACTTCATACCGACTTCCAGTTCCCCAATCCCGCCAGGGTTAGGGAAGATTGTTCCGTACCCGCGGACAAAAACGTTTCCTGCCACATCTAATTTCCCAAACGGGGTTGTCGTGCCAACCCCGACGCCGCCATCTCTTCCCGAGGGCCGACCGGGTACCCCTGGCAGCAGAAAGATCGAACCACCCGGTCCTCCTTCTGGGAAACCAAAACCTTGAGCGTCACCACCATCTCCAGCCTTAATGGATACGTTTGCTCCAGTTCCGCCGGCATCCATGCCGGAGCCGCCTTTTCCGCCGATCACGTCTAATACCGGAGTGGCGGCGGTCCCAACTGAGGCATTGGTGGCCGCTGGCTGGACGCCCACTACGCTTAGCCTCGCCGACGGATTCGTGCCGATGCCAACATTGCCATTTTCTTTCACGAGGAATCTACCACCGTTAACCCCAGGCGAGTCGATCTGGAATTCGCCATTTCCGCCAAACGAAGCAACCGTGCCTCCGGCGATATTGGTTTGCACCCGAAGGCCTGAGTTGCCAGGATCAACCACATGCAGCTTGAATCCCGGCGCGGCGGCGCCGATGCCGACATTGCCATTCGTACTTAGATACAACTGGGCATTGTTCGTGATATTGTCCGAGAGGAAGCCGGAAGCCAGCATCAATGATCGATTCAGACCCGCTCCGCTCTTGCCGGTTCCCAACACAAAGTCTGCGTCTCGTGCCCGCAACGCCAGAAACTCGTAGTTGTTTGGATCAGCAATGAAGTCTGTCTTGAACACTGAGATTTGGGCGTGATTGTTGGCTGCTCCTCCGCCGCGCGGCACAGCCGAAAAAGACATGTTGGTATCGGGACCCGCCGCGGGGTAAAACTGAAATTGGGCAAAGCCGGGATTCGTACTCGGGTTGGTAAGCGTCGGATTAACTCCGACGCCTCCGGAGAGCGAACGCAGCTCAATAGTGTTGCCCGACTCATTCAGTAACGAATCACCCAGCGTGCCTCCATTGTCAGTCCACTTGGCAATCCGCCCCTGCGTCCCGCTGCCTGAGGCGAGTGGCTGCACTGAATCTGTGCTCTCAGTCGTCGAGGCCACGTTGGACTGTGTCTGACTATCAACGACCGATTTTGGTTTAGCGATTAATATCCGCTCAGCGCGAATCGTGCCCGCCACGTCCAGTTTCGCTTTCGGTTCAGAAGTGCCAATCCCCAGATTACCTTCTTCGGTAAGCCGCATCTGCTCTTCATCTTTGGCCGAGAAGAAATCCCCCAGACGAAAGCTCAAGGCCCCTTTGCTTCTGATGACCTGGCCCTCATTCCCATTGTGAGCGATGACCGTCGTGGGCCCTGCTTGGCCTGGCTTCAAAATCACCACTCCAGCATTCTCTTCCAGTGGACCAACTGCCTGTTGTTGGGCGGCCGTAAGTCGGTTTGGCTCCGCCGGCTCTAAGGTAACGTTCTTCTCATCAATCGATACCAAACCAACTCGTTGAATCAATCTGCCTGACAGACTCTTCACCGTTACAACGCAGAGGTAGAAGCCACTGCTAAGTCGCTGCCCGTCGCTGTCTTCCAGAATCCAATCAAGCACATTGCCGCCCTTGATTTCCGTATCCAGGATTCTGACTCCCAGCGAGGAGTAGATTTCCAAACGCATGTGAGTCACCTTGCCAGGTGCGGTAAAGCGGATCAGATCCTGGGACGCGGACGCAGTCACTACCGGCCGAACAGTTCTGTCCGCCTCGTGTGCACTGTTTTGCGCGAATGTTTGGATGAAAAAAGAAAACGATATCAAGACACCAACTGACAGCTGAGCAAACGTCGGCATAATGAAACTCGCAGAAGCAAATCGTCGCCGCATACGTGTGGCCTCCCGACCAGTTAATAAAAATGAGCGTGAGAGTGCCGCGAATCTTATAGTATTCGCGCGTCGGAGGAAACAAAATGGGAAGAGCTTCCTCCACCAGTCGTAAAGATTTTTCTGATCTCTGGTCGGTGCCGATTCAGGCTTATTTTGAAACATCCGTCGCCGAGGCTAAGGCTGCGGGGTCGGTGTTGCGCTTGGGGATGAGCTGGGCGTCGAGGTGGCACTCAGCGCCGGCCCAATTTTGTCATCCAGTCCATCGAGCGTGCCGTTTACTTTCTTGTACACGCTCGCAATTATGGCCCGGCGCGCGGGATCGGGAGGACCGGCGAGGTAACTCTTGATGTAGTAAAGCAATGCCTGGTCGGGTTTGCCGCTTGCTTCCAGAGCCGCGGCGAGATGCCACATCGAACTGACCTTCAACGGCGTTCCGTCGGGTGCGGCGCTTACCGCGAGCCGCAAGCGTGCAACCGCTTCGTTTGGCTTATTCATATTGAAGAATGCCATTCCCTGAAGGTCTTCAATGCGCGCCCGCAGCAAGCTTGACAAGGCGAAACGCGGCGCATCAGGAACGGTCGGCAGACTTCCCTGAGCTAATGCGTGCGCGCGCGTATCGGATAACTCATCGGGCTGGGCAGCAATTGTCGCTGCCGGGACGTTCAACGCCGCTTCGACACCGTTAGTTGCCTGGTCCATCAAGTCGATGATCGTCGAAAAAGCCACACCTTTACTCAGCAATCTGCTGCCGGTGTAGATCGCGCGGTATGTCCGCATGGGATCGTTTCCGGAGGCGAATTCCTGAGCTCTGGCTGATGCATCATCTTCATTTACTGACGACGCGTTCACGGCGGTCGTGAAGTTGAGCAGCGCCCTTAGCATCGTTGCATTGCTCTCTCTATCAGCACCCGCCGGTTGAAAGATCGCGCCGCGGCGCTCCGGCGCGAGCAGTTCAGTGAAGCTGGTTGCACGCGCTAAGGTCCGACCTGCAAGCCGCGTTTCGATCTGTCCATCTTTCAGGGTGAACGAGCGCCCGAGAGCTTCTGCAGCTTCGTCGTAGAGGCCGACAGAAGCCAGCATGTTCGCGAGTTCGTAGTCTAACGTCGGGAATTGCGCGTACTGTCGCGCGAATCGCAACGAGCGCTCGGCTTGCAAAGGCTGTCCGTCCGCAATCATCGCGCGCGCCAGAGCAATCTGGGCCCACGAATATCGCGGTTCGACTTCGACAGCCTTCTGTGCGAATTCCTTTCCACTTTTCAAATCGCTATGTGCCAGCGACCAGTAGGCGACACCTGTCAACAGGGCGAGGTTTTTTGCCTGGGCACTATCGTTCATTGCAGTCGTCACTTCCTGCAAAGCTTCAGTGTTCTTCCCAAGCTCGAGTAGAGAAACAACAAGTCCCGCGCGCGCTTGCTTATTCGCTGCATCCGCTTGAACCACCTCGTGATAAAGAGCCAGAGCATCGTCAAACTTTCCGTTGGCCCTTTTCAGATCAGCGAGCGACAGCTTCGCCGAGGTCAACTTTGGATCAAGTTCGACAGCTTTCGCGTATTCCTGTTGCGCATCATCAAGCCGTAAAGCAATGTGTCGCGCCGCACCGAGGACTTGATGCGCGACGGCCGACTGAGGAGCCGTCTGGACCGCCAGCTCGGCAAGACGATTCGCTTCATTTGCGTCTTCGATCGTCAGATAGAACTGTGTGAGAGCTGCCAGCCTGCGCGCGTTCAACTTAGCGAGAGCTTCCGCCTGATGCGCGGCATTCATCGCCGCATCGCGCTGACCGCGGACGAACAGGTTTAGCGGAATCTGCGCCACTATCTCGATGAACGCGCGATCCGAAAGGTCCGCAGGCGCTTCGGAAAGGGCTAAACCAAATTCGCGCAAACCGCCTTCGAGGTCGCCGGCCTTGAGTTTTTGATCCCCCAGAGTCGCGTGCGCCGATAGAAGCAATTCGTTGGCCCGCGGCACAGCCACGGAGCCGGGGTGCGTCGCGATGAATTTCTTCAGCGCATCGACCCGCTTGTCGACAGGTAAGGTGAGTGTGAGCTCAACCTGTTCCTTATCGTCTTCGGGATCTGACGCCGGCGGAGCCGGTTTTCTATTTGTCGCTGATCTCGGCGGACGTGTGTTGCTGGCCACTTCAGTTATGGGCGACGCCTCGGGCTTGGGATTTTCAGCCGTCGGTGACGGTTGAGGAGTCGGAGCCTCAACCGTCGGTGGTCTCTCAGAAGCTGTGGGCGTCGGGCTCGGCGGAATTTCGGGCGTCATGGTTGCCGTTGGCTGAGGCGTCACAGTCTCAGACGGTGTCGGCGTGGGGGTTGCCGTAACGCTGGGAGTTGATTCCGGCGTCGGCGTGGCGGTGGGTGGCGGTGGTTCCACCGGAGGTGTGGCTTTGACTTTTGGCGTATCGCTGGGCGACGCGGCGGGCGACTCGGCCGCCTTAACTTCATTTTCCACTGTGCGTGGCCGGGTTCGTGCGATCTGCGTGTCTGCCCCTGCCGGATCAAGTGCTTCAAACGTGAAGTTATTCTGCGCACCGACGCCATTAACAAGAGCGCGCACCGCAATCAGCAAACCGTCACTGTAAGCGTTAGCTTCCAGCTTTGGCCGCATTCGTTGACTCATCTCGCCGATTAGGCCGTCGGGAAGATAAGCGCGCGCAGGTCGGCTCGCTTGAGTGAAATACTTTCCGTTGTCAGAGGAGATCAGCAGCAACACACTCTTGTTCTTGCTGGCCGGCGCTCCGATGTTCCAATCATTGGCGAGCTGCAAAGAATAATCGTAAAGATCTTTTCCGTTTGCCGTTTTGACGGTAACGATTACAAAGTGAACGCCGGTTTTCTGTTCAAGACTATCGAGTACTTTCTCCAGTCGCTCTTTGGTTGCCGTGTCCAGAGCTTCGGCGAAATCGTTGAGGTGGGCCGCTGGTTTCGGTGGTTTGTCCTGAGCGATCCCATGCAAAATAACTGATGAGAAAGAAGCGATCGTAAGAAAAACGAAAAAAACTATTGCCCGACGGTTGCACATTATTAGTCTCATAGAATTCACTTGATTGATTCAAATTCGCCGGGTACGAACAACTACTGCGTCCGCGGCATTGCTTCGGACAACACGCGTCCAACAGCGCAGCTGGGCGCCTGAATACGCAAAATGTCCGCCAGCGTCGTCGCAATATCCGCCGGGGTTGCCGCTTGATTGTATCTGCCCTTTACAAAGCCTCGCCCCATAATAATCAATGGCACGTGAGTATCATAATTGTAGGGGGACCCGTGGGTTCCGCTGGAAAATGGATCGGTGGGATCTTCAGGAATATCGAATTGAATGACATAGGGCGCATAAACAATGATGACGTCGCCACTTCGCTGAGCGTAAAAGCCGTGCTGTACGCGGCGTGCGATCTCGTCAGAGTCCGGAAAGGACTTGCTTTCCAGTTCACCGCGCGTAAACACGCGCGCCACGCCCGGCAGCCGCATGACGATCTCACGTATAGCCCGCGTGCATTCATCAAAATCAATCCCGTCTCTTTGTAAAGCTTCGCGATTCAGATAGAAGTTGCTGTTGAGGAAGCCTTGTTCGTTTGCGCCGCGACTGGTAAATGTCTGGATATAATCACTCGCAGGTCGATTTGTGCGGCCATAACGTGCTTTTAATCCCTCTTGTACCAGGCGCAGTATGTCTGCTCGTTGATAACGTCGGCCAGGTAAACCAACAGACGCTGCCTGTTCGGGTATGGGCGAGGCGCCGTGATCCGCGGTAAAAATAACCAGTGTGTTTTGCAACCCGACGCGCCCGTCGAGGTAATCCAGTAATGTTCCAATTTGCTGATCGACACGTAACGTGATGTCCATTTCTTCCTGGCTGTAAATTCCGAAGCGATGTCCGACGTAATCATCGGCAGAAAAACTGACGGACAGAAGGTCCGGGTCGTTGTGAGCGCCGAGATTTTCGTTCGTAATTGCCTCTTCCGCGAACGACACGAGCAGGTCATTGGAAAACGGCGTGTAATCAAGAGCTTTATAAAATGGACGGCTCACGGAAGACGCGCCGCCGGTAACCACATGCGGAAAAAAATTTGTGTCATTCGATGATTTATCCTGGTTTTCCCAGGGCACATCATCTTTGCCTGCGCGCTTCAAGTATTCGCTTTCGGGAAGCAGACGATTCCAACGGGCACCAAACCATCCGTCCGCCATTCTCCGGCCATTGAAGCGATTGACCCAGTCCGGCAAATGATTGAAATAGTACGTGCTGGAAACCATGTTTCCTGTATCGGCGCTAAACCAGTAGGCCGCGCTTCCGCGACGACCCACGGGCAGAATCGCCGACCGATCCTTCGCGGAAATGCCGATCACCTTTGAGCGATCATTATCAGCCAGACGTAATTCATCGCCGACCGTCGAGCACAGAAGCCGACGGGGACTCTTTCCTTTCTCGTCCGGTTTACCGCCGAGCGTCAGCGTGTCGTCGTCCGTGATCGATTTAACTCGTTTGCCTGTTTCGCGTTCGTACCATTCATTGGCGATGATTCCGGTTTGTGAGGGCCACGCCCCGGTCATCAAAACTGTATGCCCCGGGGCCGTAAATGTGGGGACGTGATCGTAATTAACGTTAGTCCACGACGCGCCGTCGCGCATGAGCCGGCCAATCCCACGCGATCCGAACAAATCTCCAAACCGCGTGAGATAGTCGTAGCGAAATTGATCGACAACGATGAGTAAAATCAGGTGGGGGTGCGCAACCGGGTCTTGCTGTCGCTGAGTTCTCCGCGCCTGCTGCGCTGACAGAGCGATTGCGAAGACCAGAACCAGGACGACAGCCACCAGGCGCTGGAGATATTGATTTCGCCTCATGACAAATCAGTCATCTGAGTCGGGTTAACTCTATGTAAATAAAGCCGGAGACAAACTGGTTCGGCATGATAACATCACGATGCGCCTTACTAAAAAATGGTAACCGAGCTGAACGATGCGTGGGAACAAGTCTTAAATGATGCGAAAGCACGCGCCCGCGCAGCCGGCCGCAGAGACATCGAGGACTATCTCAACTTAAAGCGCCAGAACGATCTGCTCCGTCGCACGGCGACTGAATGGTTACTCAATACCTGCCTGTTGCTTGCCGGAGAAGCCAATCGGCGCGGCGCTCCGATTCAAATTGAAACCCAGTCAGAGCATCGCTTCATGCTGGGCCATGCCACGATGGTGGGCAGCAAACTCACCCTGCGCTGTGGTGTGCGGACTCTTTCCATCGAGAGTGGTTGGCCGCGCACGCCACGCGACGGGTTCATTCGGGGAGGCGGCCTGGCGCGAGCCAACCTCAAGCATTTCGGTCGTAAACGTTACGACGTAGAGCTCCTGCTGTCTCGTTCATCTTCAGGCACTCCGCAATGGCTTCTGCTGCAAAAGACCGGAGACCAGATCTTGCTCACGGAAAATCATCTCCGCGATCACATTTCGATTCTCTTGACCGAAGCCTAAGATTTCGTTCTCTTCTTTTCCTTTTAAGAGTTAGTGATCTTTGCGAAAAGGTTTCGCAATGTTCACGATTTTTGGCTGGAAACGCATCTGGTTTGCGTTATTGATTCGATAAATGGCCATTTTGAATAAGGAGGTAGAGGATGAGAAACAAAACGATTTTAGGATTATTAGTGGCGGCGGTCCTGCTGGTGTTAGGAACCACAACCGTAACATCAGCGCAGTATTACCGTGAGCGATATTATGACCGCGACCAATATGACCGCGACAATCGATATGAGCTGCGAAACGCAATTGCTCAATTAGACAATTCAACTGTGCGACTGCAGGACGATCTCAGATTCTCGTCCACGCGGACGGTGCTGGGGATCTTTCAATATCGGACGGTCGATAACACTGCGCTCGCTGAAGTGCGGGATTTTCGCCGCGCCGTAAGACAGTTGAGAAATAGTTACGGTGGTTATGGCCTTAACGACAGCCGCGATGAAGCACAGATGGTACTGGAGCAGGGCGTGCAACTTGATCGTTATCTGCGGGTACGATCTGGAAGCACCAGAGTTGATGCTGATTTGAGCGAAATTAGATCGGCTCTTCATGTGATCGCTGACGCGTACGATCTAAGGATGCCTTATTGGCAATAACTCATTCTTTGAAGACATAGTCGAAAAATGACAAGGCCCTGTGCGCAGCTACCAGCGCGCAGGGCTTTCTGACGTGCCACTCTTTAGTCAGTGGGCCATTAGTCTGACCGTCAGGAGCGACGCACCCACGACAAATGAGCCCTACTTAATCCGGTCGGGCTAGTGCCCTGGAAACTACAATGTCAAAATGAGTGACAAAATGCCCGGCACGCTCTACATTGTCGCCACACCAATCGGCAATCTCGAAGACACCAGCCAACGCGCGGTGCGCACGCTGCGTGAAGTCGATTTGATCGCCTGCGAAGATACGCGCCACACACGCAAGCTGCTGAATCATTTTGGGATCGACACCAAAACAACCAGTTATCACGAACACAACGAACGTGAACGTGCGGCTGAGCTTCGCCAGTTGCTCGAGGCAGGCAAGGACGTCGCGCTGGTTTCAGACGCTGGCACGCCGTTAATGAGCGATCCTGGATTTCGAATTGTGCAAACAGCGATCGACGGCAGGATTCCAATTGTCTCGATTCCCGGGCCGGTAGCCTTCGTTACCGCACTAGCGGGTTCAGGTCTGACCACAAACGAATTCTTTTTCGGCGGGTTTCTGCCGTTGCGTGGTGCGGCGCGACGGGCGAAATTGTTCCAGCTTCGCGATCTCTCGGCGACACTTGTCTTTTACGAAGCACCGCACCGAATCGCAAAGACTTTGCAGGATGCACTGGACGTGCTGGGCGATCGTGATGCAGTCCTGGCTCGCGAACTAACCAAAATTCATGAAGAATTTGCGCGCGGCAAGTTGCGCGAGTTATCGCATCAATTTTCTGAGGCCCGACCTGTTCGCGGCGAGATCGTATTGATGATCTCCGGCAACAGCAAACCGACCGGCAGAGTGAGTAAAAAAGGCGGAGACCCGCCCGTCAGGGAAGGCGCCCTTTCTCTCGCGGCCCGCGTTCACGAATTGGAACAAGAGGGACTCACTTCAAAGGAGGCTCTGAAAAGAGCGGCGCGCGAGCTCGGATTAAAACGAGCGGAAGCTTATCGCCTGTTGCTTGCTCAAAAAAATCGTCTGAGTAAATAGAAGAGGAAGCTGAGGAAGACAGAAAGCAACACCGATGAAATGATTGGAATGTAAACGCGTGTATGCTCGCTTTCGTAACGAATGTCGCCGGGTAAACGGCCGAACCATGAAAGCACACCAGAGTAAATCAGCAATCCAAGGACGATCAGGCCAATGCCCGCCAATGCTACAAACAGTCCAACTTGCCGGTTCATGACAGATGCAGTGATAGCCGTCAGTCTGCAGTTATCTTAGGCGCAGAATGAAGTCTGCGCTACCTGTCTGGCTATTCTGGTTTTTCTCCGTGCGCTCCGTGTCTCCGTGGTAAGTCTTAGTTAAGAATTATTCACCACGGAGACACGGAGAACACTGAGGAAAGGCGCTGCTAATTGAAACTGTCCCTACTTATTTTGCGAGCAGAGCTATCGGTCCGTCTGGTTTGATGATGTCTTTCAGTGCGGAATACGGAACCATTACGAATTGCGGACCGGCTGCATAAGGGCCCACCTGGTAGGCGTCGAAAGTCACCCAGAGGCCTTTTTTGGTGATCGACACGGATCGATAGTTGTCGGCGCGGGGCGATGCGCCAGTTTGGATGGTTTCATCAGTCAACATCTCGTCCTTGTTCTTCTTCGCTTCTTCCTTCAATTGCTTGATGCAGTAACCCGAGATGACGTTTAGATATTTCGAGTTTGGGTTAAAGAGATCTGCGAGCGCCAGTTTCTTCCCATTCCTCACGTCGTAATTAAGAACAGTCGTCGCGCTGTTGGGGTGCGCCGCGCCGCGGGAGTATGTCCCTTGGCTAAACTCTAAGCTGATCACATCGTCGGATGCATAGCGAATGTTATAAAAGAGGTCGAGCGTAGACGTTTGGGTCTCGTCGGGCAAATCCGCTGCCAGCTCGGTGTTTCTTTCCGCTTCTCCGGCTTTGAAGGCGGCAACATCCTTCATTACCAGCGCGCGGGCTTCTCGGTTGAACTTGTCGAAGTGGGTATCGCCTTCGATCTGCGGGTATTCAGCATCGATTGTGTAATGCTTTTCCTTGTTCGCTTCTTTGATAGTCTTCGGAGTAAGCCGCACGTTGCCGGCGAATTCGACTGGCTGTTGAGTGACGGCGAAGGTGGTCTCTTTCGATCCATCAGGACGCGACCACTTACCTTCAATTTCATTCAGGCCCTCGCTCAAACCCTCGGTACTTAACTTCCATTTGCCCTTGAAAACGCCTGTTTCTTTTCCCGCTTCGTCCAATTCGCGCAAATCCACGTTGCCGTCTTTATCGACTGAACCCTTTAGCTCGATGTTCTTGCCCACGCGCGGATAAAAATATGTTCCACTGAGCTGATCGCGATCCCGAAGCAGGTTCATCTCAATTCTCAGGTTATTCCCGATCGTGCCGCTAAAATAAAAGCGATCACCCACCACGGCGCTGCCTCCGATCGGCGCCTCAGATGTCGTGGCGGCGTTGGCATTAGCCGTCTGATTGCCGGCGGTCTGATTAGTGGCCGCCGGTTTGCGGCAAGCTGTCACGCACAGGACGAGGGCAATCGAAAACAATGTCAGGGTAGTATTTCGAGTATGCATTATTCGATTAGGGGCAAACGGCCTGCAGAAGCAGTCCAGTATCGTGAATTGCTTTGCGGATGTTTTCAAACTTAAGTTCACTCAAACGTCCGCCGGTAAATAGCTCATTGTTGGTGACATCGGCCAGGGCAAAAGGCGGCTTCGGAAACGCTTCGCTCTCTTCGTCGGTATCGAAACCCGTTTCTGCCAGAACCAGACCAAACAGATCCCCGAGGAACATGTCGATCGAAAACTTGCGACCATCGTAAGCAAAATAATAGCGGTTTTTGCGAATCTCATTCGCTTCAAATATCGACAACGTCTCGGCCTCAATGGCATTCAGATAGGTATTGGTGATTACCGTCCGCGATAGATCATTCGGATCAGGCGCAAACTTTTGCGTAAGCTTTACGATCCATTTGTTGGTTTGTGGATCGCGCACTTTGCGAAGACGCAGGCGCGTACCCGTGATGTAGTTATCTGTGATCTGCAGGTGATGATCGGCCCGCGTTAACCCTGCGGGCAACTCCTGAAGCAGATAGCGACGTTCGCGTTCAACGCGAGCGTACTTGCTTTCGGGAACCATCGTATTTTGATCTGTGAGTTTGGCGACGCCCATAAATCAACAAGTGGTTTTTCTCCGTGTAACCTCCGTGCTCTCCGTGTCTCCGTGTTGAATGTTTTGTTACCGATTATTCACCACGGAGGCACGGAGAACACGGAGAAAAGACGCTTGGGAAATGAAACTGTACCATTACCCGCTTGATGTTCCATAAGATGCCGCTGCCTTCTGCGTTACTCTTCCGAGGATTCGCGATCTCGAATAGAATGCCGCGGCCATAACTATCAATCCATCAGCGAAACAAGCAGAGGAACAATAACGTGAAAATCAAATTCGTCATAGCGATAGCCGTGCTTTGCTGTTTATGCGTCAACGCCCTGCCACAGAATCCAACGCCGCTTGGAATCCGGCCCGAACCGCCGGTCGGCAAAGGTATTGTTGCCTTGAAAGCAACTCGGCTGATTGACGGTACTGGAACACCGGCGATCAATAATGCGGTCGTCATCGTCACCGACAACAAAATCACGGCCGTTGGTTCCGCGAACTCGGTTCGTATTCCGGCGAACGCGAAAGTAATTGACCTGGGTGATGTCACATTGCTTCCCGGATTCATTGATGCGCACACCCATCTTGTCGGACGCGTGCTTGGTGATCCTGAAGGTGATATGGCGCCGGTGCGTGATTATGAATCATTTGGTGCGATTCTGGGTGTCATGCACGCGCGCGACACTTTGATGGCTGGTTTCACCAGTATTCGCAATGTCGGAGCCGCCGGACGTTTTGACGACATGGCGCTACGCAAAGCAATCAACGAAGGCTGGACGATCGGACCACGCATCGAAACGGCAGGCCATGCAATCGGCATCACGGGGGGCCACTGCGACGACAACGGATTTCGTCCGGGAGTTGCTGAGCGGGGCCCAATGGAGGGCGTGGCGGATGGTCCGGAGCAGATTCGCCAGGCTGTTCGCTTTCAGATCAAGTACGGCGCTGACGTGATCAAGACCTGTGCGACCGGTGGAGTGCTTTCGGAAGGCGATGCGGTGGGGGCGACGCAATATAGTTTTGAGGAATTGAAGGCCCTGGTCGACGAAGCCAACAAGCTGGATCGAAAAGTCGCCGCGCATGCGCACGGCACGGAAGGAATCAAGCTGGCCGTCCGCGCCGGTGTTTCTTCGATCGAACACGGCTCGTTTCTTGATGAAGAAGGCGCACGCTTGATGAAAGAGCGCGGCACTTTCCTCGTGCCGACTCTCTCCGCCGCTGAAGCAGTAGAACGAGCTGCAAAGACCGGAGTTCTTAAAGGGTTGCGCGCGGAAAAGGCTTTGGCGGCAGCGGCTGCCGTGCGCCGCTCAATTAAGCTGGCCGTCGCCAACAGGCTGCAAATCGCTTTGGGAACAGATGCCGGGGTGATCCCTCACGGTACAAACGCCCACGAGTTCTTCCTGATGGTCGATTGGGGTGGCATGAGCAACATGGAAGCGATTCAGGCGGGAACACTCAATGGCGCAAAGCTGCTGGGATGGGACAAGAATCTCGGCTCACTGACGACCGGCAAGTGGGCCGACATTGTGGCGGTGTCCGGCGATCCGCTCCGGGACATTCACGCGATGGAGAAGGTTTTGTTTGTGATGAAGAATGGCGTGATTTACAGACAGGATCGTTGACAGATACAAAAGCGTCTTGACTACGCGTCGTATCTCACACTCGGGCTCCCCGCCGGATAAAATACTCCGAGCAAACGCAGCTCGCCGCTGCCGGTATTCTCGACACAATGGACCTGTTTCTTTGGCAGGTAGATACATGATCCTTCGGCAATTGGGGTGTGCGTTGCGCCCGCCCACATCTGTCCTTCGCCTTTCAGAATAAACAGCACTTCTTCGTAATTGTGAAAATGATCCGGCGCGCGGCCGGGCGGAATTGAGCCGACGAACTGAGTCACCTGAGTACTGCCGACTTCATCATCGACCAAAACCTTATACCAGCGATCGGCAGTCGATGCGGGAATACGATCTGCGAGAGGAACGACAGGCGCGGGTTTTGCCGGGACAACCTTTGAGGGACCAAATTGCGGCTCACAATCGGGATCCGGACATTGTGAGCTGACAAGCAGAATCGAACCGGGCCCCGGGTTATGAACCGCAAAGGTTTCGTGCGGTCGTACGTAAACACCGCAGTCGGGTCCGACCGGAAGAGGAAAACCGTTGATTACAAAATCAACCGATCCACTTCCAGGCGCGTCCGCATCTTGAGGTAATTCGGCGAATGGACTCGCGACCCGGTACAGGATTTGATCGCAGTCGCTATTGCGAATTGTCGGTGAGATTCCCGGTGCGAATTCCATCACCCTCAATGAGACTGCCTGGGCACCAGTCGCTCGTCCAATCTGATTCCAGATCGTCGCGGTTCCCTGCACAAACGGGTCACCGTCATGCAGTTGGGAAACGCGGCAGCCACCTTCAAGTATCACGGGCATGACTTGGCAGGAACTAGCGATCTGACTTGAGGTGAAGTGTCGTGTGTTCGGTTACTGACGCGGCTGGTGCGGTGAGGTTCGAAGTAGTTTGCGCCCGCAGCTGGGGCGGTGGCGCGTAGTCGGTGTCCAGCACGTTTTGTGCGCGCCCATCGACAGAGTGGTCACTGACGTCTTTGCGAGGACGCGTAAAGAAAAACGCATTCAGCAGAAAGCCCAGCCCGATGAAAAAGAGAACTATGCTCGCACCAGCGCCGCCCATGAACCCTTCCAGGTCTGCCGGGCGCGCGATTGTACTCATCAGCACCATCATAATTGTTCCGCCGAAGCCAATCGAGGAAAGGATGACACCCACACGCATTCTCCGAAGACGCTTTTCTTCCGGTGATTCGAGGAATTTTTCGATTTCCGGCAGAACGTCTTCGGCGACTTTTTTTAGTTCGCGCGCATCTTCGACTTCACGAATCTTTTGCGCAACGGCACGTCCGATTTCTTCGCGTGCCGAAACGGCAGAAGCAGTAATCGAGTCGGGTCGCTCAAGGCTGACACGCACTGCGCGCAAATCTGTGCCGCAGGCACGACAGTATTGGCTTGCCTGACGTTCTTCAGATCCGCAACTTGGACAAAACATAACTGCTCCCGTATACGGCCATAAAACGCTCGTTGTTCCGCCGCCTTGCCCAGGTGCGGCTACTGCCGCCGCTCACCGCCGGCATAATGCAGATTTCAGTGTCCCCTTCGACGTGACGTTCCATTACACCATCGCGCGGGACTACCTGATTGTTGACGAATACGTTGATATGGGGCCGCACCTGGCCTTGTTCGTTCAGCACCCGGTCGCGCAAGCCGGCGTGCGCGAGCCACAATTGTTTCAGCGCGTCCCCGACGGAAGGCTCAGTTCCATCGATTTTGATCTCCGCGCGCCCACCAGTGAACTCGGTTAAATAACCTGAAACTTGAAAAGTAATCATCGCGTGTACTTGAACGAAAAAATTGATACTTGGTTCAATTCACTGCCCCGCGTAAGTTAACATTTTCTTCCTCCGAAGCGGCTGTTTCAAGTGTATACTTCGATTGGACCTTGCCCTGCTGTCCTGCAGCCAGTTTGGTCATTTTACCCACCCTCTTACCTATGCGAAAGCAAATAACTCCATTGTGCGCGCTCGCTTTGCTAATTCTGGCCGTGGTCGCCTGCAAGCAACTGCAGAGTCTGACGGGGTCGACCGTCTTACGCAGTCCCGATGGAAAGTTTCAACTCACAGTGCCGGCCGGCTGGCAGGAGCGTCCATCGCTGCATCAAACGGCAGGGATTAAAGCGGCAAACATTTTTCAGGAAACGTACGTAATCGTAATCACCGAAAACAAGTTCGACTTTGCTGATGATATGACTCTTGACAAGTTTACGGACATCACCCGGCAGGCGATGCTGCAGAAGGCTGTGGACTCGAATTCTACAGAACC
>Ga0126384_10001028_pt1 | contig 16221 bp, 18 predicted proteins | sample PanSoiMetPlot_36_FD_92543 | JGI IMG/M metagenome (GOLD analysis project Ga0126384, IMG submission 92543) | Tropical forest soil microbial communities from Panama - MetaG Plot_36 | ecosystem: Environmental > Terrestrial > Soil > Tropical forest > Bulk soil | place: Panama | collected 2016-02-17 | reverse complement strand
TGTGCGGCCGGGCGAGGATGCCTTCCCCATGCCGCAGCACCGGCTGCTGGTGCGGCTGATCGAACGCGGCCTCGAGGAGCACGTGCGCCACGAGATCCTCGAAACCGAGGGCTATTTCACCGACAAATTCCGCGCCGAGCATCGCGACGTGGTTGAGGCGTTCTGGATGACGGCATGGAAGTACCACGCCGACGTGTCCTGGTATCTGCGTTACGTGATGGCGCGCCACGCCTATGAGGCGACGCACCGGCTGCCGTTCCTCAAGCCACCGGTCCTCGTCCTGGTCGGCTCAAGCGACATGGCCGGCGGCGGCGCACACTTCCCCGCCTCCAAGATGCTCGCCGACCGCATCCCCAAATGCGAGCTCAAGATCATCAACGGGGTGTCGCATGGCTTCTTCTGGGAGAAGCCGGAGGTCACCGTTGCGACGCTCGAAGCCTGGTTCCGCGCGCACTGAGGGAGTCTCAACGTAGCGATGCGCACTTCGTTCGGCCTATTGATCGGCGGTGCGACGCCGGCGGCCATCGCGCTCGTTCTTACCGTGCTGCCGGCGTGCGCGCAGGCGCCGGCGGAGTTCTACCGCGACAAGCAGGTCAAAGTCGTGGTGTCGTCGAGCACCGGGGGCGGCTTCGATACGGTGACACGGCTGATTGCGCGCCATGTCCAGAAGCATATGGCCGGCCGGCCGTCGTTCGTGGTGCAGAACATGCCGGGCGCGGGCGGCGTGCGTGCTGGCAACTTCCTTGCGACCGTTGCGCCCAGGGATGGCACTACGATCGCGCTGTTCCAGAACACAGTGCCGTTCGAGCCGCTCTATGGCAACCGGCAGGCGCTGTTCGACCCCACCAAGCTTCACTGGCTCGGATCACCCAGCCAGGAATTCGCCGTGTTCGCGATCTGGCACACGGTGCCGGTTGATAGGATCGAAGACGCCAGGACACACGAGCTCGTGATCGGCGCGCCCGGCTCGAACTCGTCGCCGGCCTTCTTCGGGCGCGTGTTCCACGCCGTGTTCGACATCAGGATCAGGATCGTCGCCGGATACCCGGGCGCCGCCGAGGTCCTGCTTGGGACCGAGCGGCGCGAGAACGACGGCAACTCGTCGGCCTACTGGTCGAGCCTCAAGGCCATCCGGCCGGAATGGATCGCCCAGAAGAAGCTCAAGTTCCTGCTGCAGTATGGCGCTCACCCGCATCCCGAGCTCAAGGGCGTGCCCTATGCGCTCGACCTCATCGCTGACAGCTCCAAGCGCGAGCTGATGGCGGTCGCGCAGGCGCCGCTCGCGCTCGGTCGTCCGATCGCGGCGCCGCCCGACGTGCCGGCTGATCGTCTCGCCGCACTGAGCGCGGCGCTCGCCGACACCTTCCGCGATCCCGACTATGTCGCCGAATGCGCCGCGCTGCGGCTCGAATGCGACGAACCGGTCGTCGGGCAGGCGATCACCGATCGGCTAGCGCAAGCGTATGGCGCCTCGCCCGATGTCGTGCACGCATTGCGGCAGATCTACCAGGCCGGGGAGACGAAGTGACTGTCGAAGGCGCTTCCTTTGGTGCCTGTCGGACCCCAACCATCCCCGTTGCTCGCGATCCGAGCGTGACGCGTTAGGCTCTCGGATTAGGATCGCCAGGGCGTTTAGTGGCCGAAGAGCACCTGATGCATGATCCGTCCCGGAACGGCGAATGCAAAAAAGGCTGGAAAAAATAGCGCGCCGAGAACCAGTCCGATCATCGTCTGCCGATGGATTGCCACGTCGCCCCTCCGAATCGCCCTGATGCCCCGCCAGATCATGACGAGCGTGAACACGGCGAGCAGATGTAGCCAGCTGAACGGGCCCAGGCGGGGAGGAACTGGGTGATCGAGGATGAAGAAAGCGCTGATGCAGATCACAATCATTGCAAAGACAAATGTCCAGCCCATGAAGCGGTGTCGGATCGTGCCCTTGGGCAAAATCAACTGAATCGGTCCCAGGATCAGCGCGAGCACTGCTGCGGCAACGTGCACCTGGATGGCTGGCGGTGCCGATAGGACTGGCTCGATGGTCATGGGCGCTCTCGGCCCACGCGGATCGCAAACATTCTCATTGGCCAGCGCCGCAATCGTTCGATCATGTCAACGCCTCCCAATGGGAGGGTGAGCAGGACGGTTCTCCGCGGATGACGCTCTTTGTAAGTGTCTAAGCGACGACAGATAGACGACAAGAGGTAGATGCCATTGACGAATTCCAATCCGAGGGTTGTCGCCGCCTTGTCACGATGCTTAGATAGGAGTTGCCAATGTTGACTATCACAGAATAGGGGTGCAGATTTAGTTCCGTACCGAAGTTCAGCTCGGGATTATTTCGTTACCGCTGGACGTCCCAATCGAGCCACGCCGCAGAATCCGCTTTGTTTGACCCGCCCAGGGGAGGGGAATCATGCAGGTGCAGAAGTCTCTGCAGGAAATGAACCGTAACGGCCGAGGCCCACGCGATCGAGGTCGTTGGCTTACATTCAATAGTCAGGTCGGATCGACCTGCGATCCCGGCATGCAAAATGTGGCGATGACACCGGGAGCCAGCTCCTGCTGCGGCAGCGGCTGCTGTTGCTCCTCATGCTGCTGCTGGTAGCCAACCCGTCCTTCCGCAAGGGAAAGGAGACATCAATGAGCAGAATTTCGCAGCTGCTGTTCGCGGCCATCATCGTCTGCGCATCAATGATGATGGCAATCAGCACACAGAGCGCACCACAGGCGTTCACTCATGAGCGCTTCGTGCATATGTCCTTCAACGGCTCGATGAATCAGGTCGGCGAGTTCAATTCACAGTTGCGACGGGAGTTCGAGAATCAGAAGGTTCCTGGGGTCACCGCAGATAGCCGCCCCTTCCTGGTTATTCACGGGAATCCGGATAGGTCCAGAACCCTCAGGATGGATTTGGGGTTCTCGATCAACGTGCAACACAACGTGAAGGCCCCGCTCAAGCAGAGCAAGCTGCACTACCCCAGGGTTGAACGCGTCAACCATCGCGGTCCTTTCACCGGCCTTTCAAAGGCGCATCAGGAACTCATCAAGGGCAAAGGCCAGGTACAGGACGTGGTCATCCTTCACCTGCTGTCTGCTTCCGGCAACGAAGGTGATGTGGAGTTGATCCAGCCGTTGCGGTAACGCGGCCGTTACTGCGAGGACAATGAACTGCGACGATGAGCATGAGGCCGGCCAGCTAGATTGGGCGAAGCCTAACTCAGCATTGCAGGCAATTCCGATCGGCGCTTCCGTCTCTGAACAGGGAGAGGCGCCGATTGCTTTTTCAAGCTATGCAGACTGATTACAACGGGTCGGTTGAAGCCTTTCGAGTGGCGTCGTGATCATCGAGATTGAACAGCTTTATAAGAGGTATTATAAGACCGATGCGTTGAAAGACGTGAATTTGCGAATCGCACAAGGGGGGATCGTTGGCCTAATTGGGCCGAACGGCGCTGGAAAGACCACACTGGTGGAGATTATCGAGGGCTTGCGGACCCCAAGTTCCGGACGCGTAACCGTGTTGGGAATGGATCCAACCGTACGCCGCGCAGACGTGCTTGAGCGCATCGGCGTGCAATTGCAGTCGGTCGTCATGCCGGAGGAACTCTCGGTCACCGAGACGTTCAAGATGTTCGCCACGTTCTTCCGTCGGTCATTGCCGGTCGAACAGGTGCTGGACACGGTCGGTTTGGAGGAGATTGCCAGCCGACGCAACCGGACGCTGTCCCATGGCCAGAAGCTGAGGGTCGCGATCGGCATAGCGCTCATCAATGATCCGGAACTCATCATTCTCGACGAGCCGACCAGCGGACTTGATCCGCTCGCGCGTCGCGAGATGTATGCCCTATTCATGAAAATGAGAGTCAGCAATCGAACGTTGCTGTTGACCACTCACTATATCGAGGAGGTCGAACGGCTGTGCGACAGGGTGATCATCGTCCGCGCCGGCAACATCATAGCTGACGGTTCGCCCAGCCAACTCGTTGCCAAATCCGGCGGCATGTCGACCATCCTGATCTCCTATGAGGGCAGTGTTGATCTGCAGCCGCTGGTACGGGCCGGGGCCGTGCCGCTCGGTAAGGAAGGGGCACACGAACGGTTCTCGGTGCCGGATCCGGTCCATGCGGTGGCGGCATTGGCAGAGGTCCTCCGGAGCGCAACTGGCATCGTCACCGATGTGCGGATCAAGCGCCCCAGCCTGGAGGACATGTACGTCGATCTCTTGGCGGACAAAATGACCGGCGACGCCCACCCGGAGCCGTAAGCCGATGCTAAAAGTCCGTGCCACTTCCGGACTCGCGTGGGCCTATCTGTTGGAGACGTGGCGCGCTCGGCCGGCATTGTTCTGGAACATCGCCTTTCCTCTCCTCTTCGTTGTCGGTCTCTCGTACATCTTCGGCGGGGGCGAGTCGCCGCGCGTGCAGCAAATTCTCCCCGGCATCATGACCATCAATCTGATCGCCGCGGTATTCTTCGGAATCACGCTGCACATGGTCAGCCTGCGTGAGAGCGGGCTTTACAGGCGCTACCGCGCGACCCCGATCAACGAATTGACCGTGGTAATCGCGCATGCGGTGACGGCGGCGGTGAACATTCTGGTCTCCCTGTTCCTTCAGCTTGCCGTCGCGATTCTGCTTTTCCGCGTTCAAGTTGCTGGCTCGATCATCCAGTTGCTGGTTGCCTTCGTGGTATGCGCCTTTGCGTTCATTCCGCTTGGGCTGCTCGTTGGCAGCACGGCGCGCGACATGCGAACCGCCCCGGCTATCAGCAATCTCCTGTTCTTCCCGCTTACGTTTCTGTCGGGCGCCGCGATGCCGCTTTATCTTATGCCCGGCTGGCTCAAGCAGCTGGCGGGTTTCTTGCCTGCTACTTACGCTCTCGAACTGCTGCAAGCGATTATCCTGCGCGGCGAACATCTGGCAGACGTGCGAATACCCATTGTCGTGCTGGTTGTCACCGGATGTGTCGGATTCGTGTGCAATGGATTGTTGTTCCGGTGGGAGAGCACCGAACGAATCAACCGGCGCGGCCTCCTACTGACGATCATGCTCCTGGTTGTGGTCTATGCCGCCGCTTTTTTCTACGCGCCAGGCTTCAAGGCAGCCCAACCGCCGGTCGCTGAGCTTCCACCCGCGACCGGCGCGGCCAAAGTACTGACCGGGCTCACGCTCCTCGATGGAACCGGCGGCATCATCCGCAACGGATGGATAAAGATCGAAGGGTCTCGCATCGCCGCGGTGGGCGGAGATTCGACCGAGCCGCCGGGGGACGGCACCGAGCGTGTGGATATGTCTGGGCTCTACCTCATGCCGGGCCTGATCGATTCGCATGTGCATCTTGGTGCGGCGGGTGGCGGAGCGGCTTCGTACAGCGAATTCATGCCGAGGCGTTTGGTCCACGACCTGCAGGTCTATATCGCGCTCGGCATCACCTCGTTTCTGTCGTTGACCGACGTTCTCGACGACATGCTTGCGTTACGCTCGGCTGTGGCGGCCGGAACGATGCGATCGCCACGGCCTTTCTTTTCCGGCCCCTCCATAACCGCACCGAACGGCCATCCGGCAGCGGTATTCCGAGCAGTGCCCGGCCTGGCAGAGGTGCTGACGCGCGAAGTAGCCACCGACGATGAGGCGGTGCGCGCAGTCATGGAACTGGCTGATAGGAGGGTCGACGTCATCAAGCTCATCCTCGATCATGGATGGCTGAACAATCCATATCCCGTGCTGGCCAAGTCGGCGTTCCACGCTGCAGTCGGCGCCGCTCGCAAACGCGGCATGCGCGTCATCGTCCATGTCGACAGCGACGAAGCCGCTCGCTGGGCGATTGAAGCGGGAGCCAATAGCCTTGAGCATTCGCCGCCCGATCTCTCCGATGCGACGATTCGCAAGATGGTCGAAAATGGCATTACTTTGACGCCCACTCTTGCCGTCTACGAAGGCATGGTGCGCAGCCTCAAGGATGAGCGCGTCTCGGATCCTTTGGCCCTGGAATGGATCCAACCCGAGGTCGTCGAATCGATCCATTCGCCGGATTCATGGATCGCCAAGTGGCGCAACTCGGATGCTGCACTCGGCTATTTTTCACACTTGTATGGCCAAGCGATCCAGACGTGCCGGCGTGCGCATGCGGCCGGCGTCACGCTAATCGCCGGCAGCGATGCCGGCAATATCGGCGTGTTCCATGGCTGGGCGCTCATTCACGAACTCGAGCTCCTGGTCGAGCAATGCGGCATGAGCCCAGCGGAGGCTATCGTCGCGGCGACCGGACGGGGCGCCGCGCGGCTCGGCCGGCAAGACATTGGAACACTCACACCGGGGGCATTCGCCGACTTTGTCGTCCTTGGTTCCGATCCGACCGCGAGCGTCCACGCGCTGCGGGACGTGCGCGCCGTTTACCTGAATGGCAAGGCGATCGATCGCTCCACGCTTCTGACCAGCAATGCTGGCTCGTGGACGCCCGGTGGGCTCAAATGACACGGCCAACGCCGCACAAAGGCGCCCCGTGTATTTGCAGGCGCTAGCGCGCGGATCTTTGCCGGTCGAGGTAAAAGACGACAAATGAGGCATGGCACAGCAATGCCGGGGTAATGCTTCCGGTGCAGATGACAAGGGCACCTCCAACCAGCGAAATTGCGATGCATCCCGCGCCGATCAGAACAGCCTGGAACAGCGTCTGAACCTGCAGTAGCTGCTGCAACAGAAAGAGGGCGCCAGCGACCGTGATGGCAAGAAAGTCCGGCACTCGCAACTGTTGCACCAACACTTGCAGAACAACGCCTCTAAAGAAAAACTCCTCCACGACGCCACCAAGCGCGGCCGCAGTTGGCGCAAGGCGCGGGGGCAGGTCCATGACACCCCGAATCCAAGGAATGCTTTGGAGCTCGCCAAGGCGTTCGGCCGGCGCCCGGCCGGGAATCAGTTTGCAATACAAGGAAACCAAGAGGTTGGACAGCGAGATCTGGCCGACAATCCCGAGCACGATCAGAGGCACGTGCATTGGCGAGAGTGCAAATCCAATCGGCTGCCCGAACGCGAAGGCGGCCCATAGCAAGAATGCAGCCAGAAGGCCGAACAGGTAATAGATCGCGCCGAGGAAAAGCGCCTTGAGCTCGCCATGGCTTCGCCTGGTGAACGTCATGGCATGAAAGACGAGCGAGTTGAAACCTCGGAAATAATCGGCAAAGAACCACAGGACACGGCCCCACAGAGTACAGACGATCAGGGTGGTGATCAGAAATGCGAGTTGAGAACTCAAGCTAGTCATCGTGCTTGGCCGGTACGCTCAGCAATATCGCGTTTTGAAGCGCATGAGCAAGGAATGGAGACCAAATGCTTCGGTCGTCCAAAAGAAACAAGCCGCCGTACACGAGCCCGGCGGCGAATTTTGCCAGCACTGCGGACCAGCCAAAATGGAGATGATTGACAGCATAGATCGTGGCGCTCGCGATTAAGGCGGCGGGCGGGGCAAAGCCGAAGGTGTGCTCGAGCACTCCAATCCATATCTGGCGGAAGACCACTTCCTCCGCAAACGCAATCAGCACAAGCAGGGCGAACTGGATTGCCGATCGTCGGCCCTGCCAAAAGCCGTGCAACGCGATCGCGTGCAGAAAGCGACCCGACCGCGCCCACGCAACGGCGTTATGGACGCCCCACTCGATCACCAGCGTCGCCGGAGCCGCGATCAGTGCCAGCGCGAGCACCCAGGGATACGATGACCGCATGAGAAACAGGTCGTGCCGGACGCTCAACGCGGCCAACAACACGACTACGAACGGAGCCAATATGAGGACGAGGAACGCGGTTGTCACCCGCCGTGTATCCATTCTGAGTACGCTGGCAAGCGAGCCGCTGACTCCAGATGGAAACGTGGCGGATGCGAGTATGAGCAAATCAAGGCAGAGGGTGTGGGAGAGCATTGCGGACGCCCCCAAATTCCTTCATGCGCGGATGCTCGCTATACGGAACGCCAGGCAAACACATCGTGACCAATTCCGGGATGAAAACGCGCATCACGTGCCACCCCATGCGGCTCGTTTCCGGCGGAGTGATATCGATGAAGACTGCATATTGCGATAGCTTCGAAAGCTGCTGGATTAGCCGCGTCGTGTCCCGTTCAGTGCCCGGTGTCTGGAAGTTCGGCATGCTGGATAGGAGCTTGGTCCCGTTCGCAAGCTTGCGGACCGCAGCGACCTTGGTGGCGGCCCCGTTGGGATCGGCAAAGAACGCAACATTTCGATCGAGATCCGTAAACGTGCTGTCGTCCGTCGATTGTAGATATTGCTTCGGCAGGTAGAGCGGTCCGTAAATTCCAAGAAACGCAACCGCGATCGCTTCCATCAACGCGCGATACAAGGTCTGTCTCGGGTCAAGCCCTCCCTGCCCACCGAAGATGATGAGGGGCCGCCCCTGTGCTTTGTTGATCAGCACCACGCCGATCGCGTGCGCTGACATCTCGGACGACAAGCGCAGATCAAGAGCGAGCACTTCGTATTGCGACGAGCCGGCGAAGAGGTCGGGCAGCAGTGTCTGCAAGGTGAGATCGTTGATCACAATGGCCGGCGCCGTTCGCCCAGTGTACCAATGGACCATAAGGGCATCGATCTCAATCGCCTCGAGCAGCGCATTTTGCAGCGCCTTCTGGAGGTTTGAATGCGCTGCGGTCCCGGTCGAGAATCCGGGACTGAACGCGACCTCGTTGCGCTCGCGGTTGGGGCGGTATCCGACGAAAAGCATTTGCGCCGGAGCCCAGATTTCCCGGCCTGGATCGAACAGCGACGAGCACTTGACCCAGCCGACCACGTCGTTCGGTTCGAGCCGCCGCATGACATTGTAGTCGCTGGTGTTTTTCAGCTTCACATAGTCGCGGTCGCCAAACAGTCTCAGGTAATCGAGGGGTACGACCTCACCAGTCGTGGATATTTCTCGATGGGTTGCGTATCGAAGCCGATCACCGAGCGTGTATTGCGCGATCAATAGCGAATAGCGCTCAACAGCCTCCCCGGCGAGCCGAATGAGCGCTTCCTCGTAGAACAGGCCATATCCGCTCAGATGGTATTGGATATCCAAGTTTGGATTGAGGAGTACCTTGTGGTATGGCGGCATGTTCGCCACCACCGACTTGATTTGGAGGTCCTTCTGGTAGCTGATCGGGCTTGCGATCAGGCTTTGCGTGATGCCGGTATGCTGTGCGCATATCGATCTGAGCACGTCTTCGCTCAAGTGCGTTGAATAGGGATAGAACGTTAGCCCGACCATGTTAGCCCCGCTTGACCTCGACTCGGGCCACCATGTCGCCCACCAGGCGTCGGGAAGAGGTGTACATTTCTTTCATTTGCGCGGTGGCGATGAAGCCGCAGCCGGGGCAATAGGGGACACGCAACAGGTCCTGGACCTGCACTTCGAGCAAGGGCAGATAGACGCTGATTGCTCGTCCAGCCAGGCGGAGAACCGACAAGCTCGCATACAGGAAGGCTTCTGAGATCACAGCGCCAGCCAGGATATGCAGCGCCGGTGCGTAGCCCCCCGCTGAATTCGAATTTGTGGTCTCCGGGGCTTGCGCCATCTCTCGCACATACTGGTTGTAGGCCAGAGTGTCTTCGAGCCTCGCCAACAATCGTTGCTCATAGCATTCGAAACACCCGCTCTGCCGCGGTACCATCGAGAGGACGGTGGCGAAGGGACCGTCGATGAGGCCGAGGATGAGCGGCTTTTCAGTCTTGACCAATACCCTGTTCAAGTTGCGCAGCATCGAGATGTTCGGTTTGCCAAGACACCCGATAACGCAACTATAGGGCGCGAAGTGGCGCTGCAGGTCTTCCATCTGTCGCGTGAGCTCCAGAGCCTCGACCCTGCTTGTCAGATCTACCTTGGTGAGCCTGCCCAACATGTCATCATCGAGCATGTCCATTGGCAGCTCAACTTCCTTGGCGATTGCTTCCGCTGCATTCCTCGCATAACTGCTGTCGGTGAAGAACACGACCGGTCGCGCAACGCCGGCGTGGGTTTCGAACCCGGAGAGGCCGCCGCCGAGCAGTGCGCTCACCGTATTCGCCGCAGAGCGGTCGGCGGCGAGTTCGAGAAACTGCTGGTGTCGCAGGTTCTCAAGCACCTCGCACAGCTCGTCGAGCTCTGTGGCGTTGATGTTGTGCGCCTGCGCGGATTGATCGAAATCGACCGTATTGCCGCGGCTCAATTGCCCGACGATCTCTCGCAGGAAAGATACCGACCGAGGGTCCTGACCAGACAGCCGCAGGACAGCTTCATTGAAATTCCACACTCCCTTGCGAAACCTGATTTCCTCTGCGTTGGTACTGAAGATTCGCACAGATTCTTTTAAGCGGTAGACTCGCTTCGGCGTCGACGCACTCATTGTTTCATCTCACCCGCTATCTGCCGACCACCGTCAGGTGAAGCACATGTTGAGAAATCCCGTCGAGATGCAAAAGCTTCTCGATCCGTCGTTTGGAGAAGCTTCCGACATCGCACGACCCCAGTCCGAGCGCCGTGCAGGTCAGATGAATGTTGGTTGCGATCGCACCAACCTCGATGAGCGCAAATGCCAGGCCGGATTCTCCGTATTTACGGGCGTTGTCAAATAGCCGATAGACGTAAGCGACAATAAAATTGGCATGGTCTGCTTTGATGTCTCCGAACTGGACGACCTCGGACACTGCCGAGCCTTGCTCTGATTGGGCCACCGCTTTGAGCCCGTGATAGCGTGGCAGATAGCGATAGAAGCCGCTCTTCAAGCCGGTGATATTGAGCGCTAGGACACAAAGGTCGATTGGATAGAGCGCACCGCCGGAAACAGCGGTGCGCAGCTCGATGTGGTCCAGACGGCCAAGTGTTGCTGTTTCCGGCAGGTTTTGCAGCGGCAGACGTCCGGAAACGCCGTCCCCATAGTACAGTACGGTGGAGAGATCCTCCATGGTCATCGGCTTCCCGGAATATTCGCGCTTGCTTCTGCGAGCGCGAATCACGGACCCGATCGGCTCGCGCACGAGGCGATAGGGCGGCAATGCGACAATGTCGTCCTCAACCTCCTCCTGACCGCGATTGGCGAGGCTCGCGACCACGGCGGGCTTACTGTAGTTATTGGTACCGAAGATGATTCCGACGTCGGCGTCATTGCCCTTGAAGTTGAGCAAGTACTCCTCGGCAACGAGCCCGTTCTGGGACAGGAGCAATCCGCGATAGACCGATTCGGGTGACTTCACGCCTGTCGAACCGGCATAGATCGACATTGGCAGGTTGTTGGCGAAGCTAACGATATCAGCGAGATACGGAAGTTCATTCTCAACGAACTCAGCGAGCGTCATTTCCACTTTGGGCCGCGAGGGGCCCGGGCCAGACTTGTCCATACCGATAGCTCTCAATTGAACCTTTGACTGGTCGAGTTCCAGTGATCCTGAGTCTTGAAATTGATGCACCAATAGGGCGCTTGGCGCATGCATGCGTGGTCACGGTCAGCCTCGCGAGACGCCTCCAGCTGATGCACCCAGCCGCGTGCGATCGCCTCAAGATCGTCGCGGGCGAATTCGCCTGCAAGCCGCTCCAGAATGAGCTTCGTGCACACGGGTTGCTCGTCCTCGACTTGACGCTCGAACGAAAATTTTTCCGCCAAGCACCCGCCATAGCAGACTTCGCGAAACTCACACGTGCCACAGATGCCGCCGAGTTTGTCCTTCGCGGCGGTAAACATCGCATCCATCCTGGCGCCGATCGTATCGAAGCACTGCCCGCCGTCGAAGTAGGCAGCCTTGATCTCGGGGTGGTCGATGAGCAATGGGCACGGCAGGATCTTTTGATCCGGTGTAACTCCAAAGAAGCGCTTACCCGCCATACAGCGCCGGGTTGTAAGTGTGCTGATTGCCGGGATCACGTCGATCGCGACGTTCGCCGGGATATCGATGAGATGTTTGTGCGTGATGGTCAGTTCGATGATGGTCCTCAGGAGAGTCTCATGCAGGGCCGCGCTGACGGTGGCAGCCTTGCCCTTCTTCACGCGCGCGACCGGCGAGAAGCGGACGAAGGCGACTTTCCTACCCAAGCACAGCTGAAAAATATCCGGGACACGGCCGATGTTCTGCTCTGAAATTGTCGCGCCGATGCCGACATTGACACCATGCTTCACCAGCAGGTCGATCTTCTCCATCGTATGATCGAATGTGCCTTGACCGCGGAGTGGATCATGCGTGGCGCGGTCAGGCCCATCCAAGCTGATGCGTATGCGCAACCGCCAGAACCGCTTGAGCTTCTCGATCCTTTCGTCGTCGAGCAACCCTCCATGCGACAAGATATTGATCCAATAGCCGAGATCATGCGCGTATTGAATGACGGCAAACACTTGTTTGTATAGGAACGGCTCGCCGCCGGTAATCGAGACATAGCGATGGCCGCGGTCGTAGGCCGACTTGAGAATGGCGCGGATCTGATCGAGAGGGATGCGCGGTGCGTCCTCGCGATCGAGATTGAAGCAGAACTTGCAGTGCAGATTGCATGCATTCGTCAGATAGACATCGAGCGCCATATGCCAACTTCCCATTCAATGCCCGCGCCTCAAACCAACCTGCTGGGGGCGGGTCCTTTGGAATCTCTGCTAATAGAAGGTGTGTGTGTAACGGTTGTGAGGCCTCGGATGGGCAAGCAGAGCCGTGGATTGCATTCCAACCCCCATTTGGGCTCCGGCAGCCAGTCTGATCGTTATTGGTTACGCCCGCAAGACGGTGTTTCCCATTGCGGATTGGCGGGTTGCGGATACGTGCGGCTGGGTGCAGGTCGCAGGCGCGTGCCTTGGACGATAGGAATATCATCTGCGCTGCGGCCAACGATGCGCTCTGAAATAGGTCCCCGGATTGTCGAGGCGACGGAAGACCTGGAACGGCGACGCTTTAAGGCGACGACAAGGGGAATTCGGGCGACACATCCGCAGTTTGGGAATGGGCTGGCCTGGTTCTTTGCAATAGAATTGCCCCGCGGATTGCTCTCCGCTTGGATGCCAAATGGTGCCCCTGGCCGGAATTACACTCTCGCAGCGAAATCAATAACTTAAGTAAGCGGTGCGGGCAATTTGGCAACCTTTGAAGCGAAACCGCTTTTTATTGCAGCCCCCGCACCTTCCGCATGGCCTCAAGCTAGACCGAGCATGCAGCATTCCACACTTTCGGTCACCTCCCCGATTCATCCGGCAGCAGGCGATCCACCGCTCTTACGACCTTTTGGTCATCGAGGATCGCCAACAGCTTGCGCAGCGTGGCCTCGGCGTCGGAAGGCCCGCGCGACGGGTCAAGGTGGCTCGCCAACACGGCCTGCGCTTGCGTGACGGCGTCTAGCACCACAATCATTGAGGGGGCATCGTTGACGACCTTAAGTTCTCTTTCGTCCGCCATCGTTCCAGTCCTCGTCGAGCAGTCGCTGCCTGGCCGGAGCATTCGGATTGATCGTCTTGAGCCACCGCTGGGACCGGCCTGACTCGTAAGCCATGCCTCGCCTTTTTGAGACGATCCCTTCCAGTCCCAGCTTGCAGACGTGCTTGAAGGCGAGGTCCGCCGGCGCATCGATTTCTTCACTGTACAGGATTGCCGGTCCATGCCCGCTGATCAGGTCGCGGAGCGCCTCGCGGCGAAACTCGACGGGCTTCTGTCGCAACTCGATCCCGTTGATCTGCAATAGATCGAAGGCGTACAGCGACGGCGGCTCACGTCTGCGCAATGCCCTGAAGTCGGGAACGCCTTTCTCATTGTGAGCGACCACCTCAGCGTCGATGACACATGATCGGCATTTCAGCCTGAGCAGCGCATGGACGAGCAACGGAAATCCATTATTCCAATCGTTGCCGTTCCGCTCCCATCGCTCGGCCGTGCCGACGAGGTGATCGAATAAGTAGCCCGACAATGACGGTGCATGTCAGGGGAGCGGACATCACAAAAGAGTGGGAAGCCGAGTTGGTACGCAGACTGCTTGCCGCTTGTGCCGGGTTTCCGGGCACGTCACCCGAACCTTTGCGCGTGCCGGTCGTTGGCGTAGATTGCGCTGCCGGAAGCAGCGGCTACAGCGTCGTCACCCCATCGTCGGCCTTATGGAGGCAGCATTGACCAGGATCATTCCGCATCTGTGGTACAGCAAGGAAGCCGAGGAGGCCGCCGCCTTCTACGCTTCGGTGATCCCGAACTCGAAGGTCGACCGCGTGACCGCGCTGCCCGCCGACTCGCCGAGCGGTCCGGCTGGCTCGGTCAAGGTCGTCGAGTTCACGCTGCTCGGGCAGCCGTTCGTGGCGTTCAGCGCGAGGCCGCTCGATCCGTTCAATCACGCGGTTTCCTTCATGATCGAGTGCGAGGACCAGGCCGAGATCGACCGGCTGTGGGACGCGCTGTCGAAGGGCGGCCGGATCGAGCAGTGCGGCTGGCTCAAGGACCGCTACGGGCTGTACTGGCAGATCGCGCCCAAGGTTCTCGGCGAGATGATGAGGGATCCGGACCGCGCCCGCGCCAGGCGCGTGGCGGAAGCGATGCTCAAGATGGTCAAGCTCGACATCGCGGGATTGAAGAAGGCGTACGACGGCAAATAGTCGATTGCTAAAATTTTAGCGAATTTGAGATGGCGGCCGAATGGGTCATCGCCGGTTTCGCGCGCGCATTTGCGGCCCACCCAATGTGAGTGCGCCGACGACGCCAACGGCGACGTTAATGGCAGGCTCGCTGGTGATCCCAATCGGATGGCACCACCATTCGATCACCCCTTGCATGCCCGTGTCCCTCCCAGTTGCCATTGGTGAGTGGTTCAGATGCAACACCTGCGGTAAGGGCGGGCATCAGGTAACAGCCCAGATCAAAATGATGACGCCTGTGATCACGCAGAGCCCAACCCACTCGACTACGCTTGCCATACCCACGTCCTCCCGCCGCAATCTAACCACACGGCGGACCAGCGTACCAGAGTACGGAGAGGAGGAATCCAACGGCGGGGACGGGGACTTCGAAGTATTGGTTTGTTACTTAGTTCTCGTTTGTTCCTTAGCTTGCCAATGCGTTCGACCGATACGGCGGGATAACGCGAACGGGCAAACAACGATGGCAAAAAAGTCCAGCGAACCTCATGTCCTTGAAGCGCGCGATCCCGCAAGTTTGCCTGGAAGACTAAAGCGCGTAGGCGGATCAGCTTCCGATGACTGGAACGACATTCTCGTCGGTCAGGTTGTGAAAACCCTGTGGCAGAGTGCCGATCCTGAACAGGTCAGCAGGCAATACCAAGCCACAGTCGATGCGCTTATCGGGATCTCGCCAAAGGACGAGATCGAAGGAATGATCGCCGCTCAACTCCTCGCTTGTCATTACGCCTCCATGGATTGTTATCGCCGCGCAATGCTTCGCGAGGACCGTTGGCGTGAAGGTGCTCGCCGGCAAGAATAAGGAAGGCTTCCACACGTGGACGGCAGAAGAGATCGAGCGGTTCGAGGAGCGATGGCAGATCGGTACGCGCGAGCGACTGGCACTCGTTCTCCTGCTCTACACCGGGCTCGCACGTGGCGACGCGGTGCGGCTCGGACGCCAGCACGTCAAGGACGGCGTAATCACGTTCCGGATGGAGAAGAACCGGGGCGACGGCATGGTGTACCCGCCGGTACTGCCGATCCTGGCGGAGACGATTGCTAAGTCGCCATGCGGTGATCTCACTTTCCTGGTGAGCGAGCGCGGTACGCCGTTCAAAAAAGAATCGTTTGGCAACTGGTTTCGTGATGTGTGTCGCGAGGCCGGATGTCCTGGATCGGCGCACGGGTTGCGCAAGGCGGCAGCGACGCGCTGCGCTGAGAACGGCGCGACCGTCAACCAGCTCATGGCGCTGTTTGGGTGGAAGAGTGAGAAGATGGCACTCGCCTATACTCGCAAGGCCGACCGGAAAAAGCTTGCCGCTGGCGCTGGACAATTGCTGAACAAAATGCCCGCACCTTGACCAAATGTTCTCCCGCACCTGATGTTAAGGTGCTGAGAGAAAGCGATGTTCTCATTGGAGTGGTGCCCCTGGCCGGACTCGAACCAGCACGATGTCGCCACCAACAGATTTTGAGTCTGCCGCGTCTACCAATTCCGCCACAGGGGCTAGGACGCTGATCATAGCCGCCCATGGCGGGGGGTCAACGTCCGCACTATATCCAGGGCGGCCGGGCTTCGCCGGCAGCAGAGATCGGACCGGCATCATCGAATCGACAGAATGCCGGTCGATCGGT